>Ga0315282_10015279_pt1 | contig 11343 bp, 11 predicted proteins | sample YL17G07_20_MG_FD_203693 | JGI IMG/M metagenome (GOLD analysis project Ga0315282, IMG submission 203693) | Sediment microbial communities from Yellowstone Lake, YNP, Wyoming, USA - YL17G07_20 | ecosystem: Environmental > Aquatic > Freshwater > Lake > Sediment | place: USA: Wyoming | collected...
TAGCAGGTTGATGAAAAAGTCGAAAAGACGCCTACTTTGCCGTACTGCAGCAATCGTAAGCTCCTTGTTTTCAGCCTAGGCTATATTCCTAGCAACCCGAAAAAGGGTTTTTCATCATCCTGCTAGATCTGTGAAATCTGTGTAATCTGCGGATAATAGGGAGTCACCTCACGGGCGGTCGAGAACGCCTACTTCATCCAGCAGCGCGAAGCGGGCTACGGCTCAAAGAAAGTTGCCGAGCTCCTGAAGGAGTACTGCTCCTACACCCAGAGCTGTACGATGAGCGCCAAGAAAGACGCGCTGGTGAACATCGGCGGCTGGTTGGCCACCAACGATGAAGGACTTTACGAAGAAGCGCGCCTTGTCTTGAAAACACTCAGAGCGAGATTCCTCGCTCCGCCCTGGACCGTTCGGGCCAGGGCTCCGCTCGGAATGACAGCTTGAAGGGGTTTTTCCGCAGCCTGATATACCAACACAATCGGGAAACACCAAAATGTCGGCCAAAAGCTCCGCGCTACGGGGCGCTCCGAACTGGCGGTGGGCAGTAGGCAGTCGCCGGCAAGCGCAAAGCAGGGAATTGGCTTGACCGTTGTTCGTGGGCAAGGCACACGGCTCCGTTGTCGGTTAAAGGGCCTAGTACTCAAGAGTCAATACTCCTGTAGCAATCAGAAAGCAGGAACTGCTTTGGTAGGACCCGCCACTTTTTCTAAACCGACCGCTCAGCAATGCCGATAAGAAGGTTGAGATAGCAGGCGGTGGAGGGGCCAATGCGCTTGCCCGTGGAAGAAATCCTGGCGGCGTTGCAGCCATTCAAGCCTCTCCTGCTTCCAATGTGTCAAGGAATCGCGTAACAGAGGTCAGGGCGGTTCCTCGCTCAAAATGGTATTCCCACAGATTGATGGGGATAAGGCGCATTATGGCGGGAAAGAAGAAAGGACGGACCTCGCAACCTCGGGCGGGAAGCGCTATTGGGGAGATTCTCAAGGGCTTAGCCGACCTAATGCAAAGGCTTGGTGAACTCGCTGAAAGCGGATCTGCGCTCTCCAAAACGAGGAAAACTCGCGGAACTGGAAAAGAGCTTAAGGGGGTTTACGGATTCACCATTCAGGTGGGGTTGGGAGGTGAGGGGGCGAGCCTCGAGCCCTTCGGGAACATCCGTCGCGATATCAAGTCTGGACGAACGGAACTTCAGGAAGTCCGAGAACCCCTCGTGGACGTTTTTGAGGAGGGGGACCACCTGCTGGTTCAGGCGGAGTTGCCCGGCATCAGCCCAGCGGATGTGCGCATTGACGCCAAGAATGACGTTCTGACGATTTCCGCCGCGCGAGGAGACAGGAAGTACCGTAAGGAAGTCCTCCTGCCCGGAGACCTTTCCCGGAAGAAGATGCAGATTTGTTGCAAGAACGGGATTTTGGAAGTCAAGTGCCCCAAGTGGCGTGCTGGGGAGGAGCCAGCAACGAAACCGCAGAGAAGTCGCTCCAGAGCAAAGTCAGCAGAAGCGGATCGACGGGAGTAGTCCGATGAGTTACCAGCTTTATTGCATCTTTCGTCGGCCCCTTCCGGCCACCCTGGAAATTGCCGACGGCGTGGAGGGGTATCGAGTCTTCACGGCAAACTACAATGGCTTAGGCGCAGCACTTTCAAAGGGTCCCGAGTCCGACCGGGCCGCTGATGCCTCCAGCCTTCTCGCCTATGAGAAGGTGGTAGAGTCCTTTTATCGCCAGCAGACCGTGATTCCCCTGCGCTATGGTTGTCAAGTTGAGTGTCCGTACGACGCCGTAACTTTGCTGAGGGTAAATCACCAAGCCTACAGCGCGCTTCTCCAGGAACTCCAGGGATTGGCAGAGATGGGCATCCAGGTTCTTGTGGACAACTCCCTAGCCGGGGCAGAAGCTGACCGGCTCGTGATCCCACCGGAATGGTTTCCTTCTCGCTCGGGGGAGTCCGATGCCGCTTATCGAGACGCGAATGAACCACGCTACGTGGGCGTTCAACCGACCGCCGTGGCTGAGCGCGCGTTGGTTGACGATCTCTGTGGTTGGCTGCACGGGTTCTTCGTTCGCCACAAAGTGGAATTTGCTTCTTCCCGGAAAAGTGGCCTCCTGTCGCTCCATTCCCTCGTGCCCCGCGATTCAGTGGAAACCTTTCGCCAAACCGCGTGCCACCTTCCTCCGAATCCCTCCGTCAAGCTTCTCCTTAGCGGCCCCTTGCCGCCGTACGACTTCGTGGATGGATTGCTATTGTGAGTAAACATCCGCGAGGAATTGCGGCAGTGGGTTAGCCAGGAGTCGTAGCGGCGATCCCGCGTCGGCGGGATCGCCACTGGGCGGCGTTCCGATCAGATCGGGACAGGTTCCGCCGCCTCGTCATCGAACCGGCCCACTACCGGCCATTTCCCTCCCCGTGGCGGCAGATGCGGGAAGTGATAAACTGATAAAGGTAGGATCCGAAAGCGCCCTGGTGTCGCGGCGTGAGAAGTGGCGGAAAAATCTCCAATTTTGAGATTGATGACTTCACGAGCCTCAGGGAACCCACATTCCAGCGCGCCCAGGCGGGAGAACATGCGCATCACGCTCAAAGATGAAGTCGTTGTGGTTAGTGGCGGGTCCCGTGGTATCGGCGCGGCTACCGTGAAGGTGTTCGTTGCAGCCGGCGCGAGGGTTGTTTTCAACTATCAGCGAGCAAACCGCGCCGCCAGGCAAGTCATCGAAAGCTGTAAGGGCCTGGAGGGTCAGGCGGTGGCAGTACGGGCCGATGTCTCGAGCATGGCCGATGCCAGGAGGCTGGTCGAGGAAGCAGTTAACCGTTTCGGCAGGCTGGATATACTGGTGGCGAACGCAGGGATATGGAACTACAAACCCCTGCCCATCCAAAGAGTGACGGAAAAGCAGTGGGACGAAATGATGGCCGTAAACCTCAAAGGCGTCTATTCCCTGGTGCGCCGCGCCGTTCCGCAAATGATCCGCCAGAAACGCGGCCGAATCATCGTGGTTTCCTCGACCGCTGGGCAACGCGGGGAGGCATTTCACACGCACTATGGAGCCAGCAAGGGCGGCCTGATTAGCTTTGTCAAAGGGCTTTCTACGGAACTGGCACGGCACCGTATCTTGGTCAATGGGGTCGCTCCCGGTTGGGTAGAAACCGATATGAGTACGGAGGTGTTGAACAACAGGCGCGTGTATGGGCAAGCCATATCCACCATTCCGCTTCGTCGCTTCGCTCGCCCGGAGGAAATTGCCCTCCCCATACTCTTCTTGGCCTCGTCCATGGCTACGTTCATTACCGGAGAAATCCTGAATGTGAACGGCGGGAGCGTTTTGTGTGGTTAGTAGGGGTTTGGTTCATGGGTCGAAGGAAGGACGTTCTTATGCCTGAAAGAAGGCATGGGGTAGGACAGACAATTACAGGGACGGCTGCCTTGGCCCTATTCCTTTTGGCAGCCAGCGGAGCGAGTCTGGGCACCGGGCAGAATCCTGCCCAGGTTCCTTCGCGCATCGACCCCAAAGCCCAACAGGTGCTCGATCGCGTTATTCAGGCCCTGGGGAGCCCAGCTTTTTTGAAAGTAAAGCGGCTGACCACCCGAGGCCGCATCTATTCCATCAGGGACGAGGCCACATCTGCGTTCGCACCTTTTGAGAGCGCCGTCGAATACCCGGACAAGCGCCGTTTCAGCTACGGGAAGAACCCCCCTGTCATCCTCATCAACAACGGCGACCAGGCGTGGGAACTGGACCGGTATGGAACGACCAATCAGTTGCCGCAGCAGGTGCGGAACTGGAAAATTTCCAATCGCTATTCGCTGGAGAATCTTCTCCGTCTCCGCGTCCATGATCCCGGAATACTTATTCAGTTTGGCGGCGTTGACTTCGTGGATAACGTGGCCACACAAGCCCTGGAGATGGTGGACGCGCAAGGAACGCAAGTGAAACTGGATTTGAATCGTCAAACGTTTCTGCCGGTTCGCGTCACCTATCGCGTGCGCGACCCCAAGACGGGCGATTGGAACGACTTCTCGGACGTCTATAGCGACTATAGGAATATCGAGGGAATTATGACCCCAATGCACATTGCAAGGTTTATGGATGATGAACGAACTTCCGAAACCTTCCGCACCTCTGCCCATTATGACGACGAATACCCCCCAACCTATTTCCAACCCGTCCGGTAAGGGTTCCATCTGTTATAATGGCTGGGTGGAGCGAGGGTGAAAAGTCACTTCAAAATGCGGAGCACCACGATCCTCTGCGTGCGGCGGGAGGGACGGCTGGCCATGGGAGGGGACGGACAGGTGACCATGGGGGAGAATATTGTCAAGCAGAAAGCGCGAAAGATCCGTCGCCTCTTCAATGAGAAAGTGCTGGCGGGTTTTGCGGGGAGCACTGCCGACGCCCTTTCCCTTTTCTCCAGGTTTGAACAGAAGCTCGAGGAGTATCACGGAAACCTGAACCGCGCCGTGGTGGAACTGGCCAAAGACTGGCGCACGGACCGCGCCCTCAGACACCTCCAGGCGCTGCTCCTGGTCGCGGATGAAAAGAACACCTACCTGGTGAGCGGCAACGGAGATGTGATTGAACCCGATGATGGGATTGTGGCCATCGGCTCCGGCGGGCCTTTCGCCCTGGCTGCCGCGCGCGCTTTGGCAAAACACACGGCGATGAGCGCCAAGGAGATTGTCGAGGAGGCCATGCGCCTGGCCGGGCAGATCTGCATCTTTACCAATGACCAGGTGACCATCGAAGAACTGTAAGCACCAAGGCATCACCCCTAATTCCCCTCCTCAGTGAGGAGGGGAGTAAGGGGTGGTGGAGTCGCGAGCGCTGGTTCCTATGGTTTTCTATTTGCCGGAAAATCTCGAGTCCGCCACCTCACTGGACGATCTGACCCCGCGCCAGATCGTGGCGGAATTGGATAAGTATGTGATCGGCCAAAGTGAGGCCAAGCGGTCTGTGGCCACGGCGCTGCGGAACCGCATGCGGCGGCAAAAGCTGCCTCCGGAGCAGGCGGAAGAAATCCTTCCCAAGAATATCATCATGATTGGCCCCACCGGGGTGGGGAAAACGGAGATCGCCCGCCGCTTGGCCCGACTGACCAACTCTCCTTTCCTCAAAGTGGAAGCTTCCCGCTTTACGGAAGTAGGCTATGTTGGCCGGGACGTGGAGTCCATGATCCGCGACCTGGTGGAAATCGCCATCGACATGGTCCGGGAGGAGCGCGTCGATGAAGTGGCTGAGAAGGCGGAGCAGAACGCCGAGGAGCGCCTGTTGGATCTCCTTCTGCCCCCTCCAGCTTCTTTGCGGCCCCATGAAAAGAGTGGCGACGACGACCAAGAACGGGCCGCTGCGGCCCAGGAACAGTTCCGCCGCACACGGGAGAAATTGCGCGCCCAGCTTCGGGAGGGAAAACTCGACGAACGGCAGGTGGATGTGGAAGTGCGGGATCGGAGCTTCCCAGCTTTCGAAGTGATCTCTTCGCAAGGCGTCGAGGAGATGGACATCAACATCAAGGACATTCTCCCAGGACTTTTCGGATCCCGAACCAAGAAGCGGCGCATGCGCGTGGCCGAGGCCATGGATTACCTGACCCAGGAGGAAGAGAACAGACTGATTGACATGGATCAGGTGACCCGCGTGGCGGTGGAGCGCGCCGAGCAGTCTGGCATCATTTTTCTGGATGAAGTCGACAAGATCGCCGGCCGGGAACGGGGTCACGGACCGGACGTGAGCCGGGAAGGAGTGCAGCGCGATATCCTGCCCATCGTGGAAGGCACCACGGTCAACACGCGCTACGGAATGGTGCGCACCGATCACATTCTCTTCATCGCGGCCGGCGCTTTCCACGTGAGCAAGCCCTCCGACCTGATCCCTGAACTCCAGGGGCGATTCCCCATCCGGGTGGAGCTGCACTCGCTTACTACGGAAGACTTCATCCGAATTTTGAAAGAGCCCAAGAGCGCGCTGGTGAAGCAGTACGCGGCCTTGCTGGAAACGGAAGGCATCAAGCTCTCCTTCGCGGACGAGGCGCTGGAAGAAATCGCCAAGTTCGCCGCCGCGGTCAACGAGCAGACGGAGAACATCGGGGCGCGGCGGTTGCACACGATTATGGAAAAACTTCTCGACGAAATCTCCTTCGAGGGTCCAGACCTGAAGAAGAAAACCGTCCGCATCGATGCGGCTTACGTGCAAAAGCAATTGACGGACATTGTCAAGAATCAGGACCTCAGCCGGTATATCCTGTGAATCACCTTTGGGGTGCGCGGCGAACTGCCAACCGCCGCACCAATTCTATTCCCAGCAGGATGCTGAAAACTCCCTATAGCCTGCCATTCCGAGGAGTCTGTCGGCCGACGGACGACGAGGAATCTCGCTCATCCTATGTTTCCAGTGCGATATTCCTCGCGGAGTTTACCCTGAGCGAAATGCAGAGATCCTTCTCCGTCGGCCGACGGATCAGGATGACAGCGAAGGGGCTCGGAATGACAACGTTCGCAAACGTTTTTCAACATCCTGCTGATCGCTCCATTCGCCCGCGGCGCCGTATCCGATCACCCATAGCCGCAGCGCTTCTGCTGACGCAAGCCGCCGGCTTGGGCTTCCTGACGGGCTGCGGTGTGCAGGGGCCACCGCAACCGCCCCGCGTCGAGGTGCCGGAACGCGTCACCGATCTCAGCGTATTTCAGGTGGGACGCACGATCGAGATGCGGTTTGCGCTTCCCCAACAAGCCCAGGACGGAGAACGCTTGACTGAGCCTCTGGAGATCGAAATTCTCCGCGCCCGCCTCTCTCCCGCCGCGCCCATGCCAACCTCCCCCCTCCTGGATCTTTGGACGCAGCTTCAACCCGACCAGTGGTCGCGTTACGCCAGCGAAGGAAGAGTCATCTACCCCGCACGCCTTTCCAAGGAAGAATTTAAGAACTGGCAGGCAGAAGAGATGCTCCTTGCCATCCGCACCCTCACCCGCGGGTTTCACCACCGCCCCGTGGAGAGCGAGATTTCCAATCTCGTCCGGCTGCGGCTGTTGGAGGTTTCAGGCCCGGTCGAGCATGTGGAAGGTAAAATGACGGAGCATGCCATTGAGCTCCGATGGCAGCCGGTGGTCAAAACGCTGGAGGGCGAGGAGGTAAAATATCTTGCGGGGTATCGCGTCTATCGGAGCCCGAGCGGAAAACCGGAATCATTCCAGTTGCTGGGGGAGAGTAGAGAGCCGCGGTACCTGGACAGTGATTTTGAATTCGGGCGCGCTTACTCTTACGAGGTTCGGGCTATGTTCAAAGGGGGTGACGCCGTCGCCGAAAGCGAAAGCTCGCAGCCGTACGAAGTGATCCCGCGTGATATATTTCCGCCGTCACACCCCACGGGACTAACCGCTCTGTACACCGCCGGTGCGGTGGAACTGGTTTGGACGGCCAATTCGGAGAAGGACTTGGCCGGTTATTATGTTTACCAGCGCGAGAACGGCGAGCAGCCCAAGAAGCTGAATGAGGAACTGCTCCGGACCCCCATCCTGCGCGATGCCAGCGTCCAGCCGGGCCACACCTACTTCTATCGGGTGACAGCGGTGGATCTTTCGAACAACGAAAGTCAACCTTCTGAGGAAGTCGAAGTTGAAGCCAAAAACTAGAAAGCAGAAATTAGAAAGTAGAAGAGAAGACCTGGGGTTTTTGGTTTCTGCTTTCTTGTTTCTGGTTTCTGTTGTACTTCTTCACTACCCCCTGCTTCGCCTGCCCTACTATTGGGACGAGGCCGGGTACTACATACCTGCCGCGCTGGACTTCTTCCGCTCGGGGCAGTTGGTTCCCCGCAGCACCCTTCCCACGGGACACACTCCCCTGGTCAGCATCTATCTGGCACTGGCATGGCGGCTGTTTGGGTTTTCACCCCTGGTTACGCGCGCGGCAATGATGGTTGTTGCCTCGTGCACACTGGTAGGCGTTTACGCGCTCGGGCGCCGGCTCGCCAACCAGGAGGCCGGATGCTGGGGCGCACTGCTCCTGGCGCTTTCGCCCTTGTTTTTCGCCCAGAGTACGCTGGCTCATCTCGATCTTGCCGCGGGATTGTTCACTTTGCTGGCCCTCTTGGCCCTGCTTGGCGGACATCCCTGGAGGGTCGCGCTCGCCTCCACGTGTGCCGTACTGAGCAAAGAAACTGCTGTGGTCATGCTTCCCGTGGTCTGGATCTTCTCCTGGTGGGAGCACAGGAAAGCCTCCGGTTCGCTGGCGCGCGCCTGGTGGGTCGCCTATCTGGCTCCCCTCGTTGCGCTCGTTGCCTGGGTGGGTTTCTATCACCATGCCACGGGATTCTGGACGGGCAACCGCGAATATCTTCACTACAACCTCTACTCTACGCTGAACCCGATTCGGGCGTTATTGGCTTTGCTCCGTCGTCTTTATGAAACCTTCGTCGGCGGCTTCAACTGGCTCTTGACGGCCGGCGCCATCGCAGGAATTCGCTACTCCCGGATGAATAAGGTTGGCACACGTCAAAGCGAGTCTCATCCTTTCTCGTGTCATTCCGAGCCCGTTCGCTGTCATCCTGATCCGTCAGCCGAGGGAGAAGGATCTCTGCATTTCGCTCAGGGTAAACTCGGCGAGGAATCTCGTGCTGCGCAAGTTTCTGACGGCAGGACACCCTTGCAGGTACGGGCCACCCTGCCGGCGTCTTCCGCCGTGTCCGTCCGGAATGCACCGGGGCCAAGCACCCTGCGCCGGTTTGTTTTTCTTGGGGGCTGGCTCACTGCTGCTTATCTGGTGATGCTCAGTGTGGTTGGCGGCGCCGTCCTGCCTCGCTACCTGTTGCCGGTCTTTCCGCCGCTGGTTTTGATCGCAGTGGTTCTGATATGGCGTCTGCCTCGGCGGGCGGCGCGGTCTGTTATGGCGTTCACTGCGGGCTGCTTTATATGGGCATGGTTTCTCAATCCTCCCTACCCATTTCCTTTTGAGGATAACTTGGCCTATGCGGACTTCATTTGTCTTCATAAGCAGGCCGCGAAGCTTCTCGAGGCTCAAGCTGGCAACCAGCGGATCCTGACCGCTTGGCCGGCCTCCGATGAACTAACCCGTCCGGATCTGGGCTACGTCAGCCGGTCCCTCAACGTGGTTACTTTGCAGGGTTTCGGCGGCCATGACTTCGACAGCATTTCGCCGGAGTCTTTCGACTACTTGTACCTTTATTCCCGCCGCTGGGAGCCCGCGAACAACTGGCTGAGGCGCTTCCCTTGGCTGCAAAGGCTGCAAGAGCGTTATTTTGAGTATCAACCCCAGATGCCGGAGAACGAACTTGCGGCCAAGTATCATTTGCGGCTGCTGGCCAGCTTCGCAAGGCGGCGCCAATGGGCGAGAATCTATATCAAGTGCCTGTGTTGTCGATAACATTTGTACCTGTCCACCACTCTGATTGCGCGGTGAAATTGCTGTTGTAAAGGGGGCGAGTTCGTGGCAGGATTGCGCAGTCTGTAATCGCTGGAAGATGTCCCATTCGTGGAAATTCGCAAACGCAAGCAGTGTTGCGAAGGTTCTCGGTATCGAGGCTCTGGAGGTGGATGCCATGAAGCGCATAGCCTTGGTGTTGATGCTTTCCTTGACCTTCTGTTGGGGATGTAAGAAGAAAGAAGCGGCAGCGCCCAGCCCATCTCAGCAGCAACCGCAAGCCGCCACTCCAGCGCCGGGGGGTGGCGCGACGAGTGAGGCGACTCCAGCCACCGTACCCCCAAGTCCCAGTACTGAGCCCAGCCTTGTTTCCTTCTCCGCAGGGGCGTTGATTGTGCATAAACCGTCGGAGTTCGGTGGGGGTTGGGAGGCCATTGACATGCTCGACGAAAACCCCTCCACGGGGTGGGCAAGCGAAAAGGGCGTGACCAGCAACCAAGTGACGGTCATTGAGTTGCCGGAGCGGACCCTTTTGAAGCGCCTCGAGTTCGATACCGCCCAGGTGGAACAAGACGACCGTGCTGCCAAGGACGTTGATGTGGAAGTCTCTGACAGCGGGCCGTCGAGCGGGTTTCTGAAGGTCGCCGGCGTGTCGCTCGAAGCGCGGGGCGACCGGCAGCAGTTCGCGGTATCGGCCGAAGTACCGGGCCGTTGGCTGCGCCTCACAGCAAAGAACAACCACGGTTCACCTGAGTACACTGAGATCATGGATTTCCGCGGCTACGGTGTTCAGCTCACCCGCACGCCATTCCCGGACGTCAGCGGCACCTACGACACCAGTTACAACAAGATGCATCTGCTGCAACAAGGCACCTCAGTTACCGGCTGCTACGAGTACAACGGCGGTCTGCTGACCGGCGGCTTGGAAGGACGCATCATGAAGCTTACATGGACCGAGGACGAGGGAAAAAAGCGCGGCCCAGCGGTGATGGTCTTCTCGGCGGACGGCCGTAATCTTTTTGGCTTGTGGTGGTATGAAGGGAATGAAAAAGCTTATCCCGGACACTGGGACGGGCCGAAAGTTTCTACGACGGTCGGCTCCTGCCCTCATTGGAAAGGTGTTGGCACAGAGCAGCAAATCTCCGACGACCTTGAGAAGTTGGGGCGCAGCCGGGTGTACGGCATCAATTTCGATACCGATTCCGACCGCATCAAGGAAGAATCCAAACCCACACTGGACAAAATCGTAGCCCTACTGAAAGCTGAGCCCGGCTTGAAACTGACCATCGAAGGGCACACCGACTCCACGGCCAGTGCGGAGTATAATCAGCGACTTTCGGGGCGCCGCGCCGCCGCCGTCAGCTCCTATCTTGAAGCGGCGGGCATTGACGGTTCAAGACTGAGTTCGGTCGGTTATGGCGCCACCCGCCCGGTGGCCAGCAACGACACTCCGCTCGGCCGCGCCCAAAATCGAAGAGTCGAACTGGCAAAAAATTGATCGTGTGGGAAGTTTCAACGGCATTGGTTTTTGCACCTCATGCACTCGAACCAGGAACCGTAGCGCAGCATGAAGCCGTCGAACCTGTGGTCAGAAGGTCCAAAGCCAGCCAGTGCGAATTCCTCTGGGACACCGATGAGCGTTAGCTTTCCAACTCCCACACTTCGGGTTTCGCAGGATTCGCCAAGTCCAAACAGCGAAGTTGGAGGTGGACGACAAGATGCAGCGCGCCTATCTATGCTATGGTTCAAGCAGAAACATGCCGAGGTGAACCACAGTCTGACACACGCCCTGAAATCCCTAACCTGGTTCGAAGACGCCGATAAGGAGCCGATGCCTGGCCTGCTTGCTCCCCTGTCCTGGGAGGACGTGAAACGGTTCTTTAGCAGGTTGATGAAAAAGTCGAAAAGACGCCTACTTTGCCGTACTGCAGCAATCGTAAGCTCCTTGTTTTCAGCCTAGGCTATATTCCTAGCAACCCGA
>Ga0315282_10015280_pt1 | contig 11343 bp, 7 predicted proteins | sample YL17G07_20_MG_FD_203693 | JGI IMG/M metagenome (GOLD analysis project Ga0315282, IMG submission 203693) | Sediment microbial communities from Yellowstone Lake, YNP, Wyoming, USA - YL17G07_20 | ecosystem: Environmental > Aquatic > Freshwater > Lake > Sediment | place: USA: Wyoming | collected...
GCTGCCCGGGTACCCGCTCGCGAAGGTGCTTCACACCTGGAAGTCCTATACCGCCCATGCGGCGAATCGCATGCTGGGGCGCTCCGGCGCCTTCTGGCAGATTGAGTACTGGGATAGGTATATCCGCAACGAGACCCACCTGCACAACGCTATCTCGTATATCCATGAGGAGAATCGGAGTCCGTTTTCGAGCGCTGGAAGATGTGCGGGGAGTGTAGGCGTCTGAAATGGTGGGGGCAGCCGGGGCGCGTGCCGTTCCGGGATGGTGGGAGCGCAGGCGTCTCGTTTACCCCGAGCAACGTCGAGGGGCCTGCCTCCCCGCGAGGACCGGATGCGGCCGAGACGGCTGCCCCTCCGGGACGCTGAAGGGCCCCGTTCGGGGTCCTGAAGGGCGCTCCCACGGACGGGTGCGCTCCGAGGGGTTGCCGGCTTTGGGAGCAGCCGGGACGGCTGCCCCTCCGGGACCCTGAAGGGCCCCGTTCGGGGTCCTGAAGGGCGCTCCCAGGGACGGGTGCCCCTCCGGGACCCTGAAGGGCCCCGTTCGGGGTCCTGAAGGGCGCTCCCAGGGACGGGTGCGCTCCCAGGAAGGGATGAGAGGCCACAGCCCCGTCAGCCCTCAGTTCCCTCCCACGGCTCCAGGTCCCGCGCTTGGGTCGAGGCCAGCCAATCGAGCATGCGCGACCGCATGTCATCCGCCGCGGTGCGGTACTCAGAATCGCGCACGAGGTTGCGCAGTTCCTCGCGATCGTGGTCCAGGTCGTAGAGTTCCTGCGGCCCGCCGGCGGCGGGATCGTGCACGTACTTCCACCGTCGCGTTCGCACCATGCATGCGGTATCGAGCTCGCTGAATGCGGCCCAGTCGCCGGAGCTCGACTGGCCGTGCGCGAGCGTGCCGAGGTCTCGACCGAAGGTGCCGTGTGGCGGCGTCGCTCCCGCAAGCGCCAGCACGGTTCGATAGACGTCCACCGTCTCCGCCGGCGCCGAACACGTCGCACCCAACGCCGGCCCGCGATAGTCGGCCACCAGCAGCGGCACCCGCGCCGAGCCTTCGTAGAAGGCGCTCTTGTTGACCAGCCGGTGATCGCCAAGCATCTCACCATGATCGCTGGTGTAGATGATCACGGTGTTGGCGAGCATGTCTGCGGCGTCAAGGGCCCCGACAATCCGCCCGCACCAGTCGTCAATGTTGCTCACCAGGCCGTAGTACTGGGCGGCCATTGGCCCAATGGACGCTGCGTCAAGGTTGAGCAGCCCCTCGAACTCCGACCGCCCGCGCTGGCGCGGTGACTTGCCTTGGAAGGTCTCGGCCCAGGCGATGGGCAGCGGCATATCCGCGGGGTCGTACATTCGCCCGTAGTCACCTGGCGCGTCCCAGGGGTCGTGCGGCCCCGGGTAGGACACCCACACGAAGAACGGTTGCGCCGGCCTCGACCCCAACCACTCGATGGCTTTGCGGCCGGTGAAGCTATCGCATTGCTCATCGCGCGGCAGAGGGGAAGGCCTGGCGAAGTAGACGGGCTGCTGCTTGCGCTCCTCGTAGTCGGCGCGGTGAACATCGAGCAGGCCCAGGTTCGACAAATGCGTCGTCCAATCGCACTCACACCGCCGCGAGGCGAACTTGCCCACGACTTGAAGCAGGTGGTCGAACCCGAACTCGCGCTTGAGGAACGGGGCGATCTGACGCAGGTCGCCGACCTGGGGCGTGAGGTGGTGCTTGCCGACGAAGGCGGTGCGATAGCCGGCGCCCTGCAGCGCAAGGCCGATGGAGCGGCGCCGCTCTTCGGGCCGGATCACGCCGCCGAGATTCCCGACCATCCCATGATTGTGGTTATAGCGACCGGTTGCGAGCGATGCCCGCGCCGGCATGCATAAAGGCGACGTCGTGTACGCGCAGGTGAAGCGGCAGCCCTGCCCAGCGATGGCGTCGAGCGCGGGCGTTCGAACCACAGGATGTCCTTCACAGGTCAGCGCGTCGCCGCGATGCTGGTCGCTCATGAGCAGCACGATGTTTGGCGACCGGGTCCCGCTTTCGTCACTGGTGGGCAATACAGTCCTCCTCATCTTCTCCCGTATATGCGCAGCAACCGCTCTGCGCTTTGGCCGCGCGGTGGGGGTTTCCCTCTTGGCGGGATCAGGTCTTGAACGGCTGTTTGGCGATTGTGCGGCCCGAGGGAAGCTGGTACAATATGAGTCGCCATCTGACCGGCACCATCGCCGCATGCTTGTATGAGGCGACAGTTGCCTTGGTGGAGTAGCCCGCCTGTTCAACGGAGCGCCGCGTTGCGGCGCCAGCACAGCCGGGCCTCCGTCGCGCAGAGCGCTATGGGGGCCAAGGGGCGGCTGTGCCACATGACGCGCGAAGCCCCCCGAACGGCCCTGATGCCAAGAACGGAGCTCCTGAGGGGTGCCGGCCCGACGTTGACGATGAAAGCACTTATCGCAGCCATCTTCGCAGCACTTGCCGTAGCATTCGCTGCCGTACCCCCCGCCGGCGCGGACACCTTCGTTGCCGCCGGTTACTCATTGCCCAGCCCCGCGCCGTTTCAGATCCTCGCCGACAAGGAAGAGATCCTCGCGCCCGCGACGGCGGCCCTGCGGCGGCTCGGCGCCCAGGTCGTTACGTACGACAACAAGATCGACGTGCGCGGCCCGAATGGCTCGCTGGTGGTTGCGCAGCTTGGCAGCAACCGCGCGAAAGTCGGCGCAGTCGAGCGCATTCTGCCCGCCGCACCGGCGCGCCGCGGGGAGAACCTCTTCCTCCCCGTGCGCTCTATCGCCTGGCATCTCGGCTTCGCGTATCGATGGGATGCGAAGTCGCGCACCATATTCCTGCACCCGCGCATCGCCGACATCACCTTCTCCCGCCTGCCGGACCTGGTGCGCGTCAAGATCACAGGCAGCGCGCCGCTGTCATATTCGGCCGGGCTGCTCAAGAACCCGGCCCGCGTGTATGTCGATATCTCCAACGCGGACCTGTTCGCTGCCGAGCAGCAGATCGCGGTCAACGAGGGCGACCTGGTCTCGGTGCGCGCCAGCCAGCATTCGCTCAATCCCGACATGGTGCGAATCGTGCTCGACGTCAAGAAGGACGATGTCGAGTACTCACAGCGTACGGCGGACGGCGACCGATCGATCGTGATCGACATCCCTTCCCCGCCGCTGCCCGCGCCCCGCGCCGGCGAGGCGGTGACGGTGAACGCCATTCGGCTGGAGCGCCGTTCGGATACCATGTGCACCCTGATCGTCGAGGCAAACGGCGCCCCGGCGGCGCGCCTGACCACGCGGAGCGAGCCGCCGCAGGCGATCATCCAGATGTCCAACGTGCGCCTGGGCGCCGAGAAGGTCGAGGGGAGCCACCCCATCGTGACGTCGGCGACGGCGGAGCAGACGGGAGAGAATGAGGCGCGCATCGTGCTCGACCTACGTGGGGCGCAGTCGGTGGCGCTGGCGCGGCGGCCGCAGGGTCTGAGCGCATTGATCGGGGGCGTATCTCTGAGCGACGTGACGGTGGTGCTGGATCCGGGGCACGGCGGGCGGCAACCCGGTGCGCTGGGGCCGAGCGGGCTGATGGAAAAGGAAGTGAACCTCGACATCGGCCGTCGCGCCGAGAAGCTGCTGAGTCAGGCGGGGGCGCGGGTCATCATGACCCGAACCGACGACTCGAGCCTCATCCCGGTCGCCAGCCGCGATGACCTGCGCCGCGAGTTGTGCCTGCGCGCTGATGTCGCGAATCGAGGCAACGCCGACCTTTTCGTCGCCATTCACTGCAACTCGTCGGGCAGCATGCGCCGCACCGGCAGCGAGACCTACTACTGCACCCCGCGCAGTCTCGGCCTGGCCAAGGTCATGCAGCAGGCGTTGGTAGAGGAACTCAAGCTCAGGGATGGCGGGATCCATACCTGCAACTTTGTGGTCGTGAGCCAAGCGCGGATGCCGGCGGTGCTGGTCGAGATTGCCTACCTCAACGACCCGACCGAGGAAGCATTGCTGGGCAGCCCCGAGTTCCGCCAGCGCGCGGCGCAAGCGATCGTGGAGGGTGTGAGCCGCTACGCGGAGGAAGGCGGCCTGCTCGGGTATTACGCCGACCAGGAATCAGCGCGCGCCAAACGCGCCTGGGCTGCGGAGGGAAAGCCCGCGGCGGCGCCTGCCCGCGCGGAGGAGACGAAGCCGGCCGCGGAGGAGACCAAGCCGGGCGTAGGGGGAGACCGGAACTCCAACACCGCGCCCTCAGCCGGAGAATGATCGGAAGGCGGCTGCAGCGCTCAACCAGCTCGCCTCTTCAGCAATCGTGATCGGTCGGCTTGGCGTATAGTCCTCAGGTCGTCTTACTCGACACGGAGATTGGCTGTGATCGGTGTTTTCGACTCGGGGTTGGGCGGGCTCACAGTGGTGCGGCGCCTGTTTGAGGTGCTGCCGGACTACCGCGTCGTCTATTTTGGCGACACGGCGCGCGTGCCCTATGGCGGCAAGTCGGCGGAGACGGTGACGCGCTACGCGTACGAGGACGCCGATTTCCTGGTGCGCCAGGGGGCGCAGTTGATCGTGGTCGCGTGCAACACGGCGTCGGCGGTGGCGCTGGATGCGCTGCGGGAGCGGCTGGAGGCGCCGGTGATCGGGGTCATCGAGCCGGCGGTGCGCGCCGCCGTCGCAGCGACGCAGAACGGCCGCATCGGCGTCATCGGCACGCGGGCGACCATCGCGAGCGGCATCTACGAGCGCATGGTGGGTGAGATGCGGCCCGACGCCCGGGTCATCGCCGAGCCCGCGCCTCTGCTCGTGCCTCTCGTCGAGGAGGACTGGCTCGAACATCCCGAGACGCCTTCCATCACGCGCACGTATCTGGCGCCGCTGCTCGAGCGCCGCGTCGACACCATCATCCTCGCCTGCACCCATTACCCCATCCTGCGCGACATGATCGCGCGGCTGGTGGGCAAGGACATCAGCCTCATCGACCCGGCGCAGGAGACCGCGGCGGAGACGCATGCATTGATTGTGCGCGACCAGGCGCTGCGCGAATCGCTGGAGCGATCGAGCGATCACCGCTTCTACGTCTCCGACATCACGCCGCAGTTCGCCCCCGTCAGCGAGAGGTTCCTCGCGCGCAGCATCGAAGGCAAACTGCAGAAGGTCGACCTGCCGTAAGAGGGGTTGAACCGCAGAGAGCGCCGAGAACGCAGAGAACACGGGCTCGCGCGGCATCCTGGTTCGGGAACCAGCCAGGACCATTCTATGCGCAGCCGTGCGGCTGTCCCCGTGAATTGCCGCGGTAACGAAAGGTACCACTCATGCCACGATCCGATGGGCGCGCCAATGACCAACTGCGCCCGGTGAAGATAACCCGCAACTACCTCAAGCACGCCGAGGGTTCGTGCCTCATCGAGATGGGGGAGACGCGGGTCATCTGCGCCGCGAGCATCGATGAGACGGTGCCGCCGTTCCTCAAGGGCAAGGGCAGCGGCTGGGTCACTTCCGAGTACGGGATGCTTCCGCGCGCGGGCACCGAGCGCTCGCCCCGCGAGGCGGCGCGCGGGCGCCAGGGCGGGCGTACGTTGGAGATTCAGCGGCTCATCGGGCGCTCGCTCCGCGCGGTGACCGAGGTGCGCTCCCTGGGCGAACGCACCATCATCGTGGACTGTGATGTGATCCAGGCAGACGGTGGAACGCGGACCGCGTCCGTGACCGGCGCGTACGTCGCTCTGGTAGACGCCCTGCGCCGCCTGCAGCAGCGCAATGTCATCCGGAGCCTGCCGCTGATTGACGCGGTGGCCGCGGTGAGCGTCGGCATCGTGCAGGGCGAGATGCTGCTCGACCTGAGCTATCAGGAAGACTCGATGGCCTCGGTTGACATGAACGTTGTTGCTACCGGCGCGCTGCGGCTTGTCGAGATCCAGGGCACGGCCGAGGGCACGCCCTTCACGCGCCAGCAGATGGATCAACTCATCGACCTAGCGCAGGCGGGCATCAAGCAATTGCTGGAGGCGCAGAAGGCCGTCCTCGGTCCGTAGGGGCCGGATAGAGAATAGGGACAGTTACCTATTTGGTGATATTTGCCACATGCCTGTGGCCGATAGGGCCATTGCTATTCGACCTGCAACATGCGATGTCGTGCATTTCGTCAAATAGGTAACTGTCCCTATTTTCCCCTAGCAGCTGGCAATCTCCATTCCGCGCGACTCACGGATGTCATCGGTTCCGCCTTTGAACGCCAGCCCGAGCAGGGCGACTCGCCGCCCCACCAAGCCTCCCGACAGCCCGTCCAGCCGCCGCACCAATGCGTTCGGGCGTCCCTCATTCACCGCGCGTGCGGCTTCCACTACGGCATTATCACAGCCGGCCTTGCGAGCCTGGTGAACCAGGCTTGCGCTGTCTTGGGGCAAACATGACCCCCGAAGCCCAGGCCGGCGCGCATGCAGCCGTGCCCGATCCTTGAATCCTCGCCCACCGCATCGGCGACCGCCTCGATGTCGGCGCCGACGCGCTCGCGCTTGACAGCCCAAAGGCTTCGTGATATGCTGGGCTCAGCTCCGGACGGGGAGCACGACCGGACGCTTTGCAGCAGACAACCGAATATGACCTGGTGGTTAGGCCGACTTACCTATCGAGGTTCTTGCGCTATCGGAATGCCTTGTGGGCTTCGGTGCGCAGCTAGAGAACCTCGTCCGGAAACGTGTTTGACATCAGCGGCCCTCCGCTAATGTCAAACACTCGACAGGAGCTTAACCCGCCACCCAGCCCCCACCGTGAGGCCGCAGGCATGTCCGCACCGTCTGCGGCCTCAACCTTTCGCACAGTCCGGCGATAGACCATCCGCGGATCCTGAGGTTAGCGCGGGTTCAGCGAGTGGGATCGAGTGAGGGCGTTGTAGAGCGCTTCGGTCTCATCCACCATGCGTTCGAGGTCGAACCGGCGGGCGACGCGCTCGCGCCCGGCTTCGCCCATAGCCTGCGCGCGCTGCGGATCCCGCAACAGCGCCGCCAGCGCCTGTGCCAGCGCCTCGGGATTGGCGGGTTCAACGAGGAGGCCGGTCTCGCCATCCGCGACCACCTCGGGCGTGCCTCCGACGCGTGAGGCGACGACCGGCTTGCCCAAGGCCATTGCCTCCAGCGCCGACAGCGAGAGCCCTTCTTTCAGTGAGGGCAGGCAGAAGATGTCCAGCGCCGCCTCGTACGGCATCACGTCGCTCTGAAACCCCGCGAAGATGACCCGATCGGCGACGCCGCAGCGGCGCGCCAGTTGCTCGAGCGCCTGCCGGCTTCTCCCATCGCCAGCGATCATGAGCCGCACCGGCAGCGACTCCCGCGCGGCGAGGATGGCGACCGCCTCGATCAGGTGAGCGTGCCCTTTCTCCGGTCCCAGCCTGCCGACCGCGCCGATCAGCATCTCGCCGGCCGCTAGGCCGAGCCTGGCACGCAGAGTCGTGGTGTCGGGCGCGCCCTGATAGCGCCCGAAGTCGATGCCGTTATAGATGACGCCGATACGCGATTCATGGATGCCCTGGGCGACGAGGTGGCGGCGCACCGCGTGCGACACGGCGATGAGCCGGTGGGCATACATGAAACAGGTGCGGATGTTCAAACCGTGCACGGTTGCCACCGCCGGCACGCCGGCCATTCGTGCGGCGAGACTTCCGATGAGGCTGGCCGTGGAGAGGTGGGTGTGGATGATCTCGACGCGGTCGCGCCGCAGGCGGGCGACGAGGCGAGCGAGAGAGAGGAAGTCAACCTTGCCGGTGGCGCGCGGCGTCCACAGGTTCATCCCGCGCCGGCGCAGCTCCTCGGTGAGCAAGCGGCCGCGAGGGCAGATCACGGTCACTTCATGCCCGCGCTCCGTGAGCTTGCGGCACAGCGCCATGACGTGCACTTCGGCGCCGCCAATCTGCGAGGGTGTGATGAACTGATAGATGCGCACGGCGATCTCTTGCGGCGCCCGATCCACGTCCGGTGAGCGGCAAACAACGATGTCACGTCCGCTCCGGCCGGTTGCGCGGGGCCACCCCGCCACGAGGTCGCGACCTGCGCGTCATTCGCGCAGTCCGGAGCGATCGGCCTCAGGCGCGCCGGCCGGTCATCGAGTAGGCGCGCCGCAGTTTACGCGCGAAGAGCGGCGCGTACGTGTATCGGCGAATGTTGACGCGTCTCAGCGTCAGCGGATCGGCACCGACTCGGTTGACGCCGCGTTTCGTGGTGAAGCCGATGACGTAGCCCGCCGCGGCGGCTGCATCGCGAACTCGCGCATCGTAGTCACCAAACGGATAGGCCAGCGCCCTGACTTCTCGCCCGGTGACGTCCTCGAGCATGCGCTTGGAATCCGCGAATTCGCGCCGCAGCGCGCGATCGCTGAGTTGGGTCATGGCGGGATGCGTCATCCCGTGGGAGCCGATCTCGAGACCGGCACGCCCCATCTCAGCTATGTGGCCGCGCGTGAGCATGGGCTCCGGCGCCTTTGCGCGGGGTATCTCCCAGTCGTTGGTGCCGCCGATGCGCCCGGCGACGACAAAGACGAGGGCGGTAAACCCGAACTCCTGGAGTGCCGGGAACGCGTGACGGTACAGGCAGTCATAACCGTCGTCGAACGTCACCGCTATCGGCGATGGGGCGTCGAGAGGGGCGCCCTGCAGGTAGCGCAGCACGTCGTCGACGCCGACGCTCCGATACCCGCTGCGGCAAAGCAGTGACATCTGCGATCGATACAGCGCGGGCGACACGTACTGCGCCTTCATGGCCGCCCCCTGCCGGTACGCCCCTATCTTATGATAGAGGAGTACGGGCAGGCCGTCGGCCGCGGTGAAAGAGAGGCCGCCGGACCATAGTGATGTGAGATCCACGGTCCTGTGTCTTCTGCGTCGGCGCCGCGACTCCCTGTGCGGCAGTGCAACCGGGTTATCCGCCGATTGTGATCGGCAGCACGTCGCCCGCGGCCCGACGGATGTCCTCGAGCGCCGAGCGCTCGATAGCGCGCCGCACCGGCCATCCGCGCCGGCGGCCGAGCCGCCGCCGCTTCGACTCGCCGAGCGGGTGGTAAGGAAGCAGACTGAGAGCGCCGGCGTGATGCTCCGCGGCGAGACGCGCGACGGACAACAGCGTCTGCAGGTCGGCGTTGAAGCCGGGCACGACCGGTACGCGCACGATGAATGGCCGTCCGGATCGCCCCAGCGCCGCGAGGTTGCGCAAGATCAGGTCGTTCGATGCCCCGGTGAACTGCTGGTGCGCCTTCGGATCGAGGTGCTTGATATCGAAGAGGACCAGGTCGGCGGCCTGCGCCGCCCTCGCGAATGTGCTCTCGGGGACATTGCCGGCTGTGTCGAGCGCCACGTGCAGGCCGGCTGCCCTGCCCGCAGAGATGAGCTCGAGCGCGAAGTCGGGCTGCGCCAGCGGCTCGCCGCCGGAGAGGGTCACGCCGCCGTCGGAGGTGCGGTAGAAGGGTTCATCGCGCAGCGCCGCCGCGAGCGCCTGCTGCGGCGTCATGCGGCGCCCGATCATCTCGAGGGCCGTGACCGGGCAGACGCGCGCGCACTCGCCGCAGCCGTCGCAGATGCGGCGCAGCACGCGGCGGGGGCTCTCGAGGGAGATCGCCCCGCGCGGGCACGCGCGGGCGCACGCTCCGCACCTGACGCACCGTTCGCGCCAGAAGTAGACCTCGGGCCGCGGGGCGATGGACTCCGGGTTATGGCACCACCTGCAGCGCAGGGTGCAGCCCTTGAGGAAGATCGTGGTGCGAATGCCGGGGCCATCGTGGAGGCAGAAACGCTGGATGTCGAAGATGAGGCCGGTGGTCATCCCTTATACCAGAAACAGCGGACGTACGCGCTCCGCCAGCCGGTTGCGCCGCTCGACCCAGCGCTGCGCATTCGCGATATCCGGCCACGGCACTTGGAGCGTGAACACCTGACCCCAGGCCATCTCGAAGTTATGATGGAAGGGGGCGGCGCGCGGCGGAAAGCGCATCACACGCGCCGACTTGTCCAGCGGCCGCAGCACCATCTGGGATTCGTCATACGCCGTCAAGCGCGACAGCATCCCGCGGGTGCGCGCGTATGCCGGCGCCAGCCGCGTCACCTCCATCCACTCGAAGACGGCCTTCTCGGTTTCTCCTTTGAAGTAGAGCGCCAGGCCGTAGTTGCTGTGCGCGATCGGGTTATTCGGCTGCATGTCCAGGACGCGGCCGAGGTGGTAGACCGCCTCATCGAGCTGGTTGTTGCGGGCGTAGGCCAGCCCCAGGTTATTGTGCGCCTCCGGAGAGTGGGGCGTAAACTGGAGCACCTTGCGGAAACAGAGGATGGCCTCCGCCATGCGCCCGCGCTTGAAGTAGGCAAGCCCGAGGTTGGTGTGCACGTCGGGGTTCAGGGGCTCGAGTTGCGCCAGCTTCTCCCATTGCTCGATGGCGCCGTCCAGGTTGCCCTTGTCGCGATAGGCGCGGCCCAGAATGTCGCGCGCCATGGGCAGGTCGGGGTCGAGCTCGAGCGCGCGCTGGAGCGCGCGCTCGGCGGCGTCGGCGTCTCCCTCGAGGTAGTACGCAAGGCCGAGGTTGGAGAGCGGCAGGGGGCTCGTGGGGAGCAGGTCCACCGCGCGGGAGAGACTCTGCACCGATTCGACCGTGAGCCCCTGCACCAGCGCCACCACGCCGAGGTTATTGTGCGCCTCCGCCAGCGCGTCGTTGAGTTCGATTGCACGCTGGAGTTGCTCCTCGCCCTCGGCGAGCATCTGCAGCGAATCATACGCCAGCGCCGCGTCATAGCGCGCGATCGCATGCCCGTCGTCGGCATCCACGGCGCCCCGGAAGTAGGTTAGCGCGTTGGGCAAGCGCCCCTTGAGGTAGACCGTCAGCCCCAGGTTGATGAGCACGTCGGCGCCGCCCGGACGCAACTGGTCAGCGCGATCGAGCTCGTGCAGCGCGGTGTCGATGTGCCCTTCGTTCAGCAGCATGGTGCCGTAGTTGTACCTGATCTCGAAGTCGCTGCCGGCGAGCTCAGTGGCGCGCCGGAACTCCGCCATCGCCTGATCCATCTGGCCCATGCCATAGTGGGCGAGGCCGAGCTCGGCGTGCGCGCGGGCATGCGCCGGCGCGTAGCGCAGGGCCCGCGCCAACGACTCCGCGGCCTCCGCGAACTCGTTGTGCACGGTGTAGGAGACGCCGAGGTTGTAGTGCGCGGAGGCGTAGGTCGTATCGTAGCGCAGCGCGAGTCGAAACTGGGCGACCGAGGCCGCCTCGTCGCGCTGTGCGTGGTAGATGACGCCGAGGTTGTTGTGGGCGCCGGGCAGGCGGGGGGCGTTGGTCAGGGCATATTCGAGGTCGTGGATCGCGCTCTCGTACCTGCCGAGGCGGGACAGCAGCGCCGCTCGGTTC
>Ga0315282_10015281_pt1 | contig 11341 bp, 13 predicted proteins | sample YL17G07_20_MG_FD_203693 | JGI IMG/M metagenome (GOLD analysis project Ga0315282, IMG submission 203693) | Sediment microbial communities from Yellowstone Lake, YNP, Wyoming, USA - YL17G07_20 | ecosystem: Environmental > Aquatic > Freshwater > Lake > Sediment | place: USA: Wyoming | collected...
TCTGCAGACAGATAAGAAGATGTTCACACTTCCCATCGGTCTTGCGACGTTTGTGGAGCAGACAGCGATCCATTGGGGAATGATTATGTCTTCAGCGGTCTTGGTTTCTTTACCAACTTTTGCCCTGGTTTTCTTTTTGCAAAGGTACCTTCTGAGTGGTTTAAGGGTGGGGGGGAAATAGTGATAGATTGCAGATGGCAGATAGCGGATCGCAGTGACGGGTCCGCCTTCGTTGAACAGGGCAAGCCCTGCTGCTACGATAAAGCCAGAATTACTGACACCGATCACTGACACTTACACTCTGATTGGATGGGAATTTATGTCTTCTAAGGTGCGTCTTGAAGAGATCCACAAAACCTTTGGCCGGAAAGGGAAAGAGATCGTTGCTGTCCGGGATCTTTCTGTAGAGATTGGCGAGCGGGAATTTTTCACCTTCGTCGGCCCGTCCGGGTGCGGGAAGACGACGACGCTCCGCATGATTGCCGGCCTTGAGACACCTACCTCCGGAAGGATCTATTTCGGAGATCAGAACGTCACCGAGCTTCCTCCTCAAAAAAGGGACATTGCGATGGTCTTTCAAGATATCGCGCTTTTTCCCTATATGACGGTTCGGGAAAATATCGGCTACCCGCTCAAGATCGCCGGGGTTTCGCGCCGTGAAACGGAGCAAAAGGTGGATCGGGTAGCGGAAATTCTTGCAATCTCGGATAAACTTGCGATGAAGCCTGCCCAGCTTTCCGGAGGTCAGCAACAGCGGGTTGCCATCGGTCGCGCCATCATCAAGGAGCCCAAGGTCCTTCTCCTGGATGAGCCCTTGAGCGCCCTCGATGCCAGGCTCCGCGTAGAGATGCGCACCGAGATCCTTCGCCTGCACCGGGAAATATCCTCAACGATTATTTATGTCACCCATGATCAGGTGGAGGCGATGACCATGTCCTCCCGTCTGGCTGTCATGGACAAGGGATCGGCCATTCAGATCGACCAACCGAGGACTATTTTCATGTTTCCCCAGAATCAGACAGTGGCGACATTTATCGGGACCCCGGCCATGAATATCGTTCCGGCTTCGATCGTTTCTATGGCAGAAGGAAAAGTTGTCACCTTACTGGGTGGCAAATTTCCAATTCACCCCGATCATTACGAAAAGCTCAAGGGCCTCAAGTCTGTGGAGGCGGGCATTCGAGCTCAGGCATTACGGCTGATCCCGGCTTCAAGAGGGAGGATCAGGGGGTCTGTTTTTCTAAGGGAGCCTCTCGGATTGGAAGATGAGGTTCTTGTTAATATTCCGAATGAGACAAGAGTAAAAGTCATCAGTGAGAGTAATCTGGAATTTCCCGAGGGCAGCGAAGTCGGCCTCGAATTTGATGAGAAAGATCTCTATCTTTTCCACCCGGAAACCAAGGAGGCTCTCTGCTTCGGCATCGGTGAACACAACCATTAAGATTCGACTCCCTTTCCCCTTACGGGGGGAGGTTGGGGTGGGGGGGGCAGGAGAAGCGCATGGAAGAAACGAAAGAGATAAAGGTGACCTGTTATCGGTTTGATCCCGTCACGGATAAACAGCCCCGGCAGGAGACCTACGTTGTCCCTATCCAGGGGATCATGAGCGTTTTAAATGTATTGGAGTACATTCAGAGACATCATGATCCTTCCCTTGCCTATTATAGCTGCTGCCGGCGTGGGCTCTGTGCAAAATGTCCGGTGAAGGTGAACGGGGTGAACGGACTGGCCTGTGAGATGGTGGTCGATGGAGACATTGTGGTCGAACCCATCCACGAGAAGAAAATTCAGAGAGACCTCGCGGCTTATTGATCGGGAGGGAAACGATGCCACTCTATGTTTATGTCTGTAGCCAATGTCACCATGAATTTGAAATGCTTCTTGAGGCAGCAACGGAAAAAGCAGTATGTCCCCGGTGCCAATCCCCTGATGCGATTAGAAAATCCTATTTCCAGGCCTGCTCGTGGACCCACTCGGAGAATTCGAGCAAAGGGACCTGAGGTTAGCTATATTGGCCGTGCGCCAATATGGGTTTTGAATAACCCGTGCCTAAAGGAGGAGCATTTATACTTGGAGCCAGATCCAAAGTTAGGTCGATCATCCCGGAGGTCAGCAAGATCTTTGTTATAGGTACGGATCATGATCGGTTGGGGTAAGAGCGGATAGCCTTGCTTCAATCAATTAAGATCATCTTCATTTTCATTAAGAACTTCATCGAAGGAGGAGAAAAATGGGACGGACGATCTTAGGTGCGCCAAGGAAAAAGCCCAGCAGGAATGCTCAAGCCGTTAAAGTTGGAGATGTCATTTACACTTCAGGAACGCCTTTTGACTGGAATACCATGGAGATCGTAGGGGATACCATACAGGAACAAACAAGGCAGACCATGGAAAACATTAAGACGACACTGGGAGCTTGTGGTTCCTCAATGGATTGCATTGATAGGTGCACAATCTTCTTGACAAGCAGGGATTACGTGGCTGGATTGAATGAGGTTTATTATAGTTATTTTCCGCCGGATTCGACTCCTGCAAGGGCCTGCATCATCGCTGAATTGGTTCTTCCCAGGATGATGCTCGAGATTGAAGTAACCGCCCACGTGGAAAAGAAATAGGATTGAGTTGCCGGGTCGGTTGAGGTAGGGGGGGAGCCGATGGAGGAGTTTTTGGCGCTGTCTTCGTAACCTTGTTACCCAGATGTGGGTGGACGCTAGCGGTGGGAATACCGCATGTCTCCAGAGGGTCAAGGGGAGGAACACGCTTTCTTGTTGATTTCCCTTCAGGTAGGTGCTAACAACCCAAGGTTAAGGTTGAGGTTTAGGTTAAGATTTCAATTAAACCTCAACTAAACCCGGATAAACAGAAATGTTAGGCGCTTAGGGAATCGATATCGACAAAAAATTGTCGATATGGGGTCGTGGATCTCAAAACGTGGGGCAGGCGACCCCACCTGCCGGACCGGTCGGCGAGGACGCCGACCCTACGAAGGAAAAATTGCTGCCCCGGAGAGGCTGAAAATTTTCAGCCCCTACATGAAAGACCATCATACATCCATATCGACAATTTTTTGTCGATATGATGCGCCAAGCGCGTAAACATCTCATTCAAAAAAGGAGGTCAGAAAGATCATGGAGAAGAAAGACGTTGCCATTCTTGGAGCATCGGGTGCTACTGCTTTTGGTTGGGTAGCGCAGACCCTCGCAAAGAGGATCTATGATGGTCACCCTTATTTTCGGTTGGCTGCACTGATTGCAGACAACCCTGAGCACAATGGGAAACCCTTTAAAGAATGCATCAGGCGGTGGCATGTGGAAGAGGGTTTCCCTGAAGGCCTTGCCAATATGGCCATGGTTCCCGCCGATCCGAAGGCCCTGGAGAAAGCGGGGGACATCAAATTAGTGATCTCTGCCCTTCCGCCGTGGCTGTCCACCGATCTTGACCCCATTTTCGCAAAGGCTGGAATTCCTGTCGTCAGCGAATCCCCCGGATTCCGTTTTGATGAAGACGTTCCCCTTGTTATCCCCGAGATCAATGCGGACCATCTCTCTGTTCTCGGGGACCAGAAAAAGAAGAAAGGCTGGAAAGGTTATATCGTCTCGAACCCCGTCTGCACCATCACCGTGATTGCCCTGTCGATGAAGCCCATTCTGGACGCTTTCGGGATCAAGACCTGTTTCATCGTCACCCTTCAGGCCCTCTCCGGAGCCGGGTGGGATGGTATCCCTTCCATGGCGATCATCGATAACCTCATCCCCTTTATTATGAAGGAGGAGGAGAAACTGGAGAAGGAAGGACCGAAGATTCTTGGGACCACGAAAGGTGGGAAGGTCATTCCCCACCCCATGGGTATCAGCACTTCCTGTAACCGGGTGGGTGTGATGAATGGCCATACGGCCTGCATCTTTGTCGATACGGAAAGACCGGCCAGCGTGGAAGAGGCTCAGAAGGCCTTCGAGTCGTTTAAAGGAACAGCGCAGGATCTCAAGCTTCCCAGTGCACCCGAACGCCCTGTGATCTACCTCCCGCAGGACGATCGACCCCAGCCCAGGCTCGATCGAAACTGGAGTGAAGGGATGGCGGTAGCTGTAGGGCGAATTCGGAAGGATCCTGTCTTCAAGAATGGGATCAAGTGGGTTGTCTCCGGACATAATATGATTCGGGGAACTTTTGGGAATACGCTGCTCAATGCGGAGTTGCTGGAAAAGAAGGGATTGCTTTAATGGTAGCCAGCGGGAATGCCTCACTCCCTGGTGAGCTGCAGGGAGGGGAGGCTTTAGCCTCCCTTTCATCAAGAAGGGACAAATCCAGTTCTGAAAGGAGGGAAGATTGAAGATCGGCCACGCACTGAAGGCAGGAGAGTTTTTCTATGTGAGGATCGAAGCGGACGAAGACCTTTTTCAGTGTCTCGAAGAGGCGGTGAGGTCGAAGGGCATTGAAAATGCGGTAATCGTGACAGCCATCGGGTCTCTCAGGAAGGCCATCCTGGTCAATCCCGGTTCCCTGACCAAGCCTCCTGAAATAGGGAAAAAGGAGTGGGAAGGTCCGTGGGAAATCGTCTCCCTGACGGGCGCCCTTGGCAAGAATCATGCCCATGGTGGGAAGATGGGCCATATCCACATCTGTTTGTCCAGGCATGATGCTCCGGCCATTGGCGGCAGCCTGGACTATGGAAACCTGGCCTTTTATCCGATTGATGTTTGTTTACTCGGTTATCAGGGCCCTCTCGGCCTCTGACAACCAGAGGGACGGAAGGCTATCGCGGAAAGGGCGGGGCGCAGGGCTAAAAGCCTTACCTTAGATCGAAAAATAGGAGTTAGAGAGGGTTCAAAGGTTTTGGGCCGTTTTTTGGTTCGTTAAAAGAAAGGAGGATGGAAATGAAGAATAAAGAAATATTATCTATCGTCGTACTGGTGAGCCTGCTTCTCATTCTCCCAATCAGCTCCCCAGAGGCCAAACAGTTTGTTTCCTTCGGAACGGCTACCGAGGGAGGTCTTTATTACATCTGGGGTGGCGGATGGGCCAAAGTGATCAATAAGGCCCTTCCCGATATCGAGGTCACTGCAGAATCGACAGGAGGCTCCACTGCCAATGCGCCCCTTATCGAACGTGGCAAACTCCAACTCGGGATTGTTCTTGGACAGGTCGCTTACGATATGGTCCTTGAGAAAAAGATGAAGGATCTTCGTACGCTGTTTCCCGCTTATCCTGGCTACTTTTATGTCTATGCGTTGAGGAAAAGCGGCCTGAGGACGGTTAACGATATCAACGGCAAAGAGATTGCCTATGTTAAACCGATGCATGGGACGGCGGTGAAAATGTTTGAAGCCCTGGGGATCAAACCCTCCAAGACCCATATGCTTACCCATGCAGCGGTGGTTGAGGCCCTTCAGGATGGAACAGTTCATTGCTCGATGGTCTACGGCCCGGAGAAATGGCCTGGGCTGACGAGTCTCGAAGCCACCCACGAGGTCGTCTTCCTGACGATGACGGATAAAGACATTCAGGTTCTCCTCAAGATCCTCCCGGCCCACAGGAAGGGCGCCGTGCCGAAGGGGGCCTACAAGGCCACGAGTGAGCGGCCTTACGAAACGATGGTCGATTGGAATTTGATTTTGGCAAACAAGAACCTGTCAGAGGATATCGCTTATCGTCTGGTGAAGGCAACCTTCGAGAATAATCCATCACTCCTGGCCGTCCACCCCGTCTCGAGCATGACAAAGGTGGAAAACATCATGAACACCCCCATTCCTTTTCATCGAGGGACGATAAAATATTTGAAGGAGATGAAGATTTCAATTCCCGAAAACCTGATTCCAAAGGACTAATCGTGGGAAAAGCGGATCCAAAATTAATGGAGGGGCTAAGTCCTCTCGAGACAGAAGCCGGGAAGGAGACCCAAGGGTTTCATGCGTGGTTTATCCTCATTGTAGCCGGGATCATGTCTCTTTACCACCTTTATGCCCTCAGCGGAATTACCATCGTTACTTCGGTTAAACTCTATGCAATCCATCTCGGATTCAGTTTCTTTCTGGTTTTCCTTGCCTATCCATTGAGTTCCCAAGATCGAGCCGTTAAGAGTCGGTTCCCTGTCTATGATCTCGTTCTTGGAATCGTTGGAGCCCTGACCTGTGTCTACGTAATCGTTCTCTATCAGGACTTCATCTTCAGGATTGATAGCTCTCCTACCACGTTGGATCTGATCGTCGGAGGTCTCTGTATCCTGCTCGTCCTTGAGATCTCCAGGCGGACCGTAGGGATCTCCATGCCGATCGTAGCAGCGGCCTTCCTCGTTTATGCTTTTACCGGAAACTATATGCCCCAGATCCTTCAGCACCGGGGATATGACCTGGAAAGGGTGATCAGCCATCTCTTTAGCGAACAGGGGATCTTCAATATTCCGATTGGGATCTCGGTTCGTTATGTCTTTCTCTTTATCCTGTTCGGCTCCTTCCTCGAATTCAGTGGTGGAGGGAAATTCCTGATTGATCTGGCCATGGCTGTATTCGGAGGAACCCGTGGAGGGCCCGCCAAAGTCGGAAATGTTTCAAGCGCTTTTTTTGGAACTATTTCCGGGAGCGCTGTAGCCAACGTGATCGGAACCGGCACATTTAGCATCCCCATGATGAAGAGCATCGGGTACAAGAGTCACTTTGCAGGTGCCGTGGAGGCTGTTTCCTCAACCGGAGGACAGATCATGCCTCCCGTCATGGGAGCAGGAGCTTTTGTCCTTGCCGAGATTGTGGGTGTTTCCTACCTTGACGTCTGTAAGGCCGCTGCGATTCCTGCCGTGCTCTATTTTTTCTCGACCTTTTTGATGATCGACCTGGAGGCTGCTAAGACCGGTCTCCAGGGTCTCCCGAGGTTCCGGCTCCCACGCCTCGGCCCTCTTCTGAAGAAAGACTCCCTCTTCCTCATTCCTCTCTTCACGCTCTTTTTCTTTTTGATCGGTCTGAAAACGAGCGCGACCATGGCGGGTTTCTGGGCCACCATGGTTACATTCGGGATCACCTGCTTGAAGAAGGAGACCCGGATGGGCGCTAAGCGTATCCTGGATACCCTGGGTGACGGAGCGATCAAAGCGACACAGGTGGCAGCCGTCTGTGCCTGCGCAGGGATTGTTATTGGCGTCACATCCCTCACAGGGGTGGGACTTAAGATCAGCATGGTCTTGATCGACCTGGGAGGGGTGAGCCTTTTGCTCTCCCTTTTTCTGGCGATGGTGATCAGCCTGATTCTGGGTATGGGGCTTCCTACGACGGCGGCCTACATCATCTGTGCCGCGGTTGTGGCCCCATCCCTCATCAAGCTGGGTCTGCCCCCCATGGGGGCTCACCTTTTCATCTTTTACTTCAGTTGCATTTCTGCCATTACTCCGCCGGTGGCCGTGGCTGCGTATGTTGCAGCCGGTATTGCGAAGGCCAATCCGGTCAAAGTTGGATTTACTGCATGCAGGCTCGGTCTGGCAGCCTTTATTGTTCCTTATATGTTTATCTATGGCCCGGCTCTTCTGCTTGAAGGGGAATTTTTCTCTGTCCTCTGGGCAGCTATTACAGCGATCCTGGGCGTGACTGTCCTTGCGGCGGGTGCGGAACGCTGGTTCATGGGACAAACCACTTCTTTGCTGCAGACCGTACTGCTCCTGGTTGCAGCCCTGTTACTCATCAAGCCCGGCACCACAACAGATGTTATAGGCCTGTTCCTTATCGGCATTGTATTTTCCATTTGGGCATGGCAGAGGAGGGCACGGGGCAAAAAGAGTATTGAGGAGTGCCCTGCACCCTGAGAAGGTCTGTTGCGCACCGCAAGGATGCCAACAATGGAGAAGCCTGACCCGAAGAACGGACTCATCGTCTGTCGATGCGAAGAGGTCACGGAGACCGAACTCGATATGACAACCCCCCCCGAGACCCTTGAGACCTTCAGCCTTTGAAAGAAGATTACAGGGGTAAGTATTTACCCTCGTCGATTGTCATTCCTTGGATGCCCAGCAACTAACTAACTGAGCGCCGAGGTTCCTCATTGAAAACGCTGAATAGAGATAAGGGATATCCTTTTTAGGGCGTCTCCATCGGGATTCTCTTAATGGAGACGAGTTGCGTGTAAGGTTCTGACAGAATTTTTGATTTTAGGATGGCGTATGTGTTACAAAAAGCTGCAAGAGAGGCGCTAGCTTTGTCCTGTTTTTAGCAGACGGTTACAGCAACAAAAGAAGAGTCCAACTCATTTACAAGGAGGCTTTGGATGAAAAAAAGTCTAACCTATCCTGAGGGCTCATGGGTTGCCCTGATCACTCCCTTTCATGACAAAGGAAATCTCGATATCGACGGGTTCAAACGGCTCGTGGATTTTCAGGCCGCCAATGGAACAAGTGGACTTCTCTTGATGGGTTCCACCGGCGAGCCCACCTCTCTTTCCTACGAAGAAAGAAAAGTGATCATCGAGGAAATGGTTCCTTATTGCAGGGGAAAGATTCCCGTCTTCTTCGGGGTGACCTGTGGCTCTACGGCTGCAACGATTGAACTGGCCCGGCTTGTTCAGGAGAAAGGAGGAGATGGTATCATGGTGGTGATTCCTCCCTACATCGCTCCCCCTCAGCCTGCGGTGTACGAATATCTGAAGAGCGTATGCCAATCCGTGGACATTGCAGTAGCTGTTTACAACAATCCCGCGCGAGTCATCGTCAATATTGATCCATCAACAATTCTCAAGCTGCTCAATGAGTGTCCCAATCTGGTGGCCGATAAAGAAGCTGTCCCCGGCGTGGCTCAACTTGCTTCTGTGATGGAAGGGGGAAAGGGATGCCTGAGACTTCTCTGCTGTGACGCTCCAAACTATGCCCTGACCATTCCTACACTCGGGATGGGAGGCCACGGGACGGCCAATGTGACTGGAAATGTAGCTCCCCGGGAGATGGCTGAATTGTCAAGACCCTGGCGGTCCTGGGAAGATGTGGTAACGGGAAGGGAGCTCTATTTCAAGTATCTTCCCTTAATGAAGGCGGCTTACTCGGCAACGAACCCTGTAGCCATCAAAGCCATGGTGAAGCTCATGGGCCTTCCTGCCGGAGATCCGCGGCCTCCGCTCCCGACAATCGAAGGAGATAAGCTGAAGGTCCTGGATGAGGTGGTCCACCGGTTTAAATTAAGGGAGAGGTATGCGGAAGGCCGGGAAGTTCCTGCTTCAGCGGAAAAGATGAATGTCCAGGCCACACCCTTTCAGGAAGCCTGCGAACCTCAAGGAACCACCTGACTGAAGCCTTAGACGGCGGTCCGCCGTCGTAGGAATCAGGGGCGTCGGAAGGGGGGACGTTGGTGCAAAGGCAAATAATCCTTGACAGGGAGTAAAGAGGAGGTGGCGAAGCAGCCGTATGAGGATTAAATTGTATTTGCACCTGTGTTCCCCTGTTGGCGGCATTTATGCACTTTGTTTCGCAGGGCCGGCGGTACCTTTAATGATTGCCTCTCATCATGGCACAGGCTATAATAACAAAATAAATGATGATTTTGTGACACGAGGGGTGAGCCATGACGTCGTTGAATGAACTCTTGCAAGATATGGGAAAACTGGAAACCGAACTGAGTCGCTTTGAGCTTAAATTCGGCGTGAAATCGGCGGATTTTTACACGGCGATGCAGCGAGGCGATTTGGAAGAATTCGACGGGCTTAACGAGTATCGGATGGAATTCATCGAGTGGTTGGCGCTGTACAAGACCTGGGCGAGTCTAAATGAAAAATACCAGCAATTGATCACACGTCAGCCAGTGGCCCTGCAGATCAAGGCAAATCTGGAACCCAGTCATGCCTGAACCTCTTTTCAGTCCAGATGCCTATCAAGCATTCATCTATACGTTACCCGAACTCTATCCGAGAGTGATACGTTCTACGCTGACCCGTATTGCGTCGGGCAGGCTCTTCGGGCGAGTTGAAGGGATGATGATATTCAACCAGAATATTGTCCTTTGTGTGCAAGAGTATCTCAACTTTCATCTCCACGTTATTGAAGGTTACGGCTACGAGGTCTCGCGTTCCAACATTTCAGCTGATTTTCCGGACTTTCCCGCGGCGAGCGGGTATTGCCGCGCGGATTATCCTCACAAGAACAAAGTGTATTGGTATGACTCTTTTCCCCATCCAAATGACGCGGCCCTCGTGAGCACGCTACCTCATCACAAACATGTTCCACCGGATATCAAGCATCATCGTTTGCCCGCGCCTGGGTTGAGCTTTACACGTCCCAACCTGCCCGTGCTGATCGAGGAGGTTCAACGAAAGGTATTGTCTGCAGATTAAGTTCACGGCAACCATCCTTGGATTTGAGAAAAACGGACGCCGCAAGATCACGCTGTCTGGAAGAGACTTTGAGGAGGACGACCCATGGATGAACTTTTCACCCTGGGGCATTCAACCCATTCGATCGAGCGATTCCTGGAATTGCTCCGGATGCACCGGATCAATGCGATTGCCGACGTGCGCTCATCGCCCTATAGCCGCCATACGCCCCAGTTCAATCGTGAACCGCTGCAGGCGTTCCTGAAGGATCAAGGGGTCGCTTATGTTTTTCTTGGCAATGAACTCGGAGCGCGGGGTGGAGACCCTTCAACTTATCTCAACGGCCAGGTTCAATTCCATCTCCTGGCCCAAACAGGCCTGTTCAAACAGGGCCTTGATCGCTTACGGAGAGGGGCTTCCTCCTATCGTCTCGCCCTGTTATGCGCCGAAAAGGACCCGATCCGCTGCCATCGCATGATCCTGGTGTGCCGCAATCTACGAGCGGATTTGATGATCCAACATATTCTGGAGGACGGTAAACTGGAGCGAAACGATCAGGCCGAGCGGCGCCTCATGCGTGAACTCAGAATTCCGGAATCGGATCTCTTCGCATCAGAGCAAGAGCTCATCGATCGCGCCTATGATCTTCAGGGAAAGCGAATTGCTTACATGGAGAAATCCGGCGAAAACGGAGAACCTTCGTTGAATGGAGAGGATTCATGAAGCTCTTTACAATCGGCTTCACGCGCAAGTCCGCTGAAGCCTTCTTTACGGCGCTGAAGGATGCGAAAGTCAAACGACTCATCGATATTCGCCTGAAAAACCGTTCCCAGCTCTCCGGGTTTGCCAAGTCAACCGATTTGGCGTATTTTCTGAAAGAAATCGGCGGCATCGACTATGAGCATCGGCCCGAATGGGCCCCCACAGCGGCGATTCTGGAGAGTTACAGGAAAAAGGGGATGGATTGGCCGGAATACGAGCGGCGTTTTCGCGCATTGATAAAGGGACGCGGCATCGAGCGGCAGGTCACCGCCGAAGAGCTCGATCATGCCTGTTTGCTCTGTTCCGAAGCG
>Ga0315282_10015282_pt1 | contig 11339 bp, 11 predicted proteins | sample YL17G07_20_MG_FD_203693 | JGI IMG/M metagenome (GOLD analysis project Ga0315282, IMG submission 203693) | Sediment microbial communities from Yellowstone Lake, YNP, Wyoming, USA - YL17G07_20 | ecosystem: Environmental > Aquatic > Freshwater > Lake > Sediment | place: USA: Wyoming | collected...
ATCGCGATCGCGTTTCTCTTCGGCAAGGAGAGGAAGACGCGGAAGATGAGACGGGCGGCCAAGAAGAACAGGACCGAGATCGAGCCCGCGGGCTGACGCGCTGTTATATTTTCAAAGCCGCATCCTTCCCGCGATAAAAAGACTAGCTTAAGCAAGGGCGAATATTGTAAGCTTGGCCTGAAATCCTGAGCATTCCATCATGGATCAGAACCCTCGCCTGATCGGCCTCACCGGGACAAACGGCTCGGGGAAGGGCGAAGCCGCGGCCTTCTTCATGGGAAAAGGATATGCCTGCCTTTCGCTCTCCGATATCATTCGGGAGAAGCTCCGGGAAGACGGGCTCGAGCCCAGCCGCGACCATCTCATCGCCGGAGGGAACGCCCTCCGCAAGCAGGGAGGACCGGATATCCTGGCCCGGCTCGTGATGGAGAGGGTCCGGGGCAAGACGATCATCGATAGCATTCGCAACCCGAGCGAGGTCGCCTATCTTCGGAACCAACCGGGCTTTGTCCTGGTGGGGATCGACGCCCCCGCCGCGCTTCGATTCGAACGCCTTCAAAAGCGGGGTCGGAACGAATCCGTACGGACGCTCGAGGAATTCATCCGGAAGGAAGCCGAGGAGGACAGCGGCGACCCCGACGCTCAGCAGCTCCGGAGATGCCTGGCCCTGGCCGACGTCCTCGTCTTCAACGACGGGCCGCTCGAGGAGCTGCATCGACGATTGGAGGAGATCCTGCGATGACCCAACGCATCTCGAAAGACGAATACTACCTGGGGATCGCCCGTGAGGTCGCCCGCCGGAGCACGTGCTTCCGCCGGTCGATCGGGGCCATCATCGTCCGGGACGACCAGATCATTTCGACGGGATACGCCGGCGCCCCGCGGAAAACGAGGGACAGCCTCGAGCACGGCTCGTGCCTCCGCGACCAGCTGAACATCCCCCACGGTCAGCGCTACGAGCTCTGCCGGAGCGTCCACGCGGAACAGAACGCGATCATCAACTCCGCGCGGGCCGGGGTGAGCCTTCTCTGCGGCGATATGTACGTCCACGGCTCCGTGCCGGAATCCGGCGAGCCCATCGACGCGGTCCCCTGCTTTATCTGCAAGAAGATGATCATCAACGCCGGCCTCGTCCGCATCATCTGCTCAACCGCGGACCGGAGGTTCGCGGCCTTCACGGTCGAGGATTGGGCGAGGGCGTGGCGCGAGGGAGACATTCTGGATGACACCCGCCAGTACGGCTCCGGCATCTGACCGGGGTCAAACCTACACTTTTGACGAAACCCGGTCGGCGATGCCTATTTCTGGACACGACCGTCAAAGTTCAGGCGAGCCGATATCCGCCCATAAGTTTTTTCGTCAAAAATGTAGTTTTGACCCCGGTCTTTTCGCCGTCCTCGCCATTTGGATGGCCGTATTTCTTCCCGGGCACGCGGCGGGCGCCCGCGTCCAGGAGCAAGCGACCAGTCGGCCCGAGGCCGGCTTGCTCCGCCTCCTCGGGATTACCGCCTCACCCGAATCCCTCGATTATGTGGTTAATAAAAGCCAGTTTCAGCTCCACACTCTTCTCACCGAGCAGCGCCATCCCAAGACCTGGAATCTGAGCGACCGCATCCAGACGGATACGGAAGGCGGACTGCGCTCTCTCTTTGCCGTCGACGATGACGTCGCCGTCCGGCTCGGGACGCTGGCGGCTGAAAAGCCGCTTCTCAGCCAGCTCGTAGCGGAGATTGAAAACTCGATCCTCGGTCGAAGAAAAATCTACGTCTACGGCTGCGGCGCGACGGGGAGGCTCGCCAAGCAGATGGAATCGAGCTTCTGGCGCCCGTTCTGGAGAAAGGTCAGGGCCCAGTCCGCAATCTGGGCGAAGTGCCGGGCCGGCCTGGACCCCGCCGTCGAAGACGAGCTCATCGGTGAGATGACCGGCGGCGACCGGGCGCTCATCAGCTCGCTCGAGGGGTTCGAAGACCTTCAGCTCATCGGCCGTCTTCAGCTCAAAGACCGGGGAATCAAAGCCGGAGATCTTGTCATCTGCGTTACCGAAGGCGGAGAGACGTCATCGGTCATCGGGACCGTCCTCGGAGCGCTCGACGAATGGAAATCCTCCCCGGGGTTCGATCCGGTCCAGAGCCGGAAAAAGCTCTATTTCGTCTATAACAACCCGGACGATAAGCTTCTGCCGTTCGAGCGGAGCCGGAGAGTCATCCAGGAGCCGGGTATTACCAAGGTTAACCTGACGACCGGGCCGCAGGCCATCACCGGGTCGACGCGGATGCAGGCCGCGACGATCGAGACCTTCGTCATCGGAAACGCGCTCGAAACCGGACTCGAAAGGGTGTTACGCCGGACCCTGAATCGGAGGGAAATGGCCCGACTCGGGTTTGCGAGCGAGACATCGATCGAAGAGAGGCTCGGCAAATTCGGCCCGCTTCTCCAGGAAGTCAAGAAAAATATCCCGTCGATAGCGGCGCTGACGAACCTCGAGGCCGGAACCTACGCCTCGGGACACTTCTCGACGTACTTTGCCGGCGACGGATTAATCACCGTTTTCATCGACAGCACCGAGCGGAGCCCGACCTTTCGGCTTTATCCTCTCGACACGGTCAACGAGCCGAAAAGGAAATGCTGGGTTCAGGTCTGGACCGCAGCCCCGGATTTGAATTCCGCCTGGGCGGCCTTCCTCGGGAGGCCGTTTCGAGGTCTCGCTCCCGAGATCTGCCAACGGCCTTTCGAGGAGGAGATCGACGATCCTTTCCTTAAAGACAAGGCCCTCGAGAGCCTCCGGAAGGCCGGGAACGATCAAGCCCGGCTCTATGACTTCGCCATGGATGATCTCAACGTCAAGAAGCGCGGACCGCGGCCCGACGACCTGGGTGTCGCGGCTCTCTTTGGCGCCGAAGCTGGCGCGCTTCAAAGCCCGAGCTCTCCGTTCCGCAGGTTCGTCGATCTTTTTTCCGTGGGTGGAGCGGGGCTCGGAATCATCCGAATCTCCCCGAAAGCGGCGAAGGGCCCGGCGCCGGCATCTTCCTTGGCTGCCGGTAAAACCAAAAAGCCCGTCGTCCAGGTTTCGCTCGAGATCTCGTTCGAGAACGATCCCTTCTGTGTCGGCGAACAGATCGCCCTCAAGATGCTGCTCAACGCTCATTCGACGGCCGTCATGGCCAAGCTCGGAATGGTCGTCGGGAATACAATGGTCAACGTCAGCCCGACCAACCTCAAGCTCATCGGCCGGGCGACCTTTCTCATTCGGTCGCACGTCAACGACGCCTTGGGCGGATCGTCCTGGGTTCGGCAGTACGGAGTCAGAAAGACGATCGGCTACGGCGAAGCCAACGCCGTGCTGTTCGATTCGATCGCCTATATGAGGGATAAGCCCGACGAGGTCGGGCAGGCCGCCGAGGTCCCGCTGTCGATCATCCGCATCCTGGAATCGATCCGGCGGAGGCGGGAGTTCACCGCCGACGAGGCGCTCGAGTTGGTCAAGAAGACGGGCCTAGCCGCCTACCTCGCCAGCCTCAAATAGCTCCCCGTCTCACCCGATGGGTGGGACGTTCGTCACGCCGAAGCACGGGTCGATCGACGGCTGTCTTTCTTTCCTCGGCTTCTTCTTGGTAACCTGGTGCGGCTGCGGATAGGTGTACATTTCGCCCGCATAATTCCTCATGACGACCTGCTGGTCGTCGATCGTCTGGACGTACTTCGGGAGCAGCGGAATCTTTCCCCCGCCTCCGGGCGCGTCGATCACAAAATACGGCACGGCCAGCCCCGACGTCCAGCCCCGCAGACTGTCCATGATCTCGAGGCCCTTTTCGACCGTCGTCCGGAGATGCTCGGTCCCGGCGACGTAGTCCGCCTGGTAGATGTAGTACGGCCGGACCCGCGCGCAGAGGAGCTTCTGCATCAGTCGCTTCATGACCGCCGCGTCGTCGTTGACGCCCTTCAGAAGGACGGTCTGATTCCCGAGCGGGATGCCGGAGTCGGCCAGAAGGCCGAGGGCGCGCATGGCCTCGGGGGTGATTTCGTCCGGATGGTTGAAGTGGACGTTGATGTAAAGCGGGTGATATTTCTTGAACATCGCCGCGAGCTTCGGGGTGACCCGCTGGGGGAGAAAGCACGGCACGCGGGTGCCGATGCGCAGGATCTCGAGGTGGGGAATGGCCCTCAGCTCTTTCAGGATGTATTCGAGACGGGCGTCGCTGAGCATCAGCGGGTCTCCGCCCGAAATGATCACGTCGCGGACCTCGGGGTGGCTGCGGATATAGCTCAGTCCGTCCTCGATGTAGCGGGGATGAATCTTCTGGGGGTCGCCGACTTTCCTCTTTCGGGTGCAGAACCGGCAGTACGAGGCGCAGCAGTGAGAGACGAGGAACAGCAGCCGGTCCGGATAGCGATGGATAATGCTCGGGACGGGCGAATCCTCGTCTTCGCTCAGCGGATCGCTGACGCCCGAGTTGCACTCGAGCTCGGCGGCGTCGGGCACGACCTGGCGGTAGATGGGATCGCCCCGGTGTTTGATCAGGCTCGCATAATACGGCGAGATCTGAGTCTTGAAAACGCGGGCAACCTTACGAATCTCATCCCGATCGAGGCCGAAGCGAGCGGCGATCTCCTCGGGTTTTCGCAGGCTGCCCTTCAATATTTGCGGCCATTCGTCCATCTTCCTATACTCCTTCAAACAAGGCGCTTCACGTAGATGACCCGGTCATCTCCGGGCTGATAGAAGTCCGGGATGCGGGCGACTTCGGTATAATTCAAGCCTAGATAAAATCGGCGCGTGGGCTCGTACCGGGGCTGGGATGAGGTTTCGATGACGATCATCCGGCCTCCGAGCTTTGCGACCTGCCCTTCGAGCCAGATGACGAGCTCCCGTCCCAGTCCTTTTCCCTGATGCTCGGGAGAGACGGCCATCCAGTAGAGGTCGTATGTGCCTTCGGTCAGCGCCGTCTGCCCCCAGGTCATGTAAGCGGCCACCTCGCCCCCATCTCTCTCGAGGACCACGACGTCATAATCTCTTTGATCCGGAAGGCCGAGGTAGACATCGATCAGCTCCTCGGCCACGAGGATTTCGTCGGGGCGGAAGAACCCGGTCGCGCTGATAAGGGCCATCACCTCGGCTTTATCGGATATCACCATGGGGCGAATCATCTCTTCTTCCTCGCGAGGGCCTTCTCGATCATCATCTTCCAGAAGTTCTTGTAATCGATCCCCGCGGCGGCCAGGGCCCGGGCGTACCCCGCGTTGAGGCTGATGTCCGGGTTGGGGTTGACCTCGAGAATATAGGGCCGCCCTTTTTTGTCCACCCGGAAATCGACGCGGGCGTAGTCACGGCACTCGCAGGCCAGAAAGGCCTTGATGGCCGTCTCCTGGAGTTTCGTTTTCAGAGGATCTTCGACCGCGGCCGGGCAGACGGGAGGGCTGCTCGTGTACAGGATGTCGTCCGTCAGCCACTTGGCCGCGTAGCCGAGGATGTGGCTCTGGCCCTCGGGCATCTTGGTGAAATCGATCTCCGAGACCGGAAGCGGCTCGGGTTTGCTGTTATCGAGGATGGCGACGTTGAATTCCCGTCCCTCGATGAACGCCTCGACGAGGGCGGGCTCTTCATAGACATCCAGGATCCGCTGCACCTGTTTCTCCAGGCCCGCCTGGTCGCTGACCACGGAGTCCGGAGTGATGCCGAGGCTCGCGTCCTCGGCGTTGGGCTTGACGATCACGGGAAAGGGGATGTCCACCTTCGCGTCTGGCGAATCCACGAGCTTAGCCGGGGCAGTCGGCAGGCCGTAGGACTTGAGGACGGCCTTGGTTTTGAACTTGTTCAGGCAGAGGGCGAGGGTCCGCGAGTCGTTGCCGGTAAACGGAACGCCTAGAAGCTCGAACGCCGCGGCGACGTTGGACTCGAGCTGGGGATAGCCGGCGAACGCTTCGCAGAGATTGATGATGATGTCGGCGTTCAGATCCTTCACCCGGTTCAGGAACCTCATGAAGCTCTTGTGCAGGGGCAGGATAAAGGCGGTATAGCCGAGCTCGGTGACGGCGGTCAGAACCTCCTTGGCGGTCTCCTCGACCGACTCCTCCGAGGCTCTCTCGATTTTTCTCCCGGTCAGGGGATCGTAGGCGTTGTACGCGATCCCGACCAGGACGTTTTTATCCTTCAAACGGCTCATCGGCAGTCCACCGTTTGTCCGCCCCCGACCTTGGCAAGGCCATCCCCGCGCCCCTTCGCGTCCCCGGCGAGGCCGTAGCGGACTACGGCTTCGTCGACGACCCGGAGAATGAGGTCGTTGTACGCGTACCCGGCGGTCCTGGCGGCTTTAGGAAGGCAAGAATTATCTTCGGGCTTGGGCAGGATGCCCGGCAGCGGGTTGACCTCCAGGATGTTCGGCTCTCCGGCCTCGTCGAGGCGGACGTCGATGCGACACCAGTCCTTGATCCGCAGGATCCGGCAGGTCCGGGCGACGAGCTCTTCGATCTTCGCCTTTAGACCGGCCGAGATCCGGGCCGGGCACTTGAAGATCTCGAGCGGGGCATCGGGCGTGTCCCAGATCCACTTCGCTTCGTAGGAATAGATCGGCCGGGCGCCCGGAGGAAGAAGGCTGTGGTCGATTTCGACAATGGGCAAGACTTCATAGCGGGGAGCGTTGCCCAACACGCCGACGGTAAATTCCGTGCCCGGGAGAAAGCGCTCGACGATGACCGGCTGTTTGTAGTGGGCCGTCACCTCGGAGATGCGGCTGCACAGATCCTCGCGGTTCTCGACGACCGAGTTGTCCTTGATTCCCTTGCTCGAGCCCTCGTAGAGCGGCTTGACGATCGCCGGAAGTTTGATTTCCGGAGAGGGTCTCTCTCCCGGCTCGACGATCCAGAATTCTGGATTCGGGATCTTGTGGAACGAGAGAATTTCCTTGGCCCGGGACTTGTCCAGGCAGATGCTGAGCGTCAGGGGGTCGGAGCCGGTGTAAGGAATATCCAGAATCTCGCAGAGGGACGGGATGTGGGACTCGCGGTTCGGGCCGAAGAGCCGCTCCGCGATGTTGAAGACCAGGTCCGGCCGGACCTCGCGCAGGCGGTCGAACGCCCGATCATCGGATTCGATGGGGATGACATCGTAGCGCGTGGCCAGCGCGTCCCGGACGGCTGATATCGTCTCGTCGGAATCGCACTCGGCGAGAAAATCGGGTGGGGGCTCGTCGTCCTCGTCCCTCTTGTCGCCGGGGAAACGCTGATTCAATGAAGACGCCATTCCGCTTTTCGAACTGTAGAGCAGGGCGATCTTCATCACAGCTCTTTTCGGCTTCGCCTCAGTTTTTCGAAGGTCTTTTTGGGGGCCATCATGGGAGCGAGGTTCTCATCAGCCTAATTCTGTTTTCGAAGATATATATATATCTTTTCGCCCAAATGTCAATGGGTTTTCTAAAAAAAAATACAATCTGTAGTAGAAATCGAGATTTTGACCCCCAAGGAATTGAGTTGTAAACATCCTTGACATTTTAGATCATGAGGTGGGGGAAAAGGTAGTAGGCTCGAAAGTCGAGCCTCTCTTGCCCGGCCCGGAGCTCGTAGGGCCTTTGGCGCGAGCGGTAGTCGCTCGGAGGCGTGTGGAAGAGAACGTGCACACCGGCTTCCGCAACGTCTTCGAGATAGAGGAGGTCGATCGGGCCGCCCACGTGAAGGATGATGTTCGAGCCGGCCGCCCGCGCCGCGCAGGCGCAATCGCAGACCAGGCGGATAACCTCGGCTCTCTCCAGGCTCTCGGCGCCGAGATGGATCCAGGCGCCTTGACGGCAGAGGCCCTCGAGCGCGGGTTCGATGGACCCATGGTGGTAATAAGCCAAACGGCTTCCCGATTTTAGACACGCGAAGGCCAGCTCTTCGAGCCGGGGAAATTCGCGAACAAAGCGGCTGTTGGATGCATAAAGATAGCAGCCGCTCCCGGCCATGAGCCTCAGCGACGGAAACGAGACCGCCCGTTCTTTTTCCTCGTCGTCAAAAGGACCGTAGTGGAAATAGGAGGCGAGCGCGTTCCCCTTCTTGACCGCGTCGCTGATGAGGATGAACTCCCGCAGATCCTGCCGGGCGCGGTCCGACGTGGAGATGAAGGCGCCCGCGTTCCCGAGCCATTCGAGCTCGGACGAGGAGAACCGGCCGGAGTCGATGAGCCTCAGCCGGACGCGCTTTATGCGGCAGGCTTTCGCCTCGTGGAGGAGGGAGGGGTAATCGGCCTGATCGTCGCGGAGAATGACGTCCCGCTGGTCAGCAGGATCGTCGGCGCTTAAGTCGCTCTGCGTGTCCATCGAAAAACAATCTTCTTCTCATTCAGCGTCTCTGCAAGATCATCTCACAGAATTGGCTTAAGTGTAGCGCCCTGCGCTCAGGATGTCAAGCGAAAGGCTCGGGGTGAGGGATTCGCTCGCAGGCGTCGCTCTTCGCGCGCTCCGTCCTTCGATTTTCTCGGCGCTGCGTAACTCGCACGCGGAGTCTTCCGCGATCAGATTGTTTTATGCCTTCCTTTTCAGTATCGATTGTCCGGAACGTGCTCGGACATTCTCGCGGTCTGCAAGAGCAGACTCCCCTCGAAACTCGGGACTTCGCTGCGAGGAGTTCCTTACGCTCGCTCATCCCCCACCCCTCGCCTTTGTTTAAGAATCTGCCGCTCGATTCTTTCCTGTTCAGCTGCTTGGTTCGTTATCCTTATTACTGAAAGGACGGAGCAGGTACGAAGACATGCTATAAGCCAGGGCGAGGGGCAGAGGACACGGAGGACATAAGGAGGGGAGCGGGCACGGGTTCGAGGCCAACGGCCGAGAAGAGCGAGCCGACGCCTGAGCCGGTTTCCTCGCCGGGGAAACCGGCGTGCCGACGGTCCTCTGCCCCGAGCCCCCTATTGACTTGAGACGTGATATTATTTAAAAACTATGTCCGGGAGCGAAAATACAGCGGCGGCCCGGGGCCGGCCGGAGTCCGAAGAGAAAGCGGAAAGATCGTCGGGAGGAGAAATGGATATCTTCAAGGAAATCGCGGCGGCTGTTGAGAGCGGAGACCTGGACCTCGTGAAGTCCCTCACGGAGAAGGCCCTGGCCCGGGATGTCTCCGCCGAGGAGATTCTAAACAAGGCGCTCGTGAGCGGGATGAATGTCATCGGGGAAAAATTCAAGAACATGGAGGTCTTCATCCCCGAGGTTCTGGTCTCGGCGAGGGCGATGAACGGCGGGATGGAAATTCTCAAGCCGCTTCTCATCAAGGCGAACGTCAAATTCAAGGGAAAGGTCGTGATCGGCACGGTCAAGGGCGACCTGCACGACATCGGCAAAAATATCGTGGCCATGATGCTCAAGGGAGCCGGGTACGAGGTCACCGACCTCGGCGCCGACGTCTCGAAAGAGAAATTCCTGGATGCGCTCCAAAAAGAGAGCGCCGACATCCTGGGGCTGTCGGCGCTCCTGACGACGACGATGACCTACATGAAGGAGATCGTCGCCGCACTCGGCTCGACGGACCTCCGGGCGAAAGTGAAGGTTCTGGTCGGCGGGGCGCCGCTGACCGAGGCGTACGCCCGGTCGATCGGCGCCGACGGCTATGCGCCGGACGCGGCCCTGGCCGTGGATCTTGCCAACAGCCTGCTTGGGAAGGCTTGATCGCCGGCGCCCGGCTGCGCCCGCGTGAAGAGCTCGGAGAGCGAGTCCGGCGGAAAATCTCTCGGCGACGGGCCCATCGAATTCATGAGAATCATCGACGACATCCCGATTCGTTTTGACATCGACTGCGTCCGTCGGGGGCTCCGCATCTCCGAAGAAAAACTGCCGCCCGACAATCTCCGGGAGCTCGTCCAGGCGGCGGAATCTCTGATCCGGCCCAGAGCCATCTTTCAAATCGCCTACGTGGAGGAACGCGGCCCGCTCTCGGCCACGCTCGACGGAGTGACGTTCACGAGCAAGGTTCTCGCCGCTAAGCTCGAGGGCGTCGAGAAGGCGTTCCCCTTCCTCATCACGATCGGGAGTGAGCTGGAGGATGCGGGCAAGGCTTCGGGCGATCTTCTCCGACAATTCTATCTCGAGAGCCTCGGCGACGAAGCCCTCCGGCAGGCGAGGGAATATCTCGGGAGCCATCTTGTAAAGAATTACGGTCTCGCCGGGATATCCAGTCTGAGTCCGGGTTCTCTCAAAGATTGGCCGATCACGGAGCAGGCCCCCCTCTTTTCCCTGTTTCCGGAAGGAGGCGGCATCGGCGTCCGTCTGACCGGAAGCATGCTGATGATCCCGCGAAAATCGATCTCCGGGATTTTTTTCCCGACCGAGGAGACCTTTTTTTCGTGCCAGCTTTGCCCCAGAGAGAATTGTCCCGGCCGGAAGGCGGACTACGACAAATCCCTGGAGGATAAATTCAGATAGAGGCGGAAACGGGCCTCGCGTTGAGCCGGCGTTACATTCTATTTAATCAGCGCGGCCATTTTCCGGATGTAATCCGGGTCCGTGCCGCAGCATCCGCCGACGATGTTCGCTCCGTTCTTGATGATATCGGGGACGAAGCGGACATAGTCTTCGAGACCCTGCTGATACGTCACCTCTCCCCCGGTCGATAGGGCGGGCTTGCCGGCGTTGGCCTGGGCGATCAGGGGCAGGGACGTGACGTCCCGCATCGCCTTCACCAGGTCGGCCATGTCCTTGCTGTCGAGCGTGCAATTCGCCCCGGCGGCCGGGACTTTTTCGGCCTCGAACCTGGTCATGCACTGGGCGACGCTGTTGCCCATCATCGTGAAAAAGCCGCGGGGACCGCGATTGAAGGTCATCGTGATGAAAACCGGCAGGCCGGTCGCGTTCCGCGCCCCTCTCAAGGCACACATGGCCTCGGCGAGGTCGTACTGAGTCTCGATCAGAAGAAAATCCGCGCCTCCGTCGGCGAGCCCCCGGGCCTGCTCGGCGAAAGACGCCGCGAACTCTTTTTCCGTGAATTCGCCCTGAGGCTTGAGGAACTTCCCCGTCGGGCCCATGCTTCCCCCGAGGAACGCCCCCGCGGGTTTGACCTCGTTCGCGATCGAGGCCGCCGCCCGGTTGAGCTCGTAGCACCGCTTCCCGAGCCCCACCCCGGCCAGCTTGATCTCGCTCCCGCCGAAACTGTTGGTCAGAACCGCATCCGATCCGGCGTCGTAGTAGCTCTTGTGGATCAGCTTGACGACGTCCGGCCTGTCCACGTTCCAGCTCTCCGGGCAGACCCCCTTGGGAAAACCGTGCTTGATGAGCTCTGTTCCCATCCCTCCGTCCAGAAGGACGGTCCGTTTCTTCATCAGAGCAAAGATGGATTCAGCCATTTTTCTCCTCCTTACGCATCGGGCGGTCTTTCGAAATCAG
>Ga0315282_10015283_pt1 | contig 11338 bp, 9 predicted proteins | sample YL17G07_20_MG_FD_203693 | JGI IMG/M metagenome (GOLD analysis project Ga0315282, IMG submission 203693) | Sediment microbial communities from Yellowstone Lake, YNP, Wyoming, USA - YL17G07_20 | ecosystem: Environmental > Aquatic > Freshwater > Lake > Sediment | place: USA: Wyoming | collected...
CTACCAGGCTAGGGCAACCCCGCCCATTCTTTTCTAAATCAGAGCTTGATTCTTTAAGATTTTGGTCTATGGAAAAACTGGCTTTACATTGACCACTTGAAGATTTATGGTTGCTTTGGTCATCCTTTATATTAGCTAAGATTCCATTTACATATTCTATTGAATTTCTGTGATATTCAAAAACTGGTTTACCATTCTTAAGGAATTTATAATGTCGCACTCTTGAATAACTCTCAGATAGGATTTGTAGCATACCTTGAATACCACATACTTCACACTTGAAATCTTTGACACATACAACTTTTCCCATATCCGTTTCACCTCCTTCTGATTCCATACTTATCCAAGATCATCTAGGATGACCAGAATGACCAATTACCACATAAAAAGACCATTGAAGACAATGCATGCATGCTTATAGAGGTTCAAAGGAAACTAAGATTCCTTCATTAGTTGCTTAGTCTTTGTTATGTATCCAAGTCATGTAAGCTGTCATTGGATACAAGTAGCCTGTCAGCCTAATCTCTTCTTTCTCTTTTCACTAACTAAACCAAGTTGCCTATTCGAGTTCAATTTTTTCTTTGTTGATACTCTATTCTAAAAAATGCACTTTGACAGAGCAATATATTATAGGTCAAACATATTATAAATGAGTAGAGAATTTTGTTTAGTGAGTAGGATGACTCTGAAAGAGGCTTTGGTGGAAGAGGAACTCTATCATCTGATCAGGGTAGTGTTGGATAAACATGGTTCTAAGTTGAATGGTGTGGAGTTTGGGAAGGTTCAGCCTCAGCATTCTGTTGATGGTGGAATAGCTGATCTAGTTCTGCCCTTTGCTGATGGCAAGCACTTCCTTGTCATTGAGTGCAAGAGAAAGATTAGCAAGCCCTCAGGAATACAGACTATAAGAGATTTTGACATCTTTGGCAGCAATGTCTTGAACCAAGCCTTGAACTATGCTGTTAGACTGGGAACTCTTGCTTTTGCAACAACTAATGGCTCAAGACTAGCCTTGTTCAGGACACCAAAGGCAGGAGAACCATTCAGGATCGACACTCACAGACTTATGGTTCAGGATCCTTTCAAACTTGAAGAAAAGAATGTTGAAGAACTTATCAGTTTCTTGTCGAAATGGCATACTGGAGTTCCAGTCAGGCTGGTAGAGATTGATTGGTTCTTCATTTCTAGACTCAGAAGCTTTGTTGACTTTCTTTCAAAGTCTTTGAAACCTGTCATGAAGAGACTTGCATCTGATGAAGCATTCTCTAAGAGACTCAAGGAATTCTCAAGGAAAGTTGGTGGAGTACCTAGTGAGCATCTAGCTAGAGAGACCGCCTATCTCTTGATGAACAAGATCATCTTCTATAAGATACTTGAAAGGCATTATGAGGATCTGCCAAAGCTGAAGCCCATTTCAGCTCCTGATGGCAAATATTTCAGAGAATTCCTGAAAGGATATTTTGAAAAAGCCATACAGGTGACTGGAGACTTTGAGCCAATTTTCATCACTGAGTTCTATGACGACATTCCACTTCCAGATGCAGATTATGTCTTTGACGAAGTGAACTCTTTCATTGAAGAGATGGACACATATCAGCTTGAGGAGATAGGATCTGATGTTGTTGGATACATCTATGAAGAGCTGCTTCCAGATGAAGAGAGACACAGGCTTGGGCAGTTCTATACTCCACCACCCATTGCTGAGCTTATTGTCAAGTGGGGTGTGAGAACCGACAAAGATGTGATCTTGGATCCTGCTGTTGGAAGTGGGACATTTCTAGTCAAGGCATATCAAAGATTAATGGAACTCAAGTCTGACCGATATAGAAAGACTAGAAAGCAAAAGATTTCTGGAGTCATTCATAAGGAGATCCTTTCACAGCTATATGCAGACGACATCAACCCTTTTCCTGCTCACCTTACGTCCATGAACTTAGCCATGAGGAATGTGCAGTATCCAACAAGTGAGATGAACATCATTGTTGAGGACTTCTTCAATCTGAGATCTAGAATGGATGTCTTTGCTCCTTATGTTATGAAAACTCCAAAAGGTGAGGTCAGGAGATATGTCACCATCCCGACTTTTGATGCTGTAGTTGCTAATCCACCTTATACAAGAGGTATTGAGATAACAGACAAGACACAAAAGTCAATCAACATCAGCATTGGAGAACTCTTGAAGAGGTATAAGCTATCAGGTGGAATAGGGAAAGAAACTGGAATCTATGTCCACTTTATGATGCATGCCCTTGAGTTCTTAAAGAAGCATGGCAGACTAGGAATGATAGTCTCCAACAGTTGGCTTCAGTCTGATTATGGAATAAACTTTGACAACTTCTTGCTAGATCACTTCAAGGTGAAAGCTGTCATTGACTTTAATCAAAGACTCTTTAGGGTTCCTTTGATAGCCACATGTGTCTTGCTGCTTGAGAAAGAAGAGAATCCAAAAGAGAGAAGCACGAACAAGACTATATTCATTTATGTTAATGCAGAGGCTAGAGTTGATGAAATACTTGATGCTCTTGACAGTCCTGAAGGATGGAAAGCAAAGTTCCTCATTAACATTGTCAAGCAGGGAGATCTGCCCAGAGATCAGAAATGGATAAAGAAGTTCTTCAATACAGAGGAAATAGAGACAGCAATACTAAGCTCTCCTCTAACAGCCTTGGCTACTGCTTTGTTTGAGCCAAGATATGGCAATTTAATAGGAGTGGCTGCTAGGGGTGGAACAGGAGCTGACAGATTCTTCTATCAATCAAAACAAGATGTGAAGAAATGGAATATACCTGATGCCTATCTGTCTCCAGTCCTGGTTAGATCAAGATACAGCAAGTCCTTTACTTTCACCCAAGACGACTTGGAAAAACTAAAAAACGCAGGAAAGCCATGCTATGTCTTTGTCTGCCATAAGCCACAGAATTCACTGCCAAAGAAAGTCAAGGGCTTCATACAATGGGGAGAAACAACAGAACTTGTGAGAGTCAAGTCAGATGAAGAGCCAAAGACTGCAATCCAGTCAATGGCTTCCATGACAAGAGAGAAGGATAAGAAGCATTTCTTTGGATGGTATGATCTAGGCGGAGCCCTAGATACTCCAATACTTGTCTCAAGAAGGGCACAGTATCACCATAGATTCGTCATGTCCAAAACTCCTAATCTTGCAATAGATGATGGCTTCATCACATTCATCCCTAGAAAAAAACTATCAGAAAGACAACTTGGAGCAGTATTGGCATGTCTGAATTCAGACATAGGAAGATTCTTTGTTGAGATCTATGGGAGATCAACAGGTGGTGGAGTGATAGAGCTAGATGACAAGTCTGCAGGAAAGATTCCAACATTAAACTGTGAGAATATCTCTGATGAAGAGACTAAGGTGTTGAGTGAGCTGTTTGTCAGACTTGAAGCTGAAACCAGACTAATTGGTGAGGCTGAGACTCAAGACAGCCTTGCAAGACTTCAGCCCATTTTAGATGAGATAGACATGAAGATAGCAGAGATATTAGGACTCAAAGCAGCATTGCTTGAGAAAACAAAAGAAATTGTGAGGTTCTTCTTTGAGAGAAGAGTATCAAGGACAGAGAAAGCTAGACCTGAATCAGTCAAGGGAGAAGAAGAGCCTAAGATCACTCCACCCAGAAAGATGAAGAAACAACAGAAAGAAATGGCTGACAAGCAACTTACAAGATGGATTGAGTAATGTAAGCTTTCCTAGACAGGAAAGAGTTTGAACACAGTATAGGCAAAATCTCTTTAAGACAACTCACTAATACACATCTGCAGAATGCAACCTGAAGTTGATGAGTGTTATGCTAATTATTGATGGAGTAAAATACAAACTATGGACACCTAAAGACGAAGAAAAAGATTTTCACCCTATGATTAAAGAACATTCAAAGGAAATATTTGGTGAAAATTCCATTTATTTTGATATTAAACATAAGCTTAGGTCAAAGTCAGGAATTGCTACCATTCCTGATGCTTATGTGATTAGTCTCTCGAAACCCTATACATGGTACATTATTGAGAATGAATTATCTTCCCATCAAGTCTATGACCATATAGTTCCACAAGTGTCAAAGTTTGTAGGCAATATAGACGAATTGGAAACTCAAACAGAGATTAGAGACATTTTGGATAAAGAAGTTGACCAAGATAGGGTTTTGAAAGCATATGTTGAAAAGATGATTGGACAGGACATATTTCGTTTCTTGACAGAACTGGTGTCAAAACCTCCAAAAATAGTTCTTGTAATTGATGATATTACTCCAGAGATTGATAGAGCTAATAAAAGCTTGAGAAAATTAGCTAACACAGAGATAGTCGAATTCAAAACTTTTGTAAGAGAAAATGCTCCAAGTGTTCATGCTCATCTGTTTGAGCCCTTATACAAACCTGAAGTAAGGAAACCTGAAGTTCCTGAGTCCCAAGTTAAGCCAATAGAACCTCTTATAATTTCAAGGGAAGAATTATCAACGTTAAAAGATGGAATGGTTGTAATATGTCCTTCTAAACCAGATGGAGTTAATTTCTTATTACGGCATGAGGCATGGGGTTTTGTTAGAATTAGAAAGAGACCCCAATACTTTGCACTTTATATTTCGCATCCTGAATCAAGAGTTTCATATTTTGGAGAAGTAAAAGAAGTTCTTGAACCTAAAGATCCAGAATCGCCTATATCAGAAGAGGAGGCTCGCAATTACAAGGAATTTAAAGAAGGCAAAAAGATTATTGTTTTAAAGCCTGAATCCTTAAAAAAACTGGATAAAGGAATTCCTAAAGGGACATTAAAGAGGGGACGCCTTCAAGGGCTAAAGTATACAACATTAGGCAAATTCACTAATGCTAGAACACTAGATGACCTTTAGTTTCAGAAACACCAGTTTTTCATGGTTCTATGTGGAATTGGTAAACAAAATCTTCCTTGAACAACCTACTTCAGAGCCTAAAGTCAAAGCCTATATTCCAATGTATGAACCATTAGAAGTTACTAGATGTAAGAAGTGTGGTAAGATAATAGCAGAGCCTAAAGAATTGATTAGAATTGTAGGGAGTAACCATTATGGATAAGGTGGCGGCGGTAAGAGCACGTTTTGGAATACTTAAGGAAATCAATGACCTTTTCAGAAAATACAACAGCTTGGAAAGTGTTCGAAGAATATCTACTACGGATTTTGAAAGTCACTATGGGGAATATCTTGTCGCTTCAAAGCTGTTAGATGAAGGATTTAGTGCGCGTGTTCTCAACAAGAAGGGATGCGACATCAAAGCTGATGGGCAGAGGATAGAAGTCAAGACAAGTCGCCTTCAGAGACGCATTCGTCAGGGGAAGCATAAGGCTTGGGGGTGGGTTGTAAAGAAATCCCAATGGGATCCCCAAGGCTTTGATTTTTTGGTGTGTATTGCTTGCGAATGGCAACCTGAGGAAGATGGTATTCTGGCTTTCAGTTATTCAGAAGTTTTAAGATTTTTTACTAAAGGAAATTGGGAGTATCAGAAATTCCAGAAAAAAGTCAAAGATTACTTACGATTAAGCCTCTACACTGGAGGGCTAGATGCGTTTTATAACGACCTTGCTATACTCCGAAGGGAAATAAAACTTACTGGAAACCCGACAAAGTTTGAAATAGAATTAAACAAAGATTCTACTTCTGCCTTCAATAAGTACTCTTGGAAGAGGCTCATAAGCATGTTGCGCTAAATTCCCCTTTTTTGATTTAACTTTGAGTTATTCGTGTCGAAAATCCTTTTTAAATAGCAAGACAATAAAATAAATGGCATGAAATGTAAATCAATAACCTCAATTCTGTTAATCTTTCTAGTAGCCAGCTTTTTCATTGGAATGGTCAATGCAAGAGGAGAAGCTTTTGTAATTGAGCCTTCAAAAGAGGTTATCGAAAAAGTTGAGCTTAAAGTTCCTGATGAGGTGGTTGGCAATGTGACAGTTAGTAATGGCTCAATTGACTTTTACATAACAAATCCTTCTGGAACAATTCTCTTTTACTCCAACGAAACAGCTTTTGAAAGTTTTAAATTTACTGCAAAGCAGAATGGAACTTACATTATGCACTTGCTTAATCCAACTCAAGAGAATGTTACGGCAACATTGAATTACGGCATCAATTTCTTTATAATTCTGCAAGAAACTATTACCATGACATCCAGCCTTGGAACAGCGGTCGTAACAACAATAACAACAATTACACCCACATTTTTTGATTGGGTAGAACTTCTAAAAAATATCCTAATCTCCATTCCTGGATTTGGGGCTTTGGCAGGTTTTATAAAATGGGGAATCAAAGCGATAAAAAAGTTCTGGGAAAAACGTAAATGGAACAAGAAATATGGAAAATCCAGAACTCCTGTGGTTATAAAACGCTTCTTAGCAATAATATTGTCCTATTTCTAGACTGTAAATCTTGTTCCCCAGCGAATTATTTAGTAAAACTAGTCAAATAACCTTTTATCATAAAATCTTTATTAAATCAGGTCATTTTTCTCCAATGATGTTTTTCATGCCTAAAATTTTATCTCCAAAACACTTGTTTTCCTACATTGTTTTTAAAAACAGCCTTTGATTACAAAAATTATAATGTTTCACTTTGAAAATCAAGTGTTTCTTTAAACCAAGGTAGGAAAATAAGTGGTTTTTCACATTCCTCAAACTCCATCCTGTCTCCATAGAGATGCAATGTCACGCAATATTTAAGCACCGTATTTAGATGAATTGGCAAATAGTTAAAAAATCGACATGGATAAGGAAATTCGACTTTATGTATGAACTTAGCCTTTAACGTGTAGAACAGAAAAACACGACCACTAAAATCTTATATCGGCACGAAGACAGAAACAGACTAGGGCTTAAATGAATTCAGGAATACGGTTTTATGTTTTCTCCCTTTCTAAAAAGGATGAGGCATTTAAAGATGGAAAAATTGAAACTGCTGTTAGTTGGCTTGAGAAAAAAGACGAAGACCCCTATTATTTTCGTGAATTGAAACCTAAGGATGGATTGCCTTCTGGGTCAATTGTGTTCTTTTCCTTTGAAGGACAAATCTTTGGACAAGCAACTGTAAAGGATGATGTAAGAAAACTCTCGTTAGAAGAACAAAGGATACATGGTTTTGAATACAAATATTGTATGGTTCTCAAAGGGTCAAGCATTGAAATCTTTCCAAAACCTTATCCAAAGAAGAAAGATGTAGCACCGAAAATACATAAGAACTTCGGACGGGTCTTCACTATCTTAAACTCAGAGCAATACCACATAATTCTGGAAATAGCAAGAGTGTAAATAACACCTCTCTGAGCCATGCTGTAGAGCTTGCTTTAACAAAACGGAGACATGTAGGAAATGAAAAAGTATTATAGCTGAACCGAGAGAATTAATTAGAATTGTGAAGGGTGAAAGTTATGCCTGAAGAAGAGGAAGAATCAGAATGGGACGAATGTTGTGTTTGTGGTAAACATTGGACAGGGCTGTTAAGTGTTGGTCCACAAGCTTCTTTCTATAGATGCAGTAGGTGCGGAGAACAGTGTTGCGAAGAATGCTGGGACGAAGAATTAGAGATGTGCTCTCGTTGTGCAGAGGAAGCTCGAGAAGAGAAAGAAAAATAAAAAGTATGGTTATAAAAAACTTACACAAAAATGTTACTAGTCAATCCGTGTTTTCTCTTTTTTAAATAACTTCCCTACCCTCTGGAATTTGCCATTTTTGAAAAGGCTTTTCTCTATTTGAACCCTACTTAAAATCATGAAAACTAGGCTTAGAATGAAGTGTAAGGCTTGCAGTTATTGGAATAGGATACCAATTATTCTAAGAAAGGATAAATAGAAAAACTCTTTTTTTCTAAGTTATGTCTACTAATCAGAGTGTCCAAGATACTCTCATAGGCACTATTCTTGGAATGATGTTGGGAATAGTACTAAGCCTATGGGCTTCAGTTTTTGACCATCTATTCCTTCAAGATAAAAGTAGAGAATATCTTTCTTATCTCTTTATCTTCTATTCTTTAATCTTAATTTTCTTTGGGATTTTATTATGGATTACACTAAGAAGATTTAGGAGATAGGAAGCCTCTCAGTAAGACTATTTTAAATTTGTTCCTAAGATACTAATAGGATATTTATTATTGGAAAACCTTAGAAAATCTAAGAACATAAAACTTATAGCTGAACCAAAAGAACTAATTAAAACGATAAGAGAGGCAACAGGTATTGTGTCCTAAAGCTATAGAAGGAAGATATTTATTAAATGCAAAGGTCGAAGAATCGTTCTCTCTGGTTCAAAAAGCCCTAAGTGAAATCGGATTAAAGGATTTGAAAATGAAGAGGCTAGTTCCTTCATCCTACATTTTATTGGAATATAAGGCTGGATGGCTTGACAAAAGGCAAATCGAGTTAGTCTTTAAAGACAAGCAAAACAAGACCGAAGTCTCGGTTAAATGGTTTTACCCTTCTTATGAAGAATATGAGTCACTAGTAGGTAAAAAGGACTCTGCACTTTGGAAAATTGCAGAGAAGGAAGAAGAACACAAAACGGAACGTCTGCTTGAAGAGTTAAAAAGTAGAATGGGTGCTATTGAAGTTCCACTAGCTGAGGAAGAAAAGGTTGTTAGAGAAAAAGAAGTAATAAAAGAAAAAGAAGTTATCGTTAAAATTAGATGTCCGTACTGCCACAACCTCTATGATGAAACGCTTGATAAATGTCCCCATTGTGGAGCAAAGAGGTAACACATATAGCTAAATGCAACAAATTTGGAAAAGTTATAGCCGAACTAAAAGGACTAATTAGAATCACGAAATCAAACATTATAAATTCCTAAGGATTATTGGTTATTTAGGATTCTATCGAAGATTTTTCCACAAATCATAAAAACTGAAACAGAAGATACAATTAATGAAGTGATATGAATAAAAAATCGTTCTTGCTTTCAAGTTGTCTGTTATTAATTCCGCTAATATTAACATCTTGCTGGTTACTGTTTTCTTCAGTAGAAGCTCAGCAAGAACCACAAGTGTCCATTTGGCAAGACATTGAACACGGTTGCTTAGCTGAGTGGACAACTGTGAAAAAACACACTGGACTGGGTTCAGCGAAATTGACAATTCAGGCGAATGCACCACAAGGATACGGTGCTGGTGTTGGTGTTGAATATAGAAAAACTTTGAACAATATTCCCACGAAAAACGTTTACGGAACTTATGAAGTTGTAGATACAGAGGCTTTTTACTTTTATTTTCAAAGGACTGTTGAAGGATCCCGCCTTCCATTTATTGTTATAAGCTTGGATCTCGAAGGAGATGGAAACACAGATTATTGGTTGACATCAGTCGACACATTCTTTGAGGAAACTGCTGGGGAATGGTTCAAAGCTTCTCCGAAGCCTGACTCAGATGGCGAACTTGGGGGCTGGGATGGGTGGGTTTGCTGGAACATCGCTGCCAGTCAAAGTGAGGGAATAGGACCACTCGGTTATTGGAAGACAAACTATGGCAATGCAATGGCTAAAATAGGCATGGATGTTGCTGGAGAAAACGCAACTGAATCCCACATATACTATATCGATGACCTTGTTGTAGGTGACTCGGCTTTTGCAGTAGAAAATCCTGCGTTAATTGAATTTGCCCATTTAGAACTGATTACTCCGAATACACAAATAGTAAGTGACAAAAGTCAAACAGACACTGAAGTCGTTGTAACAGCATTAGACAAGGGCATGTTTTGCGTAGCGAAATACGTCCAGAATCCCACTGGTTCACTGCCCCAAGGGTTCATGAGTCTTGGGAAATTCATTGATGTAAGCACAGACATTTTTCCTAATAACATTACATGGCCGATTACGATTCGCATGTACTATAATGATACAGAGATAGCTGGTGTAAATGAAACGACGCTTTGCATATACTATTGGGATGCCCAAATGGGAACATGGGTGAAATGCTCCAATACTGGAGTGGACATCCAAAACAACTTCTCATATGCAACAGTGTCGAATCTGACGGTTTTTGCACCCTTTGGTCTCTCAGGGGAGACTCCTATCCTACTAGTTCGGGTGTTGCCTACAGTTTCAACAGCCTTGATTGCTTTGACTGTAAGCACTGTCTCAACGGTTGGGTTTGCGACTATAATGAGTGTTAGTGGTAAAGCGTTTTCTTTTAATTCAGCTGTGGAAAAGCTGAATATTCCAGACTGGTTCAAGGATTTTCTTAAACTTTATGGTGAGGAAACGTTCAAGTTTCTGACAAAAAAAGATGTCGAAGCATCAAGACAAAAGAGACTAATTACAAGGAAAGAGGTAATGTCATTAATTTTTTCTGCGTTAATTCTTCTTAGCGTTTTCACATACATCGAAGTTAACGGCTTACCAAACTTTTTTAATGTAGGTTTTCTAGCTAACGTGCTTCCTTCAGTTCTCGTTTCGGTTATACTAGTGTTTGTAGTATCAGAGCTCATTATGAAAGCTTCTTTGCATTTGTTAGATGTTTTATCTGACCTCAAGATATGGGTTTACGGTCTTGTTTCGATTTTGATATCTGGATTCATATTCTTAGTTCCGTTCGCAGGCCCTTGCAGAACTGAGTACCAAGGCGAACTAAGCAAGCACAAAACTGGGGTCATCGGCATTATGAAAATACTCTCCACATTGATGTTAAGCGTGCTTTTCTATTCCTTCAATATCCTTGGCTTCGCAACAATGGCGGATGCAGGGCTGGTAGCTACCTTAATGACGGCTGCATATTCAGCGTTTCCTTTCAAACCTTTAGAAGGTGAAGCTATCTTTCAATTTAACAAACTTATCTGGCTTGCCGTTTTCGTTCCTAGTTTTACCCTTTTCATTTCTGTGATATTCGACATATTACCACGAATAATATACTTGGTGACAGGAATTATCGCATTCATAATCTTTATTTCAACTCTACTAAAAACTAAATATCATTAACTCGCTTTCGCTCTACAGACAAATACGCATCTACCACTATTCATGATAGCAACACTACTAGCAGTCATAGTCTACAAAAGAAAGCATACTGTGAGGCAAATATAGTGTGTAAGATTACATAAACAAGCATATGATATAGGGATTTTGTTAATCAGAATTTAGAACATTTAAGAGTTCATTCTTTTTACTGTTAGTTTAAGGATCTTATGGCAGTTGGAGCATTTGATTGTTATAATTTCAAATCCATTAAGTATGTCAAAGATTCTTTCAGTATATTTTAATTGCTTTTCATGTTTGCAGTTAACTTGAGTAACAGAAACCAAGATTTCTGCTTCCATTCTCCCTTCTCTCTAAATATTTGATGATTAAACCATAAAATAACACTTGCTGAAGAA
>Ga0315282_10015285_pt1 | contig 11337 bp, 14 predicted proteins | sample YL17G07_20_MG_FD_203693 | JGI IMG/M metagenome (GOLD analysis project Ga0315282, IMG submission 203693) | Sediment microbial communities from Yellowstone Lake, YNP, Wyoming, USA - YL17G07_20 | ecosystem: Environmental > Aquatic > Freshwater > Lake > Sediment | place: USA: Wyoming | collected...
TGATCTGTTCGTTCTTTCCTCCCGTGGGGCCGCCGATATCCAGACCGCCGTCGGACCACATGTAGAACGGCAGGCGGTGGGAAACGTCCCAATACTGGTTGATCACGCCCGCATCCAACATGGCCAGCGTGAAGGGGTTGCGCGCCAACACCGGGAGGTCTCTCAGATAGGACTGCTGCACGGTGACGCTCATGTTCGAAGTGTTGAACTCGACTTGGCCCACCGCCGCCGTCACTTCCACGGTTTGGGTCACCGAGCCGAGCGCCAGCGTGGCGTTCACGGTGATGTCACCGGTCGCTTGAACCCGAATGTTCTCTTGCACGAACTTCTGAAAGCCCGTGGCCTCTACGCTAAGAGTGTAAGTTCCGGACATCACCCGGTCGAATACGTAGAAACCGCTGGTGTCCGCCTCCTTAACCACGTCCACATTGGTAGCAACGTTGTGTAAGGTGACTTTGGCGCCAGGTACCACGGCGTGGGTGGGATCGGTCACGACACCACGAATGGTGGCGCGAGATTCCTGCGCCGCCACGGGTTGAACGAAACACGTTATGAATGCCACCAGAAGGGCTGCCGTTAAAAAAACCGGAAGCTCACCTCTGGAGGCCCATCGCGCGTACTTCAACATAGGTTTTCCTCCTTGTAGTAGGTCAGGGCCGGATGCCCTGCTTGCCGGTCGCTGTCCCCGCGACCGTGTGCAATAGTGAATTAATGTCCACGTGGGCGTATCGTTAGTCAGCGTACAGTTATCAAGCACTTTGTGTCTTCGATGCGGTTAGAGTGGCTAGCGGTCAGCCACCGCATTACGGTGGAGCAAGTGCGCTTCCAAACTGCTTGCAACTTTAAGTCTTTGAAATACATAGCAATTTACCGATGGCCGGATTTTGGAGCGAGAATAATCTTGAAATTGGTATACGCTTTTTGGAATTGCTCCGGTTTCTTGTACTGCATTATCGGTAATAACGTCGCTAAAATTCGGCTCTCTCCTCTCGCAGCGATGCGGATGGGGGTCTCCGCCTCGATTCGCACGGCATCCAGGGGGTACTACGCAGTCACCTGACGTTTATTAGTTTGGTTAAGAGGTAGCGGGGGCTTTAAGCCGCCACGGGGCGATCCCGCGGACGCTCGATCACCAAATGGCGGCATGAAGCCGCCTCTACATCAAGCTAACTTGCTGCCGGACGTCATGCCGTATTGAAATACGGCATGGATGCTGGTACGATGTCGACATGGCCAAAGAACGGATGAAGAAGCTTACCATCCTTGTCCCTCAGGACCTCCTGCGAAGAGCCCAGAGAGCGACCAAGAAGGGGGCGACTCCCACTGTGCGCAAGGGTTTGGAACTGCTGGCAGCCCACGATGTTTACGACCGGCTACGTGCTTTAGAGGGGAAAGTCAAATTCAGCCTCACTTGGCAGGAAATGAGAGGGGAAGAATGATCTGCGCCGACACTAGTTCCCTCGTGGCTTTGCTGGGTGGTGAACCGGGCCCCGACGTCGACTTGGTCCGACAGGCCCTGAGCGACCGAATACTCTGCATCTCTCCGGTCTCAGTCACAGAGCTGCTAAGTGATCCTGACCCTGCGCCTTCTCTGGCGGAGTTAGTCACCCAGATGCCGCAATTGGAAATCAGTCCAGGATACTGGGAACGCGCAGGGAAGCTCCGCGCACGTATGTTTCGCCGCCAGGCCCGGCCGAAAGTTGCGGATACTTTGATCGCTCAAAGTTGCCTCGACCACGGCGTACCCCTGGTTACTCGTGACCGGGATTTCCTGTCTTTTCAAAAGTTCGCGGGTCTGCGAGTTTTAGCGGTCGGCGAGCTCTTGCAATGAGGCGATGGGGCGTGGAGCCATTTCTGCGTAGTGTCATTCCGAGCGCAGATCCCATGAGCCTGCGGCGCGCCACGTTGCATGAAAATGCGCGAAGCGCCTTGGAGTGCGGTCCCGCTATGCGGGACCGCACTCCAAGGCGCCTTCAGCACATCACTAGCCTACTTCTTGCGCGGCGGCTGTGAGGGCCGCATCTCGAGGCGGCTGGCGAGTGCGGCCTGGGGATAGGTATAAAGGTCAACCACCGCCTTGGCAATGTCCTCACCGGAAAGCTTCCAACTTTGGCGGGACCTGCTGCCGGAGGCTCCCCCGAAGTCCGTATCCACGCTTCCGGGCATGATGTAGCTCACCCGAATGCCGTCGTAGCGGACGTCTTGCATCATGGCCTCGCTGAAACCATTCAGCCCGAATTTGGAAGCGTTGTAGGCGCTCCCGCCCGGGAAAGGGTTCACCCCGGCCAGGCTGGAAATATTGAAGATGTATCCGCCCCCTCGACGGCGCATGATGGGGATGGCCTCGCGGCAGCAGTAAAACACCCCCGACAAGTTGGTGTGAATCGTGGCATCCCACTCCTCGGGCGTGAGCTGGTCCACCGGCTTCATAATTCCGATTCCGGCATTATTCACAAGGATATCAATCCCGCCGAAATGCTCGGCGGCGGTGTGGATCAGCTTTCGGCAGTCCTCATAGCGGCCCACATCCGCCACCATGCCTTCAACCTGTCCGTCCCCCTGCGTGCGCAGCTCTTGGAGCGATTGCTTTAGAACTTGCACGTTGCGCGCACAGATGTAAACCTTGGCGCCTTCCCGAAGAAGCCTGTCGGCAATGCAATAGCCGATTCCGCGCGATCCACCGGTGAGCACGGCAACTTTGTCTTTCAGCTCGTTTGTCATCCAAAACCCTCCTGAATGAGCTTTACCAAACGAACAATCTAATCTGCAAGCGCCGCGTGCAGCGGCCCATTTGGCAGAAGCTTTCTCAAGGCCCGGGACGTTCAGGAGAGATAAACTTATTCAGGTATTTTTGCCAGTAGGACTGATTCTTGAGGTCAGTGAATACCGGGCCCAGAGGAATCGACTTGACAGGTTTTTTCTTCAATGGTGGCTGAGCTTCCAGGAGCACAAGTTGACAAATCGGGCTGCCGCAATAAAGCCTGATCGGCACTTCTCCCAGATTCTGAAGTTCAAGCGTAAGACAACCCTGCCAGCCCGGGTGCACATATGTGGCAGTGGCTATCTGGAGCCCGGCTCTGCCGAAGCTAGACCGGCTCAGCACGAACGCACATAGATTCGGGGGAAGCTTGAGGAACTCAAACGTCGCTCCAAGCGCGAACTGATGGGGATGAAGGCTGATCGTCTGCCCGAAGGCAAGTGTGATTTTCGTCTGGAAGTTTGCGACCTCGTGTTTATCCAATTTGCGCGGGTCGATCAGCGGATACTCGGACTTCTTGGCGACGACGAACTTTGTTCCTAACGTAAGGTTTATAGCCCCCTCCTCGATTTGGCTTTCTGGATCAAGTAGAGGCTTGACCTTCAGGTCCTTGACCTCGAACAAGCGACGCCGAATGGCTACTCGGGTGAGGACGGCCATGCTTCCTCCCCAGGCGATGCCTGGCACTTCCAGAGGATCTCACTTGCCTCTATGGCTTTCAGGACAAGCTCGTTTAGTGTTCTGACGGCTATGCGTCTTTTGTCTTCAGCCTTGCATTCAATTAAGTCCTCCAACTTGTCCAAGGAAAACATGTATGCGCTCCAGGCACTATTCAGTATGTCCGCGAGGTCGGAAGGAATGAAGCGGGTTCCCTGGGCATCCAGTTGATCGATTGGCGGAATTCCTTTTTCCAGGTCGGCGATCAACCCAGGTACGTTTTCCTTGTAGGTCTGCGTCCTGTATGGAAGGGGGCTCGCGTATTTTCGAACAAATTGGGCGATTTTTGCGCTGTTGTCCTTTATCGCGAGAAACGCGATGTGCATGGATGTGTCTTCGGGCTCGAGCTTTTGCGCTCTAATCCAGCGCTTCCATTCTTGCAAAGAAGTGCGTATTGCCTTAGGACTACTCTTCAAGAAGTACCCTAGCTCTTCGAGCTCCCTCAGCATGAGATCGATCCTTATCACGGGCGAGGGGTGACTGACAGCGGCTTTCGTGTCCAGTCCAATATTCGCAGCGTATATCACAAACGCATAGAAGTATGCAGGACCCGCCAACCTTATAGCGAAGAGATCGGCAATGAGCTCCTGTACCCACTTGCGGACAATTTCCTTGCAAAGGGCGTATACTTCCTGCTCCGGGGAGCCCCGTTGAACGAGAATGTTCGCGAGCGTTTTCGCGGCTTCGCTGTGCGCTATATCAATCGGAAGAACTTTCTTGTAAATTTCTCTGTCGAAATCGACGAAGTGGCCAAGCTCGTGGAGTAGAGGAGTTAGGTTCAATGCCGAATCATGCACTACATAGGGCAACGAAAGAAAAACAAACCACCGCGGAAGTTTCTCGGCCCTTTCTTGGATCGCCAGCATCAGGTCATCGGGTATAACGAGGCGAAACTCCTGAATGAAGGCCTCAACGACGTTGCGAAAGCCGCTAAAACCGTAGTTATGCTCAGATGTTGGGAACAGGTAAAGCTCGACCGTGGGCTCGAACTGCGTACCGATACGTTGTAGAGTCGGCTGAATTGGCAAGGGAACATGCGGGCTATTGAGCTTTTCAAGGAAAGGGAAGTATTGTTGCTGTACGTTGTTAAGCAAATACATGCTCCAACGCGCCGCAAAGACGATTCCGTCAGTTACCTCCGCCGCCGAGGTAGATCTCTCCTTGACAACCCTCTTACGGTCGGCGAATAAATTTTCGATTGTGTCGATTAGAATTTGAATGGACTCGGAAAAGCGCCGGGGAGCAGACTGCGGGGCATCTCTCGTGAGGTCAGCAAGGACCCCGCGTAGGCCCGCTAGGCGCTCCCGTACGAGCTCAGAGTACTGTTCGGCGGATAGGACGGGTTCAGGCACAGAACTCCTGGTCTACTCCCCTAACTCTCACGGACTCGGGCTCCGGGCCACTCCCTGCCATGGCTACCTCTCGAACGGCGGTAAAGAATTCACATACGTCCTTAACGTCGAAGCTCCCTGCCGCCCTGAGGCTCTTTAGCTGTCCGCTGAGGGAATCAACCAAGTCGTCAAACGATCCGGTCGACGCCGACGTCCGTGGCATTAATTGGATAGCCTGGATCGCCTGACCGTATGCGAGGGACGCCTCAAGCGATTCTTCCAGCTTCCTACTCTTCGCTGCTTCCATGCCCCGCTTCATTTCGCTCAGAAGCTCCATCGCCTTGTCAATGATCCGCTGGTCCCGCTCGCCTAGTTGTTTCCGTCGTGATATGTAGCGTACAGAAGAAGCGATTTCGTCAGCGAGTATTGCCATTCTCAGGTTCTCTGAGAAAACTTGCCGGTTCGTGCTTTTGATCATCCTTGCCTCCTCTTCTATCCATTCTTCCGCTCTTCACCTTCAAAGCGCCGGATTGGGTTGGCATCAGGAGCCGGCTCAAGCACGTACCGCATCATTAGTTCCTCGATGACTTCAGACATATCTTTCCTGCGGCGCGTTATGACTTCGATTTTGAACCGACGGTGTATGTCTTCGTCTACGTTAAACGTCGTGTGCTTCTTGGGCATGGTGCCAAGGCCTACCGCGTTTCGAACGTGCTGACCGGCGTATGTGCGCTTATGCGCAGCGGCGCGTCTGCATTTATACGCGCGGGCGTACAAGCATATAAGCATACAACTGACAGCCTTGTCAAGCGGTTTATGCGTGCGCATGGACAACCACAACATGAACGTCCTGAATTCTAATAACCAACTGAATAATAAAGAGATAAATTGAAGCCCCGACTCGCAGCTGCGACAATGATAAGGAAATTCGCCACCGGCCCGTGGGCTCGGTTGTTGGCTGCTCAGCGGTGTTGTGCGCCCATATATCCGCCAAATCCCGACGATTCTTCGGTCAGCTATCAGGAAGATGGAGTGACACAATAACGCGTATTCGGGCCGAGCGCAACTTCTAGTTTGGCGGTAGAGAATGTGATCCAGTGCGCCAGGATGGATCACCTGCCAAAGCAGGCGTATTAGGACTTATACTTGCCTGCTTCGGCTGACCGTCTGGCGCGATGCTGGGGGCCAACCGGATAGAGAAACCAACTGGAAGGCAAAGTGCGCTGGGCTTCTGTGATGGAGGTCCTGAATTGGAATCCACCTACTCATTCCCTCTGCTCCGAGCAGGCGACGGCGTGCAGCGTCGAGCCGTTATCACGGACCACCCGCCGAGCCCGTGCGCGGGACCAGCTCCAGGCGCGCCAGTCAGACGGCAGGGGCAGGGCCCAACGTTTCAGGATGCCGGAGGCCACGCGGCAACGGTCCTGCGGGTTCAGATGCGGAAGGCCCGCCACAAGTTCCGGCAGGGCGTCGGCGCTGAGCTGAATCGCATAGCGAGCATCAAAAGCGCGCCCGGCTTTGGCCCGCGCCAGATTGGTGCGCGCAACGAGCGCGTCCGGATCGAGCGCATGCAGGACTATGACCAGCAAGAAGCCAGCCAGCAGCGCTCCGAAGGCAAAACGTTCGCGGCGCCCGCTCAAGACGCTCAGGGCGAACCAGAGGAAGACCGCCGCAAGCCAGCCCATAAACGCGGTGGCATACAAGCGCTGCTCGGTGAGGCCATATTCAGCCTGGTAGAGACGCATGCGCTCGAGGGCGGAAGCCATGACCACAAACAGCAGCAGAATTTGGACGCCGGCCAGAACCCTGAAGGCTCCCTCCCTCTTGGAGTTCCGCTGGGCCATCAGCCAGTGCAGGAGGAGGAGAAGTGGAAGCACCAGCGCGGCCACCGCCAGCAACTCAAAGAAGCCGCGCCGCGCATATTCCGCATAGGTCAGCCCGGTTGTCGCTTGTAGCAGTGAGGAGCCGCCAAAGAAATAACGCACCTGCACGAGTACGAAAGCAAGGAACAGAAGATCGAGCGCCCCCAGGACCACGGCGCCCTCGATTGCACCCAGCGAGAGGGAAGGGAGGCGTTTCTCTTTTATGGCTGCGATCTCCTTGCCCCATAGCATGCCGCGCAGGTATCCACCGACACACCAGGCGAAAAAGGCGGCCACAAAGAAGTGCTTAAACACTTGCGGGAGGTTCACGCGGAAGGTTTTCCTGACGATATTGTCGAACACCGCATCCGCGCCCATGAACAGCCCGCCAAAGACGAGCAGGCAGGGAAGAGCGAGAAGAGCTCCGCGCACAATCGCCAGGGCGCGCTGCGACCACCGATCACCGAGCAGCTTCTTCCACTCCGCTTCGCCGAATAACACCGGGAGCAACCCGAAAACAGCGTTGAGCCCCGCCACCGCCGCGCCCAAGCCGTACTCGACAAGCCCCGCCCGGCGCAGCCGGCCCCCTTGGGCGCGCAAGATCACCAGGGATAGCGCCGAGAGAGCCGCCAAAAGGCTCAGCATTTTCAAGGGCGGGGAATCGTGCCAAGCGAGCCCCAGGGCGAAAAGAGCGGCGAGTCCGGGCAACCAGTGGCCACCGCTTGCAAGTGCTTCTTCCCTCCCGCGGGCATGAACCACGATCACAACAGAAAGCGCCGTCATCCAGATCAGAAGATTGAGGCCCCAGGGCAGAATCCGCAGCAGTGCGTCGGCGAGTATGCCCATAACCACTGCCGTTGCAAGTACGTTCAGCCCCCGCCGCGCCCTGCTTAACATCGTCAGCCAGTCCTCCGTTGAATTGGGTCTTGGCGTCCAATTGGCTCTTGGCCCTCTCCCAAGGACGAGGGTTGTGCTTCCGACATCGGCCCTCCCGCTTGCCGAGCCTCCGGAGCGCGCCCGAAACGGCGATGGCGTGACCGGAACTCGCAGACCGCCGCCCCCAGGTCGGCAGCGTCAAAGTCCGGCCACATCCGGTCCGTGAAGACGAGTTCCGCGTAGGCGCACTCCCAGAGCATGAAGTCGCTCAAGCGTTGCTCGCCGCCGGTGCGAATCAAAAGGTCGAGGTCGGGGACAGGGGTCGGGTCGTGGCCGACGGTGGCGAGGAAGCGCCCAAACTCTGCCGGGGTGGCTTGCTCACGGTGGTGCAGGGCTCGCGCGGCGAAGAGGATGGCGTCGCGAGCCGAATAGTCAATCGCCAGGCGCAGGCGCAACCGCCCGCCCTCGAGGGTTGCGGCTTCGACAGCCTCGATCGCGGCGAGCAGCGAAGGTCCAAGCCGATTGCGCCGCCCGATAACGCCGGCCCTTATTCCGGCGGCCACCCATTCTGCCGCCGAGGAGCGCAGGTACTCTTCAAAGATGCTCATCAGCTCCCGGACCTCACCCGCGGGACGCTGCCAGTTGTCCGAGGAAAAGGCGTGCAGCGTCAGCGTCCCGATCCCCAGGCCGGGAGCTGCCTGCACCGCGCGGCGAACCGCCTTCACGCCCTCGCGGTGTCCGGCGCTGCGCGGCAGCCCTCGAGCGGCCGCCCAACGTCCGCTTCCGTCCATAATGATGGCCGCATGAATTGCCTGGGCGTTCTCACCGCCCCTGTCGGCGACTGCGTTTGGTGAGACCGGCGAAGAGTGACGGGGCAAGCCTTCAGGGCTCTCGGGCAACTCGGGCATCAAATCACCTGCCTTCCAAAGGACTTTACAATGCAAAGTATCCGGGCAAAAAAATTTTCGGCGGCTGGTTAGCGCGCACGCATGGATTGGATCAATGCTTCCATGTCATCCAGGTAGCGCTCCAGCGCCCGCTGGCCGGTCGGGGTGAGCCGGTAAACGGTTTTCGGCAGGCGGCCCTCGAAATATTTCTGGCAGATGACATACCGCGCTTCTTCCAGCCGGCGCGCGTGTACGCTCAGGTTGCCATCCGTGGTCTTCAGCAATTTCTTGAGCTCGTTGAAGCTTAGCGCTTCGTTCACCGCCAGTGCGCTGACCATGCCCAGCCGAATGCGCTCGTGGATCAGGCGGTCCAGCTCGGGGGGGGCGCCGAGCGGCGCTCGACCACGCAACCGCTGCCCTTCTCTCCTCAGCCGGCCCGCGCCCGCCGCACCGGCCGGAGCAATCGAAATCTGTCTAGCCACCGTACCTCCTTGCAATAATCGTCCCGAAAAGGATGTGAAGCCCGCCGAAACTCGCCGCCATGATCGAGTTGGCCCAGGCCGGAGGAGAGAGCAAGGCTACCATTCCCGCGAACATGAAGCATAGACCCATGATCGGGACGACCTTCACCGAATACGCCCCTCCCGTTACCACACCGGCCCCATAGAGCAGTAGCCAGACACCCGGCAGCAGGTTAATAACGCCGGCGCGGTAAATCACCACGCTGAGCACTGCCGCGGCCAGCATGGGGGGAAACAAACCGAGTACAAACTTCCGGCCCGGTCTTGAAAACAGCGGCGTCTGAGCTTTCCGCGCCTTCAAGAAAGTAGCTGACGCGCCCACCGCAAAAGCGCACAGGGCTTCCAGCCCCCACACCGCAACCCACCACTCAACTTGCGGGCGAAGCGAGGCAACCAGGGCGGCGGCCAAGGCTGTGAACCCAATCATCACTCCGCCCCATCCCGGAACGGCGGTGAAGGAAGCGGCGCTTTCCATGGTCTCGCGGATGAAGCGCAAATCGTCCATGGCGTGGGAGGGCATAGGCGCCGGCCTGGAATGCCGTGAACGAGCTGGACCCGCACATGTCATGGGCGCTTTATACAGGATGCCAGGAGTCATGTCAAGTACTTTGTGATACAAAGTCCACGCGCGGTGTCATTCCGAGCGTAGCGAGGAATCTGGCTCTGATTCATTCTTCCACTTGCGCCATAGGCCACCTTGAGCTCCGCTCCACGTCAGCGCAGAGCGAGATTCCTCTCTACGCTCGGAATGACACTCCCAGGGGTGGCCACACCGCGTCCGCGGCTAGAGCGTTCACCTTCGTGGTACCCAAGCTCCAGGACGTGGTCGCAGCTCACTTTTTGAGGTGCTGGTCAAAGAAATCAGCCGCGCCATCCGGGCTCCACGCCACCCAGCGGGTAGATCGAAAGCGATTTGCCTGAGATTCAAAATGCCTCTTGTTCGGACCATGGCCAGCCGGGTAGTGTCCTAAAATGAATTGAAAGACCCTCTTGCTCGTACCCTAAATTGCCGATAATATGGGCGTGATGAAAGTTCCCCACCCCATTCCGTACCAGGGAAGTAAGCGCAACTTGGCAGGGTCTATCTTGGAATATTTTCCTCAAAACGCCGTCAGGTTAGTTGAGCCATTCGCTGGCGCTGCAGCTGTATCTCTGGCAGCCGCCCTTAGAGGGAGGGCGGATCGGATCGTCCTCAACGATGTCAACGAACCTCTAATGCAGTTATGGGAGCAGATCATTAACAGCCCAGAAGACTTAGCCGCAGGGTATGCACGTCTATGGAGCGCCCAACTCGCTAATCCTAGGCGGTACTATGATGACATCCGGTCTAAGTTCAACCAGACGCACAACCCTCACTACCTTCTGTACCTGCTGGCCCGGTGCGTCAAAGCCTCTGTTCGATATAACGCCCAAGGGGACTTCAATCAGAGCCCCGACAATAGACGTCTCGGCATGAATCCAAATACGCTCCGATGGCATATTCTCGCCGCGTCCCGACTATTGAGGGGAAGAACCAAGATTATGACGGGCGACTACCGGCGAACACTCGAAGTTTGCTGTGAGGATGATTTGGTCTATATGGACCCACCCTACCAAGGAGTATGTAAAAACCGCGACCCGCGCTACGTGAGGCTGCTTAGCTTCGATGACTTCACAGAAACACTCGACGGACTAAACAGACGCCACATGTCATACATTTTGAGTTACGATGGCAGAACTGGGGAAAAGTCGTACGGTAAGCCTATGCCCGACAAGCTTGCGCTGGTTCGCGTCGAGATCGAAGCGGGCCGGTCGTCGCAGGCTACTCTTCTCGGGCGAGACCACATCACCTATGAATCGCTCTATCTCTCCCCCGCATTGACCCAGCGTATAGGAAAAATCATCAAAAGGCATTTGACCATTGCGCCAAAACAGATTGGTCTTTTGACGCAGAATGGCCGAACAGAAACTCTCCAAAGAGCTCCTTGAGCGCCTCGCCGCTGTAACCGACAAGCGACCCAAAACAGTTATCGACCATATCCTCAAGCATGGTCACATCACCACGCAAGAATTAAGGGACAAATACGGGTACAACCACCCTCCCAGAGCTGCCAAGGATGTAAGGGACCAGGGAAGCCCGCTTGAGACAGTCAGGGTGAAGGGGGAGGACGGAAGGAGTATCGCGGCGTACCGCTTCGCCGACCTATCAAAAATTCGCCGTGGTTTCCTCGGTGGTCGCCAAGTGTTCTCGAAAGCGTTCAAGGCAGTGCTATTGGAAGCGACTGAAAGCCGATGCCACATTTGCCTAAACGAATTTGAGGAACGCTACCTTCAAATAGACCACAGAGTCCCCTATGAAGTTGCCGGAGATGTTCAGTTTGATGAACGGGACGCAGCCTCTTACAT
>Ga0315282_10015286_pt1 | contig 11337 bp, 9 predicted proteins | sample YL17G07_20_MG_FD_203693 | JGI IMG/M metagenome (GOLD analysis project Ga0315282, IMG submission 203693) | Sediment microbial communities from Yellowstone Lake, YNP, Wyoming, USA - YL17G07_20 | ecosystem: Environmental > Aquatic > Freshwater > Lake > Sediment | place: USA: Wyoming | collected...
AGAAGCGTCTCAATATTGCAGATAAGGTTGTCCCTGTCAACCCTGAGTGCGTGTCTTTCCTCCATTGCCAAGGCTGGGCCTGGCGCGGTCGAATGGGTCAAGTTCCTAATCAGAGAGCTCTGAAAAACGACTACACGCTCCCTTGATTTCAGAAATTTCTAGACTTTTTCAGAAATCTAAACCTCTGTGCGCCCGGTTGACACGCAATCTGATACATCTTACATTTAATGCTGTAACCAGACGAACTTGAGAGAGGATAATGAAAGAACCCATTGGCACGGACAAAATGAAAAGAGGACCAAGGCTCCTTAAAGTTGACCTTCACCTCCATACAGCCGACGATCCCCTCGACCGGGTGCGACACACGGCAAAAGAACTCATCGCGAAAGCAGCAGGTGAGGGCTTCGACGTCCTTTCCATCACCAACCACCAGCACATGACCTTCAACCAGGACCTTTTCTCCTATGCGCGGCAACTGGGTATTCTTCTCATCCCAGGCATAGAGATGACGATTCAGAGACGCCATGTCATCGTTTTAAACCCTCCCCCGCATAAAATGTGTTCAGATTTTTTCTCCCTTTCAAGACTGCGCCGTCCGGAAACCTTAATCATTGCTCCACATCCCTATTTCCCGGGAACATACTCATTAAACGGATACCTTTTGAAGCACCTCGAACTCTTTGACGCTTTGGAGTATTGCCATTTTTATTCATCCATGATCAACTTTAATCAGAAGGTTATCGAAGTCTCCCTGTCGAATGGGTTTCCCTTGATCGGGAATTCAGATACTCATTTCTTGTCTCAACTCGGGACCACCTATTCCTTGATCTATGCGGAGAAGGATCTTGAGTCCATTTTCGCAGCCATCCGCGAAAATAAAGTGGAAGTCATCACCCGCCCACTATCGCCATCCGAGATGGGATCGATTACGAGGCGTTTTTTTGTGATGAAGCTTCGTGGCAAACGAACGAAGTCCCGGCAGTGGCCAAAATCCCCATTTGGAAAGCAAGCAGCCTGAGATATAAGATTTCAAGATCATTGCGGTGGGTGACGAATACAAACGCATTGAATAACCATGCGTGGTCCAGCCCCTGCCTTCGCCGAAGCTGCTGCAGACCCTGAACCTAACATGGTACAGGATAGGCGGAGGCTTTCAATCACCGGGTATAAGGCACCTCAGGTCGAAGGATTGACTAAAGGACTGTTTCAGAATTACAATAATTGGGACATGGATCAAAAATTTTCATCGGGCAGTGACAATTTACGTCACCAATGAGGATTTCAGTTGAAAGTAAACTTAAGGCAACTTATTGAAAATCAATGGGTTATATAAACTTCGGATTGCTTGGCACATTATTTGCTTTTTAAAGATGCCAGTTCTGCAATAAACCCAAAAGAGAGCATAACGATGGCTGGATTCAATGACTATAGGGACAAAAGAAAATCCCCCCGCTTTTGTATGGACTGGCCTCTTGAATATCGAATGATCGACGGTCCAAACGCTTATGGGGGGTTGGTCGTCGACGGAAGCGAGATAGGCCTTCGCATTCATTCCATCAAGAACCTCCCTATCGGTACGAAATTAAAAATCGCTGTCATGTTCCCTAAGGGATTCCAAATGACGAATTTTGATGTGTTAGCTGAGATCGTCTGGAAAGACCTTTATTATGCGGAAGACCGTAACGGATACCAGTATGGATTGAAATTTCTTCATATCAAGACGGAGGATCTTCGAAAACTAAGGCAACTTCTCGACGAGCAAGTTCAAACGGAAGAGATCTCACGAACCGCTTAGATCCTACAGACGTTTTCATTTCTCAGCCCCTTATAACACAGTAAATTTCCCTATTGACACTACGTCTCGCATTCGATAAAAATAGCCATAACATGTTTTAAAGGAGGTTATGCGATGAAAAAAAACCTTTACCGGCTGTCTATTCTTATGGGAGTATTATTTCTAATAACCCCTTTGGCGGCGGCGCAGGAAACGATCAAAATCGGGGCAGCCTTTGCCCTTTCCGGGAGCATCGCCGTCTATGGTGAAGGGTTCAAAAAGGCAGTGGACTTAGCTGTGGAAGAAATCAACGCCGCAGGAGGATTAAGAGGCAAGAAGATCGAAATCATCTATGAGGATAATAAGAGCACACCCAAGGATTGTGTGACAGCCGTTCGAAAATTAATCGCGGTGGACAAAGTACCCATCATCTTTGGCCCGGCAGGAAGTTCCAATTTTATGGCCGTTGCACCGGTGGCACAGGAGAGCAAGGTCGTGATGATCTCAGCACAAGGGGCAGCTCCGGGTCTCACCAAAGCTGGAGAATATATCTTTAGAGTTTTTCCATCCGATGTCCTTCAAGGAAAAGGGATTTCAGACCTTTGCATCAGCCTGGGATATATGGAGGTTCCGGTGATGTATGTGAATAACGATTGGGGACTCGGTTTGAAGAATGTCTTCGTTGAAAATTTCAAGAAAGCCGGGGGCAAGGTGACGGATGAGATCCCCTACGATGATGGAAAAACGGATTATCGAACCGAACTGATCCGGGCGACGAAAGGAAGTCCGAAGGCAACGGTCAATCTTACCTACATCACTTCAGGGTCCGTCATGTTCAAACAGGCCTATGAAATGGGAATCAAAACGCAATGGATCTGTGGTTCCGCGGCAAAGGCACCCAAACTGGTTGAATTAGCTGGAAAGGCAGTAGAGGGAATCATCGGTACCTATCCCGTTTTCTCTCAGGAAACAAAGGAATACAAAACGTTCCGGGCCTCATGGAAAAAGAAATATGGTGACGAGAAGGTTCCTATCTTTGGCGAATACAATTATGATATGGTCTTCATTACGGCTAAGGCCATTGAGAAAGGTGGGTACACTTCAGATGGAATTCGCAGGGCCCTCTTTGAAGTAGGCAAGGGCTATCGGGGAGTCACTGGAGATAAGACCTTTGATCAGGATCGGGGCGTAGGAAGCGAGTACGGCGTCTGGACAGTGAGGGACGGACAGATTGTTGACTATAAAAAATAGGAATAGAACATTTCGATTCAATCGATAGGTTCTGGGGGATTTTGCCCTCAGAACCTAATTTTTTGCCAAAAGATGCCTTTCCTTTTTCAATCCATTCTTAACGGCGTACTGGCCGGATGCATTTACGCTCTGTTCGCCATGGGACTGACGCTGATCTACGGCGTCCTAAACTTCGTCAACTTCGCCCATGGCGAACTGATCATGTGGGGTGCTTACTTTCTTTATCTCGTGATGGAAAAGCCGATCAGCTTGCCTCTGCCCTTTGCCCTGGCCTTCTCCCTCTTCCTAACCGCTCTTCTGGGTACGGGGATGGACCGCTTTGTGTTTAGACCCCTTCGTCACGCGAACCCCCTCACGCTCCTCATCGCAGCCCTCGGCCTCTCCTTCCTTTTGAGGAATGGGGCGCAGTTCTTCTGGGGCGCGGAGATCAGGACCTACGGCTTTGAAATAAAGCGGGGGTTTAGGTTTTTAGAGATCAGCATCACCCTCAATCAGATCATGATCATCTTCGTAACGGTCGTTTGCATCTCCTTCGTCTATCTCCTCTTTCACAGATCGAGGCTGGGAAAATCGATGCGCGCCGTCTCGGATAACTTGGAGTTGGCCCGCGTGGTGGGAATTGATTCAAAAAGGGCGATTCGATTCGCCTGGGTGATTGCCTCTATTTTGGCCGGAGTGGGTGGAATACTTTTGGCCCTCGACACCAACCTCCAGCCTGGAATGGGTTTGATCAACCTGGTGAAGGCCTTTGCCGCAACCCTTCTCGGAGGTCCGGGAAACCTCTGGGGAGCCCTCTGGGGAGGGATTCTAATCGGTCTGGCAGAAAATCTCGGTGTTCTGGTCATTTCTCCCGGTTATAAAGATGCGATCGCATTTGGGATCATGGTCTTCATGCTGCTGATTCGACCTTCGGTTCTCTTTCGCAGACAGGAGTGATGAATGGATCTCTTCCTTCACCTCTGCATCATGATTGCCATTTACATCATCTTCGCCCTGAGCCTCAATCTCGAGGTGGGATACACGGGTCTCTTCAACTTCGGCCATGTTGCCTTCTTTGGAATCGGAGCATATACTTCAGCTCTCCTGACTCTTCATCGAGTCCCCTTCGAATTAAGCCTCCTCCTCGCCTTGGCGATGGCATGCCTGTGGGGCTTCCTGCTCAGCCTTCCAAGCCTCAGACTCCGGGGCGACTATTTTGGCATTGCCACCCTTGGTTTTGGTGAAATCATTCGAATGGTCTTTCAGAACGAGGTGTGGCTGACCAAAGGGCCGATGGGTTTGCCCGGAATTCCGAAGCCCACCCTCTTCTCATACCGATTCGCAACCCTCCACCTGTATCTTTCGCTCGTTTTGGCATTCACCATCTTGACTTTTCTCATTCTGAGAGTGATCTTAAGAAGCCCATTCGGTCGTGTCCTCAAGGCGATTCGTGAAGATGAGATAGCGGCCGCAACCCTTGGTAAAAATGTCCTTCGCTTCAGAATTAAATCCTTCGTCATTGGTTCCCTCTTCGCCGGTTTGGCAGGAGCACTTTGGGCCCACTATACCACTTTTATCAGCCCAGGCGACTTCACCCTTCTGGAAACGATCCTCGTCCTGTTGATCGTCGTCCTGGGCGGGAAGGGAACGGAATGGGGCCCTGTCTTGGGAGCTATCGTTCTCATCTTTTTCCAGGAGTCACTCAGGTTCTTACGGCTCCCGGCAGAGTGGACTCGTCACCTTGCTCCTTTACAACAAATGATTTTTGGAGGGCTTCTCATCTTACTGATGATCTTTCGGCCAGAAGGCCTGATCAGGGAAAAAGGAAAGATATTAAATGCTGGAGATAAAGGGGATCAGTAAATCTTTTGGAGGGATTCAGGCCGTCTCAGATTGTACCCTCGATCTGAAGGATTATGCCATCACCGGTCTGATCGGACCCAATGGATCTGGGAAGACGACCCTTTTCAACCTCATTACAGGCTCTATTCCTCCTGACAAAGGAGAAATCTACTTCGAGGGGGTGAGAATCGATGGTCAGCTTTCCCATGAGGTGGCATCGCGCGGGATCATCCGGACATTTCAATTCACCCGCATCTTTCCTAAAATGACGGTCCTTGAGAATATGCTTCTCGCGCCTCAACACCAAACAGGGGAAGCCCTTTGGCCCTTATGGGTCAAGAGGAAAAGAATTCAGAAAGAAGAAAAAGAAAACCTAAGAAGAGCCCTTCAGTTTATCGAAATGGTCGGTTTGCTCCACTTGAAGGATCAATTCGCTGAGAATCTCTCTTACGGACAGCAAAAACTATTGGAACTGGTAAGGGCACTGATGGTGGAGCCGAAGATGATCCTTCTTGACGAACCCACGGCGGGAATCAACCCCTCCCTTATCCGAAAAATGATGGCGATGATTTTGAAGATGAGAGAATCAGGGAAGGTTTTCTTCATTATAGAACACAACATGGATGTGATTATCGAACTCTGTGATTGGGTGTTTGTGCTGGATAATGGTGAAAAGATCGCCGAGGGAAGGCCCAAAGAGATTCAAAACAATCCCAGGGTGATCGAAGCATATCTGGGGGTGTAAATCAGTTTGGAGTGATCCGTTCGGAGTTCGGAGATATAAATATAAAAACTCCGAACTTATGACTCTGAACGCCAAACCTAATTTTGTGAACGCGATGGCACCCATCTTAGAAGTCCAAAACGTCTTTTCCGGTTATGGAAAATTTGAGGTCGTCCATGGAGTTTCCCTTCATGTTCAATTGAGCGAGATCGTGTGCGTCATCGGCCCAAATGGCTCGGGGAAATCAACCCTTCTCAAAACGATCTTCGGTCTGATCAAACCGAAGCAAGGGCTTGTTCTATTTTTAGGGAAAGATATCACTCGGGCCGAGTCTGAAGAGAAAGTAAGAATGGGCATTGCTTATATTCCCCAGGGGAAAAATATCTTCCCATCCCTCACGGTGAGAGAGAATTTGGAGATGGGGGGAACACCCCTTAAGGATTCTAAAAGAATAGGAAAGGCGATTGAGGAGATTTTCCAGAGATATCCTCTTCTCGAAAAAAGAATGAAGATGAGGGCAGGATCTTTGTCAGGAGGGGAAAAGCAGGTTCTTGCGTTGGCGCGGGCTTCGATGATCCAACCCCAACTCATGCTTTTAGATGAACCGTCTCTCGGCTTAGCACCAAAGGTGATCGAAGAGATCTATGAACGGATCAATGAAATCAATCGCAGCGGGGTGACCTTTGTCATTGTGGAGCAGAACGCAAGGAAGGCTCTCAGAACTGCCCATCGAGGATATGTTTTGGATTTAGGGGTAAGTCGTCTGGAGGATACAGGAGAAGGCCTCTTGAACAACGAAGAGGTAAAGCGCCTTTATCTGGGAGGTTAAACAATTTTCTACCTCCTCCGGATGAATGATCACGGGAAAGTTGATCGAGGATCTGTTCTTCTAACACGTCAAGCTCTCCCTCATTCTCACAATTACTTTCTGGTGCTTTCTTCCTGTACTCCTCGTTTTTGAAAACCTGGCACCGATGCAACACTTTAACCAGTAACAAACGGGATGAATTCGGGAGTTGATTTGATTGTCAGATCGTAATTTCTTGGAGGGCGCGTATAGTGGCAAGATATCCGCAGCTTAGGGTTTAAAATTCTTCATTGCCGGTGTGTTTACTTCTCCCTGAAACTTCCATGTCGACCAGCGGGCACAAAGAAAAATAAAAATATATTAATAATTTCTCAGAGCAAGAGGGCATTTTCAGGGGAAATAGAGCGGATGGCACTTCTCCGTTTGGAGAGACCTTCCGGACGTAGGATGCCAAGTTTTTTCATTTTGAAAGCCAAGGTAGAGGGATGGATTTCAAGAAGTTCAGCCGCGCCCCCTGGGCCTCTTATCTTCCACCCTGTCTTAAGCAACGCTAATTGGATGTGACGACGTTCATTCTCTCTAAGAGTTAAGTATTCTCTCTGAAGGCCAAACCCTAAGGAATCAATACTGGGCTTAGGCACACAAAATGTCGGTCCATGATTTAAAATGGTTCCCCTCTCGATGATGTTTTCTAATTCACGAACATTACCCGGCCAATCGTATTGAATTAGTTTGCCAATTTCCTCTTCGGGAATTCTATCGAATGTCTTTCCCGTTTTAGTACCGTATATACTGATGAAATAACGCACGAGCATTGGAATATCATCTTTTCTCTCTCTTAGCGGAGGTACATAGATGGGAAATACGTTAAGCCGAAAGTAGAGGTCTGCCCGAAATCTGCTGGCTTTGATCTCTTCTTCAAGATTGCGGTTGGTGGCGACCACAAGACGGAAGTCGGAATGAAGGGTTTCACTCCCCCCTACTCTCTCGAATTCCTTGCTCTGTAAGACCCGAAGTAGACGCACCTGGACTTCCTTAGGAAGGTCTCCTATCTCGTCCAGAAAAAGAGTCCCGCCATCGGCAAGCTCAAATCTTCCTATTCTTCGTTGAATAGCCCCAGTAAATGCTCCTTTTTCATGTCCGAAAAGTTCACTCGTTATGAGGCTTTCTGGCAACGCACTACATTGGACCCTAATGAAAGGTTTATCTTGTCTGAGGCTATGTCGGTGGATTGCCCGTGCCACTAACTCTTTCCCCACACCCGTCTCCCCATATATGAGGACAGTGGTATCAGCCTTGGCGACCTGATCCACCTGGGCCAGTACTTGCTTAATAGGTAGGCTTTCTCCAATAACATCCTCAATATGAAGACTCTCAAGATGTTGTTCTTCATAATATAGCTTTTCTTCTTTGAGCTTCTGGTTCAAAAGCTGGATCTCTTCATATGCCTGGGCATTGTCCAAGGCAAAGGCGGCTAATGCGGCAAAATAAGCAAGGAATTCCAAGTCCGATTCTTTAAAAGCACTACTCAAAAGACGATTGTCATGATACAGAACACCCACGACTTTACCTCTGAGGATCATGGGGACACAGATACAAGAACGAATGATTTCACTCGGATGAGAATCAGATACCATTCCCGAATCTTCTTCTTGTATAAGACCCTTGCCCGCCCTGGCCACCTCTTCAATCATCTTCATCGCTGAATTAAAACTTGGATGAGCGATTTGTTCGGAGGTGATGTTTTTGGAAGCTCTGAGCCTAAGTGTAGGGCGCCTTGGGCTTCCATCCAGAATGAAAATGGCACCTCTTTCCGCTCCTGTCAGCCGATTCACAGTGGAGATGATATGCTGAGTGAGATCCCTGTTATCCCGAACGGTCACTATTTCCTGTCCTAATTTCAGGATCTCATTGAGAAGTGTTTCTCTCTGGAGGGGTACCTTGATAAGAGATCGGAGATCATCCGGAACCAATTCTTCATTGAAAGAACAGAGAACTTTGGAAGCCATCAGTACCATCTCTTTAGCTTTTTCGGGGCCTCCAAGTAACAAATATTGGCGTGCTAGTTCCAGTTGGGATTGGGCAATTTCGATCTGATGACCGGACTCCTTAAGATATTGCAAAGACGAATTCAGAGACTCAATGACTTTTCCAGGCAGTGCTCCTTTTCTTATCTCAAGGAGAGCTTGGAACTTGTAACCCACTCCTTTCATAAAGACGTTTTCACTCATTACCATTTGTTGAATTTCTCTTTCAAGAGAAAGGTCTGGAAGATGAGGAAGTTTTCCCTGTTCCATGGCCCAGCATAGCTCCATCAGATATGGATAAGGTTGCACACTCACATGAACCTGATTACTGGATTGAAGAAATTTACGAAGATAAGCAATAGATTTCTTACTCTCATTGTTGAGAGAGTAAGCAAGTGCTAACATTAAACTCCCCATAATCTGAACCCATTCATTATGAGTTTGGCCCGCATCTTTTACTGCGCATTCCAGATATTTAAGAGCATCTTTTATGCGACGGATATCGAGCATGGTGGCCCCAACGGCAGCACCAGCATAAGCTGCTAGGTACTGGTCACCCTTTTCTCGAGCATGGGTAAGAATGGCATCCAGCATTCCCAGTCCCTGTGTTACCTGTCCGATTTGCGTATAACAAACGCCTACTGTTACTGCAGCGAGAACAGAGAACCTGCCTTGTGGAAATTTTTCTACTTCTGTCATCGACTTCTCATAACTTTGAATAGCCTCTCGGAAACGCCCCTGCCAGTATAGGAAGAAGGTGCTGAAAGTATTTACCGAGTGAAGTAGTTTCGGGTTGTCTAACTCCTTTGCCAGTAACCATCCTTCCTCGAATTGTTTCAGCGCATTATAGTATCTAGAACAAAGCCATTCATTCTTGGCTAAATGCATTTTTAACAGGGCCTGGTATGTCTGATTGTCCATTCTCTTTGCACGAATCATAGCCTCCTTGAGCAGGGAGAGGATTTTTTGGGTATCATGTCTGGCAGTTGAAATTTTGGAATACTTGATGATCGTTTCAATGAAGAGATAATCTGCCTCCCCATCTCTAATATCAGAAAGATCATCGAGAACCTTAGTGAAGCACTGTAATGCATTTTCCATCTCGAAGACTTGAACATAAGAATCGCCAGCTTTTACCAGCCAGTGACATTTATCAACATCATTATTACTAGTATGGAGAAGATGATGGGAAATGGTTTTAGCTCTTGTGTTATCCTCGGGGAGCTCTCTTAAAAGCACGCTCACAATTTGTTCGTGCAGTCGCATTTTATCCTCAGATGATAAACGATCTTTCCATATTTCCCTTTTTTCCGAGTTTACAAAACAGAAGACTCCCGGGTCCTTTTTAATAAGCCATCCATCTTCTATCCCTTTTTCTAATATGAAGAGAATTTGAGAAGCCTTAATGTCCATCAAGTCCACTAACCAGTCTATTGAAAATGTTCCTTCAAATAGCGAAGCTAAAGAAAATAACTTTTGGTATTCATTCGGATAATTATGAACTTTAATGTCCGGTTTGTTCATAAAAGCCTCCTAATAATAGATATTTTAATCTATAACAAAGCAGGAAAATTGTAAAGGTCAATGCGCAATATTTTGACTTTAATGCACAGTATTTTGTGCATCGCAATATAACTTTAAATATTATGTAACTCAACTATTTGATATTGCATTGAATTTTAGTTATAAAAACTAGGCATTTTTCTTGCTTCTTCTAACATTAATAATCACAGCATATATTAACGATGGAGATTCTAGCATGAGTAAGCAGATCAAAACAGATGTCGTTATCATAGGGGCTGGTCTTGGAGGTATTTTGTGTGGTGCTCTTTTGGGACGAGATGGCTACCAGGTTACTATCTTAGAGAGGCAGGGATTTCCTGGAGGTCGGTATACGAGTTTTGAGAATAAAGGTTACAAGATTAATACGGGAGCATACGCAGTTGGGTTGCATGGTCTGAATGGTCCTCTATGGAAGTTACTTACCGAGGTTGGAGTGGATGTTGAAATCCGGGTTACCCCCCCACACCACATTTGGGTGGGAGGGAAAGATATTTCCCTCCCTGAGAAAAGTCAATTTCGGGCTATCGTTCAAGCGCTGGGGAAAAATAGTAAGGAATCGGAGAGGATAATAAATAGTATCCATCAGGCATTACGCTGGCAGGAACCCTCAGACGAAATTTCGTGTGATCAATGGTTGTATCAATACACTGATAATCCATTGATTCATGGTTTTTTTGACTTCTTCTCAAGATCTATGACCGCCACTTATTACAGTGATTTCAATGCGGGCGAATACTTCCGACTTATGCGCAGCTTCGGGAAATTTGGTACTCACACAGCTATGCCAAAGAATGGCCAGAAAACAACGATGGATAGCCTCATGAAGACCCTTCAGAAGTGGAAGGTTAATGTGTTGCTGGAATCAAGGGTTGAAAAAATCATCTGTCATAATGGAAAAGTTGAAGGGGTCATTGCGAACTTTAGAGACGGGCAAATAGAGATTGATGCTCATATTGTTATATCGGATATCGGGCCAAAAGGTACTGTCAAACTAGCAGGAGAACAGAACTTCGATAAAGGATATCTTCAAAAAACTAACAATGTTGATGAAACCATGGCCATTGTGCTCATTTTTGGGTACGAAAAACCTATCATCAATGCCCCTTACCATGTCCAATTGATTGAATGGGATCGACTATCTGCTCTCTGGGAGGCTAATCACGTCTGGCCTGATTATGCCCCACCAGGAAGACAGTGCCTGGTCGCTTATTCAACGATGAAGACAGACGATATTCAGAGGGAATTGGAAATTATTAAGGAACAATGTAAATCCCAATGTCCATCCCTTGAAAAGGCAGATATTATAGCAACCCTTATATTCAAGGGAGACTGGCCGATTCTGAGGGCGAAACCTACGAGATGCTTGAAT
>Ga0315282_10015287_pt1 | contig 11336 bp, 11 predicted proteins | sample YL17G07_20_MG_FD_203693 | JGI IMG/M metagenome (GOLD analysis project Ga0315282, IMG submission 203693) | Sediment microbial communities from Yellowstone Lake, YNP, Wyoming, USA - YL17G07_20 | ecosystem: Environmental > Aquatic > Freshwater > Lake > Sediment | place: USA: Wyoming | collected...
AGGTGATCCGAAATCTTCCTCAGTTCTGCAACCCCAAAAGCATCTGATACCTATGTTATGGCTGCTTCATTCCTGACCTGACCAGATTCCATAAGCATTAGATCAAATGGGACAGAAAATCACGGTTTGATCCCGGGCCCGTGCCAGAACCGTCCAACGCTTCCCGGCTTCAGCTCCCCCGTAAAGCAGATTTGGGGTAACAGAAGACTGCTAACCTTCCAGCCTAGTCCACCGTAATAATTGGATTTGTCTCTGTTTAAATAGTTAATTGAGGTCACATTTTTATAGAAGGCTGTGCAAAAATATATCGAGGTGGGAAGATGGACTCTCTCGTTAGGGATGCGGTTACACCTGGTATGGGCCAGGAGGCAAGATCACCAGTTAAGATGATGGAAGGACCCAAGATTTTGGTCATAGGGGTCGGCGGCGCTGGCAATAACACCGTCAATAGGATGGCGCGTGTGAACGTGGCAGGCGCAGAATTGATTGCGGTGAACACAGACAAGCAGCACCTGTCTATAATGCACGATTCGATAAAAAAACTGCTTATAGGACAGAGCGTGACCAGAGGCTTAGGTGCAGGCGGTTATCCTGAGGTAGGGACTAAAGCCGCCGAGGTGTCCAGGGCAGCGCTGTCCAAGGTCATGGAAGGAATCGATATGCTATTTCTGACCGCAGGCATGGGCGGGGGAACAGGCACCGGAGCCTCGCCGGTGATAGCCGATATAGCGAAAGAGCAGGGAGCGATAGTCATAGCTATGGTTACCTATCCTTTTCGAATGGAGAGAGCCAGGCTGATCAAGGCGGACGACGGCATCGATAGGTTGAGGAAAGTGGCGGACACCGTTGTTATCATAGACAACAACAGACTGGTCGAATTAGTGCCTAACTTACCTATCGAACAGGCATTCAGCGTGGCAGACGAGGTAATCTCTCGTGCTGTGAAGGGAATAACCGAGACAATCACTACGCCCTCTTTAATCAACCTGGACTATGCGGATGTGAGGTCTATAATGACGGCTGGCGGAGTCTCGGTGATATCTGTCGGAGAGTCCAAAGGCCATTCGAGAGTGCAGGACGTTGTGGAAGACACTTTGAAGAACAGCCTGCTTGACGTGGACTATACCGGAGCGAAAGGGGCACTAATCCACATAACGGGCGGACCAGACCTGACCTTGGGCGAGGCGAACGAGATCGGCGAAAGACTGACCGAGGCGATAGATCCTCAAGCGACAGTAATCTGGGGCGCGAGGATAGTACCTGAGTACGAAGGCAGAGTCGAGGTCATAACCATAATGACTGGAGTTAAGTCCCCCCACATCAGGGGCGCGGCATCAGAAGCGTTTGCGAGAGATAAGAGCCCGAAAGACGACCTTGGAATCCGTTACCTGTAATCAGAACTTTGCCACGAAGTAGGGCATGGCATTTATCACTAAGAGCAGTAGGATTAATACGCTCAGGAACTTAACCGCATTCTGTCCTATTTTCTTATTCTTTACTCCGAGCTGTCCCGCAAAGAAATTAATCAAGTCCTCGAAGATTCTTGCTCCATCAAAGATAGCGAATGGCAGGTAGTTAATGACTCCAACAAGGAAGTTCAGGATAGCCACCCAATAGAGGCTTTCAATCGCGTATTTCTGCAGCCAGACTGATAGGGTGTAATTGGTGTTCCTGGATATGGCATAGGAGAAGCCGAAATAGCCGGAAGCGTTCCTCTGAATAGCGACGCATCCACTATCCGTCACGAAGGCCTCGACAGCATAGGGCTCTTTCTTCGACAGGGCCACGTCTATGTTGTATATCTTCGTCGTGTTGGTGAAGCCCGCCTCTTGTGCTGGCGATCCGTTATCGACATAGCTGACCGCAAGATAGTTCACGTACTTGCTGTCCCAAGGCACGTATGATGGGACGAGGCTGGTCTGGTCTTGGACAAATCTTGGCTGCGCCACCCCTAACAAGCTCAAGAACAATATTAGGAAGGCTATGCCAGTGATGAAGTTTGCCATTGAGCCGACCGCGAATACTTTCAATCTCTTCTTCGGTCTGGCATTTTTGAGCTGGCGTTCATCCGGTTCTGTAAACGCCCCGATAGGAAATATTCCCGCGGTCAGGACGCCCATGGATTTCACCTTGATTTTCTCTATCCTTGCGACTATACCATGAGCTAACTCATGAACGACTATAAGCACTATCAGGCCAAATAATGCGTGTATCGGTACGGATATCGGCGAGCCCTCTATCTGAACGCCAGGTATCAGCGGCGCTATCCCTGGTATTGGTACATAGCCAGCAATATAACTCTCTATTATCATGTAAGTGTTCAGCAAGAGACCATAGAAGACGAAGCTTCCAGTGCCTCCGACATACAGGCTGAAAAGGAACTCGAAAGGTATATTGGCTTGGCCAGTGAAAACTACGGGCACCGCTACTATGGAGGCGCCCACCACGAAGATCAGGTATTTGGCGCATACCCATAAGAAGTCTCTGAATGTCCTCTTGGGCGTGTTGAAGAAAAGATATAGCGAGCCCAAGACACCGAACGCGAAGATAAGGCCCATCTCAGATAGAAATATGAATAACCCGCGGTATCTCGAGAGCCTATCCAACAGCCTAAGCCCTTTCTTGGTCCTCCATAGGCAGAGCGGCCCCTGGACCTCTATCTTGAACCTCTTCTTGAAAAAATAGGCAGGCAGAGTCGCCAGTACCAGGATTATCAGAATATCAGTCAAAGCCATGCGTTCACTTCTTTATTACCGCTACGTCCTCTAAGCTTAAAGACGTTTCCACTTTCTTTTTCTTTATAGTTTCTTTCTTGACCGGCTGGAAGAGCCTCATCCTGAACAGCTTTTCGAGCTTTTTAGAAAGTTTCTCGGTGGGAGCCAGCTCTCCTTTCTCCACCTTCTTTATCACGTTGAAGTTCTCATTTATCTTTTTAGCCAATTCCTCTTGGGTCAGACCTGATTTGGCCCTTGCTCCTCTAATCAGCTCGGCGTAATTATCGACTAGGTCTATCTCCGGCTCCTCTTCAATTACCTTTGTGGTCTCTAGCTGCGCTTCTTCTACCTTTGAGATGAACGTCCCGCAGCCAGCACAGTCGCGGCAGACCGTTAGTCTGGTTCCCTCGACTGAGATTAGATACAAATCGCTGGAGTTTCTGCCGCAGATCTCGCAGTCCATGAAGGCACCTATTCTACCGGTATTTCCCCGCTTGTGTCTTTGTCCTCTTTCTCCTTGGCCAAATTCACTTCAAGGACGCCATTCTTATAATTCGCCTTGGCAAGCTTCGGTTTGACTCTTGCCGGAAGCTTAACTTTCTTGCTGAATTTATGAGGAACTAAGATTTCAAGAACGTTATTTTCTCCAGCGACCTTCAGGCTTATGGACTTTTTGTCGACGCCGGGCAACTCCGCTATTACAGTCACCTCTTTCGGTTTGTTGATTACGTCCACTAACGGCTCTCTCTCGTCCTTGACGATAGGTCTTTCGCCCTTTGGCGCGACGTTGCCGAACTGTTCAACGTCTATCTTCCCGTCCGGCCCCATCCTTATCGAGAAACCGCTCACTATCGGCTTGTTGCTCTGCTGCTGGAGCCTCTTGATTACCTCCGGGTCCATGAAAGAACTCATCATGTTCTGCAGTCTCTCAATCTCCTCTGCAAAGCCCTTGTCGAAATCATCGCCCAAGCCGCTGAACGGGTCAAAATCGCCAAAATCCCTGTCTTCTTTCTTCTTCTTTTTCTCAAACCAGAACGGCATAACAACCAACTATCTTTTCTCTTTTGTCCTTTAAATCATTTTCTAAACTTTAGGGCTGTAACCAAAACCAATAACAGGATTATGGCACCCATAATCGTTTCCCGCATGTAATCCTTTTCACCCATCTGCCTCTCAAATGCGTCGACATACCCCTCAAAATCGGCTTTAGTTATGTTAATCCCGCACACGCTTACATTGAAATCGTTATTTATGTTCTCTCCGACCAGTTTCTCGAACCTGGCATGGCAGTTGGATTCATCCTCCTTTCTAACTTGGTGCCAGAACACGCGAGAATCAAGATAATAGTGAGAGGCAACCCCGATGTCATAGGCTTTCTCGCAGCCAATAGCCCCTCGCGCTTTCGCCAGCCACTCATCGCTTTTTTCGAGAGCAGGGCAGTCGAACCTATCTGGACAAATCCAATCGCCGTTTGGACACTCGTGCGATGGGTCGTAGCAGTGGTGGTTGATATAGTCTTTAAAGTCCCTGTCAGGCGCTATGCTGCCGTTTAGCATTGCCCCTAGACAGCTCCCGCAGCCGAGATAGTCACAAATCTCTCTCGCCGCATACTGGTGCGTGGTCCAGTCCCAGGATAGGCCAGAAGACAGCAGCAGCAAGGATACAAAGACCAGAACCCGGCCCAGAACGGCTAGAGAGAATGGTAAATCCCTGAGCAGAACGAGACCCATGAAACAGTTGGAAAAACATTCCTTAAATAATTTTTTTTGAACTCCTCCAGTTAATTTCAGCTAGAATCTATATCTCAGTAAGGTTCAACTTTTTCACCGTACAGCTCGAAGGTCTTCTCCTTGTTCAGAACCAACACTTCCTTGTTCTCGACCTCTCTCCTGAATGTGTCTGTGTTTGGCAGCACTATCACGTAAAAATTCCTAGACATGTCTTTTTGCTCCGGGCCGATCCATGTGCTCTTGCCGTCAAAGAATATGAATTCGCAACTGATCGGCTGGTTCTCTGTCTTTTCTCCCCTGATGAAATACAAATATTCCTTGTCGTCTGATTCGATGCAGTATTGGGAATCGGTCTTCAGATAGACTATGTAATTCAGAATCTCCTTTCTGATCATGTCCCCGAACTCGTCAAGACCGACGAGAGACAGTGCCTGCGGAGGGGTGCATTTTCCAAGATTGAGTAGGCAGATGAGCCTCTCGCCTATTGCATCGTAAAAGCCTAATTGACAGCCTGCGCTCTTCAAGAATTGCCTGAACGACATCGTCTCTTTCTTCTCTCCGAACATCTGCTTCCTGACCGCATTGAGCCTCCTGAAGAACTGGAAAGACAGGTCGAGCATCACCAGCTTCTCGCCTGTGGTTATCTCATTGATCTTCATGAGCGTCTTTATGGTGTCAGTCAGGTTCTCGCGCTGGAGCAGTACTTTGTTGAAGATGCTCTTTGTCTTCAGCGTCGTCAGGCTTTCGACAGAGAAGGTTACGATCGGAGCGCCTTCTGCTATAACACTATAGTCCTCCTTGAACTTGGTTTTGGCATATTCGACCGCATCGCCCTCGGAGAGTATCGGCGAATTTGGATCGACCAGAGCACGAACAGTCACATTCAACCCGTTTTTCTTGGCCTTACCAGCGAGATATAGACTAACTATGAGCGAGTCAGCGCAGTCTACCAGTATTCTGTCGCCGTTCTGCACATTCAGCCTCTGGTAGTACTCTTCGAGTTTCATAGCCATCTTAGCCACCTGTGCCTCTTTTCCATCTCTGTTATTATCCTGTCAACGTCAGTAGTCTTCTGCTGGTATTCGAGCGCGAGTTTCTTGAAGGTATTCTCATCTATGTGCCTTTTGAAGAACTCCAGATGCGTTCTTTTGTCCATAGTCTCGAGATAGACCTTCTCCTTTTTCAGAGTCTTATAATCTTTCGAGAGACTGGACGCCCAAGTATAAACAAAGTATGCCATGATAGAGCCCCCCACTACCAGCAGAAGAGCGATGAAAAAAATGGTATAATCCTTCCTTTCGATGTAATTTATCACGAGCAACCCATCTAATGAGTTGCCATATACGTCTTGTCCATACACAGATATGTTCTTAGTACCATAACTCTCAGCGGAAAGGTTCAGGAATCCGCGGTATTTATCTCCTACCTTTTCCAATGCGAATGTCCTATTGCCCAGCCCCATTTCAAAATTCCCGAGCATCACCGGATCGCCGTTAGGATAATTTATTTTCACCTCAACTTGCCTGTCGTCCATCACGTTCGCGTTCTGTGCCGGGTTTAAGAACTCTATGTCCAGCATCCTGCTTATGTTGACCTGAAGCGTCAAAGTATCTGTCTCGTTCTCCCCCCGCGTGGCCATTATGCTGATGAGGAACGAGCCAGTTGCGCTTAAGCTGACTTTGTAGCTGACTCCATAAAGACCATCCCCCAGATTTGTAGACGTATAATTCATGGTCTTGGGATTAAGCATCATAGTTGCATTGCTGACCAATCTGCCTCTCTCATCCTTGATTTTCACATTAAATAAAACAGTCTGGCCCCGGGAAAGCACCATGCTAGGGGCGTTAGGGGAGATTAGTTCCAACCTTATGTATCTTTCCGGGTTGGACGGCACAAAACAGCTGCCATTAAGTGGGCTGCATTGGGTGCCACTAAGGCAACCGCAAAGAGAACAGTAGTCGATCAGAACGCCGTTGTTGCAGTATTTCGGTTTGATGACAGAACATCGGCCATAAGGAGTGCCATCGGAACAGCTTGGCGTTGTTAGAACGTAACAGCCTTGGCTTGTCGAGTTGCATGCCTGACCAGTGGGGCAGCCGCATTGAGTGCAGCTGTTTACCAGATTGCCGTTGCTGCAATAGGCAGGTATTGTGACTGAGCACTGTCCGTAGAGAGTACCATCGGAGCAGGTCAATGCGCCTGGCGGCAAAGAACAAACCTGGTTGGTCGAGTTGCATGAAAAGCCGCTGGGGCAGTAGCAGACATCGGTGCATTTCTTTGATAGTACGCAACCTGTCGAATAGCAGTTGCAGATGAACGACTGGGTTCCGTTGCTTGCACACTGGTTTTCATTAACAGGATAGCCGAGGTCATTGCACGAAGAGTTGCCAAAGACCATAAAAGTAACAGACGTCTGATTCACATTGTTCGAAGTGTCGTTGGTTTTTGCCGTAGCATAGTAGGTAGCATAAGTGCCGTTTTTGACATCGGCAAAAGGCCCAACAGCGCATACAAACTCATGGCTTTGGGCAGGGGTCGAGTTTACGCACTTGACCGCATTATACAAGAGCACCTGCGTCACATCCAGGCTTATAGAGTCATTGGCAACAACTCTGAGATAAACGGTTTCATTGTTGCTATAGGAATATTTATCTGAGGACATTGAGATTTGCGGAGGAGTCTTATCGGCGGGCAGGGGGGTGGCGGTGCCTTCTGGGAGGACCGCAAAGTACTTATAGCCACTGTCGGGGTCTCTGTCCTTCCGACCGGCGATATCGGAAGCATTTGCAAAATAAGAATGGATGCCGGGATAAAAGACGCCGGAGTAATTGACGTAGTTCCCTCTCGATGTGTTCACCAGCGCGTCATCTACATATATTGAAATGTTGACTATCTCTTGCTGACTGCTGGCCGAAGCATTGAGAAAGACAACTTCCCCAAATCCATAAACATCTTTGCTGCTGTTCACATAGACCCCGATAGGCGGGCTGTAACCGACGCTGCTCAAAAGAACCACACCAAGAAAGACTATCCCGAGGTTCATTGGATCCCCTCTTCCAGTTTTCCCAAGTCAGTTGGTTCTTCAGAAACAGGCTCTTTCTCTTCTACGCGCCTCTCCGCCCTGGTCTTTTTGGTCGTTATCCCGTGTTTTTTCTCTATGTCATCTATCTGCTGCTCCAGTATCCGGATTTTCTCAGTATAACCGGTCAAGACTTTCCTCAGCGTGTCTTCGGTCATCCTCCTCTTGTAATAGTCTAACTGGACCTGCTTGCTCAGTTTCTCTATCTTCCCCCTCTCATCTAACAGCTCCGAATATCTCTTGACCATCATCTTCTCCTTAAAGTATAGATAGATTACAATCGCGATTATGGCGGCCGCAACGACTAAAAGGATTTCCGTGCCCTGCATAAAACTCAAAACATATATGCAGCAAGGATTTATTAATATATGCCGCCTAAAAATAGACGATAGCATGGAAGACAGGTACGATAAGCTGATGGCCGTATGCCTGAAAAGAGGACTATTCTATCCGTCCAGCGAGATACACAACGGTCCGGCAGGCTTTTTCGACTACGGCTCGATAGGCACTAAAATCAAGCGAAATTGGGAGAATTATTGGCGCTACTATTTCCTGAAAGAGCTTGATGAGCCGTTCTTCGAGATAGACGCCTCGACCATAATGCCTGAAGGGGTCTTTAAGGCATCGGGCCATCTCACCGATTTTGTCGACCCTATAGCCAAGTGCGAGAAATGCGGTTTTTCCGAAAAGGCGAACCAGATAATCGAGGAGGAGCTGAAAGAGTCTTACGAGGGCATGACGCCGAAAGAATTGGATGAGTTAATCAAGAAGCACAACATAAAATGCCCGAAATGCGGAGGCAGGTTCAAGGAAGTTGGGGTTTTGGGCATGATGTTCGGCTTTACGATAGGAGAGGACTATAAGGGCTATCTGAGACCGGAGACAGCGCAGGGTTCATATGTTTCGTTCAAGCGGGAATACGCGGTCAATAGAGAGAAACTGCCGTTTGGGCTAGCGATTATAGGGAGAGCCTACCGCAACGAAATATCACCACGCCAAGGCCTGTTCCGGATGAGAGAATTCACCCAGGCAGAGCTACAGGTATTCTTCGACCACGCCGCGATAGACAGCCACCCGAGATTCAGCGAGGTAGCCAAGGCGGAAGTCACGGTCGTTCTGGCGAAAGAGAGGAAGAAGGGGGAGCAGAAATTGTCTATCGCCGAACTGCACAAGCACGGTTATCCTAAAATGTACCTCTACTACATGGCGAGGATAAAGGAGTTCTACGACACCATGGGCCTATCGATCAGGTTTTTCGAGAAGAGCGATGAGGAAAGAGCGTTCTATAATAAGTACCAGTTCGACGGCGAGATACATTTTCCGAGTTTCCAGAAGCATATAGAGGTGCTGGGTCTCCATTACAGGACGGACCACGACCTGGCTGGACATCAGAAAGTCTCTAAACAAGACCTTACCGTGACCAGAGACGGGAAGAAGATTCTGGCACATGTCATAGAGCTGTCTTTCGGCGTTGACAGGAACGTTCTGGCATTGCTTGATAACGGTTTCAAGTCTGACTCTAAGAGGACCTATATCCATCTGCCGAAGAGGATAGCGCCATACATCGCCGGAGTCTATCCGCTTGTCAACAAGGACGGGATAGATGATAAAGCCCGTGCTATATTCGACATGCTCAAGAAGAGATTCGAAATATTCTATGACGACGGCGGCTCGATAGGGAGGCGCTATGCAAGGGCGGATGAGATAGGGATATACTATGGTATTACAGTGGACTATGACTCCTTGAAGAATGAGGACGTCACTATCCGCGATATAGAGACCACGAAACAGGTCAGGAAGAAGATAGAGGACCTGCCCGAGTCTCTAGATATGTAGCTCCACAATGTCCTTATCCTGCAAAACATGGTCTTTTTCCACCCGCTGGCCCGGGAACCTGGATGAGCCCCACACCCTGGCGAATTTCAGCTTATTCGCAAAGTCTTTATGTATCTCCTTCGCCACGTCCAAGACAGTCGATTTCCGCTTCAGTATGATAGGCCGTTCCATCTCAGTCTTCTCGCCCGGCTCTTTCGTATAGACTCTGATCAGGTCGAAGAACTCGAACAGCTCCTTTGGCTCTATCCTGTCTTCTTTCGACGCATAGAATACCGGCTTCTCTATGCCGAATTTGCTCAGTTCGCCCAATATAGTCTTGCGTTGGTGGTCGTCATCTGCAAGAAGTATGATCCCGTCAGCATTAGTCAACAGCGTCAGCATGTCCCTCTGTTTCTCCGATGCGCCTTCCACGAGCGCGGGTATCTCGACCAATTGTATCTGTCCTCCCTCGAACTCCATTATGCCAACCTCTGGTTCTTTCGTGGTGAACGGATAATCGGATATCTTAGGTCTGGCATTAGTCAGCCTAGCTAGCAGGGTGGATTTGCCGGTGTTAGGAAAGCCGATTATAGCGACCTGGAAGCCCTCTTTCCTGACAATGGGCGCGTGACCGGCTCTCCTCCTCTTAGCCTCAGCCTGCTCCTGCTTGAGTCTTTTCATCCTTTCTCTTAGCTGCGCTCTGAGAACGTCGGCGCCTTTGTGTCTAGGGGCAGTGGACAGCATCTCCTTAAGGGCCTCTAGTTTCTCCTCGCTGGTCTTGGCCTTCTGGTACTTCAGCTCGGCATTCAGGTATTCTCTCGTGACGTTGGTTGGCATGATACCACTTATGGCGTTTTTACTTTTTAAGACAACCTACGTAATGTTTTAAATATAAGATACGTTTATATTAAAGTCTGCGAAAAAACGACCTTTTTTCCAGAATGCGTCACCGTTGTATTGGGGAGGGTTTTGCCCTCCCGTCTATTTTTTTATGCCCTTTAGCTAAGCATTAACGATGGCCATTTATCCGAAAATCAGGTGGAATAGCCTCATCAAGATGCCGTCTCTCTGCTCCAAATAGGGCTTGTCGCATAGCCAGCCTGCCAGAGCCCTCAGTTTAACGCTGGCCTTGCAGTTTGGCGCGTAGAGGACAACGGGCGTTTTATAGGCAATGCTCGCCGGGACGTGCTCGTCATAGGGTATCTCAGCTATCACCGGATAGTCAGTCACCCTCTCTATATGGTGCTTGTTGAGCTCGTATTTGTTACCGGTAATCTTGTTCAGTACTATGCCCAATATGTGTTTGTTCCTCTGTTCGAGCACGTTTATCGTCTTTATCGCATCAGTAACAGCAGGTAGCTCCGGATTAGTGACTATTATAAAGCTGTCGCAGGCATCCATAACCACAAGAGCCTCCTTGCTAAGGCCGGGCGCCGAGTCGACGATGACATAATCGTAGTTCTTCTCCAGATACCTTATCGTCTCGCCCAAAGCAGACGCGTCTATACTCGCGTCTACGGCGAGAGAGGAGGGTATGACACTCAGGCCGGAAGAGTGGATATAGATGACCTGGTCTATCTGCAGCTTGTTTTGCAGGACATCATGCAAAGAGACTGGCTCCCGCACGAATCCTAGATGCAGGCCAAGATTGGAAGTCAGGACATTAGCGTCAAGCACTAGTGTATTGACATTGAAGTATTTTGTGAGCGAGACTCCCAGATTAGCGGTTACAGTGGTCTTGCCAACGCCCCCTTTCCCAGAGACTATGCCAATGCTGTTCTTGCGCATGCTACTTTCTCCTGAACACGATTCCTTTTATTTCTGATAAAGTATCAGACACGTCTTCTTTATATTCATATCTCCTTCTGGTCCTGACGACTCTTATGACCATTATTATCAGGACAGACAAGGCCAGCAGGACCAGATAGCCGTTATCATACAGCACTCTGAGCCCGGTGAAGAGCCCACCTAAGGCATTTATCTCCTGTACCCTGAACA
>Ga0315282_10015288_pt1 | contig 11336 bp, 8 predicted proteins | sample YL17G07_20_MG_FD_203693 | JGI IMG/M metagenome (GOLD analysis project Ga0315282, IMG submission 203693) | Sediment microbial communities from Yellowstone Lake, YNP, Wyoming, USA - YL17G07_20 | ecosystem: Environmental > Aquatic > Freshwater > Lake > Sediment | place: USA: Wyoming | collected...
TCATGTCCTCGCGCAAAATGGGATGGGCCAGGCGCAAGTCGCAGCGAGTGTAGCAGGTGGGACCCACTGTGCGCTGCAAGTCAGCCACCAACTCGTGCAACGGCACGCCGGCATCCGCCACGATTTCGAGTAACAGCAGGCCCATTAACACCCCATCGCCCTCGGGGATGTGACCTTTGATGCTCATGCCGCCCGATTCCTCACCGCCCATCAGCACATCCTCGACCAACATGAGGTCGGCGATGTGGTTGAAACCAACCGGCGTCTCTCGCAGCGGCAGACCGGAGCGGCTCGCCAGGCGATCAATCATCATCGTGGTGGACACCGTCTTGACGAGCGTGCCGCGCCAGCCGCGCTTCTCGACCAGGTAGCGCACCGCCAGGGCGAAGATGTGATGCGGATCCACGAAGTTGCCCAGGCCGTCCACCGCGCCGATGCGGTCGGCGTCGCCATCGGTGGCGAGTCCCAGATGCGCCTGGTTGGCCTGTACGGCGGCCGTCAGCGCCTTCAGATAGCGCGCGATCGGTTCGGGGTGGATGCCGGCGAACCCGGGGTTCATGTCGCCGCGGATTTCGACCAGGTGGGTGCGGGTGCGCGCCAGGAGCTCGCGAAAGCAGCCGCGGCCCGAACCGTGCATCGGGTCGGCCACCACCCGCAGCTCACCCGCCGAGATGGTATCCAGGTTGATCAGCTGCCCCAGGTGCTCGTAGTAGGCCCAGCTGGGATCGAAGCGGCGGATCAGCTCCCGGTCGATGGCCAGCTGGTAGTCGATCATGTTCGGGCCGCGGGCCTGGGCCTGGTTTTGCTCCAGCAGCCGTTCCACCAGGCGCGCCTGGGCGCACGACGCCGAGCCGCCGTAGGCCGCCTTGAGTTTGACGCCGTTGTAGCGCGGCGCATTGTGGCTGGCCGTGATCATGACGCCGGCGGCCGCGTGGCGGTGCACGACGTTGTACGATACGACGGGTGTAGGCGCGTCGGCGCGTGTCAGCCACGCCACGATGCCGTTGCCGGCGAGCACGCGCGCCACCTCCGCCGCATACCGGTCGGACAGGAAGCGGGTATCGAAGCCGACCACCACTTCAGGGTGCTCGGTTGGGGCTTCCTGCCGCACGTAGTCGGCGATGGCCTGCGCGACCAGCTGGAGGTTGGCGAACGTGAACGTGTCGCTGATGACGGCTCGCCAGCCGTCAGTGCCAAAACGGATACTCAACGCGGTTCACCTGGCACGGAAATGCTGGTTGCGTCACCCTGAGCGCAGCGAAGGGCCTCGGTCGGCTGGGCGGAGATGCTTCGCTGCGCTCAGCATGACAGTTTCATTGGCGCCGGCCATCTACTTGGACAGCTTGATGGTCAACTCCAACGGATCCTCTTGCTCGGGGTCGACCCTCACCTCTTCGGAGTAGGTCTTGTAACCCTTGGCCATCACCACGAGGGTGTAGGGCACGTCGCGTTGGATGGTAGGATTGCAGATGAATTCGCCCTTGGCGTCGGTCAGCGCACTGGAATAGACGTCATCCGGGTTGTAATCCTCATCGGCCCAGTCCTGGAGCGTCGCACTGGGATTGAGCAGCGAGACCTCAGCTCCCTTGACCGGCCTCTTGGTCTTGGCGTCCGTGACCGTGCCCTGCACGGTGATTTCCTCGTTGGTGACCTCGCCGTCACCCCCTACCGTGACCTGGCCGGCGGCCAGCGGCTCGTTGACGTTGCGGTAGAACTCCACGTACCAATCGCCGTCTGCCACCGCCGATCCGTCATTGTAGTAGAAGGTGTTCCACCACGTGCTGGCCTTGGTGGTGGGCGCCAGGTAGGTCGCCATCACCAGAGATGGCTCTGCGTCGGGGCTGCCATAGCGGAAGACGCCCACGATGTAGGTGTGGGGCGGCACACAGGTGTAGTCGAAGCCGGCCGCGATCACCGTCGTTCCGGACGGGTACGCCACCACCGGATTGTCCTCCTCGGCCTGTTTCTTGTCGTTCACAGTATACCACGTGGCCGGGTCGGTGTAGTCCAGGCTGGTGCACTCCTCGCCCGGGGTGGGCGTGGGCGTCTTGGCCGCAGCCGGCACCCGCTGCAAAGCGTCCGTTCCCGAGCCGGCCGGGGGATGGCCTGCCCAAGCTGTGAGGGCGGTGCCCATCAGCAGCACACATACTCCGGTCAGGGTCAGCAACAACTGGGTCTTGCGCATCATCGCCATCCTCCTTCAAGATCTCTTACTGGCAGGGCACGTCTTGGGCCGCCCCGTTCAAGCAAATGGTGACCACACCCATGGGGAAATTGAACTGCATGGCCCGCACCCAATCGCTTGTCTGCACGTGGGTGGCAAATGTCACGTCCGTGGTCTCGCCGGTCTGAACCTCGGTGTTGACGTAATACCATATGCACGACTCGAGAGAAGCGCCGCTTGAGGAAATGAACGTCGGCAGCCACCCGTCGGGGATGGGAACACTGGAATAGTTGGTCACCACGACCTCGACCGTGAAACGGCGCATTGGGTGGTTGTCGTCGTAGGGGCCGTTGCAGCCGTCCGGGTCGGTGGGCGTTCCCCAGGGCTCATAGACGCGGTTGCCTCCCAATGTCACCAGATAAGGGGGCGGAGCCGCAGTGGGGGGTAAGGGCAGCATGGGCGTGGACAGGGGCGGAATCACCTCCTGTGTGGCGATGATGTTATCCACGTAGATGGTCCCACTGCTGGGCTGTCCGTCGGGCACGCCATCCAGCACCAACGCGGCCAACCAAAGGGGCGGCACCAATCCCCCTTTATTCGCTCCGCTGATGTGGCCGTTGGGCCAGCCCTTGGTCTCATCAAACCACGCCGTCATCGGCTGCAGTCCCTGGAAGGTGATCTGCCCGAAGGTGTACTGGCGCACCTCCCCCGCGGAATCCTGGATCCAGACGTTCAGGTAATGACCGGATCCGTTGCCGTACACCCACGCCGTCAGGCCGGTGGCCGGACCGGGGATGGGCTGGGCTGGGTGTGCCAGCAGTACCACGTAGTTGTTGGTCACTGCCGGGAAATTGTAGGTCAGCTTGCCAGAGTATGCCCCCGATATGGGCTGTTCGGTGGAGCGCGTCAGCTCTCCATAGGGTTCATCGCCATGCTGAAACTCCTGTCCGGCTGCCTCAAAGTCGAGGACCATGCCCGGAACCGCGGAGACGGTGGGGATGCTGACCGTTGGTGGGGGCGGCGGAGGAGGCGGCGGAGGTGCTATGGGCGTCTGCGGTGCCAGGGCCGCCATCGTGGCGGCGATGCCTGCCTGGATGGTGGCCGGCATGTCGGGAGTGGCGGTGGGCTGAGGGGTCAAGGCAGCCGCAATCGTTGCGGCGACGCCTGCCTGGATGGTAGCAGCCAGGTCAGCAGTGGCGGTGGGCTGAGCGGTCAAGGTGGCCGCAATCGCCGCCGCGATGGTCGCCTGCACATTGGGGGTGGGCGTCGGCTCGACGGCCAGCGCCTCCGGAATGCCCAGCTGAACGCCGGGCTGCCCCCCCGCCGGCCCAACCGTGACGAACACGCCCGCCGCGCCCAACCACACGACCGTCAACATCGCAACAATCATCGTTCGCTTCATAGTCCGTGGCCCTCCCTTCCAGGCACATCGTCGTCCATTGCTGGTAATTCAGACATCACACATCGACCGTGAGCAACGCCATTCCAGCCAGGATGCGAGCGCCGTACGCTCCGCCTGACCGTAGCACGCCAATGAACATCCCGAAGAGCGGGGTGGCAAGCCGGAACCCCCGGTGAAGCGCTGTTGCGATTGACTGGAAGCCATACAGCCATTCTTATTATACGCCGTCGCTGGCATGCTGCAAGTTCGGGTGTAGAATAGTGAAAGAGCCACCCGGTTCCGGCACGGAGTCCTGGGCCTATGACGCAATCCGCACAGACCCCACGCGGTCGCCTGATGGAAGTGGCAGGGCTGTTTCTCAGGCTTGGTTTCACCGCCTTCGGCGGACCGGCGGCGCACATCGCCATGATGCGGGATGAGGTGGTCAGGCGCCGCCGATGGGTGAGCGAGCCCAATTGGCCTGTTGTTTGGTGGTGGGCTTCTGGTGATGCTCCTTAACGCCCTCCGCCGTGGTTCCAGAGCATCGAAATCCGGCGCCATCGTGCTGCCGTTTCATCCCGCCTGGCCGATTGCGGCCCCGGCCGCTGGAGGCCTGGTTGGGGCGAGCCTGGGCACCCTTTTCCTGACCTTTCTCAAGATTGGGGTGTTGGTGTATGGGAGCGGCTACGTGCTGCTGGCATTCCTGCACGATGACCTCGTCTCGCGGCTCGGTTGGCTCACCAATCAGCAGCTGCTCGACGCGGTTGCGGTCGGACAGTTTACCCCCGGCCCGGTATTCACCACCGCCACCTTCATCGGGTACCTCGTGGGCGGGCTGCCCGGTGCGGCACTGGCTACGCTCGGCATCTTCCTGCCGTCGTTTGTGCTCGTGGCGACGCTGTATCCGGTGGCGCCGCGCCTGCGCGCCTGGCCTTGGACGAGTGCCTTCATGGACGGGGTCAACGCGGCCGCGCTGGGATTGATCGCGGCCATCACCCTGCCGCTGGGACAGGCGGCGCTGATCGACCTGCCCACGCTCATGATCGCAGCGTTGGCGCTGGGCCTGCTGCTCCGCTTTCGGGTCAACTCGGCCTGGCTGGTGCTGGGCGGCGCGGTCGTCGGATTCGCCAGCGTGGCGTGGCGCTTTTGACGCGCTGTCAACGGATTCGTGGAACGGATTGAGCGGATTCGCAGGGCGGATCTGGCGGCACTTGCCACCCTCTGGTGTTCAGACGAACTCATCCGCTCAATCCGCTCTCGAAATCCGCTGACAGCAGATCGTGATTAAGCACCGCCACCTGGCCGGCCGTCACCTGCCACAATCGGGCGCGCGCCCGGAACGAGTCGTGGTAGTCGTGCCAATCGGTTGTGGTCAGAATGGATTGCTGCACGTCGTCCACCACCGCCATCACCCGCTCTCGCCGTCCGGCGTCTAGTTCGCTCATCACGTCGTCCAGCAGCAGCACCGGCGCCTCGCCGACGGCCCGGGTCATGAGGTCGACCTCGGCCAGTTTGAGAGCCAGGGCGGTGGTGCGCTGCTGCCCACGCGAGCCGTACAGCGTCATATCCACGCCGTCGATCAGGAAGTGCAGATCGTCTCGATGCGGCCCCATCACCGTCATCCCGCGCCCGATCTCCTCGCGCCGTGCCTGGCGGAGCAGCTGCACAAAGGCCTGGGCCACCTGCGGCGCTGGCGGGCCGGCGGGCGCGTTCATTACTTCCTCCAGTGACAACGGGCGCTGGAAGTCCGGTGTTGGCCGGTGTTCAGGGTCGACGCTGGGTGCATAGTACAGCCGCAGTGTCTCGTGCGGGCCGCCCAGCATGCGATATCGCTCACGCGCCAGGTGGTCGAGCTGGTGGATCGTCTCGCGGCGCGTCACGATCACGAGCGCTCCGTACTCGGCCAGCCGGTCATCCCAAAACAGGAGCTGGTCCAGCTGCCCGCCGGCACCGCTCCGGTGCTCGCCCAGCTGCTTCAGCAGGGCGTTGCGCTGGGCCAGCACCTGGTTGTACTGGGTCAGCGCCCGGCAGTAGCCGGCATCCACCTGGCACAGCGTGATGTCCAGGTAGCGCCGGCGAGCTGCCGGCGCGTCGACGATCAGCTCGATGTCCTCCGGCAGGAACAACACCACGTTGAGCTGGCCAACGATGTCCAGGGCGCGCTTCCGGACGCCGTTGAGGCGCATCTCTTTGTGTATGGTGCCAGTTTCGTCAGGCAGCAGGGTGCTGTCGAGCCGCAAGGTGGCCTGGCCGCGCCGCACCTGCGCCTCGACGCGCGCGAAGGGGAGCGCGTCCTGCTCCAGCGACTGCCAGTTGATGATCTGGCGTTCCGCCCGGGCAAACGCCGAGCGAGTGGTGGCCAGGAAAAAGACGGCCTCCAACAGGTTGGTCTTGCCCTGGGCATTGTCGCCGCGCAGCAAGATGGGGCCCGGCGTCATTTCCAGCGCCAGCCGCGTGTAATTGCGGAAATTGGTGAGCCCCAGGTGGGTGAGGTACATAACCGGATTATAGCACGGCGCGCGGCAGGCCCCAAAGACGAGTGGTGGGCCGTGTTCACGCGTTCCGACGGGCCTCTTATTGTTCCTCAGCAAACCTTTAGATTCCCATTAGGGAAACTTAAGGATTTTCCGAATGGGTTGTATTACACTGGCACGTAGGAAATATGAGTGGCCCCCCCATGCAGAGTGCCGGGTTTAGTTAGTTTAAGGAAGGGATCCAGATGAGAATCTATGTAGGTAACCTCTCGCACGACACCAGCGAACAGACATTGCAGCAAGTCTTCACGGCATATGGCCAGGTAGTCTCGGCCACCATCATCACCGACAAGTTTACCGGGCGACCGCGCGGTTTTGGCTTCGTAGAGATGCCAGACCTCGCACAGGCACAAGCCGCCATCGCAGAGTTGAACGGCAAGGAGCTGGATGGCCGCGCCCTGACCGTCAACGAAGCCAAGGCGCGCGAACCGCGGGAGCGGAGCTTCACCCAACGCCCCGGCTATGGTAATGACCGGCCGGGCTACGGTGGCCGGCGCCCGGGCTATGCCGGTGAACGCTCTGGGTATGCGGAACGCCGCGGCGGCTACGGCGGCCGCCGGTTGTACTGAAAGCGGTTGGGGGGCACACTTCGAGAAGCGATTCACCCAATTGACCAGCGGTTGAGATGTGAGGTCACGCATGGCGCCGCGTGACCTCCGTTTTTGTTGGTAGCGGCCCATTGCAGCGGGCCGACACCATAGCCGGTGACAATCTCACGCAAAGCCGCCAGGAGCGCCAATTCTTTTTTCCTTTGCGCCTTTGCGTGAGGCTATTTGTTCGCGGGAGGCAGCTGCCACGAGCAGTTGACAGCCTGAACATAATCGAGCATAATAGCTGGCATGCAAACCAAGGTAGCGTTGCTGATCCTGGTCTTTGGTGCCGGACTGCTGGTTGGCTGCTCGCAAAGCCCGGCCACCTCGGGCGAGACAGTCAGCCAGCCCACCCACCCCGTACTCGGGCAGGCGCTCGATACCTCAGCAGCGCCGGTGCCTGCAGTAGCCGAAACGCCCGTTGCAAGCGCGACGCCCACGTTCATCGCAACCGCGACCCCGACGCTCACCCCGGCGCCAACGCCCACGGCCACAGCACCTGCCGCCCAGCGCCTGGCAACGGCGCGGCAGGCAGCTGAATGGGGCGACTACGAACGTGCAGCCGATGAGGCTGCCGGTGTGCTGGGCGATGGGGGCGCTACGGCCGCTGAGCGCCAGGAAGCGGCTCTCGGGCTGGGGCGCAACCTGCTGGAAGCGGGTGACTATGCCAAAGCTGCCGCTGCGCTGGACCAATTCGTGGCAGCCTACCCATTCGACGCGCAGGTGCCTGCCGCCGACTTCATGATAGCGCGCGCCTACGCCGGGTTGGGGGACTGGCAGAGCACGATCGCTGCCTACCGCCGCTATCTCAAGGCCGACGGCACGCTGGCCCTGTACGCATATGACGGCATCGCCCAGGCCGCCATTTCCGGCCTCGACTACGAACAGGCCATCCAGGCGTACAATGACGGGCTGGCCGTGGCGCCCGACGCCAGCTGGCAGGCGCGCATTCGTGAGGGCATCGCCCAGGCGGAGCTGGCTCGCAACAACCCGGCTGCCGCCGTTCAGCAGTACGACGCCATCCTGAGCGTGGCCAGGATCGACGCCTACCGGGCCGAGATCCTGTACCTGGCCGGCCAGGCATTGATGCGGGCCGGCGATCCAAAAGCGGCCCGGCAGCGCTATCTCGAGGCGGTCACCTCTTACCCTGTAGAGCGTTACGCGTACCAGTCTCTCCTCGAACTGGTCCACGCCGGGACCGTCGTGGACGATTACCAGCGCGGGCTGGTGGACTATTACGCCGATGCCTACCAACCGGCGGTGGATGCGCTGACGCGCGCGGTAGCCGCGAATGCCAAGGTGCAGGGTGGCGATGGCCAGTGGTACCTCGCGCTGGCCCTGAAAGGCAACGGTGACCTGGCGCGAGCCATCCAACGCCTCCAGAATTACCTCCAGGCCTATCCGAACGGCTCGCACCAGGGGGACGCCTGGCTGGAGATGGCCGATGCATATGCCTCAAACGGCGACACCGCCCAGGCTCTGCAGACGTATCGCCGCTTCGCCAGCCAGTACCCGGCCTCACCGTTGGCAGTGACGGCCCTCTGGCAGGCGGCGAACCTGGAGGAGGACGGCGGCGACAGGAAGGCAGCGGCTGCCAGCTATCGCGACCTGGCTGCCCGCTATCCGCAGGCCGACCTGGCACCGCAGGCGCTCTTCAATGCGGCCCTGCTCGACTACCGCCGTTCGGATGCCAGATCCGCCCAGACCGGCTGGCAGGCGTTGCTCGACAAGTACCCCGACAGCCAATGGGCCAGCGGGGCGCGCTTCTGGCTGGGCAAGGCGTGGCAGGCGTTGGGCAAGCCCGATCAGGCGAAAGCCGCGTTCCTGGCTGCCAGCCAGCGTTCGCCCGATACGTATTACGGGCTGCGAGCGGCCGAACTGCTGGCCGTCACGCAGACGCTCACCTCTACGCAGCCGGCACCCACGGCCGTCCTGGACCCGCCGGCCATCATGGCATCGGTTGGCAGCCAGGCAGAGGCCGAGAAATGGCTGGCCGGCTGGCTGCCGGCGCCGGTCCCTTCACAACAGGGAATCACTCGCACCGCCTCGATATCGATTGCCGGGTTGCTGCCAGCGATTGCCGAGGACGGGGCATGGCGGCGCGGCAACGCCTTGATGGCGGCCGGCAGCCGCCGTGAGGCGCTGGGTGAGTTCGAGAAGGTCAAGGATGCCTGGTGGGATGATCCGGTCGCTATGTATCAGCTGGCGATCGCATGGCGCGCCGGCGGCGCCTATCGCCTGTCGGTGCTGTGCGCCGACCGCCTGTATCGCCTCTCGCCCACCGCCCGCCGGGCTCAGCTGCCCGTGTTGATCCAGCAGCTGACGCACCCGATCTATTTTGAGCCGTTGGTGGTGGCCCAGGCCCAGGCCCAGCAGCTCGACCCGCTCCTCTTGTTCGCCCTGATTCGCCAGGAAAGCCTGTTCGAGCCGTCGGCCACCTCGTCGGCCGACGCGCGCGGCCTGGCACAGGTGATACCCGACACCGGGCAATGGATTGCCGGCCGGCTGAAGTGGAGCGGCTGGCAGCCCGAGGATCTGTGGCGGCCCTACGTCAGCGTGGAGTTTGGAGCTTGGTATCTGGCGGTACAGCTGGCGGCCTTCCAGGGGCAGGTGATGCCCGCGCTGGCTGCCTACAATGCCGGGCCCGGCAATGCGCAGAGATGGTTGACCGCGACACCCGACCTGGATCTGTTCGCCGAAACGATGGCCTACAGCGAGCCGCGCCGCTACGTGCGCAGCATCTGGGAAGGGTACTACACCTACCGCCGCCTCTATCGGCCGTGAGAACAAATCGGAGCGGCACGCTCTGTCACGTGCCGCTCCGATTTGATGGGTGCGTCTCCTCTAAGATGGGAGTCTACGTGTCTTACACCTCATGCGACTTTGTGTACGTCTACGGCGGCCGGCCCCTTCTGACCCTGCTGTACCGTAAACTCCACCCGCTCGCCTTCATTCAGGGTGCGATACCCTTGCCCCGTGATGGCGGAGTAGTGCACAAATACATCTCCGCCTGAATCGCGGGCGATGAAGCCGTAGCCCTTTTGATTGTTGAACCATTTGACGACACCAGTTTCGCGGTCAGACATTGTGGAAATCCCTCCTTGGTATGGCTAATACCTTGCTGACAACCTGATTCTGCGGCGGGTGGGGAAACAAAATGACCGCCTAGACTGTTGGCATCAGTCCGGCGGCCTCGTACTGCACCCAAAACAGAATCCACTGCGACGCACAACTGCAGTATACCTCAAAATATCTCCACTGTCAAAACCGATTTGCGTGAATCCAGAGTCTCTCCACAGTCGCAGGCGTAGTCGATATCCACCCCGAAAATGACGACTTGCCAGACCAACAACCAGAGATCACGAATGCCACGAATAGACGAATGGCACAAATTCTATTGATTATTCGTGCCGTTTGTCCATTTGTGGCATTCGTGATCTATGGCCGTAACTCATCAAGATAACGATGAATGATCAAGAGAGGGCCTCACGCCCAGCCGCAGCCGCCGCTCACTGGGTTACGGTCAGTTTCAGCAAGCGATCGTCGTCGGCGACCGGGCTGCCGCGCCCATCGCGGTTGCTGGTCAGGAGGTAGAAGGCGCCGTCTGGTCCTTCGACGACCTCGCGCAGGCGCCCGTACTCGTTCTGGAGCCACGCCTGCAGGCCTTGGGCTTTGGACGGATCGTTCGGGTCGAGCGTGAGCTGATAGAGCGCCTCGCCGCGCAGCCCTGCGAACAGCAATGTTCCTGCCCACGGTCCTTGCGCCGCAAACGTGGCGCCGCTGGGCGCCCAGGTCACCTGTGGCCCGCTCTCGATCATCGGCGAGACCATGCCGGTTTGGGCTTGGCTGCCGTAGATGACCGGCCAGCCGTAGTTCTGGCCCGGCTGGATGTAGTTGATTTCGTCGTGGCAGCACGACGGGGTTCCGCTGGGGCCATGATCGGTGGCATACAGGCGGCCTGTGCCGGGCTGCCAAACCAATCCCTCGGGATTGCGCAGGCCATAGGCGTACACCGGCGAATTGGGGAAGGGATTGTCCGATGGGATGCTGCCATCCGGGTTGAGACGCAGGATCTTGCCGTTGAGCGAGGCCAGGTCCTGCGAGCGCTGGCTGACCGTGGCTTCGCCCAGCGAATAATACAGCTCGCCGTCTGGGCCGAACTTGACGCGGCCGCCGTCGTGGAAGGTGCCGCCCGCCGCGCCGTCGAGCAGGACTCTATCTTGCACGCCCTTGCCCGCCTGGTCTCGCAGGCGCACCAGGCGGTTGCCCAGGCCGCCACCGGTGGTGCGATAGGTGTAAGCCACGTACACGTAGTGATTGTCGGCGAAGTGCGGATCGAGCGCCAGGCCCAACAGCCCGCCCTCGCCGACCGTGGCGACGTCGAGCGTCATCCACGGATCGGCCTGGAGCTGGCCGTTCTGGATGACGCGGATGCGGCCGGGGCGCTCGGTGACGAAGATGCGCCCGTCGGGCGCAAAGGCAAGTGCCCACGGAATCTCCAGGTGTGTGGCCAGGACCTGGACCTGCACCTGGGGCGCCAGGTTGGCGGCCGCTGCCGGCGAGGACGCCGGCGCACCGTTCGGCCAGGTGGAGGCCAGCCCCATTAACATCACGACGAGTACCATCGAGACCAATGTCTTCGGGATCATATTCGCCCTCCTTGTCGT
>Ga0315282_10015289_pt1 | contig 11335 bp, 10 predicted proteins | sample YL17G07_20_MG_FD_203693 | JGI IMG/M metagenome (GOLD analysis project Ga0315282, IMG submission 203693) | Sediment microbial communities from Yellowstone Lake, YNP, Wyoming, USA - YL17G07_20 | ecosystem: Environmental > Aquatic > Freshwater > Lake > Sediment | place: USA: Wyoming | collected...
CATTCCATACGGGTCAATGGCATCCGGGAAATGGTGATTACCAAATTGGATGTCTTAAATGATTTCGATACGATTAAGATCTGTGTGGGGTATCGTGTGGATGGAAAGGTCTTTTACCATGTTCCTTCTAATCTGGAAATATTGAAACGCTCTGAACCCGTCTATGAAGAGTTGAAGGGATGGAAAACCGAAATCAAGGGAGCGAGAGATTTTAAAGATCTTCCAACTAATGCAAAGCGATATCTCAAAAGAATTGGAAAATTGATCGGTACAAAAATTGCGATGATTTCTGTTGGCTCAGAAAGAGATGAGACTATAGAGGTTAAAAACCCCTTTTTGAAGAAATCTCTTAAAAGATAGTTCTTCATGAGATTTCTGAAAAAGTCCAGAAATCTCTGATTACATACCTGCCTGCCGGTAGGCAGGGATTATGAAACGATTACACAGATAAGAAATGAATTAAAAAATCTATTTAATCATTTTTTGAAATCTGTGCAATCAAGAGAGCTCGTTAGTTTTTCAGGGCTCTCTTGATTTTTGCTTGACAATTCAATAAGTTTTCTCTTACTCTGAACTGAAGGGCCGTTAACTCAGGCGGTAGAGTATCTGCCTTTTAAGCAGAGAGTCGCTGGTTCGAGTCCAGTACGGCCCACCAAAGAAATCCAATTGGAACATTGGAATAGTGGAATGATGGGTTTTTTCTAAAAGCTCGATTTACCCGTTATTCCATTTTTCCAATATTCCATTATTCCGTTTGATTTCGTCCCCATCGTCTAGCCTGGCCAAGGACACCGGCCTTTCACGTCGGCAACAGGGGTTCAAATCCCCTTGGGGACGCCAGATGATTTCAATGGCTGATAAAAATTGAGCCCGGGATTGGAAGCCATCCTTTGGATGGCTTTTTATTTTGTATTTGCTTTACTCTTTAGTTATATGAAACGGGCAAATGTGGGAGGGGTAACGATAAGGTTGATCTAAGGTTCAATCATCTCCCCCATCCTTTTTAACAATAGGGTTTACTCCAGGTCATTTTTATGTTATGGAAACATAACAAAATTGTCTAATGGTTGAATGACCCTGGTTTATGGCTACGTCATCCCGGACAAAATGGAAATGGGTTTTGTTCTTCTGTATTTTGGGAGGATTCTTTTTCTTTCTCGTCTATCAATACAACTCCCAAATATGGGTTCAAGTAATAAAAGTTTATCATCTCTATCGGGATCACCAAGAATTTAAGAAGACCATCTCCTCCTATGGAGCTTATGCTCCTCTGGCTTTTATCCTGCTCCAAATTATACAAGTGATCATCGCCCCCATACCGGGTGGGGCGATTGAGTTTTTGGGAGGGGTCATATTTGGGGTAAAGGCAGGCTTTATTTATTCTATGATCGGTCTTCTGATAGGGTCTTGGATAGCTTTCAACCTGGCAAGGATTTTTGAAAAAATAGCTGTTGAAAAGTTTGTTTCAGAGCAGACCAGAAAAAAATTCGATTATTTGGTCGAACATGAGGGAGTCATTCTCAGTTTTATCCTTTTTTTACTCCCAGGTTTTCCGAAGGATGCCCTTTGTTATATTTTAGGCCTGACCCCTATGCATTTGGGGATTTTTCTGATTATTTCCACCATTGGAAGGATCCCTGGAACATTGATTGCAACTCTTCAGGGGGCAAAGGCCTTCGACCATCAGTATTACACCTTTGGGATCCTTTTGGGAGCATCTGCCTTGGTGATTCTGGTCTTTTATATCTACCATGAGGAAGTTCATAATATGATAAAGAAATTAAAAAGGGAAAGAAGGAAAGAGTTCTAGGGAGTGAAAATGGCACCGGTGGTGAAAGAGGATAAGGGAGGAAAATGGTCCTCCGATCTCGTTTTAGATCTCTATTCAAATCTTTTAAAGGAGGTCTGGGAGTTGGTATCGGCGTTGATCGGCGAAGCCATTTTGGCATTTCTTTTTACCTTGGCCATTCGAAAACTTGGAGAGAAGTACCCCTTTTTGATTTCTATGAAGGTCTCTGAGGATGGCATTTCGTTGGACGAAGTGAGAGAGGATTGCCGGACTGTCGCCCCGGCAGAAATTCATCGGGGTTTTCAAAGCCTGATCAATCATCTCTCCCATCTTTTTTCGGCTTTAGCAGAAGGGGTGATCAATAAGGAGCTCTTTCCGAAGGTCTTCCCAAAAGTCAAGGAGGCTGAGCGAATTATTTCTCAAAAATAGCGGAGGGAACACCGGTGAGGTTGATTTTCAAAAATTTGAACGTGCTTCGTTCTACTATCAATGCAATCAGTACGAGCATTGAGGTAAAGGAAATCGTCGAATCGGCCGGAAACAATCTCCCAAATTTATTTGACTTCTCTTCATTTGGAGTATTTTGGAAAGAGGATCTCCTCCTCTTCCTTTACCAAGAAGAATCCTGCTCCCCTTCCTTCACCCAAGAGGTAGTGAAGAATATGGTTAAAGTCTTTTCAATCTTGGGGGAGGAGCCCATTGATGCCGACCGAGTTACCCTCCAAGTTGAAAAAAGGAAGTTACGGCCCAAACAGATGATGATGGATCCAAAAGCCACTTTGAAGTCCTACCTCACTTTGCCGTTGGCCGTGGAGGGAGAGATTTTAGGATGCATCTCACTCAACAGTGATCAACCCAATTCTTTTGACGCTCAAGATCTACAATTCCTTTCGGTCATCGGATACCAGATGGCAGCGACCTTAAAACATTTTCAAAGATTTAGTTCGATTAAAAATATTGCCATTTATGATACCCTGACCGGTCTTTATAATCGAAGGTATTTCGAGGAGAGGCTCGAAGTAGAAGCTCAAAAATCTTTTTACGGTGGCACTTCCCTATCTTTGGTGATGGTGGATATTGATCATTTTAAGAAAGTGAATGATACCTTTGGACATACCGAGGGGGATCAGGTCCTTTGCAACATTTCTTCTTTATTGAAAAATTCGGTTCGAAAGAAAGATACGGTAGCCCGTTATGGCGGCGAAGAGTTCATCTTGATATTGCCAGAGGCTGGCTTGGAAGAGTCTTTTGTGATTGCGGAGCGCATTCGACGGCTGGTTGAAAGCACCCCCTTCGAAGTGGGGCAGGCTCAAGTCAATTTAACCCTCAGCATGGGGATCTCCAATTTTCCAAGTCATCGGGCGAAATCGAAAGAAGAATTGGTAAAAATGGCAGATCAGGCCCTCTATGACGCCAAAAGGGGCGGACGGAATAAGGTTTGTATTTTCGCAGGAAGGTCGTCTCAGTGGACTGTCCCGACTTAACAGGAGAGTTGGAACAAGAAATGAATCTATTTAGTCAAGGGGGTCAAGAAATGAGGACATTCAAAAGAATTTTAATTTTCGCTTTTATTGCTATGTTACTGATGTTGGAGGCAAATCATTTGATGGCCCAGGGGCCTTATTCCATTCTCACCGGTAAAGTATTGGGGATTCGGGGGAGGATGTGGTTGGATGTGGAGAGTGGGACGGATAAGGCCATTGTCAATTTTAGGATTGGACGTAAAACTGTCTATATTCCCCATCGGTACCCCAATCCTGGGGAGAGGGTGAAGGTAGAATATTTGGTACAGCGGGGAGCCCCTGTGGCGTTTACGGTCAACATCCTAGAAGGTTCAAAGTAAAGATGAGATTTTTGCTTTTTTAGTGAATCCTTTTCGCTATCATAAAAAAGGCACACCTTCTGGGTGTGCCTTTTTTATGAGATGTTTTTCCTAATACCTTTTTGGATTACTTTGCCTTTGGGGCAGCCTTTGGAGCGGACACTTTGATCGTGACAGCGATCATCTTGTCCATTTCCTTTTTGTGCTCGATGACGACATTCATTCCCGCCTTCAGATCGTCAAATTTGAGAGCCTCTTTGCCCTTGGTAATCTTTGTATCGGTGGTGACAGCAAATGTCTTTTCTTCCTTGGCTTTGGCAACGACAATGCTCTTCGCCATCCCATCAACACTCTTAACTTCACCACTGAACTTTTCTAATTTCACTGGTTTAGTGGAGGCTGGTGCGGCCGGAGCAGGGGTTGTTGCTGGTTTTCCTTGGGTTATGGCTCCAGAAACAAAAGCTACCAAAGTAAGCAGGACCACTAACAGAATCGTTTTCTTCATTCAATATCACCTCCTTTCTTTTTCAATGTAATATTATTAGGAGCAAAAGAAGTGCCAAAGAAGACCATGGATGAAATATTTTTAATTATTTGAAATAATTGAATAAAGTTTATTGATGGGGAGATTTGGTCGGAAAGAAAATGTTATAAAAGTCAACACAATGCTGGAGGGTGTTGCAAAAATCTACACTCCTTCCTTTTCGAGTATTCTATAGAGAGTTGTACGATCAATGCCCAAAATTTCGGATGCTTTCTTTTTATTTCCTCCAGTTTCTTGAAGCACCTTTAAAACATATCTTTTTTCTAACTCTCTTAATGATAAGGGCTTTTCAGGAATGAGAATCTCCGGGGCCCTGATTTCTTCGAACATTTTTTTTGGAAGGTCTTCAGGAAGAATAATAGGATGAATTGAAAAAATGACTGCTCTCTCTATTGTATGCTCCAATTCACGGACATTTCCCGGCCAGGAGTATTGGGTAAGGATTTCGAGAGCCTCCGGTGAAATGTGAGAGATATTTTTATGATTCTCTTCAGAAAATTTCTGGAGGAAGTGGCTTGCCAGTAATGGGATGTCTTCCTTCCTTTCCCTCAAAGAAGGAAGTGTGATGGTTACGACGTTGAGTCGGTCAAAGAGGTCCTCCCTGAATTTTCCACTTTTCACAAGCGGTTCTAATGGTTGATTCGCAGCCGCAATGACCCTTACATCTACTTTAATACTTTCTGTCCCGCCCACCCTTTTGATTTCATATTCCTGCAGAAATCTTAAAAGCTTCGATTGCATCGAAAGGTTAAGATTTCCCACTTCGTCAAGAAAGAGCGTTCCGCCATCCGCCTCTTCAAAGAGGCCCCTTTTGGCAGAGGAGGCTCCTGTGAAAGCTCCTCGGACATGGCCGAATAACTCACTTTCTATTAACGTCTCTACCAATGAGGCACAATCGACAGGGATGAAGGGTCGGGTGTCCCTCTGGCTATTATAATGAATAGAGCGGGCGATGAGTTCTTTTCCTGTTCCTCTCTCTCCGCAGAGGAGAACCGTAGACTTTGTATCCGCCACCTTAGCGATGGTTTTATAGACTTGAAACATTTGAGGGGTTCGTCCGATGACATTTTTAAATTGGTACTTGTCCAGAAGTTCCTGTCGATAATATTTGTTTTCTTGGATAAGCCTTCTTTGCTCCAAGGCTCTCTGGACGGTGAATTTGATCTCATCAAGTTTGAAAGGTTTGCTGATGTAGTCGAAGGCTCCCTCACGGATCGCCTCGATGGCCGTCTCAATTGATCCAAAGGCTGTGATCATGATTACAGTGGTCTCCGGAGAGATCTTTTTAAAGGATCTTAGAACCTCCATCCCGTCTTTCTCACCCATCCGCACATCGGTGATGACGATGTCAAAAAGGGTGTCCCTCCCCTGAGCGATGGCTTCTTCACCGCTTAAGGCAGTGGAGACTTCATACCCTTCTTTGGAAAGCACTTCTTTTAATAGGTCAATGGTGACCGGATCATCATCCACGACCAAGAGATGGGCTGAGGTTCTGTTCATCGGCTTCATTTCTTTCAACGGCGGGAATGAAAATGGAAAATCTGCTTCCCTTCCCCACTTCGCTTTCTACCTCGATTCTTCCAGAGTGCTCTTTTGCGATCTTTTCACAGATTGCCAACCCTAATCCAGTTCCTTCTCCCATTTTTTTGGTGGTGAAGAAGGGATCGAAAATCCTCCTTTTCGATTCTTCGGTGATTCCGATTCCGGTATCAATAATTGAGATTTCCAGCCATCTCCCATCCTCTGAGGAGAATGGAGGGGAAACTTGCTGGGTCTTGATCGTCAGCACTCCTCCTTGTGGCATGGCGTCTAAGGCATTCCCGATTAGGTTAAGAAAGAGGGTTTGGAGATGGGTGGGGTCCCCTAAGATGGGAGGGAGATCCGGGGAAAGGGTGATAGAAAATCTTACATTTCGTGCAAGAAACCAGGGTTCGCTCAAATGGATCAATTCTTTCAGAACTTCATTTACATCCAGAGATCTCAATTGGGGTTTGGGTTGTCGGGTAAAAGAGAGGAGGTTTTTAACCGAATCGGCCAGCCGGTCCAGTTGCGATTCGATGATTTTAAGTCGATCTCGATCTTTGGATTGAAGATTCCCATCCTGAAGAATGAGTTGAATATAGCCGGAGATCGAGTTCAGAGGGGTTCCGATCTGATGGGCCATCGTGGCGATAACCTGTCCTACGGCTGCAAGTTTTTCAGATTGACTCAATTGCCTCTGGGATTCGAAAAGGGCCTCGTTGAGAAGTCTCAGCTCTTCGTTTCTTTTGGCCAATTCCGAGGTAGCGGCCTCGATTTTTTTTGTCAACTCCTCATTGAACTGGTTGACCTGGGCCAGGAGTTGGACATTCTGTTCATGGGTCTCCCGGATCGTCTTGAGCATTCGATTAAAATTTCTCCCCAATTTTCCCAGTTCATCTTCACTTTGAATGTGAGCTTCAGCCTCCAAGTCGCCTTTTTCTGCACGGGACATGGCCTCAACTAATTTCTGAATTGGGTCTCCGACCAGTTTTCCGAAGAGGATCGTTAGGGTGATCAAGATGATGAGGATGCTGGAGAAAGTTAGGATGACAGCCCGATCCCTCTTTTTGCTTAAAAAGCTTTGAACTTCATCCAAAGTACTAACCACTCGAATTCCACCGATCACTCTTGCCCCCGAATGGAGAGGAACGATCACCTCCAACCATCTCTCCTCTCCCACATCATGGAGGGTGGAAAGATATTTATCCTTCTTCAGACGGTTGATCTGTTCCTTTGATAAAGTCATTTGGGTGAGATGGATATCCTTTGAGTTGGAGACGACCAGATCCCATCCTTTGAGAGAAAAAAGAAACACATCAATTTCCATCAAACTGGGCCGACTTAACAACCACTCCTCCACTTCATCTCGAATGCGGGGAAGGTCATGCATGATATTCTGATCCGGGATGGCCACATCGATCTGCTTCGCAATGTAGAGATTTCGGTCAAGGTAGAGATTGATCTGGTCCTTCTTGGCAAAGTGGTAGTCTAAATAACTGGCGAGGAGGAGGACCCCGGCGACAATGAAAATGATGAGAAAGGTAATCTTGGTCTTCAGCCCAATTTGGGAGATCTTTTTACGGATCAGGGATCCGGCCCATGGAATGGGAGGGGAGAGCGGAGTGATGGGAGTTGATTTGTCCGGTTCCATTGTTACCTTCCGGAGAGAGGCATCTCAGTCCTGGCCCTTTTTCGCTCAATCACTTTGACCAAAATCACTCCGATCTCGAATAAGAGATACATAGGGACTCCCATTAAACTCATGTTAAAAACATCTGGGGTTGGTGTGACGACAGCCGCTATGATCGCAATGAGCAAGATAGCATACTTCCGGTTTCGAGTCAAAAATGCTGCATTTACTACTTTCAGGTAACTCAATAAAGCAAGGATCAGGGGAAGTTCGAAGGTCAACCCAAATCCAAAGATGAAAACAGCACAAAATGAAATATATTTTCCAGCAGAGATCATCGGTTTGATATGGGCGGATTGATACCCTAAGAGAAACTTAACGCCATTTGGCAAGGCAACAAAGAAGCAAAAAAATGCACCGAAATAGAAAAGGAAGATGGAGGCGAAAAGGATGCCATTTGCCGAACTCAATCCCTTCGAGCGAAAGAGAGGGGCGAAGGCTTTCCAGATATAGTAAAAGATTACAGGAATAGAAGAGAATAGGCTGGTGTAAAGGGTCAGTTTGAATAGCGAGAAAAAAGCCTCTGGAATAGAATAGGCTACGAGATCAGTTTCAAGGGTTTTTTGACAGAGGTAGCCCAACAGTTCCTTTGCAATGGGGAAGATGATGATCCCACTTAGAATGATCACAATGATGATCTGAAGAAGACCTTTCCGTAACTGGGTCAACGCCTGAAAGATCTCTTCCCTCTTCATCCTGCCCTCGAATAATTTGCCACCGTGGATCACGAACGTAATGTAACATAAAAGGGGGTCTTCTGAAAGCATTTGGTTCAATCCGTGCGAGAAGGGACGAGAGAGTGAATGGTGACTTTCGCAACTTATTCATTAAAATCTCTTTTCTTGTAACAACAGGGTTGACAAAGATTTAAAACAGAGATAAAAAAAGATTGTTGATGCTTGCCTGCCCTGACTACCGCAGGCAGGAATATTCTGAAGATGAAATTGAAAGTCGGTATTACCTATAACCTCAAACAGGAATTCTCTCGACGAGAAAATCAGCCAATTGATTTTTTGGAGGAGTTCGATTCCGAGGAGACGATCGATGCCATTCGGGAGGTCCTGGAGAACGAAGGCCACGAAGTGATCAAACTGGGAGGGGACACTGGTTTGATCGATCGGTTAAGGCAGGCATCGGTCGATATCGTATTTAACATTGCAGAAGGCCTTCAAGGTCGAAACCGAGAAGCCCACATTCCGGCTCTCTTAGAATTTCTAAATATCCCTTATACCGGCTCCGATCCCCTCACCCTCTCTCTCACCTTGGACAAGGCCATGGCGAAGAGAGTCATCATGAGCCAAAATATCCCGACCCCGCAATTTAAAAAAGTAGAGAGGATGGAGGATCTCGATGGGTTAGACCTTCATTACCCCCTTTTCGTCAAGTTATGTTACGAAGGGTCGAGCAAGGGGGTCCGGTTGGATTCAAAAATTTTGGACCCTCAAGCCTTGGAAGAGAAGGCCAAAGGTCTTTTAGAAACTTATGGGTCCCCCCTTCTCGTGGAGGAATTTATCAAAGGTCCAGAGTTCACGGTGGGCGTCCTCGGCAACGAAGATCCTTTTGTCCTCGGTGTCATGCAGATTGAGATCAAGGGAAGCCCTCCGGAAGAATCCATTTATTCTTTGGAAATAAAGAGGGAGTGGGAAGAAAAAGTCCGGTATCATTGTCCTCCCTCGATTGACCAAAATCTCTTAAAAAAGATTGAGGAAGTGGCCCTTCGATCCTATCGGACCTTAGAGTGCCGAGACGTTTCTCGAGTGGATATCCGAGTCGGGGAGGATCATATCCCCTATTTTTTGGAGATCAATCCCCTTCCAGGTCTTTCTCCTGTTTATGGAGACCTCGTGATTATGGCGAGGAGCATGGGATGGGATTATGCCAGGCTGGTAAAGACCATTTTCCATCATGCCCTGAAGCGGTATGGATGGGTGAAGTAATCCATTCAGGATGAATCGAACAGAGCAGAACCTCTACGAGATTATCTTGAGAAATTTTAAGGAGGCAGTCGTCTTCGCCGACGCCCAAGGGCGAATTCAAATCTTCAATTTCATCGCAGAGAAGTATTTTCAAATTAGTGGAAAGAAGGCGCTGGGAAAGAGATTGGAGAGGGTCATTCCCTATAAAAATATCAAGAAGCACTTTGATTTAGTTTACGAAAAGAGGGAAAGCAATCACGATGTTGAGCTGGCGATCCATGTTCCCCCCGTCCCTTCTCCAGACCAGGAGACCCGGATCCTTCAATGTAGCTTTTACCCCATTTTTGATAAGAAGGGGGCGATGTTTTTGGGCTGTTTAGCAACTTTTGCGGATGTCACGGAGAAGGGTTTGCTCCTGAGGGAGATCAGCAAGAGTCGGGATCTTTCCACCATCGGAATGTTAGCGAGATGGATGGCCCATGAGATTCGAAATCCATTGAGTTCTTTGAACATCAATATTGAATTATTGAGAGAGGAGTTGGGAGGGGAAGCCCAGCTCTCCCAGAAAGAAGAGATTCACTCTCTGATTAATTTTATCAGTTATGAAACCCTCCGATTGGAGAATAATCTGAAAGAATTTTTAGATTTCAATCGGCTTCCTCCCCTGAAATTTGAATGGATTCAATTGAATGAAGTATTGGACTCAGTGGTCCGACTTTTGAGGCCAGATGCCCAGATAAAAAATGCGAGGATTGAAGCCCATTTTCAAAAAAAGTTGCCTATGCTGAAGATCGATGTCAGCCAATTCAATTTGGCTATTTCGAATCTCCTCGTCAACAGCACTCAGGCGGTCTCTGAAAAGGGGGAAATCCATCTCTTCACCCGGGGATCCAAGAAAAATGTCTTCATCATCATCCAAGATAATGGGGTGGGGATCTCTAAAGAGCATCTCCCCAAGATCTTCGATTTTATGTTCAGCACCAAGCCCATGGGGTCAGGATTGGGACTATCGATTGCTAAAAAGATTATTTCAGACCATCACGGAGAGATCTCTGTGAAAAGTGAGGTTAATAAAGGATCCGTCTTTAAAATACGAATTCCACTCGGCCAGAAGACGAACTGATGCTGTTTGGAACAATGGAATGGTGGAGTATTGGAATATTGGGGGAAGGGAATAAGTGAAAAACCCATTATTCCAATATTCCACCGTGAGTAAATTGGATTGAAATAGGATTCAAAAAGTTACCGGGAAGATATGGAAAAAAAGGTGATTTTGATTGTGGAGGATGATCTCACCGTTGGGGAGAGCCTCCGCCTTTTGTTGAAAAAGAAGGGGTACGAAATCCTCCTGGCCTCGAATGGGAAAGAAGCCCTCCAACTTTTCCGACATGAGATCGTTGACCTGGTGATTACCGATGTGGTCATGCCAAAGATGGACGGGATCGAACTTTTAGAGGTTGTGAAGGGTCTCAGGCCGGAGACCGAGGTCATCGTCATCTCTGCCCAAGGGACGATTGAGAAGGCGGTTCAGGCGATGAAATTAGGCGCCTCCGATTTTATTGAAAAACCGATCAATCCTAGAGTGATCTCCTTATTGGTGGAGAGGGCGTTAGAGAAACAGACACTGATCCTCCAAAATCGAGACTTGCGCTCCAGATTAGAAGACAAGTTCCATTTCAAAAACATTATTGGAAGAAGCGAGAAGATGGTAAAAATCTTTGAGCTCATCCATCACATTGCTCCCTATGATAGTTCAGTTCTCATCATCGGCGAGAGCGGAACTGGGAAAGAACTGATTGCCAATGCCATTCATTACAATAGCCCACGAGCCTCCATGCCCTTTATCAAAGTGAGTTGCGCCTCCTTAAGTGAAGGGATTATTGAGAGTGAACTTTTCGGCCATGAAAAGGGGGCCTTCACCGGAGCCATTGCCTCTCGAAAGGGCCGATTTGAATTGGCCCATCAAGGGACCCTCTTTTTGGATGAGGTGGAAGATATTCCCCCTTCCACCCAGATCAAACTTTTACGAGTCCTCCAGGAAGGTGAATTTGAA
>Ga0315282_10015290_pt1 | contig 11335 bp, 5 predicted proteins | sample YL17G07_20_MG_FD_203693 | JGI IMG/M metagenome (GOLD analysis project Ga0315282, IMG submission 203693) | Sediment microbial communities from Yellowstone Lake, YNP, Wyoming, USA - YL17G07_20 | ecosystem: Environmental > Aquatic > Freshwater > Lake > Sediment | place: USA: Wyoming | collected...
GATGTGACCCACGACGCCGGCCTCGGGCAGCAGATGCTGGCCTGGGGCATCGCCGCCGCCGACATGGACGGCGACGGCACGCTGGACCTCCTCTTCGCGAACCAGGAGGAGGACACGACCGTCCTCAAGCAGCTCGGGGCCTTCGTCTTCGACCCCGTGCTGCTGGGGGATGGGGGACAGGTCGGCGCCGGGGTGGAGGTCGTCTCGCCGGCCGACGTGGACGGAGATGGGGACCTGGATCTCCTCACCGCGCGCTGGGGAGGCAAGCCGACGCTGTGGCTGAACAACGGACACCTCGACTTCGCGGACGTGACCCAGCAGGCGGGGCTGGCGCTCGAGGCTCCCTGCCGCTCCGCCGGCGCCGCCTGGGGTGACGTAAACGGCGACGGTGCCCTGGACCTCTGTCTGGGACGCTCCGACCTCGGCGACATGCTCTTCCTGGGCCACGGCGACGGCACGTTCACCGACGTGACCGCCCAGGCCAAGCTTGGCGGCCCCTCCGGCACCGAGGGCCTTACCTTCGTGGACGTGGACAACGATGCTGATCCCGATCTCCTCTGCTCCCGCAATGGCGGGCGCTGCGCGCTGTACCTCAACGACGGCAAGGCGCTGACGGACCAGGCGCCCACCCTCGGTGTCGCCGCACGGGGGGCCAGCCTCGGCCAGGTCTTCTTTGACATGGACAACGACGGCGACCTGGACCTGTACCTGATCCGCGGGGGCTGGGAGACCGAGCCCAATCGCCTCTACCGCAACCTGCTGTCGGAGACCGGCGCGCTGGGGTTCCAGCCCGCGACCCTTGAGGCGCGGATCGGCGACGAGGGCATGGGGTTTGGGTGCGCCGTTGGGGATGTGGACCTGGACGGCGATGAGGACCTCTTCATCAACAACCACAACGGCCCGTCGCACCTCTACCTGAACAACGGGGACGGCACGTTCACCGAGGATACGCCGGGGGACCTCGTGCAGATGGGCAGCGGATGCCTGGGCGCGGTGCTGGCCGACCTGGACAACGACGGCGACCTGGATCTGGTGGTCCGGGTACTGGACGGCCCGGACCGCATCTTCCGCAACACGACCAACACGGGCAACTGGCTGAAGGTGCGCGTGCACCTCACGAACGGCAACACGTTCGGCTACGGCGCCCACGTCATGGTCTACCGCGCGGGGCAGCTTGACCAGCCCGCGGGCTTCGTGGCCATGCGCGAGATCGGCATCCACCAGGGCTGGTGCTCGGTCCCCGCCCCCGAGGCCCACTTTGGGCTGCCGGCCGACCAGCGATACGATGGCGTCGCCGTCGCCTACGGCGGCATCCGCCTGACCGCGACGAACGTGGCCGCGGGCCAGACGGTGGAGCTGCGGGGACCGTAGAGGAAGGGGGTTATGTCAACAACCGGCTGGGGATTCCGTTGTGGAAAACGTGGAGAACCACCCGGCGCTCGGCCGTCAACTACGCCGTCTCGTAGGTGCTGCACGACCGGGAGCGGGGCCGCTCCGGGCCTCTGGGACGGGCCAAACGGGCCACCCTTCACCCCTGAGCCCTGGGGATAACGTGTGGAATCGGGGTGCTCGGGATTACGTTAGCACGCCGCGCACAACGGCTGCAGGCGGCCTAGGGGCGCAGTGAACCGCGCTGAACCTCCGCCTCGACCCGGACGCGTCCGCCGCCGGCCGGCAGCCGCACCGTGTCCCCATCTGGCCGCGCGCGCTGCCCGTTGAGCCGCACCTCGGTCACCTCGCCCGCCACGCGCAGCCGCAGGTAGGCCGCCGCCGGAGGGTACCGGCGAGGGAGGTCAATGGTGCCCCGGACGCCCTGCGGCTCGCCCGTTAGCGTGAAGCTCGTCGGCCCGAACCGGGTCTGCAGCCGCTCCACCCGGATCGTCCGGCCCGGCGCGAGCCACGCGCGCGGCGTGGCCCGACAGCACGTGAGGTCCGTGCCCTCGTCGTAGCAAAGCATCCCGGCCAACATCCGCGTGTAGTAGCCCATCGGCCACGGGGTCAGCTCGTAGACGCGGTTCGCGCCCCACGACCGATGCTCGAACGTGGTGCGCGTGTCCCGCGCCATGTGCGAGGCGAGCACGCTGTGGAGCGTGTAGATCGCCTGCGCCGGCTCGTCGCGGCGCAGGTAGCCGCAACCGTGGCCCAGGAAGTAGGCCTCGTCGGCCAGATTGGGCGCGATGACGAAGAGGTTATCCTCGAGGTTCGCCAGCACCCAGTCCTCCAGCGGGTCGCCCGGAGGCACGACACCCGAGTCGAGGATGCCCTCCAGCGCCCCGTCCACCACCGCGGCGTACCACATGTTCTCCTCGTGGCCCTGGCTCTCCAGGTACCCCGGCACGTACGGCACAAAGGTCCCATCATTCAGCCGCACCGGCTCGCGCTCCCGCGCGGCCAGCCGCAGGCCCCGCAGGATGCAGGCGCGGTAGTCGTCCGCCTCGCGCCGGAACTCCGCCGCCCGCGGGTGGCCGATCCGCTCGAGCAGCCGGACCACCTCGTTGCAGCCCATCCAGTTGATGCAATCCGTGAAGGTGCTGGTCCCCGCTGAGCCATCGGTCACGCGCCCGGGCGGGAGCCAGCCGTAGTTCGGCGGCCGGGAGCCATCCGCGTTGGGGTTCATGGTCAGGCGGCGCTGCGAGGCGGTCCACTCCAGGCTCTTGACCAGCGCCGGCAGCTTCTCGGCGAGGTACGCCTGGTCGTCGGAGAAGAGGAAGTAGCGCGCCGCGGCCCACTGCATCCAGCCGTGGAAGTTCAGCCAGAGCGCTGCGGTGTACCGCGGCGGGGCATTGAAGAACCCGTCCCAGGTAGTGTAGGCGCCCGGCGCGTCGCTGGGCTGTGAGCCCTGCCAGTGGAAGGCCGCCTCGAGGTACTGCTTCGCCTCGGCGAAGTGGCCGCGGCGGGCCAGGCCCTCAATGCCGTAGGCCGTGGCGTGCAGCCAGACTGCCTCGTAGATGATCGGGCTCGTCTTGAGGGCGTAGTCGCCCTGCGTGTCGAGGTCCCCGCACATCAGCGTCCGCGGGTAGAGCGTCCGGTACTGGTCGTTGACGATGGCCTCGGGCACCTCGACCTTCGCGCCCTGCGCCAGACGCGCGTCCCAGTAGCGGCGCATCCGCTGGCGGGCGCCATCGAACCCCAGTTGCTGCGCCTGCTGCACGAGAGCGGGCTCCACGGCGATGTATGGCACCGCCAGGTCGACGCGCCCGTCACTCGGGTTGAGCCGCACGAGCAGCTCGCCGTCCGCCGCCGCGGCGATCGCCGCCGAGCCGCGCAAGACACCCAGCACCACGCGGTCGCCGGCCAGCAGCAGGCCGTTCGCCACGCGTGCCGCGCCGAGGCCCTGCAGCGGGAGGTCCGGGCCGCCCCACTCGTCGGGGCGGATGCGCAGCCACAGCGGCGTGCCGCCGCGCCCGCGGGAGGCATAGCGCACGAACGCGCCCAACGGCTCGCTGCCGGTGCGCACCTCCTCGCCCGCCAGCGGGTAGGCGAAGGCCGTGCACTCCAGCCGGGCTCCGGCCTCGTCCCAGCGCGTGTGCGCGATGAGCTGATAGCCGTCCTCGATGCTCTGCTTCACCGTCGGGTCGCCGTGTTCCCGGAACGATGCCGGATCGCCCGCCCCAAAGGCCACGGTGAACGCCTCAGCCGGCGGATGGCCGGTTCCCTGGCCAGAGGCGGAGCTGACACCGAGACACCCGTTGGAGAGTACGTAGAACTCCTGGCAGACGTTGGGCCAGCCGAGGAACATGCGCCGGTGCCGCGGTTCGGCTACGCGCGACAGGAAGTAGCCGTAGTCCGCCTCCGGCATGGCGCTGATGGCCGCGCTGACCCGCGGCGCGAGGGGGCGGTCGGGCAGGTAGGCGAACTCGAAGGCGCGGTCATCCTGCCCCCACCGGTCCTCGGAGTAGCCCGTGAAGGCGGAGTACTGCTCGGCGGTAGAGCGGAACGGCTGCCGGCTGGCCCTCCGCACCACCGCGGCCATCGCCTCGGTCTGCGCCTGACGGGTCGCGCCATCGCCGGCGACCGCGCAGACGCCCAAGTCGCGCAGCCACACGAGGGGGTGCTGGCGCAGCAGGGCCGCCGACAGCGTGAACCCGTAGTCCTCGGCCAGCTCCACCCGCACGGCCCCCTCGGCCGGTACCGGCAGGCCGCGATCGCCGGGAAGGCCAAGCACGGGCAGTCGCCCCTCGGGCATCCGCACCTGGACCCCTTGCCACCCCTCCTCGGGCCGCGCCAGCGGCGCGACCTGCGCCGCCCCCTCGCCCACGGGCACCACGCGCACCTGCCGCAGCCAGGGGCGCCCGCGCGCCGCCTCCTCCCACTGCACGATGAACGTCTGGGCGGTGCCCTCTCCAGCGGGCGAGAGCGCCGCCTCGTCCACCGGGGTCAGCCGCAGGAGGTCACAGCAGGTGTAGCCGTCAGCGGCCGTGCCCAGTTGCAGCTTCGTGCCCCGCCGGGCGGCCAGCGCGCCGAGGGTCTGCCACTCGCCGCGGCCGAACACGGGCAGCTTGCCGGCGAGGGCCCAGGTTGCCGCGGTGCCGTCCGGGAGCGTCACCTGCAGCGGCATGGTCACTGCGCGGCTCTGACCGCGGTTCGCATCCGCCTCCACCAGGAAGAGCCCGTCGGCGGGCACGGTCCACTCCACGCTCGCCTCCGCCACACCCTTGGGGAGGAACGCGAGGCCAAAGCCCACATTCCCCGACGCGTGCGCCCCGTAGTCCTTCAGGTTCACGGTCACCGGTCCGGTGAGGCGGGCGTCGCTGCCGAGGTCGTCCAGGTACAGGCACGGGGAGAAGACCACGTAGTCCAGCGTGGTCACCGTGCCGAGGGTGGTGTCGGAGCGCACGACCTCAAGGTGCTCCGTGCCGTCGAGAGCCACCGGCTCGTCGGTGAGACGGCACAGGCCTGAGGAGCAGACGCCGTCGAAGCCCGGCATGTCATCGAGGGTCAGGTCCTCGGGCACGCCGCCGTTCGCGAGGCGGCTCTCGTCCACGCGCACTTGCACGTCGCCCAGCCGCACCAGCACGTCCCGCGCGCCCTGCGGATGCCGCGCCCAGGCGACGTACACGTAGTACCGCCCGGCCGGGGCCGCGACGCGGATCACGCCCTCCGGCGTGCCGCCCTCCGCGGCGGGGGCGCGGAGGTAGGCCCCGCCCTGTACGTTGGGGGAGACGGCCTCAGCGAAGTCGGCCGAGGCCGTCACGGCCGGTCCTCGCGTTGCCTCCACCACGACGTCGTCCGCGCGTGCTGCCAACGCGCCGGCCAGACCGGTCGCGAGAAGCAATCCTGCGATCACGGGAGCGCCTCCTTGGCACCCGGCGGGCGGCCGCGGCCTCGGCGCCGTCAGTGGGGCGGGCATTCGTGCCCGCCACGCCGTCCCTCCGGGGTGTCACCCTGAGCGCAGCGAAGGGTCTCTGCCGTGGTCGGGCTGTAGGGCGGGGCTTCCACGCCCCGCCTCCCCTGGGCGCGGGGTGGAACCCGCGCCCTACAGACGGCCCAGCCCAGCCAACGCCACCCATCGCGGCGCCGCCCTACGACGCTTCGCGGAACCGCCCCGTCCGCACCAACTCCTGCGCCTCGGCGAGGCTCGGCAGTCCCGCCCGGCCGCCCAGGGCCCGGCACTTCAGCGCCGCGACGGCCGAGGCGAGGCGCAGGTTGTCCTCCAACCCGAGGCCCAGCACCAGCCCATACGCGAAGGCACCGTGGAACACATCGCCGGCGCCCGTGGTGTCCACCACCGGCACGTCGTACGCCGCCAGCCGCACCACTCGCGCGCCCTCCACGGCCACGCAGCCGCGGTCGCCGAGGGTGACCACGACCGTCTGCGGGCCGAGCCGCTGCGCCCTGCGCGCCGCCGCGATCGGGTCGTCCACGCCGGTCAGGGCGCGCACGAAACCCAGCGGTAGCACGGGGTGGGTGGAGAGGCGGATCAGGGCTTCGTTGGTGGGGCTGGGCTTCTCGAGGTCGAGCACGATCGGGAGGCCTGCCTCGTGCGCATACTGCGCCGCCTGCAGGCCGGCTTCCGGGGCGTGAGCATCCACCAACAGCACCTTGGCCGCCCGCACCTGCTCGGGCGAGACCTCCGCAGCGGCAGGCGGACCCACGGTGCCCGGCTTCCAGAAGATGGTGCGCTTGCCGGTCGGGCCGTGGATGATGCAGATCGCGAACTGCGACGTCTCCCCGGGCACTTGCCGCAGGCCGCTGGTATCCACCCTCTCGGCGACGAACGCGCGGTGGATGTGGTCGCCGTTCTCGTCGTCGCCGACCCGCCCGATGATACCGGCCTTGCCCCCCAGCCGTGCGACTGCGACCATGGCGGTGGCCGCCTGCCCGCCGCCCTGCTGAGTCCACTCCCGCATCGGCGCCTTGTCATCCAGCTCGGGCATCCGATCCACGATCGCCAGCAGGTCCCAGCAGCAGCACGACAGGCCGAGGACGTCCAGCTCGCTCACTCCTCGTGCCGGCACGGATATGTCCCCGTGTACACGATCGCCGCCTCGCCGACGGCGCTGACCTCCTGCCCCTCGGGCCACTCGATCCGGAGGGTGCCGCCCTTCATCTGCACGTCCACCACGCGGTCCGTGAGGCCATGCAGGATGCACGCCACCGCCGCGGCCGCCGCGCCGGTGCCGCAGGCAAAGGTCTCGCCCAGGTGCCGTTCCCACGGACGCATCCGCACGCGATCGCGCGAGAGCACGCGCACCCAGTCCACGGTGGTCCGCTCGGGGAAGAGCGGGTGCCGCTCGATCACCTCGCTCCACGCCTCCCATCGCGGGTCGTCCAGCTCCTCATCGGCCAAGATCACCGCGTGCGGCGTCCCGTTGGAGATGCAGGTCAGCAGGAACGTCCGCCCCAGCACCTCCAGCGGGTAGTCGGTGAGGTCGCGGAGGCCCTCGACCGCAGCCGGCAATGACGCGGGGTCGCGCCGCGGCTCGCCCATCGCCGTGCGGATGAGGCCGCTATCGAGGACCTCGCACGCACGGACGCCGGCGATGGTCTCCACGGTCATCCGTGCCGGGGTCAGCCCATGGCGGAAGGCGTAGAGGGCGACGCAGCGCAGGCCATTGCCGCACATGTCGTCCGTCCCCTCGGGATCGAAGTAGTGCATGCGCAGATCGGCGATTTCGCTGGGCCCCACGACAAGCACGCCGTCGGCGCCGACGGCGAAGTGGTCCCGGGAGAGGTCCTTGGCGAGGGCGCTCCAGTCGCAGGGACCGTGGCGCTCCTCGATAAGGGCGAAGTGGTTGCCGAGGCCCTGAACCTTGGTGAAGGGGAGGAGGCGACTAGCCATCGGGCGTCACGCCTTGCCCGACGGCTCGTCGGGCGGGCGGGCCAGCGACTCGAGGTACACGTCGGCGCGCTCCGCGGCCTCCGCGAACCACCTGCCCGAGGGGTCCAGCATGGGGAACCACCACGCCGCGGGTCGCCGATTGGCCAGCTCGAGCGACCGCCGCGTCAGGATCGCGTGTCGCGCTAGCCGCAGGCGGATCCGCTCCGCCCGCAACTCGAGCCGGTCCACCTCGGCCTGCGCGCGGCCGAAGTCCGGCCGCTCGTGGATGGTCTGGATCTCCGCGCGCAGCTTCTCGCGCCGCAGCCGCGCGGCCACGATCGCGTGCTCCGCCTCGGCCAGCCGCGCCCGCACCCGCTGTCGTGCCTCGCACGCGGCTCCCGTGTGCTCCAGGTGGCGCAGCAGTCCGCTCTCCGCCTCCAGGGCGAGGCGCTCGGCCCGGCGCTCACGCTCCTCGCGGCGCAGGTCGGCCAGCCGCCCCCGCAGCGCCTCGATCTGCTGCCCGTAAGTGCGGAGCGTCGCCCGGGCTGCTTCGAGGGCCTGGCGAGTCCGCGCCGCCTGTGGCTCGCCCCGCTCCTCGAGCACCTCGAGGAGATGTCGCACGGAGCCCGTCTCCCCAAGGCGGCGCAGCAGCGCCTCTTGGTCGCTCACCACCTCGCGCCACCGCTCCGCGAACTCCCGCGCCGACACAACCGGCTTCCCGAAGGCCCCGGCGAGGTGCGACGGCAAGTGGAACCGGTGCTCCGCGGCCCCCAGGGCGTCGAACGCCCGGTGATGCAGGCGCAGAATGGGGTACGTGCGCATCACCGTGCAGTGCGCGCTGGCCGACGCCACCCACCGCTGCGTGGCCGGAACGTAGGCCGAGGCGCCCTCGTGCAGCACCAGCAGGCCCTCGCTGCAGAACATGACCGGCCCCATCACCGCCTTGCCCACCAGGGCGCACTCGCTGCCGACGGCGTCCTCAATGACGCCTGCCAGCGCCTGCGTGGAGCACGGCGCCTCCGCGACCGGGATGACGAGCGGCTGTTTGGGCAGTTCGGCCCGCACGGCGTCGGGCAGCACGCGGATGGTGCCGCGTCCCCGACCGGGCACGATCAGATCAAACGGGATTGCGCCTCGCCCGAACACCCCCAGCTCGTACATGCCCCACCCGTGCACCGCCCTGTTGTACGCCTCCCGGCAGCACGACCGGAGCTGCGGGCAGAGGAAGCACTGCACCGGCTGGAAGCGGGCGCGGGCGGCCGTCTCCCGGTTGAAGCGCAGCCATTCGGAGGTGCTGGTGCGCTGACAGGTCCGACTGCGCCCGTCGAGGGACCATCCGTAGTAGGCGCAGATGAGCTCCTGGTAGAGGTCGGTGATGGTGCCCCCGCGGTGGCGCGCCACGGCGGCGCGCAGGTGCGCCAACTGCTCCTCGGCCCACGCCCGCCCCGCCCGTCGGCCCTCCTCATCGTCCACCACCTGCAGCGTCGCCTCCAACCCCCAGGCGAACAGCGCGACGAGGGCCTCGCCGACCTCCGCCACCGCGACCTCGCGGGCGGTCTGGTAGGCCTTCTCGCCGACGTGCACGACGCCCCGCCAGCCCCACGCCCGCGTGACGGCGTCGAGGAACGCGTCCGCCTTGTCCCCGTACTGCGCGGCCAACCGTCTCAGGGGCACGCCGGCCTGCACCAGCTCCGCCACGGGCGCCACGCACTCCGCGCCGAACAGCGCCCACGTCTCCGCCACCGCGGCCCACATGCCCCGGCGGCTCCAGTCGTTGGTGGCCAGCACGCGGAACCCCTCGCCCGCCGCGGGCCATCCGTGCAGCTTGCTGAAGTAGTCGGAGTCGTGGACGCCGAGGACCAGCGGCAGGTTGGCGCCGATCCGGTCCATGAGGTGCCAGAGCACCGCCTTGGCGGGCTCATCCCAGAAGACCGTCTGGCCGAACGTGACCAGCGGCACGCCGGCGCGCCCGACCCACTCCGCCACCGCCTCCAGACCCCGGGGGGCGGGGCCCGGCAGCTCTGGCGGGCTCGGGTAGCCGCGCTCCTCGGCGCAGCGCCGACACTCGTCGCTGTCGGGGGTGATGTCCAAGACCTGCCCGTGCCTGCTGCGCGGCGACGCCGGCCGCTCCATGGTGCTACCGCCGCCGTCGCCACCACTGCCGGCCGATGTCCACCAGCACTGCCAGGAACACCGTCGCGCCGACCACCATGTCCCGCCAGAAGGAGGGGTTGCGGCCGGCGAGGTTGATGCCGTTGTCAATGACGACCAGCACGCCCGCCCCCAGGATCGTCCCCACCACACTGCCTTGGCCGCCCATGAGGCTGCAGCCGCCGATGACCGAGGCGGCGATCGCCATCAGCTCGTAGAGCTGCCCCGATCGGTAGTCGCCCTGGCCCGAGAGCGAGGCATCCAGGACGCCCGAAAGGCCCACCATCAGCGCGCAGATCACGTAGGCGGCGACCTTGACCCGCGTGACCGGCACGCCGGAGAGCCGCGCCGCCTCCTCGTTGCTGCCCACCGCGATCAGGCGCCGCCCGAACGCCGTTGCACTCAACGCCAGCCCGAACAGCAGCGCCTCCCCGAGCAGGATGTAGGCCGGGATGGGGATCTGCAGCCAGCCCAGACCCAGGCCCCGGTCCGTGGAGACCATGAGCGGCAGCCGGCCCGCGAGGCCGTTCGCCAGCGCCTCGAAGTCCCCCCGCCCAGGCACCGGGATCGGCTCCTGCTTGCAGATGTTGAGGGCCGCCCCGCGCAGGATCAGCATCGTCGCCAAGGTAACCACGAACGGCTGGAAGCGCAGCTTGGTAACCGCCGTGCCGTGGAAGAGCCCCACCAGCGCCGACAGGCCCAGCACGGCCGCCATCGCCACCCACAGCGGCTGCCCGGCGTCCATCATCAGCTTGGTGGCCACTACGCCGGACAGGGCCACGAGGGAGCCGACCGAAAGGTCAATGCCGCCGGTGATGATGACGAACGTCTCGCCGATGGCAAAGATCGCCAGCAGGGCGCTGCGCTTGGTGATGTTCTGGAGGTTGTCGGGGCGGAGGAACTGGCCGTGGCTGGCCAGGATGATCAGCAGGCACAGCACGGCCAGGGCGGCGAAGATCCCCGCCTCCTGGGCCGCCACCACCCGCCGCCACCCCCGGGCTCTCAGCGCGTCCCGTGTGGCCGACAAGGCCGCTCCTCCCTGTGACGGCCGCGACCGCCGTGGTCCCCGTAGGAGGCGCCAGTGGCGGCGACCTCCGCCCGGCGGAGCGACCGGCGGCCGCGAGTGCTGCGCTACGAGGACTCCACGCCCAGGTCAGCCAGCTCCTTGCGGAAGTCGGCGATGGTCTGCGGCGTGATCACCCGCACCCCCGTGTTGACCATGATGTCCTCCGGCAGGAACGCCTTGCCGCCCTGGCGCTGGACCATGATCAGCGAGTAGAGCAACTGCGTGCTCAGGTACCCGAAGTCAAACGGCTTCTGCACCACGGTGGCCTGGATCTGACCCTTCTGCAGGGCCTCCTGCGTCAGCGGCTCCGCGTCAAAGCACACGATCTTCACCTGGTCCAGCTTCTGCTTCTCCGCCAGCACGCGGGCCAGTTGCGGCGCGTTGTAGGACCAAATCCCGATGAACCCGGTGACATCGGGGTAGCGCTGCAGTGCATCCTCGGCGTTGCTGCGGCAGCGGGCCGAGTCGCCGTTGTCCTGCAGCACCTCGAGGACCTCGATGTTGTGCTTCGCCGCCACCTCCCGGAACCCGCTGATCCGCTCCTTGGCGTTCTGGGCCCCTGCCGTGCCCACGAAGATGACGACCTTGGCCCCGTTGGGCCAGACCTTCACGGCCTCGTCGCCCGCGATGCGGCCCGCGGCGACGTTGTCGGTGCCAATGTAGCCGTAGCGCTTGGACTGCGGCGCATCCGAGTCCATGGTCAGCACCACCACGCCCTTCTCGACCAGGGCGTTGATGGGGCCGGTCAGCCCTTCCGGCTCATACGGGCTGAGGCATATGCCCTGCACGCCCGTGTTCGCTAGCTCCTCCAGCGCCTTGACCTGCGCCGCCACTGATCCGGTGCCCTCCGGCCCCTT
>Ga0315282_10015291_pt1 | contig 11334 bp, 6 predicted proteins | sample YL17G07_20_MG_FD_203693 | JGI IMG/M metagenome (GOLD analysis project Ga0315282, IMG submission 203693) | Sediment microbial communities from Yellowstone Lake, YNP, Wyoming, USA - YL17G07_20 | ecosystem: Environmental > Aquatic > Freshwater > Lake > Sediment | place: USA: Wyoming | collected...
GGATCGCGCGGCCTCGGCGCCGGCCGCCGGCGGTCCCGATGGCCGGCCGCGCCCGGCCCCCGGGCAGGCCGTCGCCGAGCACGTCCTCTCCCGCGCGCGCTCCGAGCGGCGCGCCCGCATGACGGAGCTCGAGCGGTACCTCCTGCTCCAGGTCCACGACACGTCGTGGAAGGATCACCTGCTGGTGATGGACCACCTGAAGTCGGGCGTGGGCTTCCGCGGCTACGCGCAGCTCAACCCGCTGATCGAGTTCAAGAAGGAAGGCCTCGGGAGCTTCGAGAAGATGCTCGGCGCAACGCGCGAGAAGTTCACGGACCTGTTCTTCAAGGCGCGGTGGGTCCGCCAGGAGGCCCTCGCCCGCATCTGGGCCGGGCAGTCGAGCGAGCACGCCGTGGCCGCCAGCGCCTACGAGGCCCAGCGCCGCGCCGCCCTCGAAATGAGCCAGCAGTCGCAGATGGCCGACGAAGGCGAGGCCGTCAAGACCATCGTCCGCGACAAACCCAAGGTCGGCCGCAACGATCCCTGCCCCTGCGGCAGCGGCAAGAAATACAAGAAGTGCTGCGGCCGCAACGGGTGATTCCTCCGCCCCTGCTGTGAGTTCTTTTGTCCGCGCCCGCCGCGAGTTTGTCTTTCCGAGCCCGCCGCCCCAGTCATACGACCCCGCCGCCCCAGTCATACGAGCCCGCCGCGGGAGCGGCGGGAGATCCCCCTTCCCCACCAGGCGTGTGCCACCCTGGCGGTCGAATCCGGCGTCCCCCTTAATGCGATGCGAAATATGGCGTGGTTCACAAGCCCCACGCACCGCGTGGGGACAGCCCCTTGCCGATGCCATTCCCCCGGCGGTGCCGGGGGCATGTGAACCACGCCCGAAATATCATGGAACGCGGCGCCCGTGCGGCCTAGAATGGCTCGTGGGCTCTCCCAGGGAAGCCACGAGGAACCACAGACCATGAAACGTTTCCGACTGCTCCATGTCTTTCTCGTGTCGGCGATGCTCGTTCTCGCCGGCCGCGCCGCCTCTGCCGCGCCCGCCCCCGCCCCGACGGCGCCGGCGGCCCAGGCGGCGCCGAAAGAGCTTCTCGAGATGGCCGACCAGGCCGCGCGGGAGGTCGAGGCGCTGCGCGGCTGGAAGTTCAAGGCGCCCGTCAAGAAGCAGGTCTGCGCCCCCGAGTACGTCCGCTCCTATCTCGATAAGCAGATTGAGAAGCAGTGCCCGCCCGCGAAGGTCCTGGAAACCCAGGCCTTCCTGCGGACGGTGGGCCTCCTGCCGCCGGAAACCGACCTCAAGAAGACGCTTCTCGATATCATGCAGGGCCAGGTGGGCGGGTTCTACGACACCGACACCAAGGCCCTCTACATGGTGCGTCGCGGCGGCGCGGCGGCGCCGGCGATGGACCGGATCTTCATGGTCCACGAGCTCACGCACGCGCTCGACGACCAGTACGTCGACCTCGACGGATTCCTCAAGCCGCTCAGCGGCCAGACCGAAGACATGGACATCACGGCCTCGTCGGTCACGGAAGGCTCGGCCACCTCGCTCATGACCCAGTACATGACGCGGGCCCTCCTGTCCGGCCAGCTGGATGCGGCGGCGGTCATGACCTATTCCGAGGCAGAGGCCGAGAACAGCAAGAAGCTTATGGAGGCGCCGCGATACTTCACAGCCATGATTGCGTCCTACATCTGCGGCATGCAGTTCCTGGCGAACGCGAACCTGTTCGCCCTGGCCCTGATGCCCGACAACCAGCAGGTCGGCCGGAACCTCCAGGCCGTCGTCAAGGACCCGCCGCGGTCCTCGGAGCAGATCCTCCACCCCGAGAAATACTGGGACCGCGCGAAGCGCGACGAGCCCGTCGTCGTCAACGACGAGGCGGCGGTCAAGCTCCTGGCCGCGCCCGGCCGCTGGGTCGTGCACAAGGACACCCTGGGCGAGATGCTCATCGCCATGCTGACGTCGCCGAAGGACGCCAAGGCCAATCTCCTCGAGATGCAGATGGCCGACGCGTGGACCAACACGGCCGCCAAGGGGTGGGGCGGCGACCGGTTCATCCTCCTGGCCTCCGGCAAGACCGCCGACGAGGCCGCCGCGGCCCTCAAGGACCTCAAGGGCGTCTGGATCACCCTGTGGGACACGCCCAGGGACCGCGAGGAGTTCGTCGAGGCCCACGACCGCAGTGCGGCCACGGCGCACGTCACCTTCCGGCTGGGGAACATGTCGGCCGTCGTCTTCTTCGGGTTCGCCGAGGCGGAGCGGAAAGCGCTTGAGACGAAGCTCGAGAAGTCGCCGCCGCCGATGACGCAGTCCGGCAAGCCCTGGAGCCCGTGGTCGCTGTAGTCCTGTGGCGAGCCCCGTTCGCGGCGGGTCAGGAGACCTGCTGCGCACAAGATGCGTCTTGGCGGCTGAATGCAGCACGTGCGCGGCGGGTCTCCCGACCCGCCGCGCCAAGTTGCTCCGCCCCGCTATTCCCCGCACGCCTTTTTCCTGATAAGATAGTCCGTTCAGGCCGATACCGATAAGGCATCGTGGCGCCCAAGCCCAACCCCTGCGGGAAAGGACGAGCCATCGCGATTCGCACGGACATTGCGTACCAGGAATGCCTAGGGCACGCCTGCCACACGCGGTTCGATATTGCCGAGCCGCTCTTCGAGTGCCCGAAGTGCGGGGACCTTCTCGACGCGCGGTACGACTGGTCGCGGGCGGCCATGCCGCGCCGCCTCAGCGACTTCGAGGCGAAGTGGGCCGAGCAGGCCGACCCGCTGGCCTTCTCCGGCGTGTGGCGGTTCCACGAGCTGCTGCCGTTCGCCGACCGCCGCCACGTGGTCACCCTGGGCGAGGGCCGCACCATCCTCCAGAAAGCCGACAAGGTCGCGCCGTACGTGGGCGTGGAGGCCGGGCGGCTGTTCCTCCAGTACGAGGGGCTGAACCCGTCCGGGAGCTTCAAGGACAACGGGATGACGGCCGCCTTCACGCACGCGCGGCTGGTGGGGGCCACGCGGGCCGTCTGCGCGTCGACCGGCAACACCAGCGCCGCCGTCGCCCTGTACTCGGCGGTCGACGGGGGGATTCCGGCCGCCGTCCTCGTCGGCAGCGGCAAGATCGCCTACGGCAAGCTCGCCCAGGCCCTCGACTTCGGCGCGCGGGTCATCCAGGTGGAGGGTGATTTCGATACCTGCATGAAACGCGTCAGGGAAGTCGCGAAGAAACTCGGGATTTACCTGATGAACAGCCTGAACCCCTTCCGGATCGAGGGGCAGAAGACGATCGTGTACCGCATCCTGGAGGGGCTGCGGTGGGAGGCGCCCGACTGGCTGGTCGTGCCGGGCGGGAACCTCGGCAACTCGTCGGCGTTCGGCAAAGCATTTAAGGAGCTCCATGAGCTCGGCCTCATCCCGCGGATGCCGCGAATCGCCGTCATCAACGCCGCCGGCGCCGACACGCTGTACCGCATCGTCCGCGAGGAGAAGATCGCGTGGAACGGCGGCCGCGTCGACGAGGCCCGCATCGCCGCCTTCTACCAGCGCATGGACGCCGAGAACCGCCGCGCCAGGACCCTGGCCTCGGCCATCGAGATCAACCGCCCCGTGAACCTGAAGAAGTGCTTGCGGGCCCTGGAGTGGACCGGCGGCACCGTCGAGAAGGTCACCGACCAGGAGATCCTCGACGCCAAGGCCCAGGTGGGGGCGGGCGGCTTCGGGTGCGAGCCGGCGTCGGCCGCCGGCGTGGCGGGGGCCCGCAAGCTCCGGGCCGCCGGCGTCATCGGCCCGAGCGACCGCGTCGTCTGCGTCCTGACGGGCCACGCCCTCAAGGACCCGCACGCCACCGTGGCGTACCACACCCTGACCGACGCGAAGCTCGCGGAGGAATACCAGGCCTACGGCGTGCGCGGCGCCGCCCACGCCAATCATCCGGTGGTTGTGGCCGACGACCTCGAACAAATCGTCGCCGCGATTCAGTCGTAAGGACGCCTGGTTGGCACTGCAACTTCGCATAGCCTCGTGCGTGGTGGGTCTCCTGACCCACCGCGCAGAAAACGCGTCTTGCCGGCTGATTGAGGCACGTTCGCGGCGGGTCAGGAGACCCGCCGCGCACCAACCAGCGAGTTGGCGCTGTCGTATTAGCCGCCCGGCGTGATGGGCGCGTCTTGTGAGGAGCCACGCATGATTCAAGTCGCCGTATCGGGCGCGTGCGGGCGCATGGGCCGCACGCTCATCCGCCTTGTCGCGGAATCCAAGGACCTGCGGCTCGTCGGCGCCGTCGAGGCGACGGGGCACCCGTGCCTGGGCACGACCGCCGCCTCGCTCGCGGGCGTCGGGGACCTGGGCATCACCGTCACGGACCGGCTGCCGGAGGCCATGGACGTGCTGGTCGACTTCTCGCTGCCCGAAGGGTCGATCGAGCATCTCGAGGCGTGTGCTGCCGCCAAGATCCCCTGCGTGATCGGGACCACCGGCTTTACGGCGGACCAGCGCCGGCGGATCGCCGCGGCCGCCCAGAAGACCGCCGTGGTGCTCTGCCCGAACATGAGCATCGGCGTGAACGTCCTCTTCCACGTGGCGGCCGAGCTGGCCCGGACGCTCGGCGCGGACTACGACATCGAGATCATCGAGGCCCATCACCGGTTCAAGAAGGACGCCCCGTCGGGCACGGCCATCAAGATCGCCGAGGAGATCGCGCGGGCGACCGGCCGCGACCTCGACGAGGCCGCCGTCCACGGCCGCGGCCCCGGCGCCGCGCCCCGCAAGCCGGGCGAGATCGGGTTCCACGCCATCCGCGGCGGCGACATCGTGGGCGAGCACATCATCTATTACACCGGCCTCGGCGAACGCCTGGAGCTGAAGCACGTGGCCCACAGCCGCGAGACCTTCGCGCGGGGCGCCCTGCGGGCCGCCCGGTGGGTGGCCGACCGGGGGCCGGGGCTGTATTCCATGACTGACGTGCTGGGGCTGTAGGAATTGCGGATTGCGAATTGCGGATTGCGAATTGAAAAACAGAAGCGGCAACAACAACAGGGGCGCCGCCGTTCAGGGGCCATTTGGCCCGCTGTGAACACACGGCGGGCAATAGCGCGGCACCGCGTGTGCTGGTTGCGGATTGCGAATTGAAAGACATGAAAGGCAACCGACTTATGAAACGTATCGCCATCATCTCCGCCCTGCTGTCGCTCGCCGCCGCGCTTGGCGCCCTGACCCTGGCGTCGAGGGCCGCCGACCCCGCCAAGGCGCCCGACGTGCTCATCATCCATGCGGCCGGAACGCCCTTCGCCGGCTATGACGCCTACACGCCCGCCAACGTCGACGCGGTCTCGTGCCCGACGTCCATGGTGCTCAACTGCCAGACCGTGGCCGAGCGCGTGGCCGAGGCCCTGCGGGCCAGGAACCTCGACGTCCGCGTGGTCGAGGCCGCCCAGATCACGAAACGCCAGCAGTTGCTCGGGCCGCGCGCCGTGGTCCTCGCCAGCCCCACCTACTTCGGCACCGCGAGCTGGAAGATGCACAAGCTCATCCAGGAGCAGCTCTGGCAGTTCTTCGCCCTCGGCGGCAAGCGGATCGACGGGCGGCTCTTCGCCACGCTCGTGACCGCCCACGCCGAGGCGGGCGCCACTCAGTGCACCGGCGTCCTCCAGGGCGCGATCAAGTCGTGCGGCGGCACGGCCGGCCCGGGCCTCGTCGTCCTGGTCGGCCAGAAGCCCGACGAGGTCAACGCCCGCGCGGCCAAGTTCGCGGACGAACTGGCCGCGAAACTCGGCGAGAGCAAGTGACGATCAAGCAGTCACCCGCCGATTTCCTGGTCGAAGAGGTCCTGGCCGACGCCGTGGCGAGGAACGTCCGCGACGCGCCGGGGCCCCACGCGCTCTACCGCCTGACCAAAGAGAACCTGACCACGCCCGACGCCATCGCCGCGGCGGCGCGGAGCCTCGGCGTGCGGCCAGGCGCGGTGGCCTACGCGGGGCTGAAAGACAGGCATGCCCGGACCGTGCAGCACGTCACCGTGCAGCGCGCGGCCTCGGGCGCCCTGGCGGAGTCGGCCGAGGGGCCGGGCTGGCGGGTCGAGCGGATCGGCTGGCTCGACGCGCCCCTGACCGCCGAGGCCATCGCCGCCAACCGGTTCCGCATCACCGTGCGCGATGTGGCGCCCGCGGCCAGTGTGCGCATGGACGAAGCCGTGCGGCTCCTCGCGCCAGCGGAAGATCAGGATCACCCCGCCCTCCCGGTCGGGGCTCGAAAGACCGGCGCGCCGGCGTCTCTGATTTTCGTGAATTATTTCGGCGACCAGCGGTTCGGCTCCGCCCGCCACGGGCGCGGCTTTCTGGCGAAGCACCTCATCCGCGGCAAGTTCGAGGAGGCCCTGCGGCTGGCGATCGCCGTGTGGGCTCGCAAGGACAGCCGGCGCCAGAAAGAGTTCAAGCGGGCGGTGGCCGAGGGATGGGGCCAGTGGCCCGAGCTCGCTGAGAAGCTGCCGCGGTGCCCCGAGCGGCGGGCGGTCGAGCACCTGGCCGCGTCGCCCGCGGATTTCCGCGGCGCGTTTGCCGCCCTGCCCTACGGGTTCCAGGAACTGGCCGTCCACGCGTACCAGTCGCACCTCTGGAACGGCGCCGCGCGGCGCCTCGTGGCTGAGCGGTGCACGGGCCCGGCGATCACGGCGCGGGACCCTTTCGGCGAGATGATCTTCCCCGCCGCCGCAGGCATGCCGAGGGAGTTGCTTGACCTGGAGATGCCGCTGCTGGGGCACGGGTCGGAGCTTCGCGAGCCGTGGGCGTCCGCGGCCGAGGCGGTACTCGCGGAGGAAGGGATCGCGACGGAGATGCTGCACATCCCCGGCCTGCGTCGGCCGCAGTTCGGCGAAGCGCCTCGGCGGCTCTTCGTGCGCGCAGAGAGCTTCAGCCTGTCCGCTCCCGTGCCCGATCAGGGGCCCCAGCGCCTGTGCCGAACCGTCGCCTTCGATCTGCCGCGCGGCGCCTACGCAACGGTCGTCCTGCGGGCGCTCGGGCAATAATCCTGCGGCGCCGCCTGGCCCGGTGCGCGGCGGGGCGCCTGACCCACCGCAGAGGCAGTGCCACGGACAGGCCGAAGCACGCACGCGGCGGGTCAGGAGACCCGCCGCGCACTGCTGGGGTTACCCGCGCGTCGCCCACGGCATGGGCAGCCCCCAGAAGTTGGCCGTGTAGGCGATGTAGCCGAAAATGGCAACCGCCGCCAGGGCGAAGGGCGAGACGACGATCAGGGCGCCGGCCGTGGGATGGCGGTGGAGGAAACTCTGCCATCTCTCCATAAGAACATAAAACACCGGCGTCACGTAGAGCGTTAGGGTCTGGGAGAAGATGAGGCCGCCGACGACGGCGAGGCCCAGGGGCCGGCGGGCCTCGGCCCCGGCGCCCCAGCCGAAGGCGATGGGCAGGCCGGCCATCAGGGCGCACATGGTCGTCATCATGATCGGGCGGAAGCGGATGAGGCAGGCCTCGTGGATCGCGTCGACGTCCGACTTGCCCGCCCGCCGCCCCTCGATCGCGAAGTCGACCATCATGATGCCGTTCTTCTTCACCAGGCCCACCAGCATGATGATGCCCACGAAGGCGATGATCGAGAGGTTGACGTTGAACGCCCACAGCGTCAGCAGGGCGCCGAAGCCGGCGAACGGCAGGGCCGAGAGGATGGTCAGCGGGTGCCAGAAGTTCTCGTACAGGACGCCCAGGACGATGTAGATGACCAGGACCGCCAGGGCCAGAAGCATGTACATGCCCTGCGTCGAGGCCTTGAACGCCTGGGCGGTGCCCTGGAAGCCCGTGGTGATGTCGGCGGGGAGAACCTCGCGGGCAACGGCGTTGACCTTGTCCACCGCGTCGCCGAGGGCGGCGCCCGGCGCCAGGTTGAACGAGATCGTGACCGACGGGAGCTGGCCGGAGTGGTTGATCAAGAGCGGGCCGAAGCCTTCCTTGAGCTCGGCGACGGACTTGATGGGCACCAGCTCGCCGGTGTCCGAGCGGATGAAGAGCATCGCGAGGGCCTCGGGGTCCACCTGGAACTGGGGCAGCAGCTCGAGGATGACCTGGTACTGGTTGGTGGGGGCGAAGATGGTCGAGATCTGCGTCGAGCCGTAGGCGTCGGACAGGGCCTGCTCGATCTCGAGGGCGGAGACGTGCTTGGCGGAGGCCTGGTCGCGGTCGATGTTGATGTCAATCTCGGGGTTCTTGAGCTGCATGTCGCTGGTGACGTCCTGGAGCTCGGGCATGCCCTGCATCCGGGCGATCAGCGCGCCGGCGGCCCGGTAAAGCTCGTCCGTATCCGGCCCCAGGAGGGTGTACTGGTAGAGGTTCTTGGCCGACCGGGCGCCGACCTGGATGGAGGGCGGATTCTGGAGGAACGCGCGGACGCCGGGCACCTGGGCCAGTTTGGGCCGTAGCGACTGGACCATCTCGTCGACGCTCTGCGGGCGCTCGGCTCGCCCCTTCAGGAGGATGAACATGCGGCCGGTGTTGGCGGCGCCGCCGGCGCCCCCAGCGCCGACGCGGCTGCCGGCGCTCGACATGAAGGCCCGGATGTTCGGGTCCTTCTGGACGATCGAGGCCAGGGCCTGCTGGTGCGCGAACATGGACGTGTAGGACGTGCTCTCGGCGGCCTCGGTCTGGACCAGCAGTTGGCCGCGGTCCTCGCTGGGCAGGAATTCCATCTTCATGATCACGGCCAGGTACACCGTGCCGGCCAGGATGGCGAGCGAGACGGCCATCGTCAGGAGCTTCTGCCGCAGGACGATGCTGAGCGTCCACCCGTAGAGCCGGATCATCCAGTCGAAGACGCGCTCCGACGCGGCGTAGATGTGGCCGTGATGGATCGATTCCGGCGACCGCAGGAAGCGGCTGCACAGCATCGGCGTCAGCGTCAGCGACACGACGCCCGAGACGATCACGGCCGCGCCGATGGTGACGGCGAACTCGCGGAACAGGCGGCCCACGATGCCGCCCATGAAGAGCACCGGGATGAACACCGCCGCCAGCGACAGGGTCATCGAGACGATGGTGAAGCCGACCTCCTTCGAGCCGTCGAGGGCGGCCTGGAGCCTGGGCTTTCCCATCTCCATGTGCCGGACGACGTTCTCGAGCATGACGATGGCGTCGTCGACGACGAAGCCGACCGCCAGCGTCAGGGCCATCAGCGACAGGTTGTCGAGGCTGTAGTCGAGGGCGTACATCGCAATGAACGTGCCGACGACCGACATCGGCAGCGCCAGGCTCGGGATGACCGTGGCCGAGAGGTTCCTCAGGAACAGGAAGATCACCATCACGACGAGGCCGAGGGTCAGGAGGAGCGTGAACTGGACGTCGCGGGCCGAGTCGTGGATCGCGAGGCTGCGGTCGAAGAGCGTGTTGATCTGGACGGAGGCCGGCATCTGGGCACGGAACGTCGGCAGGAGGGCCTTGACGGCGCCCGCGACCTCGACGGTATTCGTACCGGGCTGGCGCTGGATCGCCAGCACGATGGCCGGTTCCTGGCGCTCGGGCGTGCAGTACCACGCGAAGGTCTTGTTGTTCTCCACGCTGTCGATGACCTGGCCGAGCTCGCGGAGGCGGACGGGCGCGCCGCCGCGGTACGCGACGATGAGGGGCCGGTAGTCGGGCGCCCGCAGGAGCTGCCCCGAGGCCTGGACCGTGAAGGACCGGTGCGGGCCGTACAGGATGCCGGTGGGCAGGTTGACGTTGGCGCGCTCGATGGCCGCCTCGACCTCGTCGATGCCGATGCCGCGTGAGGCCATCTCCCACGGGTCGACCTGGACGCGGACGGCGTACTTCTGGGCGCCGAAGACCATGACCTGCGCCACGCCGTCGACCATGGAGATGCGCTGGGCCATCAGCGTATCGCCATATTCATTGAGAGTTGACATGGGCAGCGTCGAGCCCGTCAGCGCCAGGTACAGGATGGGCTGGTCGGCCGGGTTGACCTTCTGGTACGACGGCGGGGTGGGCATGTTGGGCGGCAACTGCTTGGCCGCGCGGGCGATGGCCGCCTGGACATCCTGGGCCGCGGCGTCGATCTGGCGCGAAAGGACGAACTGGAGCGTGATCTGCGTCGAGCCCTGGAGGCTCGACGACGTCATCGTGTCGAGGCCGGCGATGGTCGAGAACTGCCGTTCCAGCGGCGTCGCCACCGCCGAGGCCATCGTCTCGGGGCTCGCCCCCGGCAGGCTGGCCGAGACCGAGATCGTCGGGAAGTCGACGTTCGGCAGGTCGCTGACCGGCAGCAGCCGGTACCCCATGATGCCGAACAGCAGGATCGCCGACATCACCAGCGTGGTCATCACGGGGCGGCGGATGAAGGTCTCGGAAAGGTTCACGACCTGGCCTCCCCGCCCGTGCCGGGCGAGGGCTTCGCCTCCTTGCCGGCCTCGGGCGAGGGCTTCGCGTGTGTGTCGGCCTCGGGCGAGGGCTTCGCGTCTTTGCCGGCCTCGGGCCGGGGCTTCGCCTCCGCGCGGACGTCGGGCGACGGCTTGGGCCGGACGGTCGCGCCCGGCACGAGGCGCAACTGCCCGTCAACGACGACCTCTTCGCCGGCCTTGAGGCCCTTCGAGATGATGCTCTCGCTGTTCAGGACGCGCTCGACGGTCACCAGGCGGTCCTCGACCGTCTTGTCGGGCCTGACGACCCACACGTACTCGCCCTTCTGGCCGGGCTGGATCGCCCGCGACGGGACGACCAGGGCGTTCGGCTGCTCGGAGACGGTCAGCGTGGCCTTGACGTACTGGCCGGGCCACAGGCGGCTCTCCGGGTTGGCGAACGAGGCCAGGAGCTGGAACTGGCCGGTCGCGCGGTCGACCGTGTTGTTGACGAAAACGAGCTCGCCCGTCTCGGGGCGGCCCTCCTGGCCGGGGATGACCGCCTCCACCTTGAGCTTGCCCTTCGCCGTGTTCTCCTGCACGGCCGCCAGGTCGCGCTCGGGCAGGGTGAAGTTGACCTCGATGGGCCGGACCTGGTTGATGACGACCAGGGTCATGTCGTTGGCCCGCACAAGGTTGCCGGCGTCGACGAGGTAGTCGCCCACCCGGCCGTCGATCGGCGACGAGATGGTGCAGTAGGCGAGGTTGAGCTTGGCGGTCTCGATGGCGGCGGCGTCGGCCTTCATGGCGGCGGCCAGGGCGTCGGCGGCGGTCTGGGCCTCGTCATAGGCGTCTTGCGCCACGAAGCCTTTCTTCAGGAGCTCCGCCTGGCGCCGGGCCTCCTTCTCGGCGTTCTTGAACTGGGCCGTATCCCTGGCGAGGTTGGCCTCGGCCTGCCGCAGGGCGGCCTCGCACGGCCGCGGGTCGATCGAGAACAGGAGGTCCCCCTTCTTCACGTCCTGCCCTTTCCG
>Ga0315282_10015293_pt1 | contig 11333 bp, 9 predicted proteins | sample YL17G07_20_MG_FD_203693 | JGI IMG/M metagenome (GOLD analysis project Ga0315282, IMG submission 203693) | Sediment microbial communities from Yellowstone Lake, YNP, Wyoming, USA - YL17G07_20 | ecosystem: Environmental > Aquatic > Freshwater > Lake > Sediment | place: USA: Wyoming | collected...
TCGGCCACGATGAAGGTCGGTTGTCCATCGCCCACCAGCCGATCGCCGATGCGGACCGTTCGGTTCATCGTTCTTCTCCCGTGCTCAGGCGATTATAGGTTATTCCTACCAGGCTGTCCAGCCGCCGTCCACCACCAAGTTGGCCCCGGTCATATAGGATGAAGCGTCCGAGGCCAGGAAGAGAAGGGCTCCGTTCATTTCCTGCGGCTCGGCCATGCGGCCCAGCACGGTCCGCGCCGAATAGGCCTTCAGAAACTCGTCGTCATGCCCCTGATACACCCCGCCCGGGGTCAGAGCGTTGACCCGGATGCGGCGGCCGGCATAGTAGGCGGCCAGGTAGCGGGTCATTCCCAGCACGCCCGCTTTGGTCACGGAATAATAAACCGGCTTGTAGGAGGTCTGCCGTCCCTCCCGTTGATAGAGGCGTTGATCCGGCCCGACCAATCCGTAGGTGGAGCAGATATTGATGATCACTCCCCGGCCCTGGGCCAGCATGGGCCGCGCGGCGGCCTGGCAGCAGAGAAACATCCCGGTCAAATTAACGTCCAGGGCCTGTTTCCAGGATTCCAGGGGATAATCCTCGAAACTGCCCAGGGGCGGCGCTGGACCGGCCAAAGCCGCCGGGTCGAACTTGGGGTCCAGGGCGGCGCTGTTGACCAGAACATCCAGACGCCCGAAGGCCTTCAGGGTGGACTGGACCATGGCCTGCACTGAAGCGGGATCGGTGATGTCGGTCTTCGAGCCCAGGGCCTTGTATCCATCTTTCTCCAGCTCATCGGCCAGGGCGGCGGCCCGCCGGCCGTCGATATCGGCGACCACCACCGCCGAGCCCGCCCCGGCCAGCGTCCGGCAGAACTGCCGGCCCAGCAGGCCCGGACCCCCGGTCACCACGCTGACGCGGCCGGTGAGATCGAACTGGGCACAGACCTTAGGATCCATCATCGTTCCTCCTTGATATCAGTGACCCGACCGGGCCGGCTTCGCCGGAAACCCCTGGAGCGTGCCCGTCCGTGCCGACTCAAGCGCGGCCAGCGCCAGCTCCAGCGCCCGCCGTCCGTCCTCCAGGGTGCAGGCCGGCTGAGACTTTCCCCGAACGGCGTCGAGGAAATCCTGCATCTCAGCCAGGAACATGGCATTGCGCTCGAACCCGTCGGGCGCGGAAAAAGTCTGCCACTCCCCTTCCCGCTTGTCCAGCGGGACGGCGAATAGCCGCACGGCGCCGTCCGCATTGTCCCAGACGATGGTTCCTCGGCTGCCGACAACTTCCAGCCGGTGGAGGGGAGGCCGCTGGTCGTAATTTAGTTGCACGCTCCCCAGCAGGCCGCTCCGGAAACGGAGGCCGATCTCGGCCATATCCTCTACGGGCAACGAAAGGCCGGCCCGCCCGGTGAAAGCCCACAGGTCCTCGACCTCGCCGAACAGCCAGTGCAGATAGTCCAGGGGATGGCAGAGCGTCAGGACCACCCCTCCGCCCAGGTCCTTCCGGGCCGCATACCCTTTCTGATAATCCTCCCCAGGATGCCAATCGGGAAGGTACTCGCCCCAATGCGCCCGCGCCGCGAGAGGCAGGCCCACCGCTCTCTCGGCCAGAAGCGAGGCGACCTTCCGCAGGCCGGGATGAAAGCGGAATTGGAAGCCGACCGCCACCTTCAGGCCTCTTTCCGCCGCGGCCTGTTGGAGGGCCTGCACTCCTTCGAGCGTGTTGGAAACCGGCTTCTCCAGGAATACATGACAGCCGGCCCTGGCAGCCGGGAGGGCCACCTTCAAATGCAGGGAGGAAGGGTTGGCCACGATGACCGCGTCCGGACGCCGGCCCAGGGCGGACTCGAGGTCCGCCTCCACGGGAAAGCCGTCCAGTTCCTCGTCCGGCAAGGTCGCCCGGCGCGTCCGATAGAGCAGCAGGTCCTTCTCTCCAAGAGCCAGCAGGTTCCGGAGGTGTCGGCGGCCGATCGATCCCAACCCGGCGATCAATATCTTCATTTTCGTCAAAATTAACACAGGAGGGAGCCCATTGGCAACGAAGCCTGTTCTTTTGCTAGAATGGACGCTTAACATGGATAAGCTTCTTGTCACCGGCGCCTCCGGGTTCATCGGCAGCCACTTGGCCGAGGAGCTGGTCCGGCGCGGCTGCCGGGTGTCCTGCCTGGTGCGCCGCACGTCGCGGGTCAGCGAGCTCGAGCGGCTCCCAGTCCGGTTGGTGGCCGGGGATTATATGGACCCGGCCTCGCTGGAAGAGGCAGTCCGGGGCCAGGACGCGGTCTTTCATTTGGCCGCCGTCCTCAACGGCCGGGACTGGGAGACCTTCCACCGGGCCAACATCCTGAGCACCCGAAACCTCCTGAAGGCCTGCCTGAAAGCCAACCCCGGCCTGAAGTCTTTCGTCTTCGTCTCCAGTATTTCGGCGGTCGGGCCCAGCTCCGGCGGGCAGAGACTCGACGAACAAGCTCCCTGCCGGCCCGTCTCGTTCTACGGCCGGAGCAAGCTGGAAGCTGAGCAGGCCGTCAAAGGCTGCGGAAGCCGCCTGCCCTGGGTCATCATTCGGCCGCCCAATGTCCTCGGCCCCCGCCAAAGCGAGCTCCTCCAGGCCATCAAGCTTCTCCGCAAAGGGATCATGCCCGTGGTCGGAAGCGGACGGCCCCAGACCAGCGTCTGCGATGTGGAGGACCTGGTCCAGGCCCTGATTTTGGCCGCCTGGAGAGGAGAGGCGGCCGGCCAGACTTACCTGGTCACGGACGGAAGGGAATATGCCTGGCGGGAAATCACTCTAGCCTTAGCCGAGGAGTTGGGAGTGAATCGAATATGGCTTAAGGTGCCCTACAGCCTGCAATATGCCCTGGCCTGGTTGGCCGAGGAGACATCCCGCCTGACAAATAAGCGGCCTCTTCTCAGCCGGGAGCTCTTGCGCTCCGGCCAACGCTTCGAATGGCTGTACGACGGCGGCAAGATCCAAAAAGAGCTGGGCTTTTTACCGCGCTACACCATGCGCGACTCCGTCCGCCGGACAGTGGCTTGGTATCGAGAGCAAGGCCGGGTGTGATACAATTTATCCGTTATTGACATGGAAAAAGTGTTTATTACCGGGGCTAACGGCTTCATAGGCTCCTCCCTGTGCAGGTACCTGCTGGATAGAGGATACGACGTCTTCGGGCTGGTCCGGCCGGGTTCGGACCGGCATTTCCTGGAAGGTCTCCCCGTCAAGCTCGTCACCGGCGACCTGCGCCGGCCGGACCAGATCGATATCCCGGCCGACCTGGATTTCGTGATCCACTCGGCTTCCGTGGTCTCCGACCAGGCCGGCCCGAAGCAGTGCGAGGCGCAGATCTACCAGCTCACGGTCAACCTGATTGAAAGGCTGGGCCGTCTTCACTGCCGGCCCAAACGGATCATTTATCTATCCACGGCTCTGACCCTGGGGTTCGGCGACCTGGATATCTCAGAGGCCAAGCCCGGCCGGTCGGCCATGTTCCTGGCCTACACCCGCGCCAAGAAGAAGACCGAGGAATACCTCGCCGCCCGGTTCCGGGAGGAGGGCCTTCCGGTGGTCATCCTCCGTCCGGCGGACGTGTTCGGCCCCCAGGACCGCACCTCCTGCGCTCGGATCCTGCGCGGTTTCGAGAGGGGTGTGCCCATGATCGTCGGCCACGGGGACTGGTTCTTCGGGTTCTGCTACATCGAAAATCTCTGTCTGGCCGCCCACCTCATCCTCCTGACCCCGGGGATTGAGGGCCGGACCTACACCATCACCAACGGACAGATGATCACCTGGCGGGACTTTTTCACCGAGATCTATAAGGGCTTGAACAAAAAGCAGCGGGTGTTCGTGCCGGTCTGGCTGGCCATGACCGCGGCCGCCCTGCAGCAGGCCGTGCACAAGGTCATTCCCCTTTATAAGCCGGAGCTCAGCTATTATCGGATCAAGCGCATCACCTCCCACACCACCTACGATATCACCCCGGCCGTCCGGGACCTGGGCTATCATCCCGACCAGGACGCCGGCCGGCAGATCCAGTCCATTGTGGAATGGTACCTCGAAGAAAAACGTAATGGGCACATCCGCTGAACTGCCGCTGCTCTACCCCTATCTGGCCTTGGCCTTCACTCTGCTGGCCACCGTCTTCAGCCGCCGCCGGCTGGCCGCCCGCAGCGACGAGTTCAAGGCGACTCTGCTCTATTTTGCTTTCTTTTTCCTGCTCCTGTTCGCCCTGCCGGTGATAGTCCTCCTCCTGACGGACAGAAATTCCCTGGATTTTCTGGGTGGAGTCGGGTTGAGGGTCGGAAACTGGCGCCTGGGGCTTGGGCTGGCCGCCGCGGCCGTGCCCCTGGCCCTGGCCGGAGCTCTGGTCAGCGGCCGCGATCCTCTGATGCGGGACTTTTACCCCTTCTCCAAGGCCGCCTGCCTCAGCCCAAAGCGCCTGGCTCTCTATGAAACTTCCTACTTTTTTCTATATTACTGGCCCTGGGAATTTGCTTTTCGGGGGCTGTTGTTCTTTCCCCTGGTGGGGGCCCTGGGGCTGGTCCCGGCTCTGGCCGTCCAGACTCTGCTTTCCAGCCTTTACCACATCGGCCATCCTGATATGGAAATTGCGGCCGCCCTGGCCGCCGGATTCCTCTTCGGGCTCATCGCCTATTTCACCCGGTCCATACTATACACCGCGGCCATTCACGCCCTGTTCGGCCTCACCATCGACGTCGCCTTCTGTCATCGTTATCACGGGCGGAAATCATGAAGATCCTGGTCACGGGCGCCACGGGCTTTGTCGGCTCGGTCCTGGTCCCTCAACTGGTTCGCCAAATAGGCCCCCGGGCTTTGACCGCCCTGGTTCTTCCCGGCGACCCCCTGCCCGCTTCCTGGCGGGATGAGAAGATCCGGATCATTCGCGGCGATATCCTTGACCGGGAGACGGTGGGGGAGGCCTGCCGGGGGCAAAGCCATGTCATCCACCTGGCCGCCCTCATTTCCTATTGCCGCCGGGACCTGAAAAAGCTTATGGCCGTCAACCGGGACGGCACGGCCAACCTCGTGGCGGGCTGCCTGGAACAGGGAGTCAAGCGTTTGGTCCATATCTCGACCGAGGGCGCCATCGGCTTTTCGCGCGACGGCCGCCTGGCCGATGAAACCACTCCCTTCAATTGGCCGAAGATTTTCCATTACATGGTCTCCAAACACGCCGGCCAACAAGTGGTGGAGGAGGCCGTCCGGCGGAAGGGCCTGGAAGCCGTCATCCTGAACCCTGCCGCCATCATGGGGCCCGGCGACCCGAATGCGGAAATGCCCCACAATAAGCTGTACCGAATGGCCAGCCGGGGAATTCTGCTCGGCTCCTTCTCCGGAGGGCTGAGCGTGGTGGACGTCCGCGACGTGACGGCCATCATTCTCAAGGCCTTGGAAGGCGGGCGGGTCGGCGAGAAATACCTCTTGGTGGGGACCATTGTCACCTACCAGCAGATCGTTCGGGCTCTGGGCCGGGCGGCCGGGCGCAGGGCAATTCCCGCTAAGATCCCCGGCCCATTTCTGGAAACCGCCGGCGTCCTCATGGAAACCCTGAGCGGCCTGACTGGACGCCTGCCCCTGATCACTCGGTGCTATGGCAGGCTCAGCGGCTGGAAAATCTATCACTCCAGCGAAAAAAGCCGCAAGGAGTTCGGCCACACCTACATCGATTTGGAGACAACCGTCCGCGACGGCTACGAGTATTATATAAAGACATTTCTCTAGGACGCATCATCATGCCACTCACCGCAAGCATCCCTCAACAGGTGATGACTACAGCGAAGAGAGCCGTTAAGGGTTGGGTTTTGGCCGAAGCGAGTATCAGGCCGGATTCAGCCCTTTCGAAGCGCTCTTCGAGGATTGCCGGCATTCTCCTTGCCGGCCGGCGAGCGAGGTCAATACCCAAGCCGAATGACCCCTCATTACATAAAAAAAGATGCTTGCGGCCCCTTGACGAATTGACTTTTTTGCCTATCCTTTTTTATAATTTTGGAATCGGCCTGAAAGCTAAACGAGAATCACCGATGCCCTTAACCATTTATGGATAGGAAAAAAGTTCTTTTCATCGTGGGCTCGCTGAACACGACCACCATGGCCCACCAGATTTGGGCCCACCTCCCCGAGTACGACCGCTTCTTCTCGCCCTTTTATACCGGCACCATCCTTGATCACATCGTCCCCAAGTTGAAGCACTTCACCATTATGGCCAAGAGCCACCGGACCATGACCTCCAATTATCTGAAGCAGAACAACCTCCCCATCGACTACAAGGGCCGCTCGGGCGGTTATGACCTTACGGTCATGTGCTCGGACCTCATCATCCCGCCCAACATCATGGACAACCCGATCTTCCTGGTCCAGGAAGGCTACATCCTTCCCGAGAATTTTTGGTTTTTTATGGTCAAGAGATTCGGTTTTCATCGCGTCATTTGCGACACGGCGGCCACCGGCCTGTCCGATGTTTACGATCTATTCTTCGTCGCCTCGGAAGGCTACCGGGACCTGTTCATCAAGCGCGGGGTCAGGCCGGACAAAATCCGGGTGACCGGCATCCCCAATTTCGACAACGTGAAGAGTTTTGTGAACAATGATTTTCCCTATCGGCATTACGTGCTGGCGGCTACTTCCTGCCTGCGGGAGACGGGCAAATACGAAAATCGCAAACAGTTCATCCTCAAGGTTAAGGATATGGCCGCCGGGCGCCCCATCCTGTTTAAGCTCCATCCCAGCGAAAACATCAAGCGGGCCATCCGGGAGGTCAAAAAGTGGGTGCCCGAGGCCATGATCTTCACCGGGGGCAACACCAACCACATGGTGGCCAACTGCGATGTCCTGATCACCCGGTACTCCTCGGTGCTCCTGATCGGCCTGGCCCTGGGCAAAGAAGTTTACGCCGATGTCCCCCTGGAACAGGTTTTGCCCCTGGCCCCCATCCAGAACGGCGGAACATCCGCCCGCCGGATCGCCGAAACCATCAAAGCTTACTTGGAGGAGCAATCCCCCGATTACAAGGCCTATCACCGGGCCTTCCGCCCGGCCGGCTCGGAGAAGCCACCCCAATGACCCGGCCCTCAGCCCCTGGTACCCGGGGACTTCGAAAGCTCCCTCATCACCCCCGAATGGATTTTTGGGCGGCGTTCATTCAATGACCACCACGGCCGGGTCGCCCTCTCTCCAGGAAGTATCGACCGCTGTGATCCAGTAAGTGTATTCCTTATCCTTATTAACTCGACGATTCTGATATTCGAACACGTCGGCCTGGACATTGGTCAGCATGGTCTTCTGTCCCCCGTCCAGGCGATAGATTCTATATCCCTGGATATTTTCGTTGTCGGGGTTGGCCTCCCAAGTCAGGATATGGATGTACTCCGCCTGGCTCAGGGAGCGGTTGAGGACCTCCCGCCCGGAGGCGTTGGAAGGGGGATAGATGATCCTCAAAAAATTGGCCGTAACGGATTTATTGCTGTCCACGGTCACAGATACGGGGTTGGCGCTTCCCGAGGCGTGCCCGCTCCAATAATTGAACAGGTAATGGGTATAGGGAACGGCCTGGACAGTGACCACCGTCCCCGACTTGTATGGATAACTGCCCGGGCTGGGGACAGTGGTCCCGCCGGTTGTGGCGTTGATGGTCAACAAGTAATCGGTTGGCGCGCCGGCCCGATAGCCGGCCACGACGTTCTTGAGTTCCCTTAAGGTGCGAGCATTATCGCCGTCGGCGGCATCGCCGGTGGCCGCCCCCTGGTACTGGATGAGGGGGCTGGAGAAATAGCCGACGCGGGTGGGAATGATGCCGCTCCAAGCGTCCTGGTAGGACATCACCGAACAGTAGCGGGCGCTGTTCGTCCCGATCCAGCGCCAGCCGGCGGAATAGAAAAAAATCCCGGGGCCGGGCTGATCCGGCTGATCCTTGCGGTGATGGCAGCCGAAATTATGTCCAAGCTCGTGGACTAAGGTGTAGCCGTAGGTGGCCTGCCTGACCCGGATGAGGGAGAAAGCATAATCGGGACGTCCGGAGGGCGACGTCAGCAGCCAGGCCAGCCCGCCCACATCATCGATGTCCTCGAAGAGGTTCACCATATCGGCGCCGACTTGGTTCCGCCAGGAATGGACTTCATCCATATAGCCGTCAGCCGGGCGGGTCAAACGGTCCAGGTCCGTATTGGAGGAGCCCGATTCCTGGTAATTGACCTGGCCGGAATAGACCAGCCGGAGCTGGATGCCGGCGTCGCTGTTGTTATAGGCTTGCTGGGACATCTGCACCGCCTGCGAAATGACCAGGTTGATGCCGCCCGAACCCGCAGCCCAGTCCCTGGCCGCCGGGGTATAAACGATCATCAGGTCCACCGTGGTATCGGCGGCCGCGGCCCCGACGCTCTCTCCAGCCGACCGATCAGCCCGGCTCAAGCCGGCGGCCGGAGGAATAAGGGGCGGACCGTCATCCAATTCCCTGGCCGCTTCAAGATCGATATCCTGCACAATATGCGCCCCTAGGCCGGGAATCGAATTCACCGCATATTCCAGCCCCCATTCAGGGACAATCAAAGCACCCAAGACACAGCCATCGGCGGCGGACAGCAGAAGCCATCCTCCCTCCGTCCCCTCCACCCTGCCCCGGAAGGAGAGGACTCCGTTGACATCGCTCTGGATACTATCGATCACGGCGGCCAGGACTTGCGGACCAAATGAAGCAAAGAGCAGGCGGTCGCCCCTCCCCAGCCCCTCGTTTTGGAAGACGCGGGGGTTGATCTCCACGAAGCGATAACGCACGGCCTGCGGCGCCAGCCGGTCATAGCCCGGATATTCGGCGCCGGTGTAGGTGAATAGAGGCACGGTCCGGGACCCGGGGCGGCCGAGTCCGCGGCCGAAGCCGGGTCCATTCAGGAGAGCCACAACGAGCAGAAGCAAGAACAAGGAAAACCCGTGGGCGGTCATCCGAAGACCATTTTTTCTGGAAATCATATCGCTTCCTCTTCACCTCTAGTATCTTTACCGGCCGTTTCCTGTCAAGCGCCCGGGCCTGGAGGCCGGACATTGACTTCCGCCCCAAAATCGAATAGCTTGTGTTGAATTTATCATGTTAAAATCATGGTGGTTCCGGGGAATCGGCCTGGCCCTCGTCCTCGCCCTCCTGGCCTCTGTTTACATCCTCTGGGTCAAGCACGACATGACGGACTTCGGCGTCTGCTACAAAGCGGGCGGACGCATCCTGGCCGGCCGGATGCTCTACACCGCTTCCGACGGCCATCTCCAGTTCAAGTATTCGCCCCCGGCAGCCCTCTTTTTCGCCCCCCTGTCCCGGCTGCCGCTCGGAACGGCCAAACCCATCTGGTACGGGCTGAGCCTGGCCATGTTCTTCCTCATCCTCAGCCTGTCCTACGACCTTCTGCCCGTCAAGCGGAAGGCCAAGGCGGTGGTCATTGTTCTGGCCATCCTGAGCCTGGCTAAGTTCATCGGCCGCGAAATCGAGCTGGGCCAGGTCAATTTTCTGATCATCCTGGCCCTGACCCTGGCCGTAAAATATACGCTCGAAGGCAAGGACATCCCGGCCGGGCTGTGGTGGGGATTTTCCATCTTCTTCAAACCCTACGCCCTGGCCCTGCTCCCCTATTTCCTCCTGAAAAAAAAGTTCAAGGTGGCGGCCTCGGGCCTGGTTTTGTTCGGCCTGGGGCTGCTGGCGGCCCTCCCTTTCTACGGCTGGCCGGGTTATCGGACCGTGCTCCAGGAATGGGCCGGCACGCTCTCCCGGTCCACCCCCGTTCTCTTCACCGTCCAGGCCAATGCCTCGATCTATTCTCTTTTCTTGAAGGTCCTGCCCGCCGGGTCGGCGCATCTGGCCAGAGTGCTGCTCGTTGTCTCCTGCTTGATCCTGGCCGGGCTCGTCCTATGGCTGATGGTTGCCGGCCGCCGAAAAGGCTTGCTGAACCCCGAAGTGCTGGAGATCTCCTTCCTCCTCATATTGATCCCCATGCTCTCGCCCCTGGGCTGGTACTACAATTATCTCTATGCGCTCCTGGCCACCTTCATCCTGATCAACGACATCGGCCGAATGCCGGTCTGGATGCGCTGGACGGTCGCCCTGAATTTCTTCCTGATCTGCGCCATTCCCATGGGCGCCCTGAGCAAGCCGTTCTTCCGCATCTATATGACCCATTCCCTGGCCGTGATAAATTTTCTGTTCGTTATTTTTTGCCTGCTCTATCTGCGGGCCAGGCGCGTGACTTAGTTCAGACCTGCTTCTAAAAACCGGCGTCACTGATCTTTTTTTCCCGGAAGGTCCCGAACTTCTGGAGCAGCGGCCTTATCTCGGCGGCCTTGCCCACCACCACCATCACGAAATCCTTCTTGGGCAGCAGCTTGGCGGCAGACCGGCCGGCGGCCGGAGGGGTCACCTTTTCTACGGAGGCCAGGTAGCGGTCATAGTAGTCGAACCCCAGGCCGTAGAAGGCCAGACGGACAAAAGCTTCGGCTTTGTCCCCGTTTTGTTCCAGCGATAACGGGAATAGCCCCAGAATGTAGTTCCGAGCGCTCTCCACTTCCTTGTCGGCGAACCCTTTATTCTGCGCCTGGCCGAGCAGGTCCAGGGTGATGTCCAGCATCTCGCCGATCTTGTCGTTCTTGGTGTAGGAGGAAATGGCGAACAGGCCGCCCTGCTTCCAGGTCTGGAAGCTGCTGCCCGCGCCATAGGTCAGGCCCCGCTTGATCCGGAGCTCGGTGTTGAGCCAGGAGGTGAAGCGGCCGCCGAACAGGGCGTTCATTACCGAGGCGGTGGGGTGAACCGGGTCGGCCGCGGCATAGCCGGGCGCCCCCAACACGAAATAAGCCTGGGTGGCGTCGGGCTTGTCCACCAGGAGGAACGTCTTGCCCTTGGGGAGGGGCAGCGGCGGAAGGCCGAGCGCCGGGGCCGGGGTCGAGGGGTTCTTCCAGAGGCCGAGCGTCGCCTGGAGCAGAGCCTCAAGCTTGGCCTTGTCGATGGCGCCCACGACCGAAGCCAGGCATCGGTCGGGACGATAGCGCTCCCGGTAGAAGCGGAGGATGTCCGGGCCGGTCATCTTTTTCAGGCTGCTCTCTGTTCCGGACGACAGCCGGCCCAGGGGATGGGAGCCGAAATAGGCCTTCTGAAAATAAAGCCTGACCGCCCGGCGCGGATTGTCCTTGATGGCCGCGATCCGGTCAACCCAGCGCGACCTCTCCCGGGCGAATTCCTCCTCGGGAAATGTGGGGCCCGCCAAACAGGCCGAGGCGATCTCCAGGACCCGGGGAAAATGCTCGGTCAGGCTGTCGGCGCTGACCTCAGCGAATTCGTCCTCGGCGGACAGGGACAGACTGGCGCCCATGAAAT
>Ga0315282_10015294_pt1 | contig 11333 bp, 9 predicted proteins | sample YL17G07_20_MG_FD_203693 | JGI IMG/M metagenome (GOLD analysis project Ga0315282, IMG submission 203693) | Sediment microbial communities from Yellowstone Lake, YNP, Wyoming, USA - YL17G07_20 | ecosystem: Environmental > Aquatic > Freshwater > Lake > Sediment | place: USA: Wyoming | collected...
GGAGTAGCGTATAAGTCGCAGTCATGTGGTCGCGGTTGTGCTCGAACGGACACTGGAGCCGGCGAGAGGAATCGAACCCCCAACAAGCTGATTACGATTCAGCTGCTCTACCGTTGAGCTACGCCGGCCCCGAGGCAACAAGAATATACCATTGCATGGCAGACGCGTCAAGCCTTGCCTTCGCGCAGGGCGGAAAGAGGGACGTTAACCACCGAGCACACCGAGACCACAGAGTGGGAAAGGAGGCTTTGGCAAGTTGGCGGCGGGATCAAGCTACTGGATGTCGGACCCCGACCCGTCGGTCTCAACCGGCGTCGCGGTAGCGGCGCCACCACAGCCGGGGGCGGCCCCCTTCGCTGCGCTCAGGGCAAGCTCTTCGGCAGGCTCAGGGCGAGTTGTGCCACATGAAGGGTAGCCACCCCAACCAGGAACGGTCATACCCTTCGCGGATAGACCTCACTCCGGCCACGGGGCATTGACGTCGCGCTTGAAGAAGTTGGCGGTTTGCGCGAATGGCTTCGTTCGCTCGACGAGCGCCGCGATCTCCTCCGCAGAGAGTTGCCTGAACTTGCGCACCGCCTCAATCAGCCGCGGGATCTGCCCCGCGTTCATGAATCCGACCACCGCCGTGGTCACCGGCAGCGTCAACGCGTAGTTGATGGCGGACTGAATGCCGATGGCATTGGGCCCGTTGATGAGCGTGCCGCGCCCGAGCACCTTCATGTTGATGATCCCCATCTTGCGCTCGAGCGAGAGGTCCAGCAGGCGTCCCTGGAACGGCAGGTGATGCATGCCCGCCGCGTTCATCGGCATCAGGATGGTGTCGAAGTCGAAGCGGCGCAGCATCTCGATCAGCGGCTCGGGATCGCGATGCCCGGTGACGCCGAGCCAACGGGCCAGGCCCTGCTGCCGCGCCTCAACCACCGCCCTGAGAGAACCATCTTCGGCGGTGACGCGGTCGGCGTCATCGAGGTCCTGGACGTGATGGATCTGAAGCAGATCTACGTAGTCGGTGCGCAGGTTGCGCAGACTGGTCTCGATGCACCGCCAGGCCTCGTCATACGGGCGCACGTTGACTTTGGTCGTGAGGAACACTTTCTTGCGGCGGTCGCCGAGGACGCGGCCGTAGTGCATTTCGCCGCCGTCGTACTCGCGGGCGGAGTCGAAGTAAGTGATGCCGTGTTCGAACGCGCTGTTGATGATCGCTTCGGCGCGCCAGCCGGCATCGGGCGAGTGCAGGCCGTTGTCCCCGCCCAGGCCGAGCATCGACACCCGCTCGCCGGTGCGGCCGAGGATGCGCGTGGGAAGCGTGGTGACGCGGCCGCGCGTGACTTCCTGCACGCCTGGGAACGGCGCGTCGAAGATGTGTGCGCCGGCCTGGTCGGCGATGACAGCCGCGGCCGCGGCTCCGAGAGCCGCGCGGAGGAAATCACGTCGAGTCAGGGGCATGAGTCAAGCCTGTGCATAGTACAGACGGCGTTGGCGCAGGCGGCGTACTGGAGTAGCCGCGCCCAGTCTTTCGGTCTCGCCGAACCTGCGTTCATCCGCGTATATCCGCGGCTACATGACCTCGCTATCCCTCAAAATGGATAAGCACATCTTGCGGCAGCGCCAGGCCCGCGGCGACCTCCAGCGCCTTGAGCACAGCGAAGGGAACCGGGCATGCCGGATGCAGGTTCGCCTTCGCCGCGGGCTCAAAGACGAAGAACTCGGCGCACTTGCGGCCTGCCGCGCACGTGGCGTTGAGCGAGCCGATCGCCGCCGCGAACTCGCGGACGCGCGGGCAGTCGGAGGCAACGGTGACGCGGACGTTGCCCTCGTCATTCGCCGCCGCCTCGATGCGCGCGGTGAAGTTGCAGTTGCCGGGAGTGACGGTGAGTTTGGCCATATGGTTCTCCGCATTCACGCGGGCCGGGCTACCAATATCCCTTCTCTTGTACCCAATCCCGCCAGCGCTTGCCAAGGGTGACGCCTTGGGCGATGAGCGGATCCTCGCTAAGACCATTCTTCGCCATCATGCGCGCAATCCATTCCTCGAGTTCGGCCTCGAGCGCGGCGACGGTGTCGGGTCGCTCAGCGGCGACATTGCGCAGCTCGCAAGGATCGTTCGCCAGATGATAGAGCTCGCGCGGCGGTTTGCCATGGAGATCGCGGCCTTGCTCGCGCGAGAGGATGAACTTGTACTCGTCGTTGCGCAGCGCCCACTTGGCCTGCCACGAGCATTCCATCGTGACCAGCCGGTCGTAAAGGGGCGAATCCGACTCGCCTGTCAGAAGCGGCGCCAAGCTCGTGCCTTCCATCGCCCCGGGCACGTGCGCGCCACAGGCGCTCAATATCGTCGGCGACAGGTCAATGTGCTGCACCAGGTGAGGGACCCGTCTGCCCGGAGTCACACGCCCCGGCCAGCGCACCATGAGCGGGCAGTGAATCGCCCCTTCGTACAACCCGTGGTGATCGAAGAAGACGTCGTGACGGTACATGTTCTCGCCGTGGTCCGAGAAGACGACGACGAGCGTGTCATCGGCGACCCCGGTGTGCTCGAGCGCGTCGAGGAGTTGCGCGACGCCGTCATCGACGTAGCGCACCTCGCCGTCGTACATCGCGACGATGAACTCCGCGTCGCGCAGGGGCTGCGGGAATTCGCTGAGCCAGCTCTTGAGCCACCACTCGCCGAAGGGTTGCTTGGTGATCGGAGCGAGCGTATCGTGCGCGGGGTCGGTGGGATCGCCGTCATAGAAGAGCGTCCGGTAACGCGGCGGCGGCAGATACGGCGTGTGCGGATCCCAGTAGTGGATGAAGAGGAAGAACTGCTCGGGCGCATGCTGGCGCAGCCACGGGATGGCGCGGGCGTTGACGTCCTCGCACGTCGCGGCGTGGCGATGCGTCATGCGCGAGCTCGGGTCGATGTAGAACTCGTAGCCGCGAGCGAACCACGGCTTCATCGCGCGCATGCTGTCAACCGCACACGTAGTATATCCGTCTTTCTGCAGCAGCTCGGGCAGGAAGGGCGCGTCGTCGGCAAGCGACGTCCTCCCGCCGTGGCTGACGATGCCGTGGGTGATGGGATACTGCCCGGTGTAGGTCGTCGTGTACGAGGGCTGCGTCGGAACCACGGGCGTATAGAGCTTCTCGAACAGGACGCTCTGCGCCGCGAGAGCGTCGAGGTTGGGGCTGGTCTCGCGGTGGTAGCCGTAGCAGCCGAGATGATCCGCGCGCAAGGTGTCGATGGCGATGAGGAGGATGTTCATGCTATTGGGCGTGGCGCGGGGTCGCAGGCGCCGCGACGAGCTGATCCGGAGGCGCGCACGAGCCTTCGCCCGGGCAGCCTGCGGTGTGGAGTGCGGTGACTTCGAGCCTGTTGCGCAATGTGCATGGCTGGCAGCCAACTGCTTCCGCGACACCGAGATTCCACGCTTCGCGCTGCGCGCTGCGCTCTGAATGACAAGTTCGAGGGCGCACGCAACCCTGAGCAGGAATTGTGCAACAGCCTCCTTGCTGCCACTCTGGAAGCGGCACCCTGAGTGCGACTGAGGTCGCACTTCCGGAGCCCCGATGAATCGGGGCCAAGGCTCCCGCACTCCATAGGGCCCCCTGCTCTCGGGCGGCCCTCAGCATCGGGCCGCCACCCACACCGGCCACCAGACATGGGAGGCAGATATGGGCAAGCTCGTATCAGGGGACGGGCGAACGTCCACGCCCAAAGCGTCGCTGTTATGCCCGGTCTGGATTGCACCCTACGGCGCCTCCCCTCTCACGTACGGCTGCCAGACCTCGTCAACGCGGAACCCGGCCATACGGTACACCTTCACTGCGCGGGCATTGCGCCGCGATCCGGTCGTCAGATCGCAGCGGTCGAGCCCGGCGTCCTTGATGTCGGCGAGCGCACGGAGCAGCACACCGCGGCCCAGCCCCTTCCCCCGCGCGTCGGGTTCGAGGTAGAAGTCGTAGATGATCGCGAGCTTGTCGTCGAATGCGAACCACGTGCATTCACCGGCGGCGCGGCCCTCGCCCCAGAGCTGCACGCAGCGGTGCGGCACTTCATAGCGGTACGACGCCTGGCGGGTTGAACCGTTCTCGACGACGCGGATCTCATACTTGTGGCGGGCGGCGGTGAACTGCTCGCGGCGGCTGAGCGTTTCCTCGCCGCGCGTGCGCAGCCCGGTGATGAGCATCGAGTAGTCCGGATCCTCAGGCACGAAGCCGCGCTTGAGCATGAAGTTGCGGGTGACGATGTCGCTCCCCAACGCGGCGAGCCCTTCGCTCGAACCCCAGAAGGGCATGCGCGGTCCTCCCCACACCCTTCGATCATCGAAATCGACGCCGTAGATGGGGTCGAAGATGACGGCACCGGCGCGCACGCGCGGAACGACTCCCCACCATTCGGTGAGGTCGTCGAGCAGGCGCGAGCCGATGCCTTGACCCCGCAACTGCGACGCCACGTAGAGCAGGGACAGGAAGGCGTCATTGCCTTTGCGCGACGCGTGGCCGATGCCGACGATGCGCTCGCCCTCGCGCGCGATACGCAGCGCCTCGGGCCGGAATGCGGCGCGTCCGAGGATGCGCGCGCGGAACGTTTCCTCAGTCAGCGGCACGAACAGCCGGTGAGTGAAGAAGCTGCGATTCCAGAAGGCGACGATCTCCGGGATGTCCTCGGGCCGGAAGGCGTCGGTTCTCATGGTCCTATGATTTCTGCGCCGATGGCGGGCAAATCCTGCTCGCTGGGCCGGCCAGGAGGATTGAACCGCGCTGCGGCGAACAACGCGGGCGGCTGGGCGGTCGCCCGCCGAAGCGGCCTGCGAGGCAATCATGAAGACCGACGTGCGCATCGTCGAGGTCGAACCGAGGTTCGTGCAGGAGGCGTTCCGGACCCCTCTGGTGTTCGGGTCGGGCATGGTGCGGACGGCGACCTCTCTGACCGTGCGGGTCAAGGTCGAAAATGGCATGGGCCGAACCGCGGATGGCTGGGGGAACATCCTGCTCGCCTATACCTGGGCCTTCCCCAGCGACCAGATTGCGCCCGAGGAGCGCGACGCGGCGATGCGAGAGGTGGCGGCCGCCTTCTGCGCCAAGGCCGGCGCGTGCAGCGCCCAGGCGCACCCGATCGAGCTCTTCCTCGAACTGAAACCCGAGCTGCCCCTCATCGCCGAAGAGGTGAGCCGGCGCCGATCACTGCCCCAGAGAGTCCCCGCGCTGGCGGCGCTGGTTTGCGCTTCGCCAGTGGATGCGGCGGTGCACGATGCCTTTGGGCGCGTCAACGGCATCTGCTCGCACGACGGCTGCGGGCGCGAGTTCATGGGACGCGATCTCGGCGCGTATCTCGGTCGCGGGTTTGAGGGGCGATATCCCGCCGACTACCTGCGCCGCGAGTATGCACCTGAGTTGCCCATCTTCCACCTCGTCGGCGGGGTAGACAAGCTGACCCGTGCCGAACTGGCCGCGGGCGATCCACGCGACGGCTTGCCGAATTGCCTCGAGGACTGGATCGAGCGTGATGGCGTCTTCTGTCTCAAGATCAAGCTGCGGGGCAATGACCTGGAATGGGACCTCGCCCGCTTCAAGGCGGTGGTTGGCGTGCTTCAGGCGCGCGGGGTGGCGGATTGCTTCCTCACCGCCGACACCAACGAGATGTGCGACAGCCCGCAGTATTGCATCGAGATGCTGGGGCGCTTGAAGGCGGATTGCCCGGCGTGCTTCGAGCGCCTGCTTTACCTGGAGCAGCCCACCGAGCGCGATCTGTCCGCCCACGAATTCGACATGCGCGAGCTGGCGGCCATCAAGCCGGTGGTGGTTGACGAGGGCGTCACCGAGGTCCAGGACCTGGACCTGGCGCAACGGCTTGGCTGGTCCGGGGTCGCGCTCAAGACCTGCAAGGGGCACACGTCGTGTCTGCTGTATATCGCGAAGGCGGCCGAGGCGCGAATGCTATACACGGTTCAGGATTTGACGAACCCGGGGCTCTCCCTGATCCACTCGGTGGGCCTGGCGGCGCGCAGCTTCCCCGTGCGCGGGGTGGAGTACAACGCGCGGCAGTACATCCCCTGGGCGACACAGGGCGTGCAGCGCGCCCACGAGAGCCTTTTCCGGGTTCGCGGCGGGCGGGTGAAAACCGAGAGCCTTTCCTCTATCGGTCTTGGGTATGCGCAGGCGGCGCTGTGAGCGCGGCCCGCCAGGTGGTCCCTTACGCCGTGCGCCGTCGGTGGTACACGCGCGCGACAAGACGCGTATTGACCTTGGGCCGCACGGTTGATACTCTTAGGCGATTGGCGAAGGTGCGGCGTGGGCGTGCCGAAGAGGCAGAAGACAAGCTTCTGCCCTACGACTTCTGACGTGACGATCGGCACTCGTGCCGCACGACTCGCCGACTGGGGGCGTACGAGGAGGTTGGATCAGCCATGCACGGTTCCATCCATCTGGGCAGGATCGCAGGCATTTCGATCGACCTGCACTTCACGTGGTTCATCATCTTCGCGCTGTTCGCAGTCGCCATAACCTCGCTGTTGCCTCATGAGGAGTCGGGGACGCGCTGGCTCATCGGCATCATCGTCACCATTCTCTTCTTTGTATCGCTCTTGCTCCATGAGCTGGCGCACTCACTGGTGGCGAAGCGATTGGGCATTGGCATCGCCGGCATCACGTTGTTTGTGTTCGGCGGCGTATCGCGCATGACGTCGGAGCCGAAGTCGGCGGGCGACGAACTCAAGATGGCGATTGCCGGGCCGCTGACGAGCGCGGTACTCGGCGTAGTTTTCCTCATTGTGTGGCTTTGGGTTCGCGCCACCGGGATCGGCGACACCGCCGTTCAAGTGGGGCTGATGTGGCTGGGCGCGATCAACATCATCCTGGCAGGCTTCAACCTGATACCCGGATTCCCGCTCGATGGCGGGCGGGTGCTGCGCGCGATCATCTGGGGCGCAACCAATGATCTGCGTCATGCAACCTACATTGCGGCGACCGGAGGCCAGGTTTTCGCATACCTCCTGATGGCTTACGGCGTCGCCCGGTTCTTCATTGGCGGAGGCCTGCTGCCGGGGCTGTGGCCGATTTTCATCGGCTGGTTCCTGCTCGATGCCGCGCGCGCCAGCTATCAGCAGCAGTTGCTGCAGAGTTCGCTGTCTGGTGTGCGCGTGCGCGACATCATGACGCAGAACGTCATCACGATCCCGCCCGAGTTGACGTTACAGCAGGCCGTGGACAACTATTTCCTGCGCCTCAATCACGCGGCGTTTCCGGTTGCGCAGGACCATCACGTAAGCGGCATCCTGACCCTGCCGCACGTGCGCCAGGTCCCGCGCGAGCAGTGGCCCTACACTCGTGCCGGCGATGTGGTTGACGCGCTCGACGGCAGCGACTTCATGAGCCCGGACGCCGACGCGTGGGATGCGCTGACGTCGATGGCGACAAAGGACAGCGGGCGACTGCTCGTCGTCGACGGCGGCGCGCTGGTCGGCATCATCAGCCGCACCGACATCATGCGCTTCCTGCGCACCAAGATGACGTTGGGGGCGTGAACGGGTACCTGCCAGGCCGTCGCTATGTGGAGTGCGGCGGCTCGCCGCCGCTTTGAAAGCGGGAGCGTGAGTGCGACTGAGCTCGCACTTCCGGAGCCCCGATGAATCGGGGCCAAGGCTCCCGCACTCCATAGTACATTTGCCGCTGGCGTTGACCTCGCGCTCGGTTCGGCAGCAGCTACCGTCATCTCTGCTGAAGTGCGGGCAATGATCAGCTGGCAGGGGGAAGAGCGCGGGGTCGCCTTACCCCACCGATTCGATCACCCGCGCCCACGCTTCTTCCCACCGCCGGCGCGTGAAGGTCTCGCGGACGCGGGCGAGCTGCTGTGCTCCCACTTCCGCACGACGAGGGTAGGTTACGCGCATGGTCTCGGCGAGACTCTGCGCATGAGGGGGGCACTTCGACGTCGGCAGATCGGCGAGACCGCCGATATCCGTCGTGATTGTGGCGACGCCGCACGCCATCGCCTCCAGCGCCGACAATGACGTCCCCTCCCCCGCCACCGACGGGATCAGCACCATCTCCGCCGACCTGTACACGGCGGGCATGTCTGCGTGCGGCACCGGCCCCCAGAACACGACGGCGTCATCGAGCCCCAACTCTCTCACCAGTGACCGCAGCGCGCGGACATAGGCCCGCTGCCCAGGGGCGCCGACGATTACCAATCGCGTATCGGGGAATACCGGTCGGAAGCGCGCGAACGCGGCGATCGCCAGATGCACCCCGCGATTGTAGTAGAGGTTGCGCGGGACGATGACGGACGGCAGCGTCCGCAGTCGCTCCCATCCCGCGCCCGGCCGAAAGCGCTCGGTGTCCACGCAGTTGGGAATGAACCACCGACCCGGCGCCACCTGCTCGAAGAAATGCTCGCCGGGGCGAATGTCGAGGCCCATCTCCCGAAGGAAGTTGCTGTCATTGGCGACGAAGGCGGGGCAGCGCCGAAAGGCCGCGCGCGCGATCGCTTTCTTGATGCGGCTGCGCAAGGCGCCCGGGCGATCGTCCCAGGTGACACCGTGGGAGATGCCGATCGTTCTCGCGCGCGGAGTGAGCCCTATCGCGGCGAGGGCGTAGATAGGATAGTGCGCGATGATGGCATCCTGCGCGCGCAGCACTCCGGTGCGAGCGATGAGCCCGAGCGCGTGGGTCCAGAACTCGGCGGGCAGGCCGCGCAGGGGATTCGGCACCGGCACAAACCACTGCGCGGTTTCGGTTGACCGGCGCGCGAGCACGACCTGCGAATGCCCACGCGCCTCCAACGCGCGGCGCAGGTTCTCGACGTACACATCGCCGCCGCCGACGAGGGGGAAGTATGTGTATGTGATGTGAGCAATGCGCATGAGGCGCTGCCGTTCCACTTTCAGAAATCCGATAGGGGATGCTTCGCCGCATCGCGCTCGCGCCTGCCCGGCCAGGGGCTCCGGAGCGGCGCTCGGCGCCGCGGCCTCAGCATGACACTAGCCACTGCGCTCAGCATGACATCAACCGTCCGGCCTGCCGATCACCGGCGTGCGACCGACGGCGGCGAGCGCCAGACGATTCGCGATGCCGATGGTGTACCCGCAGATATGGGCTGCATCGACAATCGCCATCGCCATCGGCGCCCAGAGCGCTGCCCCGATTCCAGCACCCCTCCGCCGCGCCCTGCGCGCAACCCGCAGCCAATACAAGCCGGCAAGCGCCGCCAATCCCCACAGCCAGGCTGGAGCAAACGCCGCGGCGAGCCAGATGACGAGGCCCGCGGCGATCACCTCCGCATAGGCCTTACCGTAGTGCCCGAACCATAGACCTGACAATCCGTCGCCGCGCGCGTAGCGGAAGAACTGGCCGAAGACTCGCGCCGGCCGGCCCTGCGGCCGCCAATGCACGATCGCCCGCGGCTCGAACACGAACCTTGCCCCCGCGCGCTTCAGCGCCACATCGAACACGGTGTCCTCATTGAACGGCGTCCATTCCGGATAGCGCCCGGCCCGCTCCCACGCCTCGCGCCTGAAGGCGATGGAGCGGCTCGAAGGCAGGAATGTCTCCGGGTTGACCTCCTCCGCCTTCGGCACCAGGGCGGCGACCGCCGCGCGCTCCATCAGGGTGCGTGGTTCGGGTTCGTAATAGCCGGCGACGACGTCCACATCCGATCGTTCCAGCAGCGGTCGCGAGATGGTCTCGAGCCACGCCGGCTCCAGTACACACCCTGCGTCAACGCATGCGATAATGGGCTCATCGCATGCTTCAGCCGCCGCGTTGCGTCCCCGCGAACGGTTCGCACGGGGGATGACGATGACGGTCAGGGGCAATCGCTTCCCGTACGCCTGCAGGACGTCGACGGTGCGATCGGTCGAGCCGCCGTCGGCTACTACCACGCGGTCGGGCGGACGCGTCTGGGCCACAATCGAGTCCATGAACTCGGCTATGCCATCGGCCTCCTGAAGCACGGTCGTGATGAGGCAGATCCCGCTCATACACCGAGCCCCCGCGTGCGGTAGAGGTCGAGATAGAGCTGGGCGACTTTGCGCCAGGTCTGCCGGCGCGTGAAGGCCTCGGCCTCGTCTATCATCGCTCTAGTCTTAGCGGCATTGCTCACATGCTCCTCGATCGCTGATGCAAGGTTCCCGGGGCCGTCGGCGATGATCATGTTCTGCGCCGCGGGAAACAGCTCCAGGTACTCGCGCTTCAACGGATTGTTGTAGAGCGAGCACGCGAGGCGGCGATTGGCCATAGTCTCGAGGATGCTCAGGTACCCGGAGACGAACGCAAACCTGCACTCGTCGAGGCACGCCGCGATATCGGTGACCCATCCGCGGAGGATAATGTTGACGTCCGCTTGACAGGCGAAGTCAATGACGTTGTCGCGCAGCGGCCCGTCGCCGCAGACAATGAGGGAGATGTCGAGCCCGCGCTCGCGCAGCAGGCGCAGCGCCTCGAGGTAGGCCATAATGCCGGTATCGGGCGCGAGGCGGCCGACGTAGAGCGCCGGGGCGTCGGGATCGGGATCAGGCGCGCGGCGGGATGGTGCATCGACGCCGCCGTAGGACACGACATCGCATGAATGCTCGTACCAGCGGCAGATGAACTCGCCCATGCAGATGACTCCTGCGGCGCGCGAGGCCAGCCGTCGCCGGAGCCACCGCGCCGTGCGCGGGATCGGGTAGCCCTCGTATCCGTGAAAGGTCACGAACAGCGGCGCCCGAGCCGCGGGCCAGGCCGGCGCGACGAAGCGCAGGTAGGGGTATGAGTCGTGGCAGTGGATCACATCCGCCTTCTGGAATACCTCAACCTGGCGGTCGCGCGGCGCCTTGGAGATGCCGCCGGCGACGCGGCGCACGTGGATACCGCGCAGCTCCTCCCGTTCGGGCAGCGAGGCTTCCCAACGCCGGGTGAGCACGGTCACATCGTGCCCGAGCTTCACCAGTTCCTCGCTCACGCGCAGGACGTGCTTCTCGACGCCGCCCAGGCGCGGCGCGAAGTACCCGGTTGCCATGAGGATGTTCAAGCGGGTTACCCGTTCACAGTCGGCGCAGCCATTCGTCGTTCCACCTTCGGATCCGTTGCCGCCGAAGCATCTCTCTCCGCTGCGGCCGCGCCAACAGGGGCCATGACACGACCAGACCGAGAGCCACGACCGCCGCCGCCGCCGCCCCTGCGGCACCTGCGAGCAGCGCCAGGATGAGATCCGCAATGAGCCTCGACCACAGCCGCCTGCGCGAGAGCGGCCTCACCTCACCGCCAAGCTCACGGTAACACAGCGGCGTGTGCATCGACAACGCGAGCAATTCGAGCCGCGCCGGCCCTGGCCAAGCGGCCGCATCAAACACGATGCATGTATCGGTTGC
>Ga0315282_10015295_pt1 | contig 11333 bp, 9 predicted proteins | sample YL17G07_20_MG_FD_203693 | JGI IMG/M metagenome (GOLD analysis project Ga0315282, IMG submission 203693) | Sediment microbial communities from Yellowstone Lake, YNP, Wyoming, USA - YL17G07_20 | ecosystem: Environmental > Aquatic > Freshwater > Lake > Sediment | place: USA: Wyoming | collected...
AGCATCATTCGACGATTTGATGATTCGAGAATCGTTTACATCCCTGGGGCTCATAAAGGAATAGCATGTTTAGGGGAGAACTATTGCAATGCTCTTAACAGATCAACGGGGGAATTCATTCTTATCCTTGATGGAGATGATTATATTCCCCCGAATCGGCTTGAGATCCAGCTTCCAGTTTTTGAAGATCGAAGGATTGTACTAAGCCATGGCAGATACGCCTATGTTTTTGATAAAAAAACCGTCATCTATCCCACTTTGTTTGGAAGTGATATTCTAAATAATCAACCTTTAGGGTCGGCATTGAAAGCTTTCCTGCAAGGGTTTAATCCAATTGGGGCGCAAAGCGTGATGGTAAGGAAATCCGCACTTCTAGAAATGGGGGGATTTACGCAGCTTCCTTATCTTCCGTTAGTCGACTATCCGACCTGGATGAAATTATCCTTGGTCGGTCCATTTAGGTATATTCCCGAAGTCCTTGGGTATTGGAGAAGACATTCATTATCCATCACAATAAATCAGGGCGAGCACATCATCAATGGATATATGAGATATGGTGATGAATTTGTAGATTCTTTTCATGAGAAGCTGGCTGCTCTTGGCCTTACAAGGTTCGTCGAGAAGAGGGGGGGGATCGCGCATCTATCTCTCGCTTGGATCAAACTTTCAAACCGAGACTGGGACAAGGCGTTAGGCCTTGCCAAGAAGAGCTGGGAATTCAGGGAAGATGTCTCCTGGTCATTTAGGATCAAAATGCTGATCACTCTAATCGGTGCCTATCTGCACTTGGACACCCCCCGCTTTTTCAAGGGGATGATGAAATTGATTTATCAAAAGGATCCTCAGGGCATCTCCTCAATACGATTCTGAAGGCTTTAGACAAGAATGGGAAAAAGACGATGTGTGGGATCTGTGGAGAGATAAACTTTCATCAAGGCCCAAGAACGGAGATCATTCATAAGATGTGCGATGTTCTGAAACATCGGGGGCCGGATGACGAGGGGATGGTTTTTATCAGAGGAAATCAATATCTTGAAATAAAGGAGCCCTCCGAGTTTGGCTCATTGAAAAATAATTTTGAGGTGGCTTTGGGCCATCGGCGTCTCTCAATTATTGACCTTTCGAAGGCTGCCCATCAACCGATGTGCAATGAAGATGGAAGTATTTGGATTGTCTTTAATGGGGAAATTTATAACTTTCAAGACCTGAGAAAGGGGCTCGAAAAGAAGGGACATCTATTCAAATCGAATTCTGATACAGAAGTCATTCTTCATGCCTATGAGGAATGGGATGTTGAATGTCTGAATCGTTTCCGCGGAATGTTTGCGTTGGCGATATGGGACTCCAACCTTAGACGATTATTCATGGCACGTGATCGACTGGGTAAAAAACCCCTGGTATATTTTCACAAAGGTGGTCATCTCATCTTTGCTTCAGAGATAAAAGCCATCCTTCAAGGTCCTGATATCGAGAGAAAGGTAAATCTTTACGCCCTCCATAATTATCTTACATATCAATATGTTCCTTCCCCGGATACGATATTCGAAGGGATAAAGAAATTGCCCCCTGCTCATTACCTTCTCTATGATCACCTCGGAAACATCAGTATAGAACGGTATTGGAAACTCCATTTCACTCCCACTCAAAATACGGATAACGATTTATCAGAATGGTGTGATCGAATTCGAACCGAACTCGAAGAATCCGTGAAACTTCGATTAATCAGTGATGTGCCTTTAGGTGCCTTCCTGAGTGGTGGAATTGATTCGAGCCTTGTCGTTGGGATGATGGCGAAGCTCAGCGGCAAACCGGTGAAGACATTTTCAATTGGGTTTGAGGAAAAGGATTTCGATGAACTTTCCTATGCAAAATTAGTATCGGATCATTTTGCTACGGAACATCATGAGTTTGTTGTGAGACCGAACGCGATTGAGATTTTGCCAGAATTGGTATGGCATTACAACGAACCGTTTGCTGATTCCTCAGCAATTCCCACATACTATGTGGCGAATGTAACGAAAAATTATGTTAAGGTTGTTCTGACTGGAGATGCGGGGGATGAGAACTTCGCAGGATACCAAAGATATCTTTGGAGCAAATGGGTCGCCCTGTTTACAAAAATTCCAGAAAAAGTGAGGAAACAATTAATGCCTGCGTTTTTGAGAGTCATTTCATCCTTCCGTTGGAAAGAAAAGACCTTGAACCGTCTGGTCGATTTCATGGAATCGTTATCGGCCGATCAGGCCAGGAATTACGCAGAGCAGATTAAGATTTTTAATGCCAAAGAAAAAGGGGACATCTATAGTGAGGATTTTGGCAAGAATTTAGAAAATATGAATCCGCTGGATTTTCTCTTAAAGAAGTTTGAAGAGGTCGAAACGGAGGACCTCCTGGATAAACTGCTCTATGTTGATATCCATTCTTATCTTCCTGAAGACTTGCTCGTCAAAATGGATATTGCTACGATGGCAAACTCGCTGGAAGCAAGGCTACCCTTTCTCGATTACAAGTTCATGGAATTAGCTGCCCGGATTCCGTCTCATTTAAAATTGAAAGGTTCCATGACGAAGTTCATTCTGAAGAAGACTTTTCCCGATCTTCTTCCACCCGCAATTTTAAAACGAAAGAAAATGGGTTTTGGGGTTCCCGTCTCGAGATGGTTCAGAAATGAGTTGAAAGGGTATGTCTATGAGATCCTTTTAGATAGTAAAGCGCTGAATCGGGGATATTTCAGGGAAAGAGGCATCCGGCATCTCTTAGATGAGCACATCGCCTTACGATACGATCACTCCGCCAAGATATGGGCCCTGCTCATTTTGGAGATATGGTTCAGAGTGTTCATGGACAAGGAGGGTGATTTTGCTTCTCAGTCTGCATAAAGGGAAGGGAGAGGAAGACTCTAAAGGCTTCTGGCTGTGGATAGAAGGGCGGTCCTTAGGGGTATTCTTGATCTGTCTCCTCCTCGCCGTGTTTGTAGGAATCCTTTATTTCAATTCGCTGGGAAATCAGTTTACGAATTGGGATGACGGGATGATTTATCAAAATTCCACCATCCGAAATTTGCATTGGGAGGGAATCAAGAGAATATTCACACACGAAAAAGCCAATACATACCAGCCCATCCGGATGCTCAGTTATGCAATTGATTATAGATTCTGGAAACTCAATCCTATGGGTTATCGAATCACGAATATCCTCTTCTACATTCTTACCTGTATCATGGTCTTTTTTACGTTATATCACCTTTCGATCCGTTTAAGAGATAAGAGGAGTTCTGATTCGCATGCGCGGGTTGCCCTCTTTGGGAGCCTTTTATTTGCTGCACATCCAGTCCATGTCGAAGCTGTAACATGGCTCGCGGCCCGTAAAGAAGTCCTCCAAGGATTTTTCTTCTTTCTTGCTTTTTATCTCTACCTCAAAGGCGGAGAAGAAGAAGGCAGGAAGAAATTCCTTTACTTCGCTTCGGTCCTCCTATCCATTCTCTTTGCGACACTTTCGAAACCTTCTGCCATTGTATTTCCTGCAGTTCTTCTTATTTATGAGATTGCTTTAGCAAAAAACAAATGGATTGATTATGTAAGAAGACACTGGATGTTTTTTGCGCTCTCAACATTAATTTCTCTAATCTTCGTTTTTATTTTAATCAAAGTGATGTTGGAGGCCGGGGGGATCAAACCTTACCGGGGAGGCTCTTTTTTTAATAATTTGCTCATTAGTTTCTATGCCTTCATCTATAATATGAAGCTTTTGGTCTTCACCGTAAACTACTCCGCCGCCTACACGATCTCTGTTTCGGATCCTATTTGGGATCTCCGAACCTTCCTCTTCGTCGTTATCAGCTTTTTACTTTTTGGATTGAGTCTCTGGTCTTTGAAAAAGACAAAAGTTATCTTCTTCTCTTTCTTCTTCTTTTTCGTGACTTTGCTTCCTTACCTTAATATTATCCCGATCAGCACTCTCCTTGCAGATCGATATGTATTCATCGCTTCCTTCTCATATTGCTTTCTCTTGGGAATTGTTTGGGATAGGTTTTACACCGTGAGGAGTGAAAGATTTTCTAAAGGTTTCTTTAAACTCCTCTCCATTGCAATACTTATTTTTGTTTTGATCGGGTACTCTTTTGTGACCATTCAGCAAAACCAAATTTGGGAAAACAGTTACACATTATGGGCCGATGCGGTGGAGAAGTATCCTGAAAGTAACACTGCCAATGCCTTAATGGGTGTGGTTTATATGGAATTAGGGATGGATGAGAAGGCCGCAGAATATCTTGAAAAAGCCATCGAGAGCCTTCCCTATGATTATCAATCTCGGAGTAACCTGGGCATTGTTTATGGGAGATTAAACCAACCTGAAAAGGCTCTAAAAGAGTTTACGACCGCACTGAAGCTAAAGCCTGAGCACGATACGATCAAAATCAACCTTTCCGTTTTTTATCAAAGACAGAGGGAATACAATAAATGTGAAGACCTTTTAAGAGAGCTATTATCAAGAGATCCGAAGAACGCCAATCTTTATTTTCGATTAGGATTGATGTATAAGGAAATGGGCCGATATGATGCGGCGATTGCAGAATTGCTCAAATCGATGGAATTGGCCCCCCATATCATTAATTCATATGAAGAACTCGGGAATATTTACCTGAGCAGGATAAAGGATACAGAAAAGGCAACGTATTATTATTCAAGAGGAATTGAAGCAGCTCCCAGGGCAAAAGCGAGAGTGGAAGACCTGAGGTGGATGATCCAAGATCTGGAGTGTCTTAGGTAGGACGTTGATGTTTCACATCATTTCTATCATTTTTGGAGCAATCGTTGGCAGTTTTCTTAATGTTTGTATCCACAGACTGCCAAAAGGGGAATCCATCATTATTCCTGGTTCCCATTGTCCTGATTGCAAAAAACCTATTAAGTTTTATGACAATATCCCCTTGATCAGTTACTTTTTGTTGAGAGGAAAATGCCGGCACTGTAAGAAACTGATTTCTATACAATATCCATTGATTGAAGGAATCACAGCAATCGGTTCACTGCTGTTGTCCCTAAAGTATGGCCCTTCGTTGAGTTATCTCATCTATTTCCTCTTTGTCGACGGATTGATTGTCGTTACGGTCATTGACCTTTATCACCAGGTCATCCCTGATGTGGTCAGCATTCCGGGTATTGTTGTTGGATTGCTCAGTTCCTTCATCATGCCCCATCACACTTACCTCAATTCCCTGATCGGGATATTGGTAGGGGGGGGGAGTCTTTTTTTAGTTGCGATACTGTATCAGTGGCTGTTTAAAAGGGAAGGGATGGGTGGTGGAGATATTAAGCTGTTGGCGATGATCGGCGCCTTTTTGGGATGGAAGGCGGTTATCCTCACCATTCTTTTAGGGTCATTGATCGGATCGATTATAGGGATTATCATCATGATCTTAAGGGGGAAGAATTTCAAATACGCCATTCCCTTTGGACCATTCCTCTCTCTCGGCGCTGTGACTGCTCTCTTTTATCAAAATGAAATAATTTTCTGGTATTTACAGTTGAAAGGATAATATGGGAAGAGGAAATTGGTTATTTAGAAAAATAGGTCTGAATCTCAGGACAGAGATCATTATCAATATTTCGCTTCTCATGCTTGCGGCAATCCTGTTGATCGGATTTACCACATCGAAAGTCAATGAGCAGAATATGATTCAAGAAAAGATAATAAATGGGGAGGGAATGATCCAAGATTTTCAAGCGATCATTGATTTTATGGCCAGGGATAAAAAGGAATTTTCATTGACCACTCCTTTTTCGAAGAAAGAGATTCAAGATTTTGTTCGCATCTATACTAAAGAGAGGGGGTTTTATGATTTAGTGATCGTGGATCGCGGACTGAAAGTCATCGCAAGCAGGCGGACAGACCTGGTGGATAAGAGCTATTTGAATGATTTCATGAAGAATTCTATTCTATCCGGCCAAATCAATTATGAAATTGAAAAGTCTGGAGGTTTTCTATCACCCTACTATAAGAAACTAATTGTCTATTCTCCCCTATGGATTCGAGGCAAGATTGCTGGTGGAATTCAAATGGAAATTCCCATCGGGGATGTGATGATGTATTTATTAAAATCCCAAAGGACGATTCTGATCTCAATGATTCTTGATGCAATCGTCCTTATCGTTTTTGGAAGCTTTTTGCTGTCCCGCGTCTTGGTCAAACCCTTGAAAGATCTCGTACGGTTAACACAAAAAATCAGCGAGGGGGATTTCAGTGAAAAAATAGAGGTATCTTCTAAAAACGAAACTGGACAACTGATTTTGTCTTTCAACCGAATGTTGGAGAGATTAAAAGAAAACCAAGAAAATTTGGACAATTATTTGAAATCCCTTGAGTTGGCAAATAAGAAGCTGAAGCAGGCTCAGGAGGAACTGATCCGTACGGAGAAGTTGGCCTCCGTCGGAAGGTTTGCAGCGGGAGTAGCTCACGAGGTGGGCAACCCCTTGGGGGCCATTCTTGGATATACCAGCATTTTGGAAAAAAATGGGATTGATCGAGAAGAGTCGAAAGATTATTTGAGGCGAATTGAGAAGGAGATCGAACGAATCAATCGGATCGTTCGAGAATTGTTAGATTTTGCCCGGCCGTCCAAATTTGAAATCCACGATGTGGAGATCAATATAGTGGTGGAACATGCCCTTTCGCTCATCTCCTATCAAAAGGTCTTTAAAAATATTGAAACCCGATTAGAACTGCAGCCCGGCTTGCCCATGATCAAAGGAGATGAATCTCAACTCTCTCAAGTGCTGATCAACATTCTCTTGAATGCGATTGATGCGATGCCCGAAGGCGGGATTTTAGGAATTAAAACCGAAGATCTGCTGATAGAAAACGGAACGGATGATCCTTTCCAGCAGTTCCATCCCCGCCGACGCAGAGGAGATCCGATAGAATCTGATTATTCTCAATTGCGAAAGCCCGATCCGTTATCGACTGTTCTTGCAAAATTCTCGAAAGGTGAACGACTTGTGAGAATAAGAATTTCTGATACAGGGGAAGGAATTGAAAAAGAAAATTTAGAGAGAATATTCGATCCTTTTTTTACTACCAAAGAACCTGACAAAGGAACGGGTCTCGGTTTATCGATTTCCTTAAGGATTGTCGAATCTATGGGGGGTAAAATGAGGGTGGAGAGCGAAGTGGGAAAAGGTTCGGCCTTCGAGATCTATTTCCCGGGGGCCTAATCTTTATTTTCAAAGTAGGGGGGAGAGATGATTCCAAAGCGCATTCTCATTATCGACGATGAGGAAAGCTTTAGACATATGCTTTCCGTCATATTAAAGAAAGAGAGATACGATGTGGAAACGGCTTCAAATGGGGAGGAAGGGTTACAGAAGATTGCCGTTTCCCCTTTTGATCAAATCCTTTGCGATATCCGGATGCCTCATATGGATGGTATTGAATTTTTGAGTAAGGCACAAAAGGCGGGAATGGATGCGCCGATTATCATGATGTCAGCTTACGGCACAGTCGATACTGCAATTGAAGCGATGAAACTCGGGGCTTATGATTACATCTCAAAACCCTTCAAACCTGATGAGATCATCTTGACTCTTAAAAAGGCGGAAGAAAGGGAGCGATTGAGAAAGGAAAATGAACTCTTGAGAAAGGAGGTTGAAAGAGAGTATAGTTTTGCAAATATCGTAAGTAAAAACGAAAAGATGCAAAAAATATTTGAGGTGATCAAGAAGGTTGCTCAGTATAAGTCGACGATTCTCATCACAGGAGAAAGTGGTACGGGAAAGGAGTTGGTTGCGAAGGCACTGCATTATAATAGTGATCGATCCCAGAAGCCTTTTATTCCTGTCAATTGCGGAGCGATTCCGGAGAATTTACTGGAGAGCGAACTTTTCGGCCACGCGAAGGGGGCCTTTACAGATGCCATTCGAACGAAGAAAGGGTTGTTCGAAGAAGCGGACGGCGGGACTCTTTTCTTGGACGAAATTGGAGAACTACCTTTTCAGCTTCAGGTCAAACTCCTCCGGGTACTTCAAGATGGAGAGATCAGAAGGGTGGGAGAATCGAAATCCATTCAAATCGATGTACGAATCGTTACTGCGACAGTGAAGGAACTCGTAAGGGAAGTGAACGAGGGTCGGTTTAGGGAGGACCTGTTTTATCGATTGAATGTCCTTCCTATCCATATTCCTCCTCTTCGAGAGAGAAAAGAGGATATCCCTTTGCTCATTGACCATTTTATCAAGAAATATAGTCAATCCATGAGCAAAAGTGTGGTGGGGATAAGTCCTAAGGCTCTTGAGGCGATGATGAACTATAACTGGAACGGTAATGTGAGGGAATTGGAGAACACAATCGAAAGGGCTATCGTATTGGCCGATGGGGATCATGTTGAACTGGAAAATTTGCCCATTGAGATTCAAGATTTTCATGATGGAGTTCAACTGACACCGTTGGGTGAAGAAGAATATTCCATTAAGAAGGCCTCCAGATTTCTGGAGATGAATTTGATCAAGAAGGCTTTAAAGAAGACGAAAGGAAATCATACCCAAGCTGCGAAGTTGCTCGAAATAAGCCACCGAGCCCTGTTATATAAAATTAAGGATTATGAAATCGTGGAAAAAGAATTGTGAAATTATAAAATAGACTATCCCGTATTTCGTTTAGGTCAAAAACGATTGTGCAAACATTTCATTTCCTTTGGAAAAAGGTTATGTCCCAACTTGTTTTAACTAATGAAAACTTAATAGATCTTTCTTGTGATGGCATTTTTTGTCTGAATTTATTAAATTTTTTTCATATCGGCTCGCCGGAAAACGGGAATGCCAGAGAGTGGTGGAGATCATTCATTTGTGCTCAATTATGACCATCCAACTTCTAACATATTAAAATAATTATATATTTTTGTATATTCCCCTCCTCCGTTTCAGATCTAAAAATTTGTTGGTATGCCTTTTGCAGAATCAATTGTAAATTCATTTTACGGGGCTGCATCATGAACCGGTGTCTAACATCAAACGGTTTTACATTGATTGAAGTTCTAATATCTTTGGTCATTCTATCTGTGTCATTGCTGGCTATGGCCGGTTTAATGGCGACGACAACGAAGAATACCTCATCGGGTGGCCGCTTGACCGAGGCTGCCACATTCGCACAAGACCGATTGGAACAGTTCAGGGTAATGAAGAGTGTACCAGTTGGACCGGGACCCCAAGTTCCCCCAGATCCCCCCGATCTGAAGACGTGGACTGGCCCTACTGGAATCACTTATACTCGAAATTGGAATGTTGTCCAAACCGGAAATCTGAAGACGGTCACCATCACAGTTAATTGGACTGACCAGACAAATCACTCGGTTACGCTGGTTTCAGTCATTTCGCAATAGATGAGCCACTCAGAATCCTTCCTGTGGAGAAGGGCGGCGGACAAGGCAAATTGAATGGAGAAAAGGAAAAGATGAGGACTGGATGGATATTCAGGGAAAGGGGAGTTACCCTTATCGAATTATTAGTGACGCTGATCATCTGTTCGATCGTGGTTGCTGGGATATACCGTGTTTTTATCGCTCAGAGCAAAGCCTATACCGTTCAGGATCAGATTGTTGAAATTCAACAGACCGTCAGAGGTGCCATGGATACTTTATTGAGAGATCTTCGAATGACAGGGTATTATGACGATAGCCCTAACTCAACGGTATCGATTACCAACCCAATCATCTATCCTGTGCAGGATAGCTCAATCACTGTAAGTTATGCATATTATAACAGCGGTACTGCATCATATCAAACATACACAGTCGCTTATTGGAGAGATGCTCCCTCTTCAACGCTGAAAAGACAACTGACAATAGATAGTGTGGCTCAACCTGAAGAAATTCTCTTAGAAAATGTGGATACATTTTATTTGACTTACGGGGTCGATGCAGTTGGAGACGGGGTCATGGATGATCTGAACGCAAATGGCACCATTGATGACGGAGATTGGGTTTCTGCAGCAAACGTGGCCGCGCGGAATGTGGTTGCCGTCCGTGTGACTTTAACGGGAAGGCCTGAAAAGGTCGATGCAAATGACGATCGCTTTAAGAACGTGACTCCAAGGAAGTTAGTCACGGCGGTGACATTAAGGAATCTATCCTTTCGTAAATGAAAAGGGTAATGCATCAGGTCTACGGTTTATAATAACCTGCCCATTTAAGATTAAGGAATATGGAATATGGCCAAAGAAAAAAGAGGGAGAATCTTAAACGACCAAACGGGAGCAGCGATTGTCATCGCTCTGATCATGATGATCGTCCTGACACTGATCGGTATCGCTTCGACGCTTACCTCGACGTTTGAAATTAAACTTTCCGGGAACAAAAGAGGAGCAACAAATGCCTTTTATGCTGCGGATAGCGGGGCTAACGTGATCATAGCGAGGACCGATAATTTTAATAGGGCTAATTACAATCCGACTACCCATAATTATAATCCTTTTACTGATACCCAGAATGTAAATGTCACCAGTGCCTCAGTCAATGCTGTCTATCAATCAACTCTGCAAGGGCCACCAAGGGGAGGAGGCTATAGCGCTATCAATATGCAGTATGATCATTTTTTGCTCCAATCTACAGGATCGGATCAGGTTGAATCAGGTCCGATTAAATCCACTTGCAGCCTTGAGGAAAGAGTGATCAGATTACTGCCTGTCCAATAGCGAGGAGGGTATGGATCGTTATGCAGAAGATAATCTATTTAGCAATCTTGTTGTTCATGGTTTTTAGTCTTCCTTTTCAAGCCGATGCCAATGATACGGATCTTTATATTCTTACTCAGGTCATGCAACAGGTTCCCCCGGATGCATTGATCGTCCTTGATCTGTCAGGAAGCATGGGCCAGACACCTGGAGGACAGTATTTGTATATTAATCCGTGTGACAGTAGTGGGCAGCACTGTAGTGGTTCTTCACAAGCTCACCATTGCGGGGATACAGATATTCCCTATTATCCAACTGACCCCACCGGAGGGGCTCATAAAACTCAATGTGACATGGGGAATGGTGGTTCGATCTACTGGGGCGGCCCCACATGCGCAGGTCCTTTCTATAGCCATAATGCAACAAATAGTTCAGCCAGTCAGACCGATTGCAGGAAGCTTGTCCTTGCAAAGAGTGCCATTTTCACTTTTCTTGACTATTCCCCCCCTCCTACTCCTCCTGATACTGTTTATGGAAATGGAACCATCAATGTAGATGATCAAAATGGACTGAATATCCTAATGGGGTATATGAGGTTTTATAATTGTTCGAATCCCGAATCAAGTATTAACTATAACAGCGGTTGTAATACACTTATCTACCCTTTCGGT
>Ga0315282_10015296_pt1 | contig 11332 bp, 8 predicted proteins | sample YL17G07_20_MG_FD_203693 | JGI IMG/M metagenome (GOLD analysis project Ga0315282, IMG submission 203693) | Sediment microbial communities from Yellowstone Lake, YNP, Wyoming, USA - YL17G07_20 | ecosystem: Environmental > Aquatic > Freshwater > Lake > Sediment | place: USA: Wyoming | collected...
ACTGGTCCCTTTATTTGAGCTGTGGGATGGATGTAACTTTGCTCTCCAACCACCACCTCCCTGGGTAAGGTAGGAGCATACTGGCTGCTTTCACCACTGAGCAGGTCTCGATGTAGTTGGAGGTATTTTTCTGGAGTGCCCATATCTATCCAGTAGGCAGAAGAAGGATAAGCATAAATTGGCTCACCTTGGTCTAAAAGTAACGGGAATAGCTGACGCTCAAAGCTGAAATTAACTTCAGGCGGAATGTAAGCCAGGACTTCGGGTTGTAGAACATAAGTGCCGGCATTTATCATATTAGTAGTTACCTGACTCCACTCAGGCTTTTCCAGAAATCGGGTAACCCTACCCTCGGTGTTAGTTTCTATTAAGCCATAGCTGGTAGGGTCATCCACCGGGGTAAGGGCAATGGTTGCCTTTGCTTTTCTTTCACGGTGAGAGGCTATCATAGCTGTAATATCTAGGTCGGTGAAAATGTCGCCGTTTAGCCCGAGGAAGGTCTCATCTAAATACTTCTCAGCATTTTTCACTGCCCCAGCCGTTCCCAGAGGAGTATCTTCTACGGCATAACTAAGCTTGACCCCAAACTGACTACCATCACCAAAATAGCTTTCAATGGGTTGTGTGAGCTGGCTGTGAGCTAGGGTTATGTGTTTTATCTGGTGCTCCCTGAGATGGCGGATGACATGTTCTAGAAATGGTATATTAAGCACAGGAACCATAACTTTGGGTATGTTGCAGGTAAGGGGGAGTAATCTAGTTGCTTGTCCTCCTGCCAAGATAACTGCTTTCATTACTACTCCTTTTACATCCTTAACCTATAGCCCACTTATGCTAACACGCTTCTATTTTACCACAATAGCTCCTTGACAAAAAATTGATTAATATGCTATTCAAATAATAAACATATGTTCATATGCCTCACGTGTAACACGCTGAACATTCTGCCTACTCAGCCTTTTGGATTTGGCTGGGGACGAAGGGGTTGGACAAGGCATAAAGGTAGTTAATTCAGAAGCAGTACTCCGTTGTGTTAGCCAGGGTCAACTATTCCTTATTGCTACCTACCCTATACCCGTTACTGATGGTGGTAGCTATTGAATCATGTTAAGTTAAAATTTATAATAGGAGGTAAAGTGATGCAAACACTCCCCATATTCGGGGTAATTATTGTTTTCACCCCCCAAGATTTAACGACTATGATAGTTAAAAAAGCAGTAAATATGGCTCAGAAAATGGGTAAACCTGTCCTGGGTGTAATTGAGAATATGAGCTATTTATATGTACCTGAGATAAATAAGCGAATTGAACTCTTTGGCAGGAGCAAGGGGGAGGAGATGGCACAGGCAGCCAGAGCCCCATTTCTAGGGCAGTTACCCATCGACCCACAGCTAGCCAAGCTGTGTGATGAAGGAACTATAGAACGCTACCACTCTGATGCTTTTACCGCTATGGCTCGAACCCTTATCCAAACGCTACCTCAGGCTATATCGGCTAAAGTAAACTAAACAGATATTCAATGTGAGGCAGTGATAAGGAGCCAGCCCAGAAAGGAGAGATGGAGAATGCCTCCTATAGTTTCAATTGTAGGTAAATCAAAATCAGGAAAGACGACCCTTATGGAAAAGCTGATTGGGGAGTTAAAATCGAGGGGCTACCGAGTAGCCACCATCAAGCATACCCCCCAAGGTATGACCTTTGATGAGCTAGATAAGGACAGTTGGCGCCACCTTCAGGCTGGGAGTGAAGCTACAGTCATTAGTTCCTCGGATAAGATTGTGCTGGTCAAACCGGTCACGCAAGCTCTCACCCTTGATGAGATAGCCCGCCTCTTCGGTGAAGACTACGATATTATCCTTACCGAAGGTTTTAAACAGGACAATGCCCCTAAAATAGAAGTCCATCGTAGGCAGGTTGGTCCACCCCTCAGCGCTGTCAAGAAGCTTATTGCCATAGTTACCGATGAACCCCTCGAGACCAAAACCAGGCAGTTCTCTCTGCAAGATACTAAAGGTCTAGCTGACCTTGTGGAGGAAAGCTTCATAAAGCCCCGGAGGGAACGAACCTCTCTTTATATAAACAATGCTCCTATATCTTTGAGTGCCTTCCCCAAGGAGATTATTAGCAATGTCCTGCTGACTATGGTCTCTTGTCTGAAAGGGGTGGGAGAGGCCAGGAGCCTTGACATTTTCCTGAGGAAGGAGCCAAAGTAAGGCTGATGGCTAAGAAGAAGGTAGAAAAGCCCAAGCGCGAAGTTACCAAGCGCCAGCTTTCCCACTGGCAGCAACAGAAAAAGAGACAGCGCATTATTCTTGGCTTGGGGATTTTCGTTGTTGCTGCTGTTTTAGGAATTGTGGGGGCTGGGTGGTATATTAAGCAGTATCAACCCCTGCATCAAACTGTAATTAGTGTAAATGACACCGAATTTAATATGGATTACTATATAAAGATGCTTAAATTCTATGGGGAGGGGCAACCTAGCTACTATATGTATAGTCTGGCTGGTGAGGTGGTGACAGTTATTGAGCAAAATGAGTTAGTAAGGCAAGGGGCTATGAAGCTGCCTACTCCTATCACTATTAGTAATAATGAGGTTAAAGAGGAGCTCAAGAGTCGTGACTTACCTTTAAGTAAGGAATATAAGGATTTAGTCAGGACTGAAATGTTAGCAAACAAATTGCGTGCTGAGTATTTTGAGCAGGAGGTGCCAGGGTTTGCTGAGCAGAGGCATATAATGGCAATGTTCCTGGAGAGTGAGAGTCAGGCAACCGAGGTTAGAGCCAGACTGGAGGTTGGCGAAGACTTTGCTGAACTGGCTGGTGAACTTTCTCTGGATGGTTTTTCTAAAACTAATAAGGGTGACCTTGGTTGGCATCCTGAAGATGCTTTGGCTGAACTATTAGCTACTTCTATACCTGGTGAGTATGCCTTTGACTCTGAGGTAGGGGTGTTGAGTCAGCCGATATATGATGAAGCCAAAACCAAAAGCATAGGCTACTGGATAATTAAGGTATTAGACAGGAAACAAGAGCCGGAGGAAGTACATATTCAGGCAATATTACTGGGTAGTGAAGAGCAGGCACAGGATGTGTTAGCTAAGCTGGATGCTGGTGAGGACTTTACTGCTCTAGCCAAGGAGCTTTCTCAGCATGAAGCAACTAAGGAAAATGGAGGCGATTTTGACTGGCTGTCTTTAGAAGATGTATCGCAAGGCTCAGCCTTTGCTGCGTGGGCTGATGTTTTTGAATTGGAAACGGGAGTAATAAGTGAGTCAATCCGTGATGATACGCAAGTAACTACAGGTGGGTATTGGCTATTAAAGGTTTTAGCTCAAGAGAATAATAAACAGATTTCGGATGATGATAGGGATTTACTGAAGGCTAAGGCGTTGAATGAGTGGGTCCTTTCGCTGTGGTATGACCCTGGAAACAAGGTCAACAGCTATCTAACTGATGGAATGAGGCAATGGGCAATAGACAAAGCTACGGGGGGATAAAATTAAACTAGAGGGGTTAAGGCAATGAAGAAACAGAGCATGTTGTTTGTTAAGGGGATTAAAAGGGGCGAAGCCCCTTTAAGAAATTCCTCTCCCTCTCGCCCAAAGGAGAGGGGGATAAAGGGGGTGAGGATGATAAACAATCCTAAACAGAGCATTGGGATTGGGTTAATGGGGTTGGGGGTAATTGGTGGGCAAGTAGCCAGAGTGTTAATGGATAAGGCGGAGGTTCTGGCTGAGCAGGTTGGTTGTCCCCTTGTCCTGAGGAAGGTGAAGGTATTGGCACCAGATTTAGTCAGACCGCAGGCACTGGAGATGGGCTCTCAACTTTTTACCACCGATGCCGATGAATTTTTTGCTGAGCCTGAAATAGATATAGTCGTTGAGGCGATAGGGGGCGAGACTCCTGCTTTACAGTATTTGAAAAGGGCACTCTCGGGAGGTAAGCATGTAGTTACCTCCAACAAGGAGGTTATTGCTAAGCATGGGGCGGAACTGCTAGCTTTAGCTCAACAGCATCAGGTAGGGCTGCGTTATGAAGCCAGTGTTGGCGGGGGCATTCCCCTGGTTGCCCCTTTTCAGCATGACCTTGTCGCTAATAAAATAAGTGGTATTTATGCCATAATCAACGGGACTACCAACTATATTCTTACCAGGATGGCGAGGGATGGCGTGGATTTCTCCTCAGCTCTTAGCCGAGCCCAGGAGTTAGGTTATGCTGAAGCCAATCCAGAAAATGATGTGGAGGGGATAGATGCCACCTATAAACTGGCTATTCTTGCCTCCCTAGCTTTTCAGAGCCAGGTTCGCCCTGAGGATATTCATTGTGAGGGGATTTCACGACTCAGTAGTCGTGATTTCAAATATGCTCTTGAGCTGGGTTTTGCTATAAAACTGCTAGCCATAGCCAAACGAAGCAATCATTCAATTGAAGTAAGGGTTCATCCTGTCTTTATTCCTGAGGATTCTCTTCTAGCCAAGGTTGATGGTGTTTACAATGCAATTTTAGTAGAGGGCGACCTTGTCGGCAGGTTGCTTTTCTACGGTGAGGGTGCCGGTCCTCTACCCACCAGTAGTGCGGTTATCTCGGACATTGTGTCCGAAGCACGAGATATTGTTCTTAACGTTGGTAGCTGTTTTCAGGTAAAGTTGGATTCCGGTGCTCACATTAAACCGATGTCTGAGATTGAGACACGATACTACCTTAGGATGAATGTTGCTGACCGTCCCGGGGTTTTAGCTCAGATTACTAAGGTTTTAGGTGACCACCAGATTAGCATTTCATCGGTTATCCAGAAGGAGGCTTTTCGTGCTGCTCAGACTGCTGAGATTGTTATTATGACGCATCCCGCTCAGGAAAAGGCAATGCAGCAAGCTCTTGAGGAGCTTAAACACCTAGCGGTGGTTAAGGAAATAGGCAACTTCGTCCGGGTTGAGAATATGTAGCCACCTCACCCCATTAATCCCCCTCTCCTTCAAAGGAGAGGGGGGAGGGATTGATTTCGAAGGGGCTTGCCCCTTCACTCTTCCCTTGTAAACACTCTAGGCGGCTCTACGTCTAACCAGGAAGAAAATGAGCAATCCCACTACCACCACCGCGGCTATAATCCCGCCAATTAACAGCCAGTTGATCATTGATGGTGCTGGTGGTGTTGGCGCCGGTGGTGTTGGTGCCGGTGGTGTAGGCGTAGGTGTCGGTGTAGGTGTCGGCGTAGGCGTAGGTGTCGGTGTTGGAGTTGGCGTCGGCGTAGGTGTCGGTGTCGGTGTTGGAGTTGGCGTCGGTGTGGGTGTCTTGACGGTGAATGTGCCGGATACGCCTTCAAGACTGACCGCATAGGTTCCGGCAACGTTCTGAGTTGTAGAGAAAGTTACCACCGCGCTAGCCTGACCGGCTATGGTTACTTGCTTAGTCTCTGCTACCGCATTGTTTATCTTGAGGGTTGCCTCGTAGGTGCCGGAGAGGTCACCGGTGTTGCCTATGGTGGCGCTGATGCTTACTTTCTCGCCGATGTTAACCTGCGTTGGGGATATAGTCAGGGCACTGGCCGTAAAGGCAGCCGGTCTGATATGTTCTAAGACCGAGAAGGGGGTGAAATGATATATGGTTGTGCTGATGGTATGGTTTGTCTCGTCTATTTGGAATGGACCTTCGAGGTTAACCCAATCAATGCCGTTCCAGTAGGCAATAACCAGGGTTCCACCCACTACGGCCGCTGGATCATAGGTCATGGTGAGGGTAATTCCACCAGGAAATTGAGCGCCGTTAGGCCTGAGGTTATAGGTCAAAGCAACGCGGTTGGTTTCCTCCGGCGGTTTCGGTGAAGGCACCATCTTAGTTATCGTTATTTGGCTTAACGGCTGACCGGCCTCAGTCGTGCCTATGGTACCTTTCTTGATATCCAGCTGAACCTTATTGTTGCCAGATGTGGCGGTAACGTCTTGTCTAAATTCACCTTGGCTGGTGACCTTGCCTCTTAAACTTGTGTAACCTGGTGGCGGTCCAACTGCACCTCCTCCAGCCGGTGCGGGGCAAGCTGGCCCCTGGTAGGTTGTGTACCAGACTTCATAATCCCCAGTCCGGTCATCACACCATACTATGTGAGCCTTACCATTTGAATCCACATCAAGGTATGGCATTGTCCAGTAGGTAGAGGGATTTGCTGTCCCAGTTGTGGTTAAAGCTGTGTCGCCGACGACTATGTTACCATTGTTGTCCAAAATCATGTAGTGAATATCAGGGCCTGCGGACTCCTCCCATGTTATGTGGATGTAGTGCCCGCAGTGGATGGCGGCTGCAGGATGACGGGATTTGTTTCCATCATCCGGCGTCAATGGCGTGTCGTCAATCACAGTAATCGTTGGCTCGTCGGCAGCATCTCCACTCTGGTCATCCAGGCTGGGGTCAAGCTTGGTGTAATAGATCTCATGGTTTGAGCCTCTTTGGTCCTGAAAAATGATGTGCACCTTGTCCTGGTAGTCAACCACAATCGACACCCACTTGGAATAGCAAGAATCGTCAGTTGTTAACATAGTGGCATCAATCATAGTATTGCCACTGTTGTCAAGCATCATGTAGTAGACCTCGTCATAACTTGTATCCTGGTAATCGGCCCACGCCACGTGGAGATTGTCGTTCGAGTCCAAGGCGACATCTGGCATTCCCCTCCAGGGCGATGATGCAGACCTTATCACTGTCTCAGCAACTAACTCATTCCCGGCATCATCTATTTTCATGTAGTATATATATCCGCCATCGTAGTCTGCCCATACGATATGGATATCGTCGCTTGAGTCTACGACCATACGTTGGCCAAAAATATACCAATTACCAAGGTCGGTCAGTCTGGTGTCGTCAATCACAGTAATCGTTGGCTCGTCGGCAGCACCTCCATCCTGGTCATCCAGGCTGGGGTCAAGCTTGGTATAGGTGAGTTCCTGGGAACCACCACTGTCCCATCTTTGGTCCCTCCAGACAATGTGTACCTTGTTGTAGGAATCAACGACAATCGCCGGCCGCGTAGATTCGCAGCCATCGTCTTCCGTTATCCTCGTGTCATCAATCAAGGTATTCCCGTTGTTGTCAAGCATGGTGTACCATATTTCGCGTTCAGTTGTACCATACTCATCACTGTAAGCAATGTGGACATTACCGTTGGAATCAATCGCCACATCTGGCTGGTCAGCGCGGGTTCCGGAATTCGTTACTTGTATATCTGCCGCCGGTGCGGCTAATACGGTGGTGAAGCTCCAGGTGATTTCGGCGTTGCCTACGTCATCACCATTCCTAACGGCATCCGCCGGTATGGTGACGGTGTAAACTTCACCGTTCTCGTTCTCTTCAAAATCATCGTGGGCAATGGTTACCGTGCGGTTGTCCCCTTCCAGGGTTGCCACTACGTTACCAACTGGACCCTCGGTATCTCCCACTATGGTTACACCGCTCAGGTCGTTCACGGTTACATCCTGGTCAAACAGAACGCTGACGGTGGCATCAAGTGCTACACCGGTGTCTTCGTCAGCCGGGGTTAGCGTCTCTGCCGCCGGTGCGGCTAATACGGTGGTGAAGCTCCAGGTAATCTCGGCGTTGCCCTCCAGACCACCATTCTCCACGGCATCCGCCGGTATGGTGACGGTGTAAACATCATCGTTTTCTTCAAAATCATCGTGGTCGATGGTTACCGTGCGGTTGTCCTCTTCCAGGGTTGCCACTACGTTACCAACGGCACCCTCGGTAGCTCCCTCTATGGTTACGCCGCTCAGGTCGTTCACGGTTACATCCTGGTCAAACAGAACGCTGACGGTGTCATCAAGTGCCACGCCGGTGTCTGAGTCAGCCGGGGTTAGCGTCTCTGCCACCGGTGCGGCTGGGTCTGCGCTTACCGGCACCGCTGTCACCAGGTTGAAGCTCAGCACCAGCACCAGGGCAAACAAAAGATTAACAATTTTACTTTTCACGTTATGGACCTCCTTTATCTTTAAGGGTGTTTTTAGTCCTCTTACATTCTCAAAAATTATCCATAGGGTCATTTACTGTCCTATGCAGACATTTTTCATAGATATAATAATTCGCCAAATGGCAAATATCCCTACCTCTCTTTTACCACACCCCCCCCTCCTTGTCAAGCTCTTTTCACAAATTATTTATTTGTCATTGCGAGGGGCATAAGCCCCAAAGCAATCCCAGAGATTGCCACGCTCTGCTCGCAATGACAATGAGGCGTTGCTAAACACCCCCCTTCAAACTACCCTCTGCTAGTGTTATAATAAGCTAAATGCATATCTTGGCTGGGCTTAAGCCAGCGCAGAGGCAAGCTTCAAGGAGTAATTACTAAAGGAGAGTCAAAGAGAGGCGAAGCCTCTCTTATATAACCAAGGGCAAACTCCCTTATCAAGGGAGGGGGATAAAGGGAGTGGATTGATAAGCAGTCTCATAGCTAGAGAGGATAAAGATGAAACTAGGAGTTTTAGTTAAATATAAAGACTTTCTTCCAGTTACGCCTAATACGCCATTGTTTTCATTGGGGGAGGGGGATACCCCTTTGGTCAGGTGTAGTGAGCTGGAGAAGGAAACTGGTTGCGGGGAGCTATATTTTAAACTGGAGGGGTGTAATCCTACCGGTTCCTTTAAAGATAGGGGCATGGTAGTGGCTGTAGCCAAGGCGCTTGAAGCTGGCAGTAAGACTATAATGTGTGCCTCAACCGGTAATACCAGTGCCTCAGCCGCTGCCTATGCTGCCTATCGGGGGCTTACTGCTATTATCATTGTCCCTAAGGGTAAGATTGCTCTGGGTAAGCTGGCTCAAGCTATTGCCTCCGGGGCTAAAATAGTCTCTATTGATGGAAATTTTGACCAGGCTCTAAAGATAGTGCGAAGTCTAACTGAGAAGCACCCGATTACTTTGGTAAACTCAGTCAATCCCAACCGCATTGAGGGACAGAAAACGGCTGCCTTTGAGCTCATTGATGTCTTGGGTGAGGCTCCCGATTATCTTTTTATCCCGGTGGGTAATGCTGGCAATATTACCGCCTACTGGAAGGGTTTTGTGGAATATTGTCAGGCAGGCAGGGCAAAGAGTAAGCCCAAGATGATGGGTTTTCAAGCTGAGGGTGCTGCTCCTATCGTTCGGGGTTATGTTATTGAGCAGCCAGAAACTGTTGCCTCAGCCATACGAATCGGCAATCCGGCTAGTTGGCAGAAGGCGGTTGCCGCTCGTGATGAGTCTGGTGGTGTTATTGATATGGTTAGCGATGAAGACATTCTAGCCGCTTATCGGCTCCTGGCGACTAAAGGGGGTATCTTTGGCGAGCCAGCCTCAGCCGCTTCCTTAGCTGGACTTATTAAACTTTCTCAGAAGGGGATGGACTTCTCACAAAAGACAGTGGTTTGCGTAGTAACCGGCACCGGACTTAAGGACCCTGATACCGCTCTGAAAAGTGCTGAGCCCTTTCTTGAGCTTCCCGCTGATTTAGTCGCTGTAGAGCAAGCTTTAGGCTGGAGTTAATCAAGGTTGTTTATCAAGGGTAGTTTGAAGGGGCAAAGCCCCTTCAAAACCTACACTTCCCCCTCACCTTAACAAAGGGAGCTTTAGAGGGGCGATGCCCCTCTAAAGAAAATATTTCCCCTTCCCCTTATCAAGGGGAAGGGGATAAAGGGGATAGGGTTACAAAACAAATATCTAAAGGGGGTGAGGTTGATAAACAATCTCTTAATCAATACTTGACATAACGTTTGAAACGATTCCAAAGCTAGTCAGATAGGAATCGTTTTCCAAAAATTAAGTGAGGTATTTCTTATTTACTCAGATAGGAATTGTTTTGGAAGACAAAGGAGGTTAAAGATGACTAAGGCAATTAGAGTAGTTAGTGAGGAACCCGGAGCATTTTTTCAACATCGCCCAGTAATAACTACGGTAGTTACTGCCCATGCTAGGGGGAAGGACAATGCTCTGGCGGTAGGCTTGCATGCCCTTATTTCTCATGACCCACCTATTTGTGGGGTAGCTATCAAGCCCGAGAGGTTCAGCTACCAGCTTATTGCTGAGAGTAAGGAGTTTGGGGTCAATTTCTTGCCCTTTGAGCAGGTTAAGCTGGTTTGTGCTGTGGGCAGTAGCACTGGTCGGGAAATAGATAAGTTTCAGAGGTTTAAGATCGTTAAAGACAAGTCGGTAAAGACAGCCGTGCCCATCTTGAAAGATGCCTATGTCGCCTATGAGTGCAAGTTAGTTGATGATAGGTTATATGGTGACCACAGGTGGTTGGTGGGGGAGATTGTGGTTGTGCATTGGCTGAAGGAGGCCTTCAGCTCTGAGAACACACTGGATTTGGATAAGGTTCGCCCTGTCCTGTTTCTAGGGCAGAATTTTTATTTTACCACTTCAAAGGATTCGGTAAGAAGTGTTGGCCGCATTGTCCATTGACCTTATATTATAGTTCTATAATTTTTAGGGCTAGTTGGTAATAGGTCTAGAGGAGGAATAGAGTGTTTGACGAAGCCAAGATTATGGCAGCGGTAACTTCTATTATTGAAGCTATTGGGGAAGACCCGGAACGAGAAGGTTTAGTAGATACCCCCCGACGTATAGCTGAGATGTATGCTGAGCTTTTTATGGGGCTTGGTAAAGACCCTAAGCAAGAGCTGATGGTAGGTTTTGAAGAAGGGCACCGGGAAATGGTAATCGTAAAGGATATTCCCTTTTATTCAATGTGTGAGCATCACCTTTTGCCATTTTACGGTGTGGCTCATGTAGGCTATGTTCCTAATGCTAGTGGGCGTGTTGTCGGTACCAGTAAGCTAGCCCGGGTGGTGGAAATTGTGGCTAGTCGCCCTCAGCTTCAGGAGAGAATGACCACCGAGATTGCTGATGCCATTTTTGAAAGACTTAAGCCTGACGGAGTCGGGGTAATCATCCAGGCTGAGCACCTGTGTATGATTATGAGGGGCATTAAGAAACCAGGAAGTGCTATTGTCACCTCAGCACTCAGGGGCACCTTTCGCAGCAAGGCGGAAACCAGGGCTGAATTCTTCTTTCTGATACAGGGTAAATAGGCTACAAATTATTATTGGTAGTAACCTTATTAAAAATAACCCTGCGTTGTGTGGGAGAAGTCCTTGCCTGAGCTGATAACGAGCCGTTTAGGGGGTTATTTCATTGACAGGGGAATGTTCTACTTCATAGGGCCAACTCGCAATCCCCCCGTCGTGGTAGGCAACCCTGGTAAAGCCGCTGTTTTTCAAAATTCGGTATGCCAAATAGGCTCTTAGCCCTTGGTGGCAGAAAGTTATAATCTCTTTATTATCTTCGAGTTCTGTCAATCTCCTTCTTAATTCCCCTAACG
>Ga0315282_10015298_pt1 | contig 11332 bp, 9 predicted proteins | sample YL17G07_20_MG_FD_203693 | JGI IMG/M metagenome (GOLD analysis project Ga0315282, IMG submission 203693) | Sediment microbial communities from Yellowstone Lake, YNP, Wyoming, USA - YL17G07_20 | ecosystem: Environmental > Aquatic > Freshwater > Lake > Sediment | place: USA: Wyoming | collected...
TCAAGCCGGGAAAGGTAACCAATGTCGTACTCATGGGAATGGGAGAGCCGCTTGCGAATTTCGATGAAGTGGTGGAGGCACTCTGGAGGATTGTTGAGCTTATCGGCATCTCAAAAAGGAGGGTCACATTGTCCACAGCAGGGATTGTACCTGAAATGCTTCTTCTGCCTGAAAGAGCGCCGGCAATAAATCTTGCTGTCTCATTGAATGCAGCAACCGATGAAGCAAGAAATGATCTCATGCCTATAAACAGGAAATACCCCATACGCATGCTCATTGAAGCATGCAGGAAATACCCTCTGCAGAGAGGGAGGAGAATCACCTTTGAATACGTGATGATTGAAGGGAAAAACGATTCACCAGAGGATGCACGCCGACTTGTCAAACTCCTGAAGGGCATTCACTGCAAGGTAAATCTCATCCCCATGAACCCCTATCCGGGAAGTGATTTCAAAAGGCCTCTAAATGCAAAGGTGCTTACATATCAGAAAATCCTTATGAAGAACAAAATCAGGACTTTAATCAGGGAAAGCAGGGGGCAGGATATCCTCGCAGCCTGCGGACAACTCAGGGCAGGGTATGCGGCGAAGGGAGTGATTTGAGTTTGGCTAAAACTCATAAAATCCAAGTCCCTGCATGTTTGTTGCATTTTTACGTAAAAGGCCTTTAATATTTCTAAGGGATTTAAAGGGGGAAAAAGTTGGCCTGGAGCCGAAAAGCAAAATATGCTGTATGAACTGATGCTCAAAACAGGGTACGAACTTACAAGCCCCATCCATTATGTCATTGCGAGCGAAGCGAAGCAATCCCCAAAGGGCAGCAAGATTGCTTCGGGCTCTACGAACCCTCGCAATGACAGCATAGGTTTTTACAGCATCAGCAACAACGAACTCATCATTGCATTAGATGCAGTGAATGAAAAACTGATAGAACAAATCATTGCCGCCAAACCTCAGAAGGTCATTACCCTTGACAGTTTGTTCGCCGGAAACGACCAACTCAAAACCAACACTGTATTGCAAATGCGGGATGCAGGGATAGATTTTAAGGCGATATGAGCCGTGAGCATATAATATTATTGATGCCTTATTTTAGGAGGGGGCATGTCAGATAAAAATTTAGTACCAATGGGAAGCAAGCCCTTTGAAGACCTGAAGAAAGTAAATGAATATGGTGCAGAATATTGGAGCGCGCGGGAAATTCAGCCTCTTTTAGGATATACGCAATGGAGGCGATTTGAAGATGCAATTAATAGGGCGCTAACCTCTTGCAAACAATCAGGAAATGAACCTTCCCATCACTTTGCCGGCGCCGGCAAACCGATCGAGGGTGGTAAGGGCGCAGTGCAAACGGTTAATGACTATCATCTGTCGCGTTTTGCCTGTTATCTTATTGCCCAAAACGGCGATCCCCGCAAGCCCGAAATCGCCAATGCTCAGAAGCAAGATTGTTGACATAACTGGAATATGAAATTTATTGAATCCGAAACATTGGAACTCAAAAAATCGACGTCTGAGATTAAGGAAGCAGTCATATCTATATCGTCTATCCTCAATAAACATCAACATGGTGAATTATATTTTGGAATTAAAAACAGCGGCGATGTTACCGGCCAGAATATAACCGAAAAAACACTTCGTGATGTATCAAAAGCTATTTCAGATAATATCGAACCAAAAATCTATCCTCTCATAAAACATATTAAGCTCAAAGGAAAGTCATGCATTAAAGTCCAATTCAAAGGAACCGACATCCCCTACTATGCTCATGGCAGGGCATATATCAGAGTGGCGGATGAAGACCGACAGTTAAGCGCAAAAGAACTCGAAGGACTGATTCTCAAAAAGAACAAAGATAAGCTGAGATGGGATACTGAAATCTGCAAAGAAGCAAAACTTTCAGATATAAGTGCGAAGAAGTTGAAATCTTTCTTAAAAAACACCGGACTTAAATATGATACTCTCCGTAGTGACCTTGAAAAATTAAAGCTCCTGTCTGACGGAAAGCTTTGCAATACAGCCGTGATCTTATTCGCCAAAAAGCCTCAGGCATTTTTCCCCAATGCACGTCTCAGGTGCGCTGTTTTCGGCACAACAGACACATCATTTACGATTGATATGCAGGATTTTGAAGGAGACCTCTTTTTCCTGATCGAAAAAGCCGAGGAATATATTTTGAAAAATATTCATATCGGCATGAAACTGGAGGGGCTGAGAAGAATAGACGTGCCTGAGATTGACAAGGCAGCATTCAGAGAGGCCATAATCAATGCCTTCTGCCACAGGGATTACCGTGAATACGACTCTGTCAATATAGCCGTCTTTAAAGATCATATTGAGATACGAAGCCCCGGCCTGCTCTATGGCGGGTTGACAATAGAAACTATCAGGACAAAAATGGTCTCAGAGAGAAGAAACGAGTTGATTGCCGAGATGTTGCACCGTATTCACTTTATCGAGAAATGGGGAAGAGGCATCAGGCTTATACTTTCGAAAGAACCTGACACTGAGTTCAGTGAAGTTGGTACAAAGTTTGTCACTACGTTTAAACGAAGGAGTTATATTGAGGAGGTAGAAAAGGGAGCAGAAAGTTGGGTGAAAAAGTTGGGTAAAAAGTTGGGTGGAAAAGCAGTCGAAAGGTCGGTGAAAAAGGTCGGTGAAAAGGTCGGAGTAAATACGGAGAAAGTACGGAGTAAATACGGAGAAAATGCGGAGAAAATTATTTTGACTATAGCAGGCAATCAGTTTATTAAGACCTATGAAATAGCTGATAAAACTAAACTATCAAAAAGCACTATTGAGAAAATTGTCGCGAAACTTAAAAAAGCTGGAATCCTGAAACGCATCGGCCCTGACAAAGGCGGGTATTGGGAGATAGTGAAAGGATAAACCTTAATAATTTGAACTGACATGGACAGGTAAGGAGAATCAGACGGGGCAGGAGCAGAGGCAATTAATTTAAACGAAAATATTCTATAATTATCACAATATTCAGCCTTGATAAGGAGCGGTATGGCAAAGGGGAAAATAAGAAAAGACTCTGACGGTGAGAATGTTGAAGCCTATAGGCATGAAACTGAGACAAGGAAGAATGTTGTTCCAGCAGGACTTGCCTCTTATGATACCTTAACCTCAAAACCTAAGAAGTATGAATATGATCCTCATCTTGACCCGCAACTTGTGTGGACTGGAAAAGCAGAAAACACATCCTTTGAAGTGCCCACAGTATTTATGCATATCCCAAAATACGTCTAACTTAATGTTACATATGAAGAAGATAAAAAATATACCAGAGTTTGACAGACCTCGTGAAAAGATGGAACAAAAGGGGGCTAAAGCCCTTTCTAATCTTGAGCTTTTAGCGGTTTTGCTCAGCAGTGGCGTGAAAGGCAAAGATGTGTTTGAAGTGGCAAAGGATATTTTAAGTTTGGTGCAGAATGATTTTGACAATATAAGTTTAGAAAAGCTGAAAAATATTGAAGGAGTTGGATTAGCGAAGGCATGTCAGATAATGGCAGCAATTGAATTTTCAAAAAGATTCTTGATAAAAGAAGGTGTAAAGATTAAAAATGCTGAGGATGTAGCAAAATTAGCAGAGGAATTAAAAGACAAAAAGCAGGAGTATTTTTTAAGCCTGACATTGGACGGGGCATCTAATTTAATACAGAAAAGGACAGTTTTCATAGGCACTTTAAACCATAGCATTGTCCATCCGAGAGAGGTTTTTGCTGATGCTATAAGTGATAGGGCAGCAGGAATTATTTTTGTGCATAATCATCCCTCAGGTGATGTTGCACCAAGCAAGCAGGATGTTGATTTAACTATCAGATTGATAGAGGCTGGAAAAATAGTTGGTATTGAAGTAATTGACCACATAATTGTCAGTAGAAATGGACACTTTAGTTTTCAGGCAGAAGGGTTATTTAACAAAGAGGTAAAGTGATGAACAAGCTAAATGAATATGACGTCCAGTTTTTAATTGAGACTCTCCAGAAGGGTGAGCTAATACCAGAGGACTACAAGTATAAGCTATTCCCTGTAAAGCAGAAAGAATACGAGCTTATCTATGCGGGCAAGATGAGAAAGGAGGACATTCTTGCCAATGAGGATGGAGTCTTTCCTGTGCCTTTACAGGTGGAAAAGGTTTTCAATGGAGAAGAATATCCGTCAAACAATGATGAGTGGAGAAATATGATTGTCTTTGGTGATAACCTACAATTTTTAAAGACTGTTTATGAGAACAAAGACCCTTTGATAAAAGATAAGGTTAAAGGCAAGGTAAAGCTGATTTATATTGATCCTCCGTTTGGGACGGGTGATGAGTATGATGGTGGCAATGGGAAAAGGGCATATACTGCAAGGGCTAAAGGGGCTGAGTTTGTAGAGTTTTTGAGAAGAAGGCTGGTTTTGGCAAGGGAGATATTGGCTGATGATGGTTTCATTTGTGTTAGACAGGCATATAATTTTGGTTTTGAAGTAAAGATTTGTCTTGATGAAATATTTTTAAAGAGTAATTTTAGGAATGAATTAATAATAAATAAAGCAAATAAGCAGGGAGCAATTAATAAAAGATTTAATCCGTCTACTGAGTTTATTTTTCTCTACTCTAAAAATCAGGGAACTTTAATAAATCCTTTATTTAAAAAAAGAGATAAAAAAGCAGATTGGTTAGATATGCATTCTCCCAAGGAAAATAAAGACAGTCATGAGGTTTTTTACCAAAAGCAGAGCTTTGTAGCACCAAAAGGAAGGCATTGGTCATTTTCTCAAAAAAGACTTAATGGTTTAATGTCAGAAAATAGAATTAGGATTATTAATAAAGAATATATAGATGTGTATGGGAAAAAACAAACAAAAATGCTTCAATATATGATGAGTGTTGATGAAACTTTAGAGTCTAATTGGTCTGATATTCCAAGCTACACATTTACAACAAATTATCCTACCGAAAATTCTGAACAACTTTTAGAACGAATATTGAAATCTACTACCGAACAAGGCGACCTCATTCTTGACTTCTTCGCTGGCTCTGGCACAACCGCTGCAGTAGCAGAAAAACTTGGCAGGCGGTGGATTGTATGTGATATTGGAAAGCTTGCCTTTTACACAATGCAGAAAAGGATTTTGACTATAGAAAACAGCAAGGATTTGGAGAATCCAAAAAAGAAATACGGTAAGAAGGCAAAGAGTTTTATCACTGTTAATACTGGTCTTTACGATTTAAAGAAGGTCTTTGAACTTAAAAAGGATGATTACATTAACTTTGTGATGAACCTTTTTGAAGTAGAGCCTGTTAACAAAAAGATTAGTGGCATTAGGATTGACGGGCAAAAGAAGGATGGCTACTATTGTCTGGTTTATCCCTACTGGCAGTTTACAGATGCAGCAGTAAATGAAGAATATCTTGAGGATTTACACTCACATATTGGTAGCAAAATCGGTGAAAGACTTTATATTATTGCACCAGCCAATTATGTTGAGTTTATAAGCGACTATCACGAAATTGGCAAGGTCAGATACTATTTCCTCAAAGTGCCTTACCAGATAATAAAAGAACTCCATAAAGTCCAGTTTAAGAAATTCAGGCAGCCACAGAGTAAGAGAAATGTGAATGACCTTGATGATGCCGTTGGTTTCCATTTCATAAGACAACCAGAGGTGGAATCAAGGCTTAAAGTCAATAAAAAAATCATTGAGATTCAGATTACAAAATTTCTCTCCAACTATCTGGAAGAAGAGACCGAAAAAGAGGTAGAAAACTTTGAATCCCTTGCAATGGTGCTTGTTGATAAAGACTACAATGGCAAAGAATTTGTAATGGATGAGTTTTATTTTGCAGAGGATTTACTTCCAAAGAAGAAAGAGGAGGAAACCGAAGAAGAAATCAAACAAGAACTAAAACAACTTAAAAAGATTCCAATTCATCTCAATAAGCAGGATTGCGGAGATAAGATAATGGTTGTTTATGTGGATGTATATGGAAATGAGTTTAAGGAAGTTTTATCCCTTAAGAAGTAACTATGCTGGAAATAAAGACCTATAATACAAAAGATCTTGTTTTAGAAGTCAATAAATCCTATGACCCCATAAGTATTGATTTGTCAAAATGGGATAGATTTATTGATGTCCTATGCGGTGACAGACAGTATCAGAAAGAGGCAATAGAAAGTGCTGTTATATATCTTGCATCAGGAAGATACAAATCTATTGAGGATTTAGTTAAAGAGAACAGGGTTAAAAATCCTGAACTTCGTAATAGATATAGAGACTTAAACGAGTATTTCCACCATTTACAACTGCCAGATAAACTTTCTGCCACAATTGACTTAGCAACTGGGACAGGCAAGAGTTATGTCATTTATGGCATTGCACAGATAATGCTGGGGCTTGGGCTTGTGGATAAGGTGCTTGTGCTCTGCCCATCGTTAACTATTGAAAAAGGGCTTATGGAAAAATTCACATCCTTAAGTGGGGATAGTAAGTTAAGACAGACAATTCCTGAAGGTGCAGGATACAAAAATCCAAGAATCATTGATGCCAATAGCACCATAAAGGACGGGGATATTTGTGTGGAGAATATCCATGCGGTTTATGAGACAACAGGTTCTTCAATAAGGGATAGCCTTTCAGGTAATGGAAAGAATGTATTAGTCCTCAGCGACGAAGTTCATCATGCTCATAATAAAGTTACAGGTAGAGACAGAGAAAGCCAGAGTATAAAGAAGTGGAAGGAGTTTTTACTGAATCCAGCCTATAACTTTAAATATATGGTTGGTTTTACCGGCACTGCCTACATAGATGACGAATACTTCACCGATGTTATTTATAGATATTCTTTAAGGGAATCTGTTGATGACAGAATGGTTAAGATGGTGGATTATGTCAGCAAAGACGAAAGCATCTCCATGGATGAGAAATTCCAGAAAATATATGACAATCACATTGAAAACCGAAATAAATACAGGAAAATAAAACCACTAACTATTTTAATCACAAAGGATATTACAAACGCCAAAAGGTTAAGAGAAAACCTGATAGAATTTTTAGCCAAAAAGGAATCACAGCCAAAAGAGGAGGTTGAGAAAAAGGTTTTAATCGTAACATCTGCACAGGAACATAAGGCAAATGTAGCAAAACTTAAAGATGTGGATGATAAAGATGACACAACAGAATGGATAGTATCTGTCTCTATGCTTACAGAGGGATGGGATGTAAAGAATGTCTTTCAGATTGTCCCGTGGGAAGATAGGGCATTTAATTCCAAACTCTTAATTGCACAGGTTTTAGGAAGAGGGCTGAGGATTCCACCTGAATATCAATCTCCACAGCCGAGGGTTAAGGTATTTAACCATGATGCGTGGAGTAGGAATATCAAAGGGCTTGTAGATGAAATCCTTGAAATTGAGATGAAACTAACAAGCTCTGTTTTAAGGGAAGGAGACAGGGCTAAATATAACTTCGTTCTTTACAATATCAATTACGACAAAGACCAACAGGAAAAAGAGGCAAAAAAGGATACAGAGGTCTTTGATTATACAAAAGGCTATATTGAACTTATATCACAGATTGAGGATGAAGAAAAAGGCACGGAATACATAAGTTTGGCAGGTGATATATATTCAAAAAATACACTAATTGAATACAACACTTATACTATTGATGAAGTAGTAAATAAAATCTATGAGGAGTTTAAAACAAGGGAATGGGAAGGACGGATTTTACGATTGCCAGAAGGTGAATATACCAAAAATGACCTACCTCCTAAAGAGGTACTAAAAAAGATAATCAGAACATCAATGGATAGGAGAGGTATCAAGGGGGGTAGATTAGTAGAAAAAAATAGACAGAAGATACTTCAGGCATTTGGAACACTTTTAAGAAAGAAGGGGAAAACTATTGTAAATGTAAGAAAGGTAAATGAACCAGAGCCTATATCTACAGAAGGAATGGACAGAGAAACCATTGCTGTTGGCAATTTGAGGCATAATTCAACCGTTTTTTATACAGATAATTTTGAGAATGAGTTATCAGAAGAAATTAAAGATATTGTTAAAGATGTTATAAACGATGAGGGCTTGCCCAAAAGTGCAGAAAAGGGGATGAATCAATATCTCTTTAAAACACCTCTTGATATCGTTTTTACAAAGGCAGAACCCGAAAGAAAGTTTGTAGAACAATTATGCAAAAAAGAGAATACAGAAAAGATAGACGTGTGGATTAAATCAAGAGATCGTGGATTTTATAAAGTAGAATACTCATGGAGGAAAAGAGAGCATCCCCAACAAGAAGAATTTAATCCAGACTTCTTTATTAAAATCCATCAGAATGGAATTGATTATATCGTTGTAGTAGAAATAAAGGCTGATAATGATGACTCTGACGAAAATAGATCAAAATTGAGATGGACAAGGCAACATTTTGACGACCTCAATGAAGAGTTAAAGAGGGGAAGTATTAATCAAAGATACATCTTTCACTTTCTAAGTCCTAATAGTTATTCGGAGTTCTTTGAGTACTTGAGGGATAGAAGGTTGTTAAAAGGAACATTTAGAAGTGATATTGAAGACAAATTGGATTTAAATGGAAAACAGTAAAAATATTGGGCAAAGAAAAACGTATTGCCGTCAAAGTCATCGACCACAGGGGGGAATGAGGTAATGGTGGTGAGGGAGATAGGGTAGAGGATAACAATGGATAATAAAAATTTAGAGATGCTTTTAAAAGATTTAAAAGCAAATATGGCTAAAACTACTTGGTCGATTTTTCTTGGGGCAGGTGCTTCGGTGAGTGCTAATCTGCCCACAATGGTTGATCTCACACGAAAGGTTTTAAATAACCTAAAGTCAGAAACCAAACATCATGAAATCGTAAGTGAAATAGTATCTGTGTTAAATAACTTTAAAAAATGTGAACATTTGAAGGAAACTAAGAAGGAAGTATTGGAAGATTATTTTAGAGTAAATATCGAAGATATCTTGAGTGTACTATATCAGATTCTATATCTGAAAATGGATAGTAATTCCATAGTGATAAATTATGGGAAGGTAAAGAATATTTCTCATAATGACATTGCTGACTGTATAAAGATTTTAAAAGAATTATGCACAAAAGAGTGCAAGGTTGAATATGATTTAATAACCCATAAGCAGTTCATAAAAAAATGGATTGAGGGCACAAGTAAAGTTGACATATTTACAACTAACTGGGACCTCGTAGTTGAACATACAAGTGACAGTCTGTTGATAGAAGATGATATTGAGTTAAGGTGTATCGATGGCTTTAAAGGAACTTATATAAAGATATACGATCAAACCACTTATGATGACGTCATTAAAACAAAGATGAAGGCGATGAAGATAATAAACTTATATAAATTGCATGGTTCAATAGATTGGAGAAAACAGGGGGAAGAAATTATTAAGAGCGAAAGTTCCGACAATGAAGAAGTCTTAATTTATCCAACACCTTTAAAATTTAAAGAGGTTCTCGGTGCACCATATATGGAACTACTCAGAAGATTTTCAAACACTATTGAAGACGAAACATGCAATTATTTGCTAATCATTGGCTATTCTTTTGCTGATTCTCATATAAATAATATTGTTAAGAACGCAACTAAAAGGAGCGATTTTAATGTTTTTGTAGTGAATCCATTTCTAGATGAAACAGATTTGCGGAGTATTTTAGGCACGAAAGCTAATATACGATCTTCTATAAATTTATGTTTTGGTTGCTTTGTCAGGTATGTAAAAGGAGGCGAAGATTATGAATCCTTTATGGGTAGGGAATGTAATATCTGTAATCGGAGGTAAAATAGAGGTTGCTCTCCGTGATGATATTAAAGATATGTATCTAAACTATAATGGAAGCCTTTATTACATAGGTCAGATAGGTTCTTATGTGGTTATTCCAGTTGCATATGAAAAAATTGTTGGAATTGTTTCACAAATCAGACTTGAAGACATAGGATTTAAGAAAGAGGCACTGACAGGCAAGGATGTTGATATTAAACAGAGAAAGGTTATGTATGTGCAATTGGTGGGGAAAATAAGTGAAAAGAGATTTGAAAGAGGGGTTGGGACTTATCCGTTAATTGGAGATGAGGTTTTATTAGCAAGTGATGATGATTTTCAAGCAATTTTTTCAACTAAAAAAGAGGATAATACCTTTGTAATTGGAAAGTTCTCACAGAATGAACGGTTTGATGTTAAAGTAGATGTGGATGAATTTTTCACAAAACATATTGCAGTTCTTGGGACAACAGGTGCTGGAAAATCATGCACAATTGCAAAAATAGTCGAGGAAATCCTCAAATTCAAAGATACTCATATCGTCCTGTTAGATTTACATGGAGAATATCTAAACAATTTTAAAGAAAAAAGTGTTGTTATTACTGGAGATGATTTAGAACTACCTTATTGGCTCTTAAATTTTGAGGAGTTACAAGATATATGTATAGATAGGAGAGAGCAATCAGCACATAATCAAGTGATTATTTTCAAAGAAGCGATCTTGAATGCTAAACGAAACTCAATAAATAAAGACCTTTCAGATTTGGTATCTACATTTACCATAGATACACCCGTATATTTTGATATTAATGAAGTGGTAGCTTCTATAAAAGAAAAAAATGAGGAGATGGTTACAGGAAGTAGTGGAAAAGACAAACAGGGGCCTTTTTATGGGCAATTTACAAGGTTTTTAACAAGATTAGAAAGTAAAATAAACGATCAAAGATACTCATTTATGTTTAAGCCCAAAATTTATACAGAATCCCATAAACTGGAAGATTTAATGAGAAAGATTTTGGGAAGGGTAAAGAACAACTATAGAAATATTACTATATTTGATTTAAGCGGAATTCCTTTTGAGATTAGAGATGTTGTAGTTTCCCTGCTTTCAAGGTTGATTTTTGAATTTAACTTCTGGAATAAAGATCGTGATAAGTCTCCTCTATTGGTGATTTATGAAGAGGCTCATAACTATATACCGAGAAATTATAATACATCTGCTAAAGTTTCTGTTGAAAGGATAGCGAAAGAAGGAAGGAAATATGGAGTTAGTCTTATGGTGGTAAGCCAAAGACCGGCTGAATTATCAGAGACGGTATTATCACAGTGCAATAGTTATATTAACCTGAGAATTACAAATCCAGATGATCAAAACTATATAAAAGGCTTGGTCTCTGACCAAAATGCTGAGTTAAAGAGGTGGACCCCGGAAATCGGACAGTCGTATAAAGTGTAAAATACGACAAACGTAAGGAGGTCACACCGGGATGAGCAAGACGAAAAGGAACAGGTATTCAGCAGAGTTCAAGGCAAAGGTGGCAC
>Ga0315282_10015299_pt1 | contig 11332 bp, 7 predicted proteins | sample YL17G07_20_MG_FD_203693 | JGI IMG/M metagenome (GOLD analysis project Ga0315282, IMG submission 203693) | Sediment microbial communities from Yellowstone Lake, YNP, Wyoming, USA - YL17G07_20 | ecosystem: Environmental > Aquatic > Freshwater > Lake > Sediment | place: USA: Wyoming | collected...
GCTCCCCGGATGGCCGACCATGAAGTAATATTTGAGATGCTGTTTCCGCCCTTTATTGATCTTATGGAACAGGCGGCGGAATTCCTCGAGCGGGGGGAGGTTCTTGTTCATCCGGCGCAGCACCTCGGCCGAGACATGCTCGGGCGCGATCTTGAGCAGCCCGGACAAATGATGCCCGCTTAACTCCTTTAAATATTCCTCGCTTTCCATGGCCAGGTCATAGCGGATGCCGCTCCGGACAAAGATCTTTTTGACGCCGGGGATCCGCCGCGCTTTCCGCATGAGCTCGATGAGGCGGCCGTGGCTGCGGTCGAGCCTCTTGCACTTCGGGCATTCTTTCCCGCATCGTTCGGCCGCCGCGCAGTCCATGCCGTACATATTGGCCGTCGGCCCGCCCAGGTCGTCGATATAGCCCTTGAAATCCGGGTGCCCGGTCAGGCGGCGGATCTCGTCGAGGATCGATTTTTCGCTCCGCGACACGATCCTGTCCCCCTGATGGAGGGCCAGAGCGCAGAACGAGCAGCGCCCGACGCAGCCGCGGTGGGTGACGACGGAAAACTGGGCCATCTTGAACTCGGGAAAATGGGCCGGGATCTTCCGCGAAAAAGGCAGTCCGTAGATCCAATCCAGGTCTTTGGTCGTGTATTCCGGCATGGGATATTGAAGGACATAGCGGTTGCCGTGGCCCTGGGCCAGCGGCCGGCGAATGGAAAAGGCGTTCTGGGCCCGGCAGAACTCATCCGGGCTCGAGCCGGCGTCCTCGTAGGAAGGGATTTCCTGAAACTCCGGCGGAAGGTCCTTCCGGACGACGCATGTCCCTTGAATTCCGGCCAGGTCCTCGCCGTTCGCCAGGCGGCGGGCGATCTCGATGGCCTGGAGCTCGCCCGGGCCGTAGACCAAAATATCAGCGCGCGAATCGACGAGGAGGCTCCGCCGGACCTTGCTCTCCCAGTAATCGTAGTGGGCGAAGCGGCGGAGCGAGGCCTCGATCCCTCCCAGGACGATGGGAACGCCGGGAAAGAGAGGCCTGAGCTTGTTGGCGTAAACCAGGACGGCCCGGTCGGGCATGCCGGACCGATAGGCCGCATGCTCATCCTTGGCCCTCGCCCGCTTGAGAGGCGTATAATTGACCAGCATGCTGTCGATGGAGCCGGCCGTGAGGCCGAAAAAGAGGCGCGGCGGCCCGAGCCTTTTGAAATCCGCGTCGCCTTTCCAGTCGGGGCGCTCGATGATCCCGACCTTGTATCCCGCGGCCTCCAGGACCCGGGCGATGACGCCCGCGGCCGAAAGCGGATGGTCGGCGTATGGCTCACCGCTGACGAGGATGACGTCGAAGCCCGAACCTTTTGCCGCAATCATTTCTTTGAACGATTAATATTCAAGGCGGCGGAAGATGAGCGCCCCATAAAAAGAGTTGACGATGATGAGCCCGCCGCAAATGAGAAAAGGATACTGGAGGCCGTAGCGAAACCCCAGAGGCGAAAAAACGAGCGCCCCGACCATCTGCCCCAGGATCTGGATGGACGTCAACATGCCGGCGCTGCCGCCGATGTTCTTTTTTTCGAAAAGCCGGGAGATGAAGAGCGTTGTCAGCGCGCCCAGGGCCCCATCGCCGATCTCGTGCACCACGCGAAAAGCCAGGGACACGTAGACGTTGGAATTGACCATCAGGACCAGGCCCGCGCCCGAGAGAAACATCGCCAGGAACAGGAGCCGTTTGTTGGCCCGGACATTGAATTTGAGGCACCCGACCAGGAAAGCCGAGAAGGATAGGAAAAACAGCCCCGCCGAAATATAGTAGGAAACCTGAAGGCTGTCGAGCCCGAACGATTTCTCCAAAAACGGGCTGTAAACGGTCCCCTCGACACTCCAATGGAGGGCCAGGATGAACAAGAAAACGACGAAAAGAAGGGTCTTTTTCCGGAGCATGCTCGTCCGGTAATCCCCGAACGAAACCACGTGGAATTTTTCGTGATCGAACCGCCGGGCGGCGAAAAAAACCAGGACCGTGATCAGGGCGAAGGCGGCCAAAAGGACGCGGAAATCAGCGAACTTCATGAGAAATCCGCCGGCTAAAACTCCGATGGCCGGGCCGAAGCCGACCCAGAACACGTAGAGGCCGTATTTCCGGTTCTGGTCCATGACCTTCTCGTCCTTGTAATAGAGGCTGGTGAGGGAGATGGCGAGAGTGTTGTGGGCCATCCCGAGGAGGAGAAACGCGGCGGCCGTGAGATAAAAATTGTCCGTCCAGGCAATGAAGAGCAGGAGAAGACTCTCGGCAAGCAAACCGCCCCGGATGACGCCGGCCATGGAAAAGCGGTCATTAATCCAGCCCGTGGGAAAGGAGATCAGGAGCGGCGCCAGGGCGAACATGGAGATGATGACGCCGATCTGCATGCCGTTGAACCCGATCTTCAGAAAATGGAGGGGAATGAGGAAAAAGATGGACGTGACCGTGAGTGTGCGGGCGAAATTGATGAAGTGGATTCTCGCGTGTAAAGACATAGGCGCCTTTTCTCTCCTATAAAAAGACCCCTCATTATAGCTTTTTCCGCGGAATTGTGAAGGATGAGCGGATGCGAGGAGGTGTCCCGGTCAAAAAAAGGGGCGGCCGTCTCTCCTCTGACGCTGCGGATGAGCGAGGAGGAGCTCAAGCCCGTCCCCTACAAGGGCTGGGCGGCTTAACTCAAGAGGGGACAGATTAAAAGGGGGACATGTACCGAATTCTCCGGAATTCGGTACGTGTCCCCGGTCTTCGCTTGGCCTGCCCCCACTGCGGCGGTCAGATGAAGGTCGTCGCCTTCATCACCGAGTTCTCCGTGGTGGACAGAATCATCAACCACCTCAAGCTGACGTTTGTAGCGGAGAAGCCGCCGCCGTCGCGCGTCTTGACCGAGGTCGCCCTGATGGCGGCCGAAGAGCGGGCGGAGTATTTTTAGGACGAGTGGTTTTGATGGGGGATGGGGGTCTATTGTCTTTTAGGCGCATTTGTGGTCGTCCGGCTCGCTGAGCCGGCCCGCCGGCCTCTTTCGTGGTAAATTTCTTGTTTTTGACTCGATCCGCGACTGGATTTATCATTTATTCGTGATGGGGAGCGTCGATTCCGAGCTTTATGGGAGGGAATGTCGCGCAGCGTACAAAAGCAAACTCCTATCACTTAGGATAATTTCTGAGTTATATCAAAACTGGCTCAAGGAGCATAAAACCCAGCGTCACTGATCCACTGGACGAGTTCATCGCCTTGACTTTGATTCCAGAGGAGGAGTATAGATAAGCACATCAAGTAGAGAAGAAGGGAACCTTGAAAATCCGAAACATCTTAACGGGGCTATCTTTTGGATCGGTTTTGGTGCTGAAGGCCCTACTATGTTATGGCGGCCAAGACGACCGGTCCCAGGCCTTCAAGGCCATTCATGAGGCCGCCAAAAAGGCCGATCTAAAAGAAGTGAAACGGCTCCTGGAGCGGGGCGCGGACGTGGAAGCCAAGAACAACGACGGCCGGACGCCGCTCATTTTGGCCGCTTATAATGATCTCCAGGACCCGGCCTGCGCGTTGCCGGCAGAAAAAGGAGGCGCTTGATGTTCCTCAAAACCATACGTAAGGCATTCGGCTCTGTTGGGCTGGCGTCGTTAACGCTCCTGGCTATTTCGTGCATGTTTCCAGTTTACGTGACCAAAGAAAAAGCGACCAACCCCACGCTCTATGCCGCAGAGACCTATGCCGGAGATGCGTGGACGTTGTCATCCACGGCGAAACCGTACTACCTGCGTGACGACGCTCGTCAGTCGGGCTTCGGAAAAACGGCGATATATAGCTATGCGCATACCGCGAAAGGACAACGCATTGCGCTCGAACCCGGCGAAAATCGCGGCGTCTTTCAAACGAGCCGCGGTTCGGTCGTCGCCATCTCTCTGGGAGTACGCATCCCAACGAGAGGACGGCCCTCCAGCTTCGTCTATATCGGCGACTTCACCGACTGGGATAGCCCAGGAGGTTGGACCTACGAAATCAGCGATCGCGGTTCTTTTACGATCGATCGCCGAAGCGGAGGCCCGCTTGCCGTTACGATCCTCGGAGGACCTTCCGGGACGAAAATCGAGATCATCGCGGATGGCGAAACCATGCGCGTAACGCTCGACGATCTGTATCGTTGGAGAAAATCGAAGATGCTGGACGGCGGCGCCGATGAAGTCCGTTTCGGCCCCGAAATATATTTCGTAATGGGGAGTGCGGTCGAAGACAATACTCTTCAGGAGGAATATTCGTTCGGCGTGGGCAACATCTTCTTTAAAGCCAATACCCTCCTTGAGATGAATGACCGGCTCGAGCCGGATTATGCCGCTTTGTTCATTGCGCGCGGGCAACGGGTGGCCGACCGAATCCCGATCAGAGAGAGCAGCTATGAATTGGTCTGGAACCCAACGAGCGGAATATTTAATATCCGGGGTCCCGGCACGGAGTCGATCGCCGCGCCCCCCGCGCAGCGGACTGAAAGCATTCCGATTCAACCGAATCCCGTCAACGCGACGGCGACCGCCAATCCGCCGGAAAGCGAACCGAAAGGATTCTATACCCTCGACAGCCTCAGCGGTTTCAACGTGCTCGACAGCGTGATCTACGAACCGCAGACCGGACGGATCACGCTGGTTGGGCACGCCGATGCGCTCTACAGTGGCCCGCCTATACCGTACCTTGATCACTTGGCAGAGCTTCTCCAAAATCCGTCTCCAGAGTTTTCGTTTGACTGGACGCCTGAGTCCCAATCGCGCGTAAAGGAGCTCTTTGACAAGTTTAACTCGGAAGAATACGTGAAGGGACTGGCCAGGCAATGGGCCGAAATCATGGATGCCAACGGACATCCGACGGGTCAAGGCCGGTGGCTCCTGCCTATGATCGGAATCAAGCCGACTTCGAACGGCGGCCGCCTCGGCGATCTAGGCGTGGAGGTTCGAGAGATCACCCAGACTCAGAGACGTGTTTATGAAAGACTGGAAATTATTTCGGTCAAACCCGGTTCCGCGGCGGAACGAGCGGGATTGGTTCCCGGAGACGTGATTGGCAACTATGCTAATGCAGCTTCGTTTATGCACGATAACCGGCTCAGAGGGGAAGGCGCACAGCTAATTCTGCAGATCCTTCATAGTGGGGAGAGCGCCGCGAACATGGTAACTGTTACCCTCGGGGGTATGGACGGCGACCCTTGGGCTGAGCTCGATAAGTTCGATATTGTCCAGAAGATGCTATGGGCGGCCGGCAATGAAAAAGGGGCTATGCTTATCAACAGTTTCGCGCAGGTTCAGCGTCAGGTTCTCAGCGGGTCAAAAGCCGGGTTTCAGACGGCTTTCAGTATTCTGGTGGCTATTGCCGGTTTTAATGATCCTTATTGGCAGGACATGGCCGAATACGAAGCCGGCCGAATGTCCCAAAACCAAGTGCTCGGACGTGCTTACCGTGCCATTTTTGCAGCGATGGAAGATGCTTTTGCGTTTGGAGACCGCCCGCTCACAAATACATTTGACGCCACTATGCGGAGCGAATTTGATTCCAGCAGCGCTCTTGACCGGACGATCGCGGTGCTCAATGAACAGATCAAGCCTTTATTAGAGCAAGTGATGAATACGTTGCTTGCCAAGAATGAGGAGATACAAATCCCTCCGGACGTGATGTTGAAAAGCGTCGGGCCGCAGGTCGAAGTGGCGCCGGATTATCGTGGCGTCGATCCGCATTCCGCGCTGGCGCATCTTTTATTCGAGGCGGATTATCTCGGCAAATCTCTTATAAACATGCCGTCGCTTAAACAGAAGATTCCGCGCTATCAGTCTGACTTTGCTTTTGAGCGAGATCATCCGGACAAAATCGGTCCTTGGCATGCGACCGCCGACTATCACCTTTGGTATTCGATCGAAAGCCTTGACTTCGCCCAATCGAAAGATGGCCGCACGCTTCAAACCCGCGGCGCGAAGATGCGTTTCAATATCCGGGAAAAGGCGCCCGACGATACCGATATTCCCCCCACCCCGGGCGGCTATGAGGAGCTGCTCACGTCGCTTTACAATGATTTTGCGAACGAATTTCCCGCGCTCCACGAGCTTCGCGAGACGGCAAAACTCGCCGGAGCGGCCAGGTGGCTTAAGTCAAAGAAGCCGGATCTGCAACTTCCACGCACGGGACGGATCTTTTGGTCAGGGCCGGACAAGACGACGGGGTTTGTCTATCTGACGTGGTCTCCCCGGGAGAGGCCGGGCCGGCTTGCTATGGCGCTGTCTGCCACGGGTGGGGTGAGTCTCAATCTCGTCAAAGTGCCTAAGGATATTGTCGGCATTGCCGATGACGGTTCCTTGCCCGTAGTGGACCTAAGCAAGAACCCCGTATGGAATTCAAAAAATTTGCGTATGCCGGATGGCGAGCCCATTCCGCAACCGATCGGCTGGGCGACAACCGGGGCAAAAGACGGTCAAACCGCGGCTGTCTCCTTCATCCCTCCTAAAGAGGAGGACTCGCCAGCACCTGTGGTGCTGGAGACGGATGCCGTTGAAAATGGTGTCGTTCTTTGGAAAGCCAATGACCTCGAGGGTGTAAAGACGCTATTGACAAAAAACGTTCAGAAAGACAGGCAGCGGTACGATGACCAGCTTCAGAAGCTCATGAACGAAGTCGACCGTAAAAATGTCCCATCTCCGGTGAATACCCCATCTCCGGTGGTTGGGGACCGTATTGAAGAAGGTGTGATACTCGGGTTGTTCAATCCCGAATCGGAGGCCAAATCATACACCGGCTACGTAAGCTCTTTCAGCGGAAAGGCCCTGAAGGAGGGGGCAGTATTCGCGACGACAGACTCCGACGGTATCAGCGAGGTCTTGCGGGGGTTTTTGGATAATCTTACCCTGGGCGAATACACGCTCAATACTCCCTATGGCAAAAAACTGATCGAAAAACTCAGAGGGAAGCATTTCGATAAGCTCATCGCCCACAGTAACGGCGCCACGGTCGCCGAGGCTCTGATCAGGAAGGGCGTGATCACCGTCGATGAGCTGAATGTCGTCGGCGGGGACCGATCCCTCATAAACCAGCCTGGCCTTCAGGAGTTGATCGACTCAGGCAAAGTCAAGAACGTCGAGGTTTGGAATAATCCGGGGGATCCTATTCCCATAGGAAGCTCGTGCCTTCTGCCAACGCCCCTCAAGCCGACGGGTTCGTTCCCTCTTGCCGCCGATGCCGCGAATATGGCCAGGGCTTTGACCGGGCAGGACAAAGGCAGGGGTATTAAGGTCGTTTACCATACGCTTGCGGGTGAGCAATACGTAGGTCAGATTATGCGCCTTGACAATTTCGAAGCTCATAGTCTCAAAACGTATTTCTACAACATAGGGACGTATTTCAAGTCATCAAATAAGTGAGATAAGATTACCCTCAGAGGGATGTAGTCCGAGTGTGCGTCGGCTCAGACCAATTCTTCGGTCGGATACTCTGTGAATTGGGTCAAGCGAAAAAGTGGGGTGAGTGAGGGGACTTGAACCCCCAACCTTCGGATCTACAGTCCGATGCTCCCCCAAAAACTGGCCGTCTCTTCGTATGCCAAAAATATCAAAAGGTTGTGTGGCGCTTAATTACGGGGTCAAAGTTGAATAATAGAAAAGGCATTCAGGTCTTTGTAAGTACCGGGAAAAAAATAAGGCGTGCCGGAGAAGGAAATCAAAGCCATACCCGAGCTGCCCTAAACTGTATTTTGAGTCCAGTAAGCCAAAAAGAATTTTGTGCGTCAGTGCAACTATTCTTCTAATTTATTTTCCTCTTCCTCCCTCCAATACTCTTCCCTCTCCTTTGCATCCTGCTGTTCCTTGGCTTCGTAACAGTCTCTACAAAGAATATCGTATTCATAAAGAGGATCATAAACCTCTATAAGACATTGGTCGCAAACAAGCCTTCCGCATCTTTCGCAGTTCGAGAAATGAGGCGGGCGATATCCAAATGTCTTCATATCCGGCGGCTCGTCATTGGCTCCGCATCTCTGGCAAGTGGTTATTGGTTGAGCAGGTTCGGATTCCTCTTCGGCTTTATCGTCTAGTACGATACGGTTACGATCGATACGGGGAGTACGATACGGGGACGGGCCAAAATAACTAATTTATATCTCTCTAATTAGACCTTATTTCTTAGTAAAAAAATACCTTAAACTGGCTTTTTTGATGGCAAAAAAGCAATTGAAGAGGATTTAGGGGCTTTTTTGGAAAGCTCTTTTTGCTGGCCAAAAGAACGATTTAAGACATTAAAATAGTTAAAAATTATGATTATCTATAATAGAATAAAAAAGATAGCTTGGCCCGTCCCCCTTTTTACCGGCCTTTTTGTCCCCCTTTTTACCGGCCTTTTTAACCCGCCGTGTTGTCGGTCTTACACTTCGAGCACTTCAAGATTTTACCCTCTCTCAAACTCTCCTAAAAGATGCCGACAGCCGACGACTTTGACGACAAGGTTGCCGAACCGTCGGGCAAACGCGGATTTAATCGCTGGACAGACGAGATAATTCGATCCTTGGGGATACGATTCACGGAAAACAGCGAGCGGCTTCGGGTCGAAACGATCGACCTTAATCTTGCATTCCACGGCATCGACGGCTCGCCCGCGTCGGACGACAAAATCCACTTCGCGGCCCGATTTGTCCCGCCAGAAATGCAGGCCTTCTCCCCTAGTCGCCGCACGAAGGACGTCTAGAACCAGATGCTCCCAGAGAAGACCGCGATCGTCATCACGGATATCTCTCCAGCCGTGCGTGTAAGTGACGAAACCCGTATCGAATCCGTAAACCTTCGGGCGGCGTACGATCTCTCTCCGTCCGCCTCCGTGAAATGGCGGCAATGGGTAGAGTGCGCAAGCGATGCTCATTGCTTCAAGGTAGGCCTTTACCGTAGGACGGCTGAGATCGCATTCCCGGGAAAGCGCCGTGTAATCCACCTGTCCGCCGCTCTGCCTGAGCATTAAACGCAAAAGCTTAAGGAAGCCCGCTCTCTCGCGGACGGCAAACAGTTCCTGGATGTCACGGGCATAGAAGCTATCCATCCACTCGGTAAAAAGATGTTCGTCCTTAGTCGGATTGAGAAGGAACTCGGGAAGCCCGCCATTAAGGAGCCTCCGGTCTAAGTCGAGGACATGAAACTCCTCCTCACATTCCGTCCAGAGAACCGGGAACAAAGTCAGCACCAGTTTTCTTCCTGTCAACGAATCTCTAAACTTACGGGTAGCGGCCAGAGTCGAGGAACCAGTGGCCAGAATCCGAAGTCTGGGAAATGCGTCGGCAGCGATCTTCAGAATACGGCTCGGATCGCTCAAGCGATGGACTTCATCCAGGACGATTACGGCGTCTTTGGATTGCGCCCCGAAAAACATTTCAGGGTCCTCTAAGCGCTGCGCCTCAGAAGGCAGATCGCAGCTGAGGTAAACGATATCGGGCAACATCCGAGCCAAGGTGGTTTTCCCGACGCGACGGACTCCCGCAAGCCAGGCGATCGGCCGCTTCTGCCAAACTGCCCGAATGCAATTCAGCCAATAAGCACGGTTAATCATGAAATTATAATTAACATTTGGACGTCCAAATGTCAAATATAATATCGGCCTCCTAATTTTCCCAGCCGACTTTCTTGAGCACGGCGATGAAGAGCAGGAGAAGGCTTTCGGCAAGCAAGCCGCCCCGGATGACGCCGGCCATGGAAAAGCGGTCATTGACCCAGCCCGTGGGAAAGGAGATCAGGTCTTCGCTTGGCCTCAGACCCTACAGCTCTTGGTCTTTCCAGGACCCGGTGTATTTTGCAGTTCCCCGGCACTCTTGAAGAACAACGTGGCAGATTTTCATCCCCGGTGTCAACCTTATTTTGTTTCGTCCGGCATTGTATATTTCAAGAATCTGCTTGTTGGAAATCCCCGGAGCCAGGAACGGAGCTGCGATATGACTCATGAGTCCGATCCGGGCGAATCTCGAGCGTGAGTTCAGCCACCCGCACAAGTCCTCTGGTAGAGTCAGCCTCTCCCTTGTGATTCCAAGCACCAGTTCACCCGGCTTCAACAGGTAGCCGTCGCTAATGTCAACGAGGTTGGTCAGCGTTCTGTAATCGATATCGGCTTGCGTGATGTGCTGGCTGGTATTGAAAATCCGCAATTTGTCATCTAATGTCAAATCAATTGAGGCAGGGCCAATGGCATTCTCATCATAGGGCTCTATTCTTATTCTGCCATTCCTGATCTGGTTGAGAATTTCGGGCTTTGTGAGAATCATTTTAGATGCTCTCTTAAGGTCATTTTTGTAGCTCCTGGTGTTCACCGTCAGGCGGTTTCGGACTCGCCTGCTGATCTCTCAAGCTCCAGATTCCGGCCTATAGATTAGTCCAGCTGACGCCGTTTAGCAAGGAATTAACCATAGCTGGAAGTGCAAAGCCGCATCTGGGAATTCGCATCCCCTGCGGCAGTTGAGACGTGGCAAATACGATAATTGAGATGTGGCATAACAAGTCTGTTTTCAGTTGACTATCTCGCCATTTCCTTGATATCCTTTAGTCAGACTTGATAGAAGGGACCAATAGTGGCCATCCAGTGCCCGAAATGCCAGTTTGAAAATCCTGCCGATACCCGCTTTTGCGGCAATTGCGCAGCTCCGCTTCCAGCCGCCCATGAAATTGCTTTTTCCAAGACCAGGACCATCCAGCAGCCCCCGACGTCCATATCAAGAGGGACCACGCTGGCAGGGAAATACAGAATTATCGAGCCCATTGGCAAAGGCGGGATGGGTGTTGTCTATAAAGCCGAAGATACGAAGCTCAAACGAACCGTGGCCCTCAAGTTCTTGCCCCCGGAACTCGCAGAAAGCCTTGAGGCCGGTGAGCGCTTCATCCGAGAAGCTCAGGCCGCAGCCGCCCTCTCCCATCCCCGCATATGTACCATTCATGAAATCAGTGAAGAAGAGGATCAGTCCTTTATCGTCATGGAATACATCGAAGGTGAGAGTCTCAGACAAAAGATCAATAACGGACCTTTAGATCCGGCTGAAGCTCTGGATATCGGTATTCAGGTCGCCGAGGGATTAGATGAAGCTCACAAAAAAGGAATTGTCCATCGAGATATCAAGCCCGGCAATATCATGCTGACAACAAAGGGCACGGCCAAGGTCATGGATTTTGGCCTGGCCAAGGTTTATGGTGGGACTCTTATAACCAAGGAAGCTAAAACCATGGGGACCGTCGCATACATGTCCCCTGAACAAGCCAAGGGAGAGGTTGTTGACCGCCGGACGGATATCTGGTCTTTGGGCGTTGTCCTTTACCAAATGGTCACAGGGCAACTTCC
>Ga0315282_10015300_pt1 | contig 11331 bp, 4 predicted proteins | sample YL17G07_20_MG_FD_203693 | JGI IMG/M metagenome (GOLD analysis project Ga0315282, IMG submission 203693) | Sediment microbial communities from Yellowstone Lake, YNP, Wyoming, USA - YL17G07_20 | ecosystem: Environmental > Aquatic > Freshwater > Lake > Sediment | place: USA: Wyoming | collected...
AATAATCCAATCAACCGATTTTATCACCTCGGGGTTATGTTCAATGATTAAGACGGTGTTACCCTTATCCACCAGTTGATTTAAGACGTGTAAAAGTTTTTTAATATCATCAAAATGTAAACCGGTGGTGGGTTCGTCAAGAATATATAAAGTCTTACCGGTGGCTCTTCTGGATAATTCCGTGGCCAACTTAACCCTTTGCGCCTCGCCACCAGACAGGGTAGTGGCTGATTGGCCTAACTTAACATAGCCTAAACCGACTTCATTTAGAGTTGACAGTTTTTGAAAAATTACCGGAAGGTTCATAAAGAATCTCATGGCTTCTTCCACCGTCAGATTTAGCACATCGGAAATATTTTTATCTTTATAATGGATTTCTAAAGCTTCTTTATTGTATCGTTTACCATGACAAACATCGCATTCCACATAAACATCCGACAAAAACTGCATTTCAATTTTTATCATGCCATCACCACCGCAAGCTTCGCATCTACCGCCAACTACATTAAAAGAAAAACGTCCGGCTTTATAACCCCTGATTTTTGCTTCTGGTAGGCTGGCAAACAGTTCTCTTATCGGAGTAAAGACACCGGTATAAGTAGCCGGGTTAGAGCGTGGCGTTCGGCCGATGGGCGATTGATCAATATTGATTACTTTATCAATATTTTCTAAACCGAGAATTTTTTCATGTTTTCCCGGAGATTGTTTAGCATGATAATACTTTTGATTTAAAGCATTAGCCAAAATATCGGTCATCAAAGTTGATTTGCCCGAGCCAGACAGGCCGGTGATGGCAATAAACTTACTTAAAGGAAATTCAACATCAATATTTTTTAAATTATGTTCTTGAGCACCAATAATTTTTATGGCTTCACCGTTACCGGAGCGATAATTAGTCCTAATCGGAATAAATTTTTTACCGCTCAGATATTGACCGGTTAAAGATTTAGCCGACTTTTTTATTTGAGCGGGCGTGCCGGTCGCTACTATTTTACCGCCATGTTCACCGGCGCCAGGACCAATATCAATTAACCAGTCAGCCGCCAGCATAGTGGCTTCGTCATGTTCTACGACAATAACAGTATTACCTAAATCACGTAATTTTTTAAGAGTATTAATTAATTTATGATTGTCGTGCTGATGTAAACCGATTGAGGGCTCGTCTAAAATATATAAGACACCCATTAAAGCCGAACCAATTTGGGTAGCTAATCTAATACGTTGCGATTCACCGCCCGATAAAGTAGTGGCTGCTCGATCTAGCGTTAAATAATCAAGTCCGACATTAGAGAGAAAATCCAATCGGGCACAGATTTCTTTAATGATTTGCACCGAAATCTTTTTATCACGAGCAGATAAGTCAGTTGATTTTTCCAAAGCGGTAAAAAATATTTTTATTTGATCGGTAGTTTTACTGGAAACGTCATAGATTGACTGGCCGGCTATTTTCACCGCCAAGATTTCGAGTTTAAGACGCTTGCCCTGGCAAGTCGGACAGATTAAGACCTGCATGTATTGTTCTATTTCTTTTCTGACATAATCAGATTCGGTTTGCCCGTATCTTCTTTCCAAATTAGGAATAACGCCTTCAAATTCGGTAGTCAATTCTCCGGAAAAACGATCACTTTCATAGTCAACATTATAATTTTTATCGCCCGAACCATAAAGGACAATCTCTAGTTGTTTTTTAGTCAAATCTTTTATCCGAGTATTTAGATCAAAGCCATGATCTAAAGCTACCGTACCTAATATTCTCATTAGCCAAGTTTGTCCACCACCGGTATTATGCGCCCAGGGCCTGATGGCGCCTTGGGCAATAGTTAAGTTAGGATTTAAAATTAACTTTGGATCAACTTTTAACTTAGTACCTAAACCGGAGCAATCCGGACAAGCGCCATGGGGAGAATTAAAAGAGAAGTTGCGAGGTTCAAGTTCGGGTAAATTAATACCACATTTGGGGCAAGCAAACAGTTGCGAATATATAGTCTCTTTTAATTTTGGTTTTGTGTTGACCGCATTATTAACTGGCGAAATAACTACTAAACCATTGGCCAACTCCAAAGTTTTCTCTATGTCTTCAGTCAAGCGCGCTTGATCTTCTTTTATTTTAGTCACAGTTAATCGATCAATCACTATTTCTAAGTTATGTTTCTTTTGTTTATTTACTTGTAGTTCGCTAAATTCTTCTAAGCTATAGATAGTTTTATCAAATCTAACCCTAGAGTAACCAGCCTTAGCAATACCTTCTAAAGTGCTTTTATGTTCCCCCTTTTTATCTTTTATAATTGGCGCCAGAATAATCACTTCATAATTTAAATATAAGGAAATTATTTGGTTAACTATTTCATCAAGGGAAAGCCGGCTGACTTTTTGGTCACAATTAGGACAATGAGGCACGCCAATACGAGCAAATAGTAAGCGTAAGTAATCGTAAATTTCAGTAATAGTACCAACAGTTGAGCGAGGATTATTGGAAGCACTTTTTTGATCAATAGAAATTGCCGGCGATAAACCCTCGATTAAATCAACGTCGGGCTTATCCATTAGTCCGATAAATTGGCGAGCATAAGATGACAGTGATTCAACATAACGTCGCTGGCCTTCAGCGTAAAGCGTATCAAAAGCCAAAGATGATTTGCCCGAACCCGATAGTCCGGTTAAAACCACCAACTTATCACGGGGGATGTCCACATCAATATTTTTTAGATTATGCACGCGAGCGCCTTTGATCTTGATGCTATTTTGCATATTGAATTTAATTTTAGGGTATTATTGCTCCAAAATTTTTAGGTGAATAAACAAAAATTAACTCCCACAAATCTACAAATCTAATACAAATTTACAAATTACAAATGACGCGAATAATCTTTAGTTTATTTGTAATTCGTAAATTTGTAAGAAAATTTGTAAATTCGTGGGTATTAAAACAATGCAATTCATTATAGAGGAAAAATTTAGTCTTGGCAAGAGTGGCTTGAGTCTGTTATAATTGTTAAACTAAATATTATAATTTTTGATCAAAAACAATCAGACACTTTTTTTAATTAATAATAACTTATTTTATGCAAAATATCATCATATTTCTTCTAATATTACTAATTTTTGGCATCATAACCGTAATATTTATGCTGACCAGGCAAAGACCAGGGGGAGATGGTGAAAAAATAATAACCATGATAGAACGGCTCAATCAATTAGCAGAACAAAATAAAGAATTACGCCAATGTCTGGATACTAAGCTGAGCGAAACTCATAAGGCGACTCAGGCGCAAATCGGTCAAGCGGCGAAAATTATTACCGAAGTGACTGAAAAATTAACCAGGCTTGATGAAACCAATAAACAAGTGATTAATTTTTCGGCGCAATTACAAAATTTGCAGGATATTTTAAAAAACCCGAAACAACGCGGTGTCCTGGGAGAGTACTTTTTAGAAGAGACGTTAAAAAATGTTTTGCCGCCCAACTCATATCAAATGCAATATAGTTTTAATGATGGCTCCATAGTTGATGCTGTCGTATTTGTTAAAGACAAGATTATACCAATTGATTCAAAATTTAGTTTGGAAAATTACGAGAAGATATTAAATACCAATGACAGTGAAATAAGAGAAAGATTGGAGGGGCAATTTAAGCAGGATTTAAAGTTTCGCATTGATGAAACGTCAAAATATGTAAAACCGAGCGAATCAACCATGGATTTCGCTTTTATGTTCATACCTTCCGAAGCGATTTATTATGATTTATTGGTTAATAAAGTCGGAGCGGTAAAAGTTAATACCCGCGATTTAATAGAATATGCTTTTAAAGAAAAGCATGTGATAATTGTTTCGCCCACTTCATTTTTAGCTTATTTACAAACTGTCTTGCAAGGCTTGCGGGCTTTACAGATTGAAGAAAGTGCTAAAGAAATCCGGACAAACGTTGAAAAATTGACTAAACATTTATTAAGTTATGATGAGTTTATGAGAAAATTAGGCATCAGCATGACCACCAGCGTTAATCATTATAATAATGCTTATAAGGAGTTTGCCAAAATTGATAAGGATATTATGAAAATTACCGAAAGTGAAAAAAGCATTGAACCGTTGATAATAGACAAGCCACACCTTGAAGAATAAATTATGGAGTTAATAGATAATTTGAACCAAGTTGAACTTAAGGAGGCAATCGTTAAAACGGTTGCCTATTTTGATATCTTTGAGTTTCCTTTGACCGGTTACGAAATATGGCAGTTGATTAATCTAAAATATAATTTAGTTGAAGTGATAAAGATTTTGAATTCCGGAATAGTCGAATTAGGTAACAAAAATGGTTTTTATTATCTTGCCGGCAGAGAAGATATTATTGTTGAGAGGATGAAACGCTATAATTATTACCGGAGAAAATATAAATTAGCTGTTAGGGCGGCGAAAATTTTTAAAGTCATACCATGGATTAAGATGGTCGCGGTTAGTAATTTAATGGGCGAACATAATTTAAGAGATGAAAGCGATATTGATTTATTTATTATTACTGAAGACAAGAAAATTTGGTTAACCAGATTTTTTTGTATCGTCATAAGCAAATTATTAGGTTGGCGACCTCAAGTCGGTAAAACCAGAGATAAAATTTGTTTAAGTTTTTTTGTAAGTCAGGAGAAATTAAATTTATCAGATTTAAGGTTAAAAAGTAAAAGAGATATTTATTTTATTTATTGGTTAGCTGGATTAGTACCAATCTATGATATAGACGAAACTTACGAGCAGTTTATTCTGGCCAATAATTGGTTGATTGAGCAGTTACCTAATTGGCAACCGTTTAGACAGAGACAACAACTTAAATTAAAACCATTCTCCGCTTTTTATGGAGAAATGATAGATTTATTGTTTGCCGGACTAGAGCAGCGATTAAAAATAATACAATTAAGATTATTGCCAACCGATTTAAAAAATATAATGAATCGGGACACCAGAGTGGTGATTAATGACCAGGTATTAAAATTACATTTAAACGACAGAAGAGAAGAATATCAACGGTTATATGAAAATAAAATCAGAAATTTAGAGGAGATAAAGCATGGAATTAAGACGGATTAAGACAGATTATGAAATATTTAAACAAAATAATTGAATATGGTTTGTATTTGTTAGTTTTTTTATTACCAGTGCAAACACGCTGGATTATTAAAGCGGGCGAGTTAAATGGCGGTTATTGGGAATATGGGACGATCAGTCTTTATGCGACGGATATTTTATTAATATTACTCCTATTTTTATTCGTAGCAAATAAATTATTTTATTCCAAATTTCTAATTTCTCCTGCAGTAGCCCCGCAAATGCGGGGCCAAGGCGGTGATAATTCCAAATTTTTCCCACAGAAGCGGGATCCCGCCAAGGCGGTGATAAACAAATCCAAAACAGCTATATATTGGTGGTTAATATTAGGTCTGGTAGTATCTATCTTTATTTCAATTTTTTTTGCTGACAACAAGCTAATCGCTATTTATAGTTATTTAAGATTGCTTTTAGGTATTGGTTTATTTTGGTTAATAGTAAGCTCTGGTTATAATAAATTAAAATTAATTTGGAGCTTGCTGTTAAGTATTTTTTTTCAGTCCGGATTAGCAATCTGGCAATTTTTAAATCAAAGCAGCTTTGCTTTTAAATGGTTGGGTTTAGCTTTGCACCAGGCTCAAGATTTAGGTACTTCGGTAATTGAAACTATGGGTGGCGAGGGCATAGGGGAGAGGTGGTTAAGAGCTTATGGCGGTTTGGATCATCCTAATATGCTAGGAGGATTATTAGTGGTTGGTTTGTTGTTAGCGATAGGTTTAATAGTAAAAGTAATTCAAGCTAATAATTTTCAATTTTTTTCTCGGTCTGACTTTAGTGAGCTCTCTTCGGGCCTGAGTCTCAGAACCGAAGGCAGTCGAACTGAGTTCGGGACGAAGGCAATTTTTCCCGCAACTATGGGACCCCGCCAAAGCGATGGCAATTTTCAATTTAAAAAATTTAAATTAATTATATCAATAGTATATTGGTTAACAATTATTTTATTTTTTATAGCGTTAATTTTTTCTTTTTCACGTGCCGCTTGGTTAGCATTCTTTGTTGCTGTGTTTATTTTACTAACTCAAGCATTAGTAAAAAAAGATTTATTGTTGCAAAAAAAATTATTAGAGATTATTTTAATTTTAGGAATTGTTTTATTTATACTTTCCAATTTATATCAAAATTTATTTTTAATACGTACTTTACAAAATCAACGTCTAGAAATAAAATCTTATGAAGAAAGAATTTTGTCATATAAAGATTTTTGGCAAATTATTAAAAATCATTGGTTAGTAGGAACTGGAATAGGAAATTACACTTTAGTTTTGCATGATCAGATAACAAATAATTATAACAGTTTTTATTATCAACCTATTCATAATGTTTTTTTATTAATTTTGGCTGAAACCGGTATCATCAGTTTTATTTTTTTTATTAGTTTAATAATTTATCTTTTAATGATTAATTTTAAGTTTAATAATTTTAATTTATCAATTTTAATAATAATTATTTTTATTATGTTATTAGATCATTGGTGGTGGAGTTTACATTTTGGTGTTTTATTTTTTTGGTTATTATCAGGTTTAGTCATAAAATCAAGTCATCAAAATATCATTTAAAATCATCCTTGACAAGTTAATAGTTTAATTTTTTTATATTGAATTATCTTGTGGATAACTGATAGTTCATGTGCATAAAGGGTTATTTATTAAAATAACTCTTTTTTATTTTAATTTTATATTTAAAATAAATATTTTATAAGCTAAAATTTTATAAAACATTTTTTATTTAAAATTAGTTAAAATATGCCTAATTTAAAATCATTAATATATTTGAAAATTAATAATAAATTATGTTATAACATATTAAAAAAATTAACTTTTTATAATACTACAAAATTAGTCAATTTTATGTTATAATTTATGATAATAGAATGATAATAAAATGATATGATTATGCTAATATTTTGATAAGATATCCGATTTATTTATACTAATTTTAAAATAAAAATAAAAACAAAAAAATTATGCAATAAAATATGAAATAAAATATAAATTTATTCCCCATGCGACGTTCAAATTTTTATAATGAAAATAAAAAATTGATACCTTTGCGTAGACTGGCACAAATCAGTTCATACAGCATTGCTTATATTTCTTTATTAGTTCAAAGAAAAAAATTAAAAGCAAAAAAAATTGGACGTAATTATTTCAGTACCAAAGAATGGTTTAATCAATATTTAGAAACCCACGCCAGAGATACAAAACGTGTACAAATAATTGAGGAAAAAACTTTAACTCCTGCCAAAAGGAGTTTTATTGTTGAAAAAGAAATTATTCTTGAAGATTTATCAAAAACAAAACAAGAAGAATTAGTTAAAGATAAAATAATTACAGATATAAGTTCAAATTTTAAAATAGAATCATTATTAGATATTATAAGTAAAAAAATAATTTTTGAATTATCTTCCGATTCTACTAAACAGTTTTTAAGTGATGATAAAGTTAAAGAATTAAGTAAAATCTTAAAAGATAAATTAAAAGTAGAAACAAAAACAGATGAGGCTAGAAAAATAGTTGAACAAAATTTAACTAAATATGTTGATAATGATTTTAAGACTTTAGAAGAAATTTTAAAAGAAAATATTACTGATGAAAAAAAATTAGAATTAATTACTTATAATTTAGATCCGACTTATAAATTAACTCAAGATTTAAAATTTAGTTTACATCAACATGAAAAAGAATTTTTTAAAGAAATTAATGAAGCAATAAAAATTGAAAAGCAATTTACAACTATTGAAAAATTAGAAGCTAAGAAAAAAGAGCTTGCTTTAAAAAAACAATATATTATAGATTTTAAAAAAAGATATTTTAATAAATTAATAATTTTAATTAATAAGTTATCAAAAAATTATCGACCATTATTATTAAACTCAATAACTAAGACAACTAGCTGGTTTAATAAAGAGTTAATCTTTTTTCATAAAATTATTAACCGATCTAATACTTTATTAAAAAAGATTAACTCTTTTATTTCTAAAAAGAGCAACGAATTAATAACTAAAGCAATCCAATCAAGTGAATTATCCAAACAACAAGTAAGAGAAAAGTTATTACCTCGGCCCTGGGCAATTAAATTAATCGCTGTTTGTTTAATTGCTTTAATACTTTCAATCTCTTTAGTAAAGTTTACTCCTGCTATAGCGAAGAATTTTACTAAAACAATTGTTCAAGTAACAAGTTGGCCAACGGAAAAAACAAAACAAATAGTAATAAACAATTTAAATAGTAAATTTGCTTTGTATCTAAAAAGTAAAGTTACCAAAGAAAATGGAGCCATACAAAGACTAGTCGCTTCTTTAACAAAATTTGAAGACAATTTTAAACACCGTAATCAAATAATGGCAGCTAAAATTAATAAAGTAGGCGAACAAATAGTTTTTATCACTAATTTTTGGCAAGGCGTTTATCAAGAGAATGTTATTCCCCCCGCAGAAAAAAAGTTAGCCTTAATAAAATTTGGTTACCAACGCGGCGAAGATTTAATAATTAATAAATTTTTTGATCTATCGTTAAGTTCAAAATTAGTACCAACCCAACTCAAACAGTTTGGACAAGAAGGCTTTGAACTTTTAAATGGGTTTATTAATAATCAGGAGCAAGCCTCAAATGAAGCTATTAAGACGGTGATGAACTCTTTAGCATCTTTTAAAGAAGAAAAGTTAGGACTATGGCCGCAAAAAGAACAATATAATCAAGAGATTGAAACTGGCGGGCGGGTAGCGGGGGTATCGGAAAAAGCTCCCAATCAAGCTTTAAGTAAAATTTTAGCTTTGGCTAAAACTACTAGCGAACGCGGCCAACAAATAATTACCAATATTAAAAATAGTACGGGCAATGCTTTAGAAAATTCTGCTAACAGACAAAGAGAGTTATCAATTATTTTGGGAGATGGATTGGCAAAGCTTACTTTAGCTAGCGCCAAAGGTGTTAGTAAATTATCCCAAACAGGCGCGACAGATTTAGAGAAATTAAATAGTAAAATAGAACAAACCAATGATTCTATAAAAAATTTCAATCAATCAGGTAAAACCTATTTAAGTTTTGAGGCGACCAGATCAGTTTGGTCGCTAGCCGATCTTTATAGCAAGACGATTGATTTTATTATCCCCGATAGTTTAAAAAGATGGTATGCGATTCTTTATCAGCAACCAGTTGAAAAAGAAATTACCGGGGTGGCTAAAGGAATCAAGCCTTCAATTTCGACATCAGCGAAAAAAGTAACTTTATTTCAAACACTTGGTAAAACAAAAATTATTGGTGATTTGATTGTTACAGGAAATAATTATACAGTTGGTAATTTAATTGTCGGTGGACTCGGTCGCTTTGATAAACAATTAACGGTAATCGGTGGTTTAGACGTAATTAGCGGAATTTATAACAGCCAAGGGGATTTAAAAGTGGATGATAATCTATTCGTTACCGGCAACCTAACTACTAAATCTTTAAGAGTTACCGATTGGGCTGAATTTGCTGGTACAATTAATGCCACAGATTTATTGGCTCGCGATGTAACGGTTAGACGAAATTTAACAGTATTAGGAGATTCAACTATTCAGGGTGATCAAACAATCAACGGTGATTTAATGGTGAGTGGTACTTTTTCGGCCGGGCATACGGAATTTTCCAGTTTAGGTGTAACCGGTCCGTTAGGCGCTAAATCAATTTCGGCCATGAATAGTTTAGTGATTGGCGGAGATACTAGTCTTAACGGAGATAATGTTTATATTGCCGGTGCGGTTGATTTAAATAATATTTTAGATCTTGATATTGATAGCACTAGCGCTTTAACTGTAGGCGATGGTTCGGCCGATACTTTTATCGTTGACACAACGAATGACATTGTAACTATAAATGGCACTCTAAATCTAAACGGTCCGTTAGCATTAAATAACGATTTATATTTAAATGGTGCTTTGCGACTTAGAACTTCCTCTACTACAGCTTTAACGATTGGTGATGGTACAGTTAATAATTTAGTTATTGATACGATTAATGACATCACCACTATTGGTAATTCATCTACTACTGATCAATTGGTGGTGAATGCCGGACAAACGACTTTTAATGCTGCCAGCACCACGCCAGCCATCTTAGTAAATTACGATGGCACAGGAAATATCATACAGTTAGTTGATAATACAGTTGATAGGTTTGTTATTGCTGATTGGGGTGTTACCAGCTTGATTGCAAGTTCATCTAATACAGCTTTATCTGTTAGGCAGGATGACAATGGAGACATTTTAAATTTATTTGATCAGGCTAACGAAGTCTTAACGGTGACGGATGGCGGTCGGGTAGGTATTGGCACAACCTCACCATCATTTCTTTTGACTATTGGTTCTTCTACTCCAGTTGCAATTGCAGCGGCCGATAGATATAATTCGGTTTTTGTAAGTGGTTTATTAGAAGTTGGTGGTAGCGGTACCTCAACTTTAGCTGGAGGAATACAAACTAGCGCACTTGATATCACTTCTAATTCCGCCACTTCTACCTTTGCCAATGGCATCAATCTATCCTCAGGTTGCTTTGCTATCGGTAATACTTGCCTTGGTAGCGGTTCAGGTGGAGTCGGTGCTTCTACTGCCATCGGCCAAGTTTCTTATTATGCCTCAGTGGGAACAAATTTAACCGCTACTTCTTCAATTTTTATCGCTGCCAACCAATATGTAGGTATTGGCACGACCACCCCAGCCGAGCTACTGGATGTTAATGGCAATCTAGGTCTAGAAAACCAGAACGAACTCAGGTTCTATGAACTAAGAGGCAATGGTAATCAATACTTTGCCCTAACCGCTACTTCCTCAATGGGTAGCAGCATTAGTTTAACTTGGCCTGATTCAGTTGGTAGCAATGGCCAGTTCTTAACTACTAATGGCGCTAATCTCTATTGGTCAAGCCCAGCTGGTACTGGTACGGTTAATGCCGGCACTACCAACCGCCTGGCCTACTATACCGGTGGCACAGCCGTGAGTTCAGCTGATTACTTAAACATAGACGCCAGCACTGCCAAACTAGGCATTGGTTCTACTACTCCCTGGGCCACCCTGTCTATTGAAGCCAACACCGGCTCCACCACTTTTGCCATTGGTTCATCCACCGCTACCTATCTGGTGGTTAATAGTTCAGGCAAGCTGGGCCTGGGCACTTCTTCACCCTTAAACCCCTTGAATATTTACCGTTCAGGCGCTAGCCCGGCTCTAGGCTTTAATGCTTCTACCACCGCAGGCACGGCTGCG
>Ga0315282_10015301_pt1 | contig 11329 bp, 11 predicted proteins | sample YL17G07_20_MG_FD_203693 | JGI IMG/M metagenome (GOLD analysis project Ga0315282, IMG submission 203693) | Sediment microbial communities from Yellowstone Lake, YNP, Wyoming, USA - YL17G07_20 | ecosystem: Environmental > Aquatic > Freshwater > Lake > Sediment | place: USA: Wyoming | collected...
CTCGTGCAGATGAACACTGTAGCGGACGCTTTGTTGCGGCTTGTGTGAAACCACGCTAAGTGGTTTGCTTTCAACCAGGACGCGGGCGGAGCGGCCGATCGTTGTCCCCGCGGACTCCCTCCTAGCTTTCTGCGCAGATTTGCTCGCAGCGCTGCCCCGCGTGCCGGAGCGGCCTAACATGATATCCCATTGTGCTAGAATCTTGAGCCCCGGCTGCTTCGGGCTGCAGGACTCCTGAGAGTTGGCTACGACACCTCTTATCGACAAACGATCCCTCCTCCGGCGATTGGGCTTTGGGGCGGCGCTGCTTTGCTGCGCGGCCACTGCTTTCGGCGCGGGCGTTACACTTCCGCCCACCGAGGTCCACTCGCTGGTTTTGCCCAACAGCCTGCGCGCACTGCTGGTAGAGAAACACGAGGCGCCGGTGGTGAACGTGCAGGTGTGGTATCACGTCGGGTCGAAGGATGAAGTTCCGGGCAAGACCGGTTTCGCCCACCTCTTCGAACACCTGATGTTTCAGGGAACAAAGAACGTCGGGCCCGAGCAATTCTCCGACTACATCGTGCGCAGCGGCGGCGTCGACAACGCCAATACCACGGAAGACTACACGGTCTTCCGGGAGACGATTCCGAGTTCCCTCCTACCCGTCGCTTTGTGGCTCGAGGCCGACCGCATGCGCAACCTGGAGATCAACGCCAAGGCCTTCGATACCGAAAGGGAAGTGGTAAAAGAAGAACGGCGCACGCGCTTCGACAACCCGCCCTACGGGACGGTGATCGAAACGCTCTACGAACTGGCTTTCAGCGTTCATCCCTACCGCCACATGCCCATCGGGAGCATGGAGGACCTCAACCGGGCGAGCATGAGCGACATCCAAGCTTTCTACGACGCCTACTACGTCCCGAACAACGCGACGCTCGTGATCACCGGAGACTTCGAGCGGCGCGAGGTCGAGGGCTTGATCCAAAAGTATTTCTCGTCCCTCGCCCCCGGCAAGCCGGTCGAGCGGAAGATCCCGTCAGAGCCGCTGCAAGCCTCCAAACGCGTGCTCAAGCTCACGCGGAACGTGGCACTGCCGGCGTTCGTGGCCGCTTACCACATGCCGGCGGATGGCACGCCGGACGCGTACCCGTTGCGGGTGGCGGCTCGCATTCTCTCCGAAGGCGAGAGCTCACGTATCTACCGCCGTCTGGTTTACGAGAAGCAAATGGCCTTGCAGGCGCAAAGCGCCGGCAATTTCACGGAAGATCCGAATCTCTTCTTCGTGCTCGCTATTCTGAACTCCGGCTACCCCCCCGCCCAGGGGGAGTGGGAGATGACCGCGGAACTCGAGCGGCTCAAGTTGGAGCCGGTCTCCGCGGAGGAGCTCGCCAAGGCAAAAAACCAAATCCTGCGGGACTTTGTCGTCAGCCGGCAGAGCGTGCAGAGTCTGGGCGAAGAACTCGGCTACGCTGCCGTGGTTCTGAAGGATCCGAACTTGCTCGACTCCGAACTTGACCGATTCCTGGCGGTCAGCGCAGAGGACATCCAGCGGGCCGCGCGCAAGTATTTTGTTCCGGAAAACACCACGATCCTCGAAATCTACCCGGCGGGAAAGTGAACGAGATTCGGGCATCGGGAAAGCCCGGGCGCGCCAGCGGCCTTTTCAGAGGAAGTTGCCCATCGAGATTATGACAGGTCAGAATCGGATTCGGAGCGAACAAGAGGGGAGTTGGATATCCCCACGTATGCGGTCTTCTTGGCGACCCGCGAATTCCGGACGCCGAACCTCACTGAATACCCGCTTCGGCAAAGGGTCAAGAGCGCGCTTCTTGTGCGTTCCTCTCCTGTTTCTCACCGTCTCAGCCGCAGCCCGCGACTACCCGCCGGAAGTGCCGCCGCCTAAAGCCATCGTGCTTCCGGTGCCGCGCGTCCACGAACTCCCCAACGGCTTGAAGGTGGTGGTCATCGAGCGTCGATCGCTACCGCTCGTCACGCTGCGGCTGGTGGTGAAGTCGGGCGCGGAGGCGGACCCGCCGGGTCTCGCCGGAACGGCTCAGCTCGTCGCCGGCCTGCTCAGCCAGGGAACGCCACGGCGCAGCGCGCGGGAGATTGCGGACGCTGTCGATTCCATCGGCGGAACGCTCGCGACCGGAGCCGACTGGGATGATTCCTATGTTGCACTCACGGTCCTTTCCAATCACACCGCGCTGGCCTTTGATCTCGTCGCTGACATGGTGCTTCACCCGCTCTTTGCGCATGAGGAGGTGGAGCGCCGGCGGAAGCAGACGCTCTCCGCACTTGAGGTGTTGTACGAGGATCCAGCGTATCTTGCGGACACGGTTTTCGACCGCTTGATTTTTGCCGGGACGCCGTACGGGCATCCTACGGATGGGACGCCAGCGACGGTCCGCCGGATCAACGGAGACAATCTCCGCGGCTTCCACGCGCAGAACTACCGCCCTGGCAATTCCATCCTTGCTGTGGTCGGCGATGTGAAGAGCGACGACGCCTACCGCCTGGCCGAAGACTCCTTCGGTGGCTGGCGCGGCGCAGCAGGGAATCGCGCAGCGGCGCCTGCTCCTTCTGCCGCTTCACCGACGGAACGTTGTGTCGTGATCGACAAACCGGATGCCGTGCAGACGGAAATCCGGGCAGGGAATCTCGCCGTGCGCCGCGCGAGCGACGACTACGACGCGCTCACGGTGGCCAACCAGGTGCTCGGCGGGCCAGCGGCGAACCGGCTTTTCAAGTCTCTGCGCACGCAGCAGGGACTGACTTACAGCGCTTCGAGCGATCTCAATTGCCAGGGCACGGTGGGGGACTGGGTGGCGAAGACTTCAACGCGAACTTCCGAGACGATCCGCAGCCTGCGCCTGGTACTCGAGGAAATGAAGCGTTTGCACGGCGACCACATCACCGGGGCCGAACTGCGCACGGCACAAAGTTACCTGATCGGCCATCTGGCGCTCGAATTCGAGACTTCCGACGACATCGCTTCGCAAATGCTGGAACTGATGGTCCACAACCTGCCTCTCGACTATTGGAATCGGTTTCCGGAGGAGATCCAGACGCTGCGCGCCGAGGACATCGCACGCGCCACGCGACGCTACCTCGATCCGGAGCGGAGTGTGCTGGTTCTGGTGGGGAATGCAGGCGCCTTCAGAAAGGGGTTGAAGCGCTTCGGATCACCCGTGATAATCTCCGTCCAGGACCTCGATCTCGCCGCGCCCGACCTCCAGCGGGCGGCCAGTGTTAGCGCCCGGTGAACGCTCTTACACCATGCGGAACGCAGCAATAACGCTCTTCGGGCTGGGAATGGCGGTGGCCGCGGCCGAGGCGATTATCGTCTCGCAGGTCCCCCTCGACCCAAGACAGCTGGCTGCCTTTCTATGCAGCCTCGCCTTGTTGCTCACGGCGTTCGTGGGTTTCTCGCATGCGGCCCTGGTCAAATCGCTCCGCCAGATGGCCGGCCACTCAACCGCCCTGGCTGCGGGAATGCCGTTCCTCCTTCTTGTTCCGTATCTGATCTACTCCTCTGGTACTGGCGTATTCAGTGTGCAGGCCCTTGGCAAGCTGGCGACCTATGTGGCGGTGCCAACGCTGCTGGTTCTGCCAGACCGGCACCACCGCGCCGAACGCGTGGGCTGGCGCGACTTCGTGGCAATGCTCGCCCTGGCCGTTCCGGTTAGCGCCGGCTGGCTGGGCGGTATCTGGACCTGGCCGGAGGACCTGTACTTCTTCCGGCCGATCTTCTGTGTCTGCGTCGGCGCCTACGCCTTCCTGGTGCTGCGAAACCTGGATGGCGTGGGCTACAGGCTGATCTTCCGCAAAGGCGACCTCGTCGATGGCCTGGCCAACTTTGTCGGCTTTGCGCTCGTTGGCATTCCGCTTGGCCTTGCCTTGGGATTCCTCCATTTTCGGTCCCACGGGGTCTCGCTCTGGAGTCTGGGATTTCAGCTGTTCGCCGTCTATTTCACCATCGCCGTGCCTGAGGAATTCCTGTTCCGCGGCATCCTTCAGAACTTCCTCGTGCGCAGCCTGCCGTCGCAAAGGCACGGGCTTTATGGGCTGGTGATCGCCTCGGTGATCTTTGGGTCCGCTCACCTTCACCACGCTCCGGTCCCAAACTGGCGATACGCCATCCTCGCCACGTTGGCCGGAATGTTTTACGGGAATGCCTTCCGCATTCGGCAACGGATCTCGGCACCCGCGCTCACACACGCCTTGGTAGATACCGTGTGGCATTTCTGGTTCTAGAATCACCGGCAACGGAAGCGGGAGACATTGCGCCAACGCATGGCTTTCCGGCTGGAAGTTTCTCCGCCGGGGCTGTAGAATCTCCGGCCGGCTGAAGCGGCCCGCAATGTCCCCATTGCGGCAGGACATTTTTGACGCTCGAAGGAGTTTGCGCATGAAGCGAATTCTCACCAGCCTCGCCTTAGGCGTGGCGCTCTTAGGCTTTGCCGGCTCCCCGGCCGCCGGCGCTAAGAAACCCAAGCCCGGCCCGTTGAATGGAACCTGGGAATGCACATCGCACGGCGGTTCGCAGGGCGATATGCCGTTCACGCTTTATCTGGAGCAGAACAAGGAAGTAGTGACAGGATCTGTTTCCTCACCTATGGGAGGGGCCGACCTCACTTCCGCCAGCTTCAAAAGCAAGACGCTGGAAATCCACATCGACACGCCGCAGGGCAACTACGCGATTATGGGCAAGCTGAAGAAAAAGCAGCTGAGCGGAACGTGGTCCCATGACGGCGGCGAAAAGGGAACCTGGGAAGGGAAGAAGGCTGCCGCGACAAACCCCTGATTGTATCCTTCCAGCATGGTAATGACCGAGGGCAGCGCCGCCGGGCTTGAAGCGCTCCGCCGGCGTGCGGTGCGTCTGGAGTATTTCACCGTCGGATGGAACGTCCTTGAGGCGGTCGTGGCGCTGGCCGCCGGCGTCGCCTCCTCCAGCATTGCGCTCGTCGGTTTTGGCCTCGACAGCATCATTGAAACCTCGTCCGGCGTAGCACTCCTGTGGCGGTTCAAGCAACAGACCCTCAGCGAGCGTCACGCGGAGTCGCGCACTGTCAAAGTGGTAGGGATGACTTTTCTCGCGCTCGCCGCGTACATCGGCATCGAGGCAGGACGCGACCTGTGGCTTCGGCGCGTGCCGGAGTTCAGCCTAGTCGGATTGATCCTGGCGATTCTGTCGCTGGTTGTCATGCCAGTCCTCGGCGTGGCGAAGCGACATTTAGCCCGTCGGTTCCACAGCCGCGCCCTAGCCGCCGACGGCCTCGAAACGCTCCTGTGTGCCTATCTCTCAGCCACTCTGCTGGTCGGACTGGGGCTGAACGGCGCCCTTGGGTGGTGGTGGGCAGACCCGGTGGCGGCACTGGCCATCGCCGGATTCATGATCCGCGAAGGGGTCGAGATCCTGCGCGGCGAGCGCGCCGAAGACGACGACTAGCGTCCGGTGGCCTCAGCGAGCCCAGAGGCCGCGACTGTTCTCGCGGGCCTCGCGCTCGAGCTGGACAAACTGCTGCTCGTAGCGGAAGGGAAATCGCGTGTAGGCGTGGCCGTAACCCTGGCGGATGATCTCGGCATTGAGGAAGGTCCCGTCCTGTAGATAGACGTAGGCTAGAGTTCTCCCGTAGCGATCTCGGGTATCCTGGTCCTGCTCGAGGCGGACGTTTTTACCCTCCACCATGCGGCGGGTGAAGGCGGAGGCTTCCTTGCCGAAAGACTGAACCGGGCGCCGGGGATCGACCGTCTCCGGCGTGTCCACGCCGATCAGCCGCACGCGCTCGCCACCGTCCAGTTCGATCGTGTCCCCGTCAATGACCCGCACACAAAACCGCTTCTGCCACACGGGCTGGCGTGACCGCTCGGGTGGGCCCGCCTGACGTTTGAGATATGCGGCGGCGCCAAGTGCCAGCGCGACGAGCAACGCCGCGACAATCCTTCTGCGGCTACGGGATCTGAGAAGTGAACGATGAGGCATTGGATTCCGCTTCGACCGCCTGCGAGGCCTGACCCCGAGCTGCACCAATCCCGCCAGGCCTTTCGGTGTTGATCATAACCCGTAACTCCAAGGGGATGAAAGGGAATCAAGGCCACCGGGAACCCTAACCTTACCATTTAGAAGGGCTTATCCTACAGGCGGATAGGTCGGCGTATTGCTTAGTTAACATAATATACCTTATCAGACGCACCGAATGAGGAGAAGTCTCCACTCGGCCATCCCGTAAGGCCTATGCTCCCTGCCCCGACAAATCACCCTAAATGCAGAGGAAAGGCGCCTCGGAAAGTCGCGGCGGGGCCCAAGATCTATTGCCCTTGCTGGGAACGCTGGGGCCGGAGGCCGGAGACGGCACTCACGTGTTTGCTGGCAAGATCCATAAGTTGGGTGGCGCTTCGGCGGGAGGTGGCGAGCAGTATTTTGGCGCCTTCCCGACTAATCAGTAGCATTGCAGACGCGGCGAAAAGCACCAGTCCGAGGAGGGCAACCAGGGCGAGGTAAGTGAGGTATTCAAACACAATGTACATATGTCGATGTCCTGCCTCCCAGGTGATTAGATGCAGAGGCCGGCAATGTAGGATACCTGCCGTTTCAAATCTGGCGCTTGTGCGGCTTGGTGGACACAATCCTCCATCTCTTCATCGCCCCTCCTAGTGAATGGGCGGCAATTCCCTGCTGGCATCCCGCGTTGCGGGGACGGCGCGGGTCGCCTTTCCCTTCCGGCTGACGAACGGCAAGCCCACGAAGCGCCGTCCACGGCTCGGCTGGTGCAGCAGGCCACAGACTGGCGCCGTCAGGCGTGCCCACTAGGCAATCGCTGTCTCGTTGCGCTGGTATTTTTCCTGATAGACCGCGGGGTCGATCCGAATCCCCAAGCCCGGAGCGTCGGAGACGGAATATGAGCCGTTCTTGAACTCGAATCCGGCGGCAACGATGACATCGCAGGTGGATCGGTCGTCTTCGGCGGCGGTGACTTCCTTGACCGCCTTGGCCAAGTGCAATCCCATAAACTTCCCCACCTGCGAGGCCCAGTTGTGCGGCACCGAGACCGCTCCCGCAGCCCCGGCCATACGCGCCAAATCCCGGTTGGCAAGGAATCCGCCCACCCGAATGTCCATTTGCACGACGTCGAAGACCCGGGGAGATTTGAGGTATGGCTCGAAGGCGCCCGGCTCGCGCAAGTTTTCGCCGTCGGCGATCAGCGTTCGAATACCGACTTCGGCCATGCGCCGGCGGAGTTGGATGTAGAGCGGAACGCTCTCCGGGAAGATTTCTTCCATCCAGTAAAGGTTGGCGTTTTTGGTCTCACTCATGAGCCGCCACGCCGCATCGAAGTCGTTGCGAAAACCGTCGTTGGCGTCCGCCAGGACTTTGACTCCGGCGCCCACTGCCTCGCGCGCCGCGCGCAGGACTTCGATATCGCGATCAAGTCCGGCCTGGCGGGGCATCCATTTCCACCCGCGACCGACTTTGAATTTCAGGCCTGTGTAGCCGCTCTTGACAGCCTCTTCAGCCTCTTCGAGGACGGCGCGCACGCCCCCGTCTTTGAACCAGACGTCGCTGAAGTAGAGCGTGCCGTCATAGGCCTCGACCCGATCGCGCACAGCGTCGCCGAGCAGTTTCCAGGCGGGCTTCTCGGTGAGCTTGCCGATCAAATCGAACATCGGCCCATCGAGGTGCATGTGCCGGGTGAGCAAGTCTGCGAAGGCAGGGGCGCGCCCCACAATGCACCCGTCCTGCAGGATGTAAACACTCAGCGGATCGGCCCCGATCAACTGGCGGAGCGCCTTAAGGTAGTCAGCATCAGGCCCCGAATAGCCCATCACGCCTACACCTTCGACGCCCTGATCGGTCGCGATGCGGATGAGTGTGTTGGTATAGGTATGTCCCTTCGGTGCCTGGTCGTAAGAATTCATCGCCACAAACTTGTGGAAGCAGCCCTGAATAGAAGTCAACGTGATACGCGTGATGCGGGCCCGCGAGCGGGGCGCCGCTCGCAGGGCTGCGGAAGCAGCCAGTGCGGAAAGGAAAACCCGTCGGGTCATTGTTGAGGCTTCAACGGCGTCGGATTAGGCCGTGACGGCGGCGATGCGGCGCATCAGATCGGTCTGTTCAGCCCGACTCTCGGCGCCGATCGTGAAAGCGTCGAGCACCTTCGAGGACAGGGCGTATTTCAGGGCCTCATCCTGGCGGTGCCGCATATCGCCCTCGCCGAGAATCTTCATGCCGATAATTCCCTTCCCCGCGGCGCGCATCTCCCACAGGGCCGAGAGGACCGTTTCGGAGTCCGCATCCATGTGCGAGCCGATGGGATTGATGCGCGCGAGGTCCACCTCCACCCAGGGTTCCTTGGCGGCGGCACGCAGCGCGCCAATCGAATGGCAGGAGCAACCGTGGACGCGGATCAGCCCCTTCGCCTTGGCCTCCGAAAGCACATCCATCACGGAGCGATAGCGCGTAGTCCAATCGGCGGCGGTCAGGCAGTGCATCAGCAGGATGTCGATGTGGTCGGTCGCGAGTTCGCGGCGGAAGCGGTCGAGATCGGCGCGCATGCCGGCGGCATCGCGTGCCCAGGACTTGGTGAGGATGGTCACCTTACCGCGCGGAATGCGTTTCAGGGCTGCGGCCACATGCGGGTGGGTGCCATAAGAATCGGCACAATCGATGAATCGGAGCCCCTGGTCGTAGCCCGCCCAGAGTAGATCCGCCAATCCCTGGATGCCCAGCTTGGCTTGATTCGACGAATGGTTGAAACCGACCGTGCCGGTACCCATCGCCAGACGCGTCGACTGAAGGCCTGTCTTCCCGAGCGTGACGACATCGGTGGCGCTGAAGCGCGCGGGCGTCCTCGCGGCGAGGGAGGGCAAAGTCATCGAATCCAGCCACGCTGTCCCGACTCCCCATGCCGTCTTGCCAAGAAACTCACGCCGCTTCACCCTGCCACCTCGAAATTGGGTTATGGTGACCGCTTACTTTCTCACCGTGGCGGGAAGAATTTCGAGTAGCTGCTCTTTGCGATAGACGAGCGCGTTCGTATCGTAGGCGGCGATCTCGAAGCCGTGGCCGTGGGTGATGGCGTCGCAGGGGCAAGCCTCCACGCAATAGCCGCAAAAAATGCAGCGGTTGTAGTCAATGTTGTAGACCTTCGCGTAGCGCTCGGAGGCACTGATCCGATGGTCGCCCGTATTCTCGGCGGCTTCGATGTAGATGCAATTGGAGGGGCACGCCGCAGCACACAGGAAGCAGGCCACGCACTTCTCCAGGCCGTTCTCGTCGCGCCGCAGGACATGCAAGCCGCGATAGCGGTCCTCAAAGCTCGGCGGCTCGTGCGGGTAGTTCTCGGTCACCGTGGGCCCCAGCATCGTCTTGAAGGTGACGGAGAAGCCTTTGGCCAGCGCCGCTGCGGAGTTCACGATTTCTTTCAGGATGTTCGTCATGCCGCCCTGGAGGCCAGTATAGTCGACCATCAATTCGCTGGTCAATCGCGTCCCACCGTTGTCCGGAAGGCGGCATCCGGGCCCGCTCGATTCGAGCAACCGGCGGGCGCTCGGGAGAATCAAAACATCCGGAAGCCGCTTGTCAGAGGCCCGGAGAGAGAGTAAATTCAATCTGGGGTTGAGATTCGCGTCGTTCGCCTGCAGCCCCGGGAACCCAAACGCACTCCGGGAAGGAGAAGCCAATGAAGCGCCTGCTATCGCCCTTTTTGGCCGGTCTCATCCTGGGGATTATCCTGCCCGCCCTAGCGGCAGCGGCTGAGTCAGAAGAAACCTTCACCATTCCTGCTGGCAGCACCATCAGTGCCCGCCTGGCGACCACGCTCAGCACGCGGACCAATCAGGAAGGTGATCCGTTTTCGGCGCGCATTATCGACCCGATTATGGACGGAGGCGTCGAGGTCATCCCTGCGGGCAGCATCTTGGAAGGCCGTGTGGCGTTCGTGAAGGAGCCGGGCCGCGTGAAGGGCGTGGCGGAGATGCGCCTGCTTGCCCAAACCATCACCACACCGGAAGACAACGTGAAGTACTCCATTGTGGCGGGACTGGAAGAAGCGCAGGGGGCCGAGGGCGCCAAGGTGAAGGACGAGGAAGGTACGATCAAGGGCCCCGGTAAGAGCAAGAAAGGCGCGGCGATTGAAACCGGCGTCGGTGCCGGTGTGGGCGCAGGCGTAGGCGCGATCTCCGCCGGGGGCAAGGGCAGCCTCTATGGCCTCGCCATCGGCGGCATTGCCGGCCTGATCCACAACATGAGCAAGAAAGGCAAAGACATCATCCTGCCCCAGGGGACGGAGCTGACCTTCGTGATCGAGCGCACGACGACCGCCAAGCGAATTTCCAAACCGGCGGAATCCGCCGAGTGATCCTCCCGACAACTCCGAGCACGAAACCAGTGCTCTCCTACACTTTCCTCCGAATGTCCGCGACGATCTGTTTCCCGTGGAAGCGGCCGTTCTCGATGAAGATCTCGTTGGTTTCGTAGCCGGCGATAATCACCCCTGCCAGATATATGCCGGGCACATTGCTCTCCAGAGTTTCCGGATGGCATTTGGGCCGGCAGGTCTCCGGGTCCAATTCCACTCCCGCGCTGTGCAGGAAATCAAAGTCGGGATGGTAGCCGGTGAGGGCAAAAATGAAATCGTTTTCAAGCTGCACTAACTCCCCGTTCGAGCGCTCGACCTGGATCCAGTCCGCAGCAATCTCTTTGACCTGACTCTCGAAGAGCGCGCGCACCGAGCCCTCTTTGATGCGGTTCTCGATATCCGGCCGCACCCAGTATTTGATATTGCGGCCGAGTTCGGGCGCGCGATGGATGAGCGTCACCTCTGCGCCGTGCCGGTAGAGATCCAGCGCCGCCTCCGCGGCGGAATTCGCGCCGCCAATCACCGCCACCTTGCGCCGGTAGAATTCGTGCCCTGACGTGTAATAGTGCGAGACCTTGGGCAAGTCTTCACCCGGAATGCCGAGCAGGTTGGGCAGGTCGTAGTACCCCGTGGCGAACACGACCTTGCGCGTCTCATACCCGTTGCGGCGGCCGCCGTCGCGCTGCGTGAGCACCTCGAAGTGGCCGTCCGAGCCGGAGACCGCCGTTACGCGCTCATAGAGGTGAATGGGCAGGCGAAAGAACTCCGCCACGCGTCGGTAGTACTCGAGCGCTTCGGCTCGCGTCGGCTTGACGTTCACGCTGGGCATCGGGATGTCCCCGATTTCGAGTAACTCACGACTGGTGAAGAAAATCATCTCCGTGGGGTAGTGGAAAATCGAGTTGACCAGGCAGCCTTTTTCGATGACCAGGACTTTCAAGTTTTCCTTGACCGCTTCGATCGCGCAGGCCAGTCCGGTCGGCCCG
>Ga0315282_10015302_pt1 | contig 11329 bp, 12 predicted proteins | sample YL17G07_20_MG_FD_203693 | JGI IMG/M metagenome (GOLD analysis project Ga0315282, IMG submission 203693) | Sediment microbial communities from Yellowstone Lake, YNP, Wyoming, USA - YL17G07_20 | ecosystem: Environmental > Aquatic > Freshwater > Lake > Sediment | place: USA: Wyoming | collected...
TAAGACTATTTTATAGTTTTCTCTAATATTATATTGTTTGATGTTTGGAGTAGGAATGTAAGTTGGAGAGAGCAAGATTATTGCAAGCACTGCAAAAATATCCAATCTTGAGAGATCTGTTTGGAAAAGAGTGGTTTCTTAGGAAGCTCTCGGAAAAAGAACGCCATGTACTGATTGAACTCCTACTGGAAGAAGAGCCTGAAGTTGAACATGTTAAGGACTTGTTTAATGACTTACAAGCTTCTTTGAAGGCGGGACGGGACAAGACGGACTTGGATGCGATTCAGGCGTTAGAAGCTAGATACAGCGTGTCATCAAGCTAGAAGAATTTTCTATAGCAACTTAAATTCGAGGGAGAGAATCTCCATTAAGAAGAAGTAAAGGAAACGCCGAATCCGACGAAGACTTCACAGAATCAAAAAACGCAAATTATATCAATTAGTCGCCAAAATCCTGACATTGCGACTTTATGTGCTCAATAAGTTCTTTACTCTTGCTAATGCAAAGGATTGAATAAGATGTGGAAGAAGACTTCCCACAGTGGAAAATGTTGTCCTTGATTGGGTCAATTTCAGGAAAAAGAGCTCGGAAGTTTCCTGGGAAAACAGATATTACAAGGAGTTTTGATATCGTTAGCAAGTTTTCAAGAATATCTGCCCCATTAACTTCAAAGAAGTTTTTCTTCATTTTCATATCAATTGATGGAAGGAGGTAAGCCCCCTCCTCTTTCTTACGAACTTGCCTCTCGAATATGTACTTAATCGCTCTCCATGCATCTTCATGGCAAGTTGACTCTGGGAAAGCTAACACGAACCCTACATTAGGTTCCTTTGCTTGCATAGTTTCAGTGAATGAGGAGCAATGTTCGTTAATTGTTTTAGGTTGAAACTTGAATTCAAAGATTCCATAGCCTCCGTACATGTCGAGAACGCGATTAATAAAGGCAATGTCAAATCGCTCGTCAAGAGCTTTCAGCTCAACTATTAGTTTACGCATATCCCCTTTCCAAGCCCGTGAATCAACCAACCCCGCATACGGCTCTTCAAGAAAAAGGTGGCGAAAACGTTTCCCAGGATCCTCCTGGCTATCGTCGTTCAAAAGTGAATAGACGCTAATTCTCTCATCAGCCGGACATTCATCAAGCACTTTAATGAAGATTTTCTTTAACAAGGCTCCGGTTCCGCAACCTAAATCCATGGTTCTTAACATTTCCTTGCTTAAAGGATTGAAAGTCAAGTAAGACAGGACGACATTAATGAGTGGCTCTGTTATCAACGAGGGAGAAGTTTCTCCAGTACCTGCCAGACCTTTTATACCATATAACAACGGCCCTATTTTCTGTTCAAAATTTTCTCTCGCATCAGACGCTTCACGTTGGGCTGTGTTCTTATCTGCCTCAAATCTTGGTGCACGGATAAAGGCCGGATGTCCGTCTATTGTTCTATATGGCCTGGCAAGGTTGAACGCGTGTACTTCCGGGTTAAACAACAAAAACAGCGGAGGATAGTATCTTCGAGATTGTTCAAAGATTTGCTCTTCTTTAATCAGCGCTAAAGAAAGACGAAGTGGTGACAGATCCAATGGAACAGCCACTGATTGACCCGTTCTCAAAAGCTGCTTCTCTGTAGCTAAGAATTGTACGTCGGCTGCCAGAATCGTATAGACAATTTCAGATTTCCCTTCTTCATTAACAAGCCTGCGTAGTTCAGTATTGAAATTCTTGATATAGTTTGACAGAGATTTGGCTGCTACTGGTTCTTTCCCTCCAAACAATATGGCTTCTCGTATCGCGTCAATCAGAAGATCGTGCTTTTTGAACTGTGGTCTTATGGCACGAGAGAGTTCCCTTTGTAGGTCTCGGATGGCACCTATAGTATCAAGAGACTCCTTAATTTCTTCCTGACTTTTCCTTACTTCCTCGGCTTTGTCGATTATAAATCTCACAAAGGCCTCTACTTGTGGAACTGATTGCAGTTCCAAAAGAAAGTCTTCTCTCTTCTCAAGGAAGTGTACAAGTTCTGCCTCCATCTCGTTGGTTTTAGCTTGGTCCCTGAGTGCTTTCTTTATCTGCTCAGTAGATTTTCGCACATTTCTTTCACTACTCAAGATTGAAGCTTCGATTACAATGGGGGAGTATTCATAAGAATTCACAATAGGAAAGGGGCTTGTTGTAGAGAAAGGATCAGCCCAACACGATGTTGATACATGAGCGATCGGCAAAGCTACTCAACTCCAAGCTTAGATAATAATTCATTGATTTTGCGAATCGGAACTTTTGACCCTTCGATGTATGGATCCACTACTAAACGCCCTCCCTTTTCCATCAGAAGTTCCAGCAACAGAACGTCTGGGCCAAGCATTTTGATAGTTGAAAGGTCAAAGCGGAGGTCATTTGAAGTTTTACGAAACTCCGCAAGTAGAGCCTTTAATTCATTTTTAAAAAGCTTTGGCAAAATGTTGTCTTCCCCAAAATCCTTTGACCTTTCCAAGACAAACTGAATTCGGGTCGGCAAGCCGGAAACCGTAGACCTGTTGAGAATAGTTCCACCATACATGTTAATATCATACTTTCTTTTCCTTGTTCTTCTCTCCCTCTTACCTTGCTCGAACTCAACAAAATATACCGTCCACTTTCCCCTTTTTCCAGTATTCATTTCTTTCTCAGCCACAGCTGTCAAGAGCCGACGAAGAAGATTTAAGCCCAAGATTGAAATCGCCTTTCTTAGCCTGCCAGATCCTTTTTCATATGGAGAGGTCAAGTAGATTCTCAATACTTGCCTGTATCTCGCGATGTATTTCTGAAAACTTTGCTCACTAATGGTTTGTTCACCAAAAAAAGGAACATCATCAAATTCAGATGATGGTTCCATTCCAATTTTTCTCAAGAAGTATCCAACCGTAGCATTTTCATCAGGGGCGGAAATCGAGCTTTGCTTGTGTATGGTCAATGTGATCGCTTCTATTATTTTTCTCGGATGAAACCACTCAGCATAGCCACGGGCTCCTTGCATAGACCTACAGGCCTCCGCAAGCAGGTACTTGAGGTTCTCAAATCGTTTGGGACTGGCGGAAGTACTAAGCTTCTCGGATATGAATTTTACTACTTGTGCCAAAACATCGCCCCTCTCGGACAACCATATTGTGACATCAATTGGATCATGCACATCGCGAAGGCCAGATGTCCTCGTTCTTAAAGGGCTTTCATCCAAAATCTTGAAACTCGTTGTCCACGAGGCATACTTCCCAACATCCTCCCAATCAAGAGCTATTAAACAAGGGGCAAGAGTTTTCCTGAATTTTGAGATTTCTTGAAGTTTTCCGGCAGGGATTATGAGATCACCTTTGCAGATACTTCTAAAATAGATGGAAAGATCATTCAGTATGTCTCTGAAGCCAAGAACCAGAAACCGATGAGGGCCTTCAAGTTCTGAGACGTATTTCACCAATAGGAAAGCGTAAGCAGAGTTTACAACACCTTCTACACTACTCAATTCTAATCATCACATCCCCATCAGGACGTATTGTGGCCAGTCCAAGATTTTCAAGACGTTCTGTGAAGTACTGGTAATCCGAAATCAGCCAACCTCTTGCTATCTGCAAGTCTATTCCAAGATTGCCATATTCGACAGAAGTTTCAAGGAAACCCAAGATGTCATTTGGATTTATCAATATCCTAAATTCTTCTTTGATTACTTTGACAAAGGAGTTTAAAGGCATCTGTCTGGGTGGTTCCCTTCCTTGTTGCATGGCCTCTGCCGAAACAGATTCTCCAAAGTATTTTACTAAATTGGAGAGAAGCCGATCTGGGATAGATGTAAACCTTATCCCATGCAAGAAATGCAGCATCCCAAGTTTCTCAAGAGCTCGAGTGATTTCCCGAGGCATGCGGTCGCTGACTTCGTAAGGATCTACTGTGACACAATTTGCCGAGGTTTTTGAAGACTGATTTATCCAAATCTGTAGAGGAATTCTCAAAGCGTGATAAATTCGATAGGTTTCGTTGTATATGAGACTCGAGATTACCATCGGATTGTTTGAAGACACCGCAAGAGGAACTACATGTGAGCCTTCGCAATGAACAAGGTAAGCGTCGCGCATTGTTGCAAAAACCTCTTTCGAAGAAAGCTGAGTTTTCTTATTTTGAAGTTGGCGAATCTCTTTGCCTTTGACTTTGCCACAGTAGCAATCAACTGAACGCTCAGCGTGAAGAGCGCTCAAAACAACGGCAAGGTTTTTTATTTTTCTCGCCAAAACTTTGAGGATGATCATATCTTCAAAAGACTGAGCTAAGTTTGAGGACTTGGAGGCAGCTTTCAAGAAAAGAACACCGTTTGGTCCAAAGAAAACTTTTTTCTTTCTTCCCTTTTCAATATGGATGTCCAGCACCGCGACCTTTGGGCATTCTGTATCAATCATCCATTGTGTGAATCTCCCTCCGACTCGTGACGATGATCCAACAAGGTCAGACAATTTGTAAAAATCTTTGACCTCACGCAGGACTTGAGGAGCTTTGCTGATTGTTCCACACTCTTCCAATCTCTTGACAATGGAAAGAGCGAGCTTTCCGTAGTCTCTAAACGTATATCCCAGCTCACACCGCTCTCCTTTGACGGCTACCTCGAGGTCTTCCAGAACAGGATAAGTCCCGATGTCAGCTCTTTTCCTCAACCCCACTCCGAAAGTAATGCGCAGACTCATTTTCGTCCACCTAACTCAATCGTATAGTTTTCAGTATCAATGCTAACCCGCATTTTGTCATCTCCGAATTTTGCGCCACAGTCTTTTCCATGCTTCAGAGAGTAAAGGAAGAGGCCGACCTCATCATTTCTTCTACTTCTTTCTTTTAGATAATCATACATTAAAGGTGCGACTAAGTAATCAGCAATCCCGTCAAGGCTTCTTAGAAATGCGCGAACCTTTCTTTTTAGTCTGGGACTTAAAGAAAGATCGGGTTCTCGGATCTTTGAAGCAAAATCCCTTAGAACCTCATAATCTTGCAAATTCAAATTGAAATAGGCCGGGCTCTTAGGAGGCTTATCCTGCACTTTTACGTCGAGTTCTAACACTTTTTCTCGCATCTCAAGATACCTAATGTCATCTTTTACCGTTCGAAATCCATGATAAGTAGTATCGCGAATGAGTTTATCATCAAACATAACCACTGGCAATCTGCGGGCTTTGTGTCCGGTTCTCTCTGACTTTTGCACTAATTCCACTATAGGGCTGAAGAGCAGTTTTTCTGGAGTCCACCTTAAGCTGATCGCCTCGCCCAATTTTCGACTGGTAACAGACAACGGTCTCATCAGAACCAATTTTAGAAGAATCTGTCCCATCTTCGATAGCAACCGTGAGGAATCTAAATACTCTTCAAGGGCTCCATCATCAATCATCTCTTTGTATCGAACGTTTTCATTGGAAAAGAAAAGTTTCAGTCGTTCTCTCCTTCTCCTATCTTTGTTCAGATGAGATCTTCCATGTAGGCCGAGAATCTTAGATTCAAATCTTTCGTCTCTGTATTTGTGAACTTTTGCTTCCGATAGTAAGTATTCTTCAGGTCCTCTGATTGACGGCAATCTTGACAAGTAGAGTGCATCATAAATCAGCGACTTGTCGATTGCATTTCCATTGCCTCTCTGTTTTTCTTGTTCGACTATTTTCCAAAGATTATAAAGGCAATACCCCCAGAAAAGGTTAAGGGAGCGTGGCGTCAGGTACAAATCACAATGTCTCAGCCAAAGAAAAAACAAGAGGTCATGAACTCTCGCTGTGAAATTGTTGTCCCTTAACATTTCTTTGAGTTCCTTAATGTATTTGAGGTAACTATCAGCAAGGCACCCTTGACACTCAGGATGGTTTTGCCTGTCTTGAGAGCATTTTTGAAGATAGTTTTCACCTAAAACGATCAGCGAGATTGAATATTGCTTGAAGCCGTCAAGTCCATTGGTTAGGTTAAATAGAGGCTCGTCAACACCAAATTGTTTAATCCAGAAAACATTACTTTCTTTAGGAATGCGCACGAACTCGAAACGTTGGTTTCTTACTGCTACAGTCCCGTATATGGAGTGAATAACTGGGTCGTCTTTGCTGATAACATCGCCAAGAACCCCTCTATTACCGAAGATAATCAGCGATTCACCCTTTCCGAGACCAACCTTCAATTTCCTTTCTAAGTCGCGCAAAGATTCTTTTGCTTCAACACTTATATCCACAAAGTCATCGACTGCCGTGGTTACCCAGACGACTCGTTTTGTTGTTGGGTAATCCCCTTTCTTTGTCCGCTCATTAAAAGGCAAGATCTGTGCCACATCGCGAAATTCGAAGGCCCCTGTAATTTTATTTATAATGGGCTTATAATTATTCGAAAAATGGCTATGCCTGAGTCCCTCAACAAATTCTTTGAGCAAAAGAGTCTTACCCGAACCTGGCATGCCAATAAGTACCAGGAGAAATCCCGCATTTGGATCATCGGCTCGTTCACTTAACGCTTTAAGGATTTCCTCATCTGCGAGATGTGGCACGTAAGTGCGTCCAAAAGCCTGTTCGAGTTTGCCCCATGCTTCAGACTCAGCACAAAGCGCTCCTCCTCCCCGCATGAACCATCTCAAGAAGTGCTCCTCAAAGCATAACTCATTCAAGTGAGTCATTAGACGTTTTCACCTTGAAAGAATCACAATGCTCTCCCGCATCAGCGATCTACTATGTTCATCCATTATCTTTTTTTGCTGTGGACTTGAAGAAAGGTTTCTAGCAACTTCAATTGTCTCTACTTTAAACTCCAGATCTTCCGCAGCCTCTGCGAGCAACAAATCGCTCGGTATTACAATGCCTTCATAACTGCTATTGCCAATTACGAAAATGACTTTTCCATTGTTTTTCAGTTTATCACCAATTTTGACAAGCGATGAATGCATATCGTCAAAGTATCCTCGTATCATCAGTGGAAGGCGCGAATTCCAAAGTTCCATCGCATCTAAAGCATGACAAATCGCATCAATTGTCGGATGAGACCATTTCGTATCGGAATCATTAAAGGACAAATGGGAACGTACAGTTCGACAACTTAGCTCCCTAAATTCAGATCGTCGAGTTACATATCCTAAAAACCAAAGCTCAAGCTTGTACATTTCTACATAGTCACTCGAGTTGCAATAAGGAGGTGAAGTAATAACTGCATCAACTACTGGAACCTTTTCTGCTTTTTCAAGTTCAAGAATGCTATATGGAACAACATGAGCGCTACCGAGTTTTTTTGCTGAATTTCTAAAACCAGTGTATTCCATTCGCATTTTGCGAAGCTTATTAAGAATCAGTCTTTCAACTTCTTTCTCACAAGGCTTTTCCTTAATGTGTAATCCCTTTCCATACCTTTTGGCCGATGAGCAGTTCAGAAGTTGAGACGCTAAGGCAAAAAGCAGTAAAGAAGCAGATTCTTCATTCTCTTCCTCAAGCGCTGTATTTCGAAGAATTATTAGCTTCTTCAGAATCTCAGGATTGAATAGCTTTTCAAACGAAGAAAGTCGAGGGACCTCTACAGCTACATCAGTATTTCTGTTCATAGCCTCCCAAACGATTTTTTCAGCTTTCTCAAAATGGTTGTTTGAATATTCGCGCGTCTTTACTTGAGCGATAAATTGGAATAATGGGTTAACGTCAAAGCCATAACCCTTTTTTCCGAATTCTACGCAGGCGACAAGCGTGTTTCCGCTCCCTGCAAAGGGATCTAGGATTTTTTGGCTTTCTCTCACTTCCTGCCTTTTGAACATTTTTCCAAGAAAACTTGACGTGAATGCTTGAAAGAAGGGAAACCAGTTGTAGACTCCTTTCTGCTCGTTTCTGGCACTCATGAGTTTTTGGTATTCACTCAACCGCCACGTCTTGCTTCTATATTTCTTTTCAAGTTCTCGAACTTCTTTGAATGGCCTGCGCTGCTGATATTTGGTAACAACGTTCCCACTGACTGGCCCAGCAAACCGCAAGTCTAAACCCAACTATTCTTCAGCTATATTTAGTGAATCACGTGATAAAACTTTCTCTCCACCTGAACGCTCTTGGAGAGCATTCAGAACCTTTGTTGAAAAAAACTTAATCTCCTTAAACCTATTTTGTCGATACTTGAAGTCCTGTTCATCTCTCTGCTCTATTTTTTGGGCAATTGCAAGAAATTCGTCAAATACGGGTTCTAGGATTTGTAGAAAGTTGGCGCCCTTCAAAATTAATAGGTCTGTGTCGATAATTCCTGTAGAAGCTATATCATGCCACACTTGTAAATGCACAGCATATTCTGTTATTCTTGTTACATATAGCCCACGTTCAGGAACTGTTCTTCTGATCTCTCTCAAAGTTTCAGGGTCAATGCCCGAGTTAGGAATAACAATGTACCCGATATTTGCGTTAAGTCCATGCATGTAGTTTGCGACTTGCTTTATCTTTTCTTTGATAGATTTTAGGTTCTCACTAGTTATCTCGTCAGCAACTATTCTTAATTTGTGATTGTCGATGAACACATCAGGCTCATATTGGCCAATCTTCTCCTTGAATTTTACTTCACCATTATTTGGCCAAAAGAGTGTTGTGAGTTGTTTCAGGCAGGTGAAGTTGGATTATGCTTTTCAAAAAGTGGCATATTGAGCTGATTCTTTCGGGAAGGAAGACGCAGACACGAAGGCTCCCTGACAAGTCGGCAAACTATCATGTGGGGCGTGTTTACGGCATTAGGGATCGCTGGTTTAGTAAGCCTGAAGCGCATATTTTGATAACCCGCAAGTTTAGGCAGAGGCTCGGAAACATAAGCCTTGAAGACGTGGGAAAGGAAGGATACAGCAGCCTGGAAGAGTTTCAGAGGGCTTGGGAGGAAGTCCACGGGCCAGGAGGCTGGAACCCTGATTTGATAGTTACTGTCTATGAGTTTAAGCTAGAGGAGCGGCGGAAATGAAGAAAACGAATATGTATCCTTTATCAGTAAAACAATGGAATCCTAACGAGAGCTACATAGGCGGACTGTTAGATGGAGAGGGCTCGGTTCTAGTAATTGCGACTCACGAAAAACGCCTACAAAAAATGAGGTTAAGACCTTACGTAAAAATAACTCAGAAACGATATTATGCATAGTATCAAAGAGTTGCGAGTTCTTCGAGAACAGGTCTCTATTTATGTCCCGAAGATCGGATAGGTACTTTTCAAGGCTATATGTTTTCTTTTAGGATTTGAAAATTGGACAACAATGACGCATGGTGCAATCCTTAGGGAGTTTCCAATGAGAGGAGAGCTTCAAGGTCTACTTATTGGAGAAGACCCAAGTTCTTTAGGTCCCAACGGTCAAGACCCTCACTTTGAGTTACACCACAATGTCAAAGGACTAAAACAGGAAGATAGCGGTTCTGTGAGTTACATTGTTGAAACTTCTTTGACAGCGCATCTCAACTCAGCTGTAGAATTCAAGCCTCTGGAGATAAGATTGTATGGAGATTCTGAGACAAAAGGGGCAATAATAGGCAAAACGCTTCATACCGCCGATGGAAGAGAAAAACCTGTTTAGAAAAAGGGGGATTTGCGGGTTGCTATGTGTTCCTAGGCTGAAAACCGATAGCAGCAGTCTCGGCACAGATACCGCTGCACTTCTCCGAAACCGGTATACCGAATGCCGTCCTTCCACACTCGCTGACTACCACATTCAGGACACTTAACTGTCTTTCCATCCGTCATGATGACGCCTCCACACATCGATCAGCCCAACCATCAGAAAACCCAAAAAAAGGGAGTTTGCGGGAGAATTCTCTACCGGGTTGCTCGTCCAGACTAGACTACGGACTCTTTTGGAAGGACTAGGACGCCAAATGCGAGGTCTTCAGCTTGTGGAACAGCTTGCAACCTCCCGAGTCTCTCTTGTACCTAATCGATCTTCACATCTCCATTTTGAAATGCTGTAAACTCCATTTCAGAAAGGTACAGGTGAAATAGACTATGGTCGAGAGATGAGGCTAAGCCTATGAACTACTTCTAATGTTCTGCTTTGATGAGTAACGTGTTCAATTAGATCAAGCCATCCGTGTGGTTTTAGACAGTCGTCAAAAGCATAGTGCAGAATGCTCAGATAGCATTTCATCATTTTAGGAGAAGGCCCATAGAAGACGATTCGATCCACCATGTGTTCTTCGCATTGTTCTCTCAGCTTCTGGCCTAGTTGAGATATATGGGCTTTACTCTCCTGCTGAGATAACTTTCCATTATCTCTGATGACAACTATTCCTAACCAATACTCTCTGTTAGTTCTAAAGGTGACATTATAGTCTCTCTTCTTTTCTTCTGGAAAAACCAAACCATATGGAGCTGAAAATATGGCCCAATCAGCGCCGACTATTCTACAACGGTCTATGAAGCTTGATACCCTATCTGAAATATACAGCTTATCGGGGGCATGAATGCCTTCGCGTTTCCTAGCACTGCAATATGTCAGATACAGATTCATTTGAAGCCCGAAACTTGCTTTTGCTAATAGACTTTATAAGAATATGTGGTTTATCTAATCTCCAAGTCAAGAACTATAAGGTTTCCACCTTCTAGTTAGATTGTATGGATGGATATGCAGTGTATGAGAATGTTGTATCTGGTTATCTTGAAAAGATGCGTAAACTCTTGTCTAAGCCGAAGCATGGTTTCTCGAAGGCTTCCTCTGCGGATGTTCCAAGAGATCCAGGAGTCTACGCGATACATGATACCAAACTAAGAACAATAATCTACATAGGAAGAACTGGGAACCTAAGGAGGCGATTGTTAGGAAACCATAGAAGTGGAAATGTGAGGGGTAGTCAGTTTAGGAAGGCGTTGGCACAGTATTTAAATGTGCAATCTGAAGAGCAGATTACTCAATACATATTGGACAACTGCAGTTTTCAATACGTGGTAATCGAAGAGTTCGAAGAAATAGTAAGACTTGAGCACTTTTCAACAGCGATACTGGCTCCAGTTCTTAACGTCAGGCTCAGACAGTAAGGCAAAAAAGGAGGGTTTTGCGGGAGATATCTCCACCAGCCGTTGGTTCAGTCTCTCCCAGCCCACTTTTGGATTCTAACGCTTGCGACAAGAATTAAATTCTTAATAGTATAGAAAAGACAGTGAACAGGAACTGTTCTCTGAGGGAACAATATGGAAGTGGAAAAGGAGGTTATTTCATACTTATACGAATATGGAAACACAAAAGAAAGCGACATAATCAGCTACGGCGTAAAGAAACACAACTACTCTTCAGAAAGAATGAAAAAAGTCATAAAACGAATGGTGATAAAGGGTGAAGTTTACTATGTTGTTCACAGCAAACTTGAACCACCCGCAG
>Ga0315282_10015303_pt1 | contig 11327 bp, 12 predicted proteins | sample YL17G07_20_MG_FD_203693 | JGI IMG/M metagenome (GOLD analysis project Ga0315282, IMG submission 203693) | Sediment microbial communities from Yellowstone Lake, YNP, Wyoming, USA - YL17G07_20 | ecosystem: Environmental > Aquatic > Freshwater > Lake > Sediment | place: USA: Wyoming | collected...
TGATGGTTGAGATTAGAGGGAGACATATAAAAATCGTTCTCTATCTTCTGGAACAAAAGTATCCTGTTTCTGCGTCTAAGATTTCCAAAGAAATTGATGTTAATATCAACACCCTCAGAAAGGACATCCCGCAACTTGAAAACTTATTGAAAGAAAACGGATTATCACTTATAGCAAAGCCAAAAATAGGCTTTAAGATAGATGGCCCTCCCGAAAAAATAGAAAACCTTAGGAAAAAGCTTAATTCCATTGGAAATAAAATCCTTGACAGAAAAAGGAGAATATGGTACATAACAGAAATTTTTCTTTCCAAAGAAAAAATTCCAACAATTGAAGACCTATGCGAATCGCTAAATACTTCAAGACCCACAATAGCAAAGCACATAAAAGAAATTAAATTGTGGCTTAATGAAAAAGGTATAAAGCTTATAGGAAAACCAGGGGTAGGATATGAACTCAAAGGAGAGGAGGAGAATATACGAGATGCTATCGTAGATACTGTTATTGAGGCAAACGCAGAAGAGATAAACATCATTATGGCAAGGCTCTTTAACCAGCATTCATTAAACATTCTTAACGAAATAATAAAAGATATTAATTTTATGCCTATTAAACAATACTTAGATATTTTAGAAGAACAATCAAGTACTGTTCTAATAGACAAAGACTACGTGGGCCTTTTGTTAAAAATTATTGTTTCGATTAAACGTATAAAAAATAATCATTTTATAATCTTTGAGCCTAAAAGACTGTTTAATATAATGCAGAATCCAATATATAGGGTAATATACAAAAATATTCCAATCATTGAAAACAACTACAACATTAAATTTTCATCTGAGGAGATAGCGTACTTCACTCTTTCTTTTATTAGCTCAAAACTGCAAGGAATCGCATTTGTAAATGGACAAAAAGAAAATTATGATATGAAGAAATATAAAGATTATGCACTGCAAATTACCGAGATAGCAAATGATATATTTGAATTACCAATATCTGAAGACAAAGAATTTATTGATATGCTTTCTTTACATCTTAAATCAACTCTTATTAAAATAAAGTATGGTGTGAGAATTGATAATCCACTTTTACAAAAAATAAAGGAAGAGTGCCCATTACAATTCAATATAGCAGAAAGAATTTCAATTATGCTTGGAAGAAAAATGCGCATAAATATACCCGACGAGGAAACTGGGTATATTGCAATGTATATTGCTATGGCTATTGAAAAGCTAAAGAGACAAAAGAAAACCAAGGTAGTATTGATTTGCCCAATGGGTATCGCTACTTCTAAGTTGTTGTACTTCGAATTAATTAATCAAATGCCAGAGGTTGAAGTACTTCAAATTAATTCATTTAAGGATATCCTTGAGGGGAAATTAGACCCTGCTATTGATTTGATAGTTTCTACAGTTCCCTTGCCCGATATTAAGATTCCAAATGTCGTGGTGTCTCCTTTTCTAAATAACGATGATAAGAAAATCATTAGAGAAGCTCTTAGGATCAAAAAACAAAATACAAAAGCTCATTTTTGCTTAGGATCAGGTGATAATCTTGATGAAAGCATTATTTTCGTTAACATTGAAACAAACTCAGATACAGAAATTATCAAATTGCTTGGGCATGCTTTGGCAGTGAATGGATATGTGAAAGAAAATTTTACTCAGTCAGTTATTAAAAGAGAGAATAAATTTCCTACAGGACTTAATTTACCAATTCCAATTGCCCTTCCTCATTCGAAGGCGAGTTTTACTTTAAAGACAGGTTTTGCCTTTGCAACACTTAAATATCCAGTAGCATTCCACGAAATGGGAGAGCCCGAAAAAACTGTGGATGTGGGTATCGTTTTGATGCCTGTTTTAACGACAAGCTCCCAAGATGGCTCAATGCTCTATGAATTGCTCCAAAAATGCAGAGATTATAAAATAGCAACAAAGTTATTAAAGTGTAGTTCTGCTAAAGAAATTAGAGAAATACTCATGAAGGCTCGCGTATAATAAAACTAAGTCCAGCATTGATATCTCAAATTAGTTAACAAAGTATCTCATATAAATTTATTTGCTGTATAAAAACTTTATTGACATTAACTTCTAAAAAGATAACTTAATATAAGGAGGAAAAGTGTTAATGGATTGGATTGTTGAAATTTTTAAAACTGAGAAACCAGTTATTGGAATGTGTCACTTGAAGGCTCTTCCGGGAGACCCGGGCTATGATAAAACTGGAGGGTTGAGGGAAGTAATCAAGGCTGCAAGAAAAGATCTAAATGCATTACAAAACGGAGGTGTCGATGCAATAATGTTTTCAAATGAGTTTAGCCTTCCCTACTTAATAAAAGTACATACAGAAACTGTAGCCTCTATGGCTCGTATAATCGGAGAACTAATGAATGAAATTTCTGTTCCATTTGGTGTAGACATACTTTGGGACCCAGTAGCATCCTTGGATTTGGGAGTAGCAACAGAAGCGAAATTTGTTAGAGAAATCTTTACAGGGGTATATGCAAGTGATTTTGGTTTGTGGAATACTGATTGTGGCGCAGTTATTCGGCATCAGCATTCAATAGGAGCTGATAATATCAAATTGTTATTTAATATTGTTCCTGAATCTGCTAAGTATTTGAGCAATCGAGATGTAGCTGAAATTGCAAGAAGTACTACATTCAATGCTAGGCCTGATGCTTTATGCATTTCTGGGTTAATGGCAGGAAATGAAACTGATATACAAATACTTAGCACGGTTAAAAAGACAGTCTCTGAAGTTCCAGTTTTTGCAAATACAGGTGTAACAATCTATAATGTCGAGCAGCAATTAAGTATGGCTGATGGTGTTATTGTAGGAACACATTTTAAATTTGGCGGCATCATCCAGAATCCTGTAGATGAAAGTCGGGTGAAGTTATTTATGAACAAAGTAAAATCTTTTAGAAATAAGGTAAAAACAGAAAAATAGAGAGTAAAATAGGAGGATGTGTTGCAATTACTTGAAGTTATACCATCGTTGGCTTCTGCTAATCAAGCGTGTTTAAAAGATGAAATAAGTAGATTAAGGAAAGATTTAGTAAAAGGTTTTCATTTAGATATAGAAGATGGAAATTTTATCCCGAATATAACTTTTGGATTAAAAATGATTAAAGATCTAAGGTCAATAACAGACTTGCCATTTTCGGTTCATCTTATGACATATAATCCTGAAAGATACTTGCCTGAATTAAATAAAATTGGTGTAACATCTGTAGCGGTGCACTTAGAAGTTTGCAAATATCCTAAAGAAATTATTAATCTGGCGAAAAATATGGAATTTAAAATTGGAGTAGCATTGAACCCAAAAACGTCTGCTTATGAATTGGATTATATAATGAATGATTTAGATTTTGTGCTAATAATGACTTCTGAACCGGATAACAAAGGTCAGCATTTTATTTATCAAATGCTTCAAAAGGTATCTTTTTTGTCTAATAAAAAAAGTAAAGCTCAAGACATTTGGGTAGATGGGGGTATAACTAAAGAAATTTTATATGAAGTATGGAAAGCTGGGGCTAACGTTGCTGTTATGGGAAGGGCGATTTTTAATTCAGAAGATTCAAAAGCTGAATTGGAGAGAATCGTAAATATGGTTAAGCACTTTAATTGATAAGAGGAGGCGGATTATGAATTCGTATGTTGATATCCAATCTATAAGCACTTCTGAAGTCCAAGACAAATTAAGGTTTGTAGGAGATATAAATAAAAAATTATGGTGAATTTAATTGTTTTCGATTTCGACGGGACATTATTCAATACAAAAAAAGATATCGCAATCTCGGTTAATACCATCCTTAAAAAATATGGGTTTCAACCCGTTGATGAAGATAAAATATGGAGTTATACTGGTGTTAGCATTGAAGTTTTATTAAAAAGAATTTTGGGGGAGGAAAAAAGCTCCTTATTCAAAAACATTTTAGATGATACCCTCAACTATTACAGCATTAATTTTGCTAATTTTACAGAGCCAGTAGACAATGTTGTTGATTTCCTCAATAAATTTAAAAAAAAGAAAAAAGTTATTTTATCAAATAAAAATCAAGAAATAATTACCAAGATACTCAATAAGTTTAATTTGTGTGAAAAATTTCAGGCTGTTTATGGAAAAGATAGTTTTACAAAGAATAAACCTGACCCATACCCTCTCTTAAAAATTATGGAAGAGTTCGGAGTGCTTCAAAGAAATACAATCTTTATTGGAGATAGTGCCTATGACATCATTATCTCGAAAAAAGCAAAAGTGAGAGCTTTTATTATACCATCGGGTGCAACACTCATTGAAGAGATAGAAAAATTAAAACCTTTTAAAATTTTCTATGATTACAGAGAAATTGAAAATTTGATAGGAGACAAAAATGAATGAAGAGAAAGATTTCGACAGAGAGTTTGTGAATCGTCAAATAAATGTGAATAATTCAGAAGAGAGATCTGCTATTTATAAGGATATAGTATTCGAAGAAGATTTGGTGAGTATTAATATAGATGCTCAAACTCCAGAGGAAGTGATCAAGATTTTATCTGATAAACTTCTGCAGAAAGGTTACGTGACTAATAAATTCTTCGAGGCAGTTATTAATAGAGAAAAGGAATTTCCAACTGGACTTCCTACTATTATTCCAGTTGCACTTCCACACACCGACGCAGTATATTGTAAGGGATCTGCCATTTCAGTGGGAATATTAAAAACTCCAGTAAGCTTTAGGGAAATGGGAAACCCTCACAACTATTTGCCAGTGGAGATTGTATTTTTACTTGTGTTAGTAGATTCTAATTTACAAACTCAGTGGCTACAACGTTTGGTAAAAGCATTTAAGGAAAATGACTTTTTGAAGAAACTAAAAAACAAGCAAACAAAGCAAGAAATTGTTGAATTTATAAACCAAATTTTTAATCACAACTGAGGAGGTGATTTAATATGTTTCTTGAAGAGTTACGAAAAGAAGTGGTTTTTTATGGAAAACAAATGCTCCATTCAGGTCTAACTATGAATACTGGAGGAAACATTAGTGCGCGAGATCCAAAGACAGGATTAATTGTTATTAAGCCAACTTCTATCCCGTACGATCTTATCAATCCTGAAGATGTTCCAATAATTGATGAAAATGGTAAAATAATTGAGGGCCAAAGAGCTCCTTCAAGCGAATGGCCAATGCATACTCTTATTTACCGTAATAGGCCAGAGGTTATGGCAGTTGTCCATACTCACTCGCTGTATGCAATTGCTTGTTCTGTTGCTAATATTGAAATCCCTTTAATTACGCATGAAATTGCAGTTTATAGTTCAAAACCTATTAAAATAGCCCCCTTTGAGATACCAGGGACATTGGGATTAGGAGAAGGAGCACTTAAGTATCTTGAAGAGGCTGACATAGTAGTTCTTAAACATCATGGTCCTCTTGCTATAGGTATTAATCTCTGGCATGCTTTTGATGCAGCCTGTGCCGTAGAACAAGCAGCTTTTGCATTGTATGCGACAAAGATCTTGGGTAATTTTGACATTGTCCCTTCCGAGGGACTTAAAGCATTGAGGGGTTCTAATCTGTTTAGGCAGTTTAATAATGGAAATACTTCGGTAGTAAAGAATGTTTAAAGGAGGAGTTGAAGATGAAAAGAACTAACAAAATTGCAATGTGGTATGGACCATTTGATCTTAGGATGGAAGAAAGATCAATTGAGGATCCTGGTCCTGGTGAAGTTCAAATTGAGATAAAATGTGCTCTTACTTGTGGTACCGATGTGAAAACTTATAAACGTGGATATCCATTTCGCCAGTCTCCGTATTCTTTAGGTCATGAATTCTCGGGCATCATAGTAGCAGTAGGAGAAGGAGTAGACCCAGAGCTTATAGGAAAGAGAGCGGTAACAAGTAATGGTGCAGGGTGTCAATATTGTTTTTATTGCAAACGTGGTTTGGATAATCTTTGTGAAAAAATTGAATCTAATTTTGATGAATTTGTACAGATGGGAGGTGGTTTTGCGCGCTATATTAATGTGCACGCATCTATTGTCAAACAAAATTTAATGGTCTTTCCCGAGAGTATGTCGTTTGAACAAGCAGCAATGGTAGAGCCCGTTTCTGTTGTTCTACATGGTATAAACAAGGCTGAGATTGAAATTGGTAACACCGTTGCTATTTTGGGAGCTGGGCCTATAGGTTTACTTATGACGCAACTTGCAAAACTTCGTGGAGCATCTGTAATAGTAGTGGAAAAAAACGAGTTACGCCTTAAGGAAGCAGAAAAAAAAGGAGGTGATATACTTATAAACTCTGATGAAGTCGACGATATAGTGAGGTTCGTAAAAAGTAATGCAAACGGTGGAAGAGGTCCCGACCAAGTCATAGAAGCCGTCGGATTACCTGAAACATGGGAAATGGCTATAGAAATGGCTCGAAAAGGAGGGATAGTAGTTGAGTTCGGTGGATGTCCTTCTGATACTAAAATTGCTGTAGATACAAAGAGATTACATTACGATGAGCTGACAATAAAGGGCTCTTACAGTGCTACTGCATATGAGACTGAATTAGCCTTTAATCTTCTCTCAGGGGGTGTAATTCAATCGAAAGACTATATTAGCGGAATTTATCCTTTGGAAAAAACAAAAGAGGCGCTTGATGCACATCTAAGCGGCAAGGGAATAAAATTTGAAATCAAACCTTAGGGAAAATCTTAAAAAAGAAGAAAGGCTGAGAGATCTATGAAAGAAAAAAAAGTCATCCTGGTGGTTTGTGGTAGTGGTATAGCTACTTCTACGGCAGCAGCCCAAGAAATCAAGGAGAAATTAGCAGAGCGTGGGATTTATGTAGAAACTAGGCAAACAAATGTATTTGCTTTAGCATCAAGAAATTTTGAAGATGTTTCGCTTATTGCAAGCACATGTCGTCTTGAAGATGACTATGGCGTTCCGGTGGTAAATGTTGTTCCTCTTTTGACTGGTATAAACGAAGATAAAGTTATCGAAGAGATAATAAAGAAACTTTTATAAGAGTATCTTTATTATCATAGTGTAAGTAAAGATTAATAAATGAATTTTAAAATAAGGGAGGAATAAAATGAGTATTAACGAGATTTTTAATACTTTGGGTTCATCTATTATTTTACCACTTTTCATTTTTATTTTTGCTCTTTTTCTTAGGGTGAAAGTTGGAAAGGCATTTCGTTCAGCTTTAATGATTGGAATAGCTCTTCTTCTTATAGGTATACTTGTTGGTTTTTTTACTAACCAGATTACTCCTAGTGTAAACGATATGGTAAAGAATTCGAATGTTCACTTGCCTTACATTGATGTAGGATGGGGAGCAGCAGCTGCTATTGCTTTTGCCTCCAAAGTTGGTTTATTGGTAATTCCTTTTGCAATAGGTGTTAACTTAATAGCACTTGTCTTAAGGTTGACAGATACTCTAAACATTGATGTTTGGAATTACTGGCATTATGCTTTCGTAGGAGCTTTAACAGCTGCTTTTACAGGTAGTATTTGGCTTGGTTTTCTCGCTGCACTTATTGCTGAACTATTTTCTCTTTTCTTAGCGGATTGGATGCAACCCTCTGCTGCGAAATATTATGGTTATGAAGGAATCTCATTTACTACTATTAGTTCTGTTGAATATATTCCTTATGCTGTAGCAGTAAATTGGATACTTGACAAGATAGGAATAGGCAAGATACACTTAGAACCAAAAGTTCTTAAAGAGAGATTACAATTCTTTGGAGAGCCCGCTTTTATAGGTCTTGTAATAGGTCTTGCAATTGGCTTAATAGCCTACTGGCATTCCCTTAATACTTTTCAAAGTTGGGTAACAATTCTCCTTGACGGTATAGGAACAGCGGCATTTGTGCAAATATTTCCTCATATACCAGCTCTTTTGATGGAGGGGCTCATACCCATTTCTAATAGTTTAAAAGAGACACTTAGTAAAAGAAAGTCGAAACGTAATATTTATCTTGGGATGGATACTGCACTTTGTGTTGGTGAAGCTTCAACTCTTACTAGTTCTTTAATTCTTATTCCTATTGCAATATTTTTGATGGTGGTTTTGCCCTATAACAAATTTTTGTGGATTGCTGACTTAACAAGTTTTCCTTGGTTTATTGCTCTGATAACCCCAATTACTCAAGGGAATATTTTGAAAAATGTGATAATCGGTGCATCTTACCTGGCAATTGGTGACCTGATAATAACAAAGTTAACCCCTCTCTTTACCCAGGCAGCTATAAGTGCAGGTTCAAAATTACCTTCTGAGGCTGTTGGAATAGGAGCAGGGAGTGAAGGCATAAGCTACTTCCATTGGCTCATTTACCATGCTATAGCACATCCATTGACCATTGTGCTAGTTTTTTTGGTCTATGGAATTTGTATTTGGGCGCTGAAACATCGTAGAAATGCAATGTATAGGGCTACAGGTTATATAGTAAATAGCTCTGAGTCTAACCAATTATAAATTTTAATATTCTACTTCTAATTTAATTTTAACTATAGTGGTTGATGGGGTGCGTTTCTATTAATGTTACGCACCCTCCACTATATTAATTTAACATAGAATTAATTGCTTAGCATTATTAAATTTTTATAAAACAGAGTAGAGGAGGAATTATTTAGAATATGTCTATAAAAGTTGATGTAAGTTTGTGCACTGGATGTAGAGCATGTCTTTTAGCGTGCTCCTTAAAAAACTTTCAAGTATTTAACCCAAGAGCAGCACTGTTAAGGAATGAGGAGAAAGAGGAAGATATACCATTAGTTTCAGTTTCTAAGTACATATTAGAACGCTCAGAGAGTATGTATGCAATGTCTCTTTTCAATCCGAGAAGAGCTGCTTTAGAAAATATGCAAGAGTTTTTTATACTGCCTACGAGGGCAGGGAATTTTTAGAGAAAAAGTTAGCAAAGAAGTATTGGAGGTAGACAATATGAGCACTCTCAATGGGTATGCTGGTAAAATTTTAAGAGTTAACCTTAGTAGCGAAACATTTAATGTTGAGGATTTAAGTGAAAAAGATGCTCGTATGTATCTTGGAGGCGCAGGTCTTGCTGCAAAAATTCTTTACGAAGAACTTCCCAAAGGAGTTGAACCGCTTTCTTCGGGTAGCAAAATAATATTTGCAACTGGCCCTCTCACTGCAACTTTTGCTCCTGGGTCTGGTAGCGTGGATGTGTGTTTTAAATCACCGCTTACTGAAATTTGGGGTGAGGCAAGAGCAGGAAGCGATTGGGGACCAGCGCTAAAGAAGGCAGGTTATGACCTTCTGATAATAGAAAGCAAGGTAGACCAACCTAAATACTTGAAGATAGATAACGACAAGATAGAACTGAAGGATGCTCAAGAGCTTGTAGGTCTAACAACATCTGAGAAGACATCTTTTCTAAAGAAAGAACTTGGGAATGATTTTGAAATTGCCTCAATTGGACCCGCAGGAGAGAAGAAGGTTTTATATTCAAGCGTTATGTTAGGAGACGGTTCACGAGCAGCTGGGAGAACAGGAGCCGGTGCTATTCTTGGTTCTAAAAATTTACTTTCAATTGCTGTAAGAGGAAACAAGAAAATCACTATAGCACGTCCCGAAGAATTCAAGTCAGTCTGCCGTGAATCCGCAACCAAGCTATTAAGTTATACTCCTAATCTGGGGCTTAAGACTGATGGCACAACTGGAGATTTAGGTAAATGTGATGATGCCGGTGATTGGCCTACAAAAAACTGGCACTCTAATTCCTGGGGGAAAGGCCAAGAATTGTATGACCAATTTAGAAAGAACAATCTGGTTGGGCCTCACGCCTGTTATAAAGGGTGTATTCTCTTTTGTGGAAGAATAGCCAAAGTTGATTCGGGAAAATGGAAAACGCCAGTACATGAAGGGACAGAATATGAGTCAATATCAGCTTTTACTGCCTTTATAATGAATGATGATATTGACGCAGCCGTACACGCAACGTATTTGTGCAATGAGTATGGACTCGATACAATTTCAACAGGTGCCGTAATCGCTTTTGCAATGGAATGTTATGAAAAAGGGATTCTCTCAAAAGATGATTTAGACGGGCTTGATATGAACTGGGGAAACATGGACTCGGCTGTTGAAATTGTTAAGAAGATTGCTTCTCGTGATGGAATTGGCGATTTACTTGCTAATGGTGTTGTCAGGGCTTCTAAAGTTATTGGTAAAGGGTCAGAAGAGTTTGCAATAAACGTAAAAGGATTAGAAGGTCCAGCGCATGACCCTCGCTCAGGGAAGGCTCTTTCACTCACTTACGGAGTTGGTAATATAGGTATGAGCCATATTCATCCAATTGAGGGGATGGCTTATGACGCCTATAAGGTTGATTTCGGACTTATGCCTTATGGGCTTAAAAATCCAAACGAAGTCGATAGATTCGAAGAGAAAGGAAAAGGGGAAGCATCTAAACTACTCCACGATTTTGGAATCGTCCCTGATATAATAGGTATATGCAAATTCTATATTTATGCAGGACTCACTCCTGATGATATATCAAAAGAATTATCGACCCTTACAGGATGGAATATAAATGGTAAAGAATTACTAAAAATTGGGGAGAGAGTTTACAATCTTCAGCGTATGTTTAATGTAAGAGAAGGAGTATCCCGTAAAGACGACGAAATTCCTGAAAGGATTAAACAAATCCCAGAGTTTGGGAAATATTCTAATATACCCAAATGTACAATTAATGACTATGAGTTAATGCTTAAGGAATATTACGAAGCAAGAGGATGGGATGAAAACGGGGTACCTAAGGCAGATAAATTGGCCGAACTAGGGTTAGATTGGGTTAAAAATGCAAGTAGCAAATAAATAGCAAAATTGTTATCTTCTCTAAATTAGGTGATATAATGAGACTTTCTGATAAAAATCACGAAGAGGCAAATTGGTTATATTTTAAAAAAAATACGAGCAGGAAGTGGTTTTATAAATGGAAGAAGAGGAGGACAAATTACCTTAAAAAATGCAATGTAGGTGCATGATGATTGAAAGGTACGATGAAATGTTAAGAAAAGAATTTAAGGTAAAGAACAAAGTAGGTTTACATGCACGTCCCGCTGCAGTATTTGTACAGACTGCAAACAAGTTTAAGTCAAACATTTTTGTGGAGAAAGACGGGAAAAGTGTCTCTGCAAAAAGCATACTTGGCGTTTTGTCATTAGGCGCAGAGAAAGGCGTTAAAATTTCTGTTGAAATTGAAGGAGAAGATGAGCAAGAAGCAATGAATACAATCTCAGAACTTATTGCGAACAAGTTTGGTGATGAAGAATGAAAAAACTTAAAGGGATTGGAGTATCAAAAGGAATTGCAATAGG
>Ga0315282_10015304_pt1 | contig 11326 bp, 15 predicted proteins | sample YL17G07_20_MG_FD_203693 | JGI IMG/M metagenome (GOLD analysis project Ga0315282, IMG submission 203693) | Sediment microbial communities from Yellowstone Lake, YNP, Wyoming, USA - YL17G07_20 | ecosystem: Environmental > Aquatic > Freshwater > Lake > Sediment | place: USA: Wyoming | collected...
CGTTTGCTTTCCGTGCCATTTTCCGGTATTCTCTTTTCATAAGCGACTCCTTTAAATTTGATGGTTAATAGGTAAATCAGTTTAATCGAGTCGCTTACTTACTTCAACTATTTGAGGGACATGCTCTCCAATTTCCATTCCGATGTACTTTTCAGGCTTGTTTTTATCGCATATTTGTTTCTGATAAATTGACGCTTCGATTATATAAGCCACATCCTTTAAAACGACACTGTTACGTTGGGCACGTTTGTCTTCAATCACAATCGGAGTAAGCCCTTGCTTGGAATTAATTTCATTACGTTTAATCGTACAGAATTTAACCGGGTTCAAAACCAATATCCTTCTCACATACCACTGGAATTCAGGCTTTCACAAAATTGAATCAAGAACACCTCTTGCCGCCGATGGCGTCATGCATGGATACGTCATGCGCTCGACCTTCAGATCCGGCCTTGTAAAACATGCGAAATCGCCCTTTACTTTAAGTCTTACAATTCGACCATCAAGCATAAACACCTCCTGATTACACGACTAATTTATCTGCCTCTATAGGGGCAACAGAAATACCTGTCTCCGTATCATAATTTCCGTACCACACCATAAAACCCTGAGGCATTGTTTTACACAGCGTGCTATTCTGATAAACAAAATGCTTATAAACCTGAACTGTAAACGCCTGCATCTTACGGTAATCGTCCCTTGATAAAAACTCCTTATATTCGAGCGAATGTAGCAATTGCCTGCTCTCATCGCTGTAGTTATAGACATACAATCCTTCGGTGACATTCTCTATTATGTGATAAGCTCTGTTTACCGTTTCAAAATCAAACCTCTTACGAGTTGTATTGATATTATGCTTATCGGGGTCAACATAAAGTTGTATTACATGAGAATAGTATTCATTGAATATGTTGTGCCCATGTAGTTGACTTCTATCTTGCTTGATCAGTTCTTCAGCATAGCCAGCACAAGCGGCATATGTCTTATCCGGCATACCGCCGTTCCGCAGGTTAAACAAGAATACTTTACCTCCCATCTCACCCAAATTGCCTTCACGATTACAACGACCCGCTGACTGAATAACTGCCTCAAGCGGCGCTATGGCACGGTAAACAACCGGAAAATCAAAATCGACACCAGCCTCGATAAGCTGCGTAGAGACAACCAATATTTTTTTCTTTGCTTCGAGATCATCTCTGATTTTCTTAATTACACCTTTTCGATGCGATGGACACATTGCCGTTGAAAGGTGATACTTCTTTTCCCAATACCCTTCATTTCGAGTTCGATTATAAAATTCCAATGCGGCCTTCTTTGTATTAAATATGACAAGCGTCGCATCTTCTACCCGTATTAAGGCATCAAATAGCTCGTCGTTATCTACAGGATTCAAATCTTTCAATAACTGGTAATCAACACGACTTGTTTTTTCATAAAGCACAGTTGGGTCGTCAATTAATGGGCAGATTGTACTTATGCCGTCAAACCCCTGTCTTTTTTCGAAAGCAGGCTGAGTTGCCGTACAAAAAAGAAACGATGTTTTCATAACATTCTGAACATCTTTAAGCATTTGGAGTGTCGGCAATATAACTTCCTTTGGAATCGCCTGAACCTCGTCAAATATCACCACAGACTCAGCGATGTTGTGAATCTTGCGGCATTTGGACGGTCTATTGCTGAATAGCGATTCGAAGAATTGAACAGTAGTCGTTACGATAATAGGGTAATCCCAATTTTCACATGCCAAGCTTTTTCGTTTTTCATTAGGAGAACAACTTTCCGCATCACCTCGATCATTCAGGTCGCCCTCATTGTAACTGGAATGGTGTTCAAGAACCCAATCTTCTCCAAAAATGCCTTTCAGGACTTGAGCAGTCTGATCTATGATGTTTATATAAGGAAGGACTATTATTATTCGTTTCAAATCATTTCTTCTCGAATGTCGTAACGCCCATGCTATAGATGTCAATGTCTTGCCCATGCCGGTTGGAAGGGCTAACGAATAAAATCCGCAGGGCATATGCGCTTTCTGAAGTGCTTGACTACGCGCATCATTTCGCAATTTGTTGATTTCACCCTCTTTGGATTTATTGGAGAACTCCCATTCCAATTTGTCAATCATCACATCTGTTGGTAAAGCGGCACCGATACGCATATTAAACTTTTCATGTTCAAAATGCTCCTCGGTTGAAAGCCAATCGCTATCTGTTAATGCGCTAAAAAGATATCTGATAAAAACCTCACGTTGTGATTTCTGCGATTCCTCTGCAAACAGTGTAGAATCCATTATCTGTATATCTGCCTCATCAACTCCCGCATCACTAAGAAACGTTTTTACGATACTTTCAAAATTAGAGACTTCATCTTTAATGTAAGGCCATGTGTCGCTCTTCCATGACGAGATATCTGGCAAGCCCTTATGATGTCCATCGATAGCAATGGATGCCTCAAGGAGTCTAAGAAGTCTTGCATACCCCGCGCCCCATGCAGCATGAGGAACGCTGCCGCGCTTTCCTCCGTTATCAAGATAACTCTGAAATTCAGGCTGATATTTGCCGAGGTCATGCAATAACCCTGTTACTTTGAAAATCAGTTTGTAGGTTGCTTGACAAGCAAAGGATTCCGCAAATATCGCAGTTTGGTGCAGATGTTTTGACAAGCTATGCTTCTCTTTGCGACTATTTTCTGAATGCGCATAATATTCAGTCATCTTATAAACTTCCCCACATCATGCCACAGCCCCGCTATTCGCCCCCACTCCCCGCATCCGAATTCCGCTGCAAACGATGCGGCGAGTTCAGCCGTACCCTTCAGGTGCTCCTCTCTACGAGTCTTCGACAAGGCGATGCCATTCGTCAACCGGCTTTCCGTCAATGCTGTGGGCATAAAATTCCATAGAGTATTAAATATCTACGCCGTCGCTCCTGTATGTTTTATGGACAATCGTTTTGCTCAAAGTGGAAGGTTTTTTAGGCATTACGAAACATACCCTCGTTTTTTTTTGCAGTTGCGACGGAAACGGCAAGATGAACATGCAAGAGATTCATTTTCAACCGATAACCCCAATTCAGATTCACTAAAGATAACTCAATATTATTGGGACATTCAAGTTATTTGTTTGAGGTTTGTCCTCAGTGATGCCGTTCTTATGTATTTAAGGATAGAATCGTGGGGTCAGACTTGGTTATTGCAATTTGACAAACTCTGCTACTGCTCCGATAATCTGAAATACGAGCTTTCCTGTTGCAGGTCAAGAGAAGGATCGCGGAAATAGAGAATCTTTCTTTGGTTTTGCCTCGTCTTCCCTTACAAAGTCTTGTAACTCGGCAGTAGGGATATTTTTGCGTTTGTCTTTTTTATGGCTGTGGGCTTCAACAGCGGTGACGGGGTCTTTTTTCTTACTTTTTGGAGCCGCGCTTCGTTTCCCCGGAAATGTCTTTGAGTATTTTTTTAATCTGAGGTTTTATCTTTGGAATGTCTTCTTTCACTGCCAGCCAAACTCTTTTCAATTTTATACCAAAATAGAAATGTATAACCTTGTCTCTCATGCCTGCAATATCTTTCCAAGGCACTTCAGCGTATTTCTTACGGACTGATTCAGGTATACCCTTTACTGCTTCTCCTATAATCTCGATGCACCTTACAATTGCATACTTTGTTTTGTCATCGGCAAGAAAATCTTTGTAACTCATGTCCGCTGTGAATTTTTCAGCCTTCTCCATATTATTAAGTATGTCTTTCAGATATAATGAAATATCCCGTTTCATACGTAAACGACTTCACTTAAGATTCTTTTTTTGAGTTCAGGTCTTACGTCTTCCTTAGGCACAAGGTCAACCTTCATTCCCAAAAGCTCAGAAAGATAGTTCTCAGCTCCTACTAACCCCAGCAAACTTACAGGTTCGTCAAACTTAACCAAAATGTCAATATCACTCTTTCTTTTCTGCTCACCTCTGATATAGGAGCCGAAAATTCCTATTTCGATGATTTTGTATTCACGTCTAAGCTCATCACGATGCTCGGCCAGTATTTTTTTGATTTTATCGATTTTTTTCATTTCATTACCTGCTTTTGTTTAAATAGTAACATTGCGAGCTCCGATCCATTTTACCATAATAAATACCAAGTTTTTTTAATCGTTTCCTAATAGTTCCTTCACCGACACCCAATTGCCTTTCTATTCTCCTAAACGATAACCCTTGCTTCCGCAATATCATTGCCTTCTCAAGAATGTCATTATTGACTTTAGGTCTGCCTAAGCGTTTCCCTTTCTGTCTTGCATTTTCTAAACCTGCCCTTACCCGTTCCCGTATAATGTCCTTCTCAAACTCTGCCACTGCTCCAATAATCTGTGAAAAAGAAGGCGAAGGGTCAGACTTGATTATTGACATGTGCTCTCCTACCTCTTATCACGTCAACCACTCTTTCCATTTCCTTTTCTAATTGTTCCTTTTCTTTTAAGTCTCTCGTAATTACGGCTGGATCTTTTCGGATATACTGACCTATCACCTTTCCCTTATATCCATATCCCTTTGCTACAAGACTTAACAATCTGCACCCCGTGCACGGAAAGTAAACATAAGCGCCTTGTTGTCCTCCATCAATACCAACAATCTTCAAGGCTTTTAACGTATCTACTGCCTGTAATGTTTCCCTGTAAGTCATCACACACCTTCCTTTCTGTTTTGTTATAATAGGTTTGCAATTTGAACGGATTAAAAGGTGATTCACACCCCAGAGTCACACCCTGGATTTAAGGCAGGATTTAGAGAGGGTTGAAAATAAAGAGTGCGCCCATAGCTCAGCTGGATAGAGCGTCGGACTACGAATCCGCAGGTCGGGGGTTCAAATCCTCCTGGGCGCGCTTATAAAAATCATTCCACCTTCTTACATTCCACTTGCTTTTACATAATTATTAAGTTAACTTAATATAAATTTGTTAACAATTGTTAACCATTATAGTTTTGGTTAACAAAGCTAAGTACTTGAAATTATTAAATATCCAAATCCAGCGATAACAACAGTGAGCGCTTTATTTATCTGTCATTGCGAGCACCCAAAAGGTGCGCGGCAATCTCATCGGAAAAGACGAGATTGCTTCGTTCCACTCGCAATGACATTTCTTATCGCTGGATTAGGGAAATAATAAGTTAATTGAACATGGAGGTTATTATGGTAAAAAATGAATATCTTTCCATTTCTCAATTCGCCAAAATCCTTGGCGTCAGTAGAATTGCTATCTACAAGAAAATCAAGAAAGGTCAAATAGAAGCTATAAGAATTGGAAGAAGTTTTGCAATACCCAAGAAATATTTGACTGATATTACAGGCAAAACCTTGAGTGAGAAAGATAAAAAGATAATTGATGAAGCTGTGAGAAAAACATTTAAAGAATATGGTGAAGTATTAAAACTCTTGGGCAGAGAATAAATGTTTAAAAGAATTACTGTAAAAGAAGTCGAACATATTACTTTTAGAATGGCTCAAGAACTATTGTCATTTAACGAACCCATTCCAGACTTCTCAACACGCCCGCCGAATATCTTGGAGAGTTGTTTGGCTACACCTTTTCAGACCTTTGGAGGAAAGTTTCTATATCCAAGGTTCTTGACAAGAGCAAGTATGCTTTTTTATTTTTTGATTAAAAATCATCCATTTGAAAATGGTAACAAAAGAATTGCCATAACAACGTTATTGACTTTTCTTTATGCAAATAAAAAATGGTTAAAAGCTGATATTCAAGAACTCTACAACTTTACAGTATGGATAGCTCAGAGTCCTCCCCAATTTAAAGATGAAGTTGTGAAAGCAATAGAAAAATTCCTAAAAACACACATAGAAGAGATATCAAACTTACCAAATTAGGACACTACTAAATTTCCCCTCTGTGTTGACAGAAAAGGGATGCCTTAAAGCTGGGGATAGGGTCTCGAGCGAAAGAATATCTAGCTGAACAATTTTCAATCATACTTGCAGAGTTTTTGCTTGTAGACGGAAGCTCTGAAAGCCGAGGCAGTTGCCTTCCCAAGTAAAATAGTTGAAGGGGCACTTTATCATATCTAATGATGGGTTATACAGTTATAGAAAAGGTGGATATCTTGATATACAATAAGATAGTTAAAAGGAGGTGTGGGAAAATGCTTGAAAGGATATCAATTGATCCGAAGATTGGCCATGGACAGGCATGCATTAAGGGAACGCGAATTCCTGTCTATCAAATTCTCTATATGTTGGCAAATGGCGATACTATTGAAGAATTGCTGAAAGAATATCTGTCACTGAAGCGAGAGGATATTCTTGCATGTATTGAATATGCTGCTGAATTGACGGAAGAACAGATTGTCCCTGACGAAGTGGTTGCATGAAGATTTTTGTTGATGAAAACGTTCCTTTCATGACCGTTCAAGAGTTACGTAGCCTTGGTCACGATGTCATGGATAATAAATGATAGATGCCTTAAAAGTGGGGAGGAGTCCATGCCCCTTACTGTAACCATTTTGTAACCGTCAGCCCTAATTTTCTGTCAATTCAGATGGACGGCATTCTGGATAGTTTGATAAGACCTATGATCAGGGGCTAATCGCATTATAGGAATGTTCACTGAAATTATAGGCATGATATTTGCTAAATAGGAAGGGCAGGGTAACTTGGAATGGTTTGCTTTTTTGCAAAACGCTTTACCCTGCCCTTCCACCCAAAGGGGGTAGGGGATAATCTTATTATATACTATATTAATTAAAAATAAAAGCAGTACCTTATAAATATATATCATCTGCTCCTGATAATCATTCTTGATCAAGAAAACTAAAGAATATCAATAAGTTAACGTTGAATTGTTAAAGGAAAGTATTACTGTCTCTATCTCCAATGCTATGCCGAAACATGTACCGTTCCTTGATGTCTACCGATATCAAATAGCGCAGGTCAACACTGTTCTTGTCTTTGACTCAAGCCTTACTTTGACACTACTACCGCAAATGTTTGAATGCCTTCTTCCTTTCTAATTTTTTTAGCGATAGTCTCAGCTTCTTTCCTTTCACTGAATTTTCCTATCCATACCCTATAGAGAATTTCCTTCTTTAATTTTGAGGTGGTTATGGAAGCATCGTACCCTTTCTTAGTAAGCATCGTCCTGAGGGACTTTGCAGAAGAGGAATTACGGAAGGCGCCTGCTTGAACGGTGAATATTGGCTTCGAGGGTTGCTGGGGTTGTATCGATTTCTCTTTTGTCTCTTTCTTGCCGTTTGTCTTTTCATTTAAAGGGACTGCTTTAGGCGAGACAGAAACCTGCGATTGAGCTTTCTCAGGTGGTATAGGGACCTGAGCTCGAGTTTCTTTAATCGGTTCATCTTTTTGAACTGGCACCTTCAAAGATTTTATCTCAAGACTCTCATGTAATAAGCCTTTTAAATCAAAATAACCGAGTATAAAACCCAGTAATCCCGTGACGAATATAGCTGAGATGATAAAAATGATAATGGCAGACTTGTTTCCTATAAAACTAAATTTCTCTTTGGCATGTTGTGCTAAAAATACTGCCTTTAAGTTAACCTTACTGAAAATATCTTCTCTCTCCTGTTCTTCATGTGATTTATATTTTATCCATCCGTGTGCAGGACAGAGTGCCCAACCAGGTTTGCCTGTTTTCTCAACCTTTCCTTGACAAATCGGGCAATAAATATTGTTATTGTTCTCTGTTGGCTGGTCCATGATTTCCCTCAAAGTTCCCTTGCCATTATTTTAATGTATCTCAGGTATATACTCAGTGCTTTGTCATGAAAGGGCATCCTCTTTGATTCTTTATGGATCTCCTGATGCAATTTGGCTATTATACCATATACATTTTATGCGAACGTTAATACTTTATGTATGGGGTAGCAATTCTCGGTGAAATTGAAAACCCTTTAGATTGCTTCGCTCCGCTCGCAATGACAAGACAAGTTTTCGTAATCCGTCATTGCGAATCCCGAAAGCATTCGGGATGAAGCAATCTCGTCTCTTTTTCACTGAGAATTGCTGAATTGCTGTGTATGGGGTTGATAAAGTTTAATACTTTTCTTAATATATCAATGTGGAAGTAAAATAGATAAATAAAAAATAAGGAGGTACGAAGTATGGAAAGAAGCTCAAAATGGGATATCGCTAACGATCCCGATACATCGCCTGAAACTCTTGACCAATTATCTCATGACCAGGATTGGATGATCAGATGTGCTGTTGCGAAGAATCGTAACACCCCCAAAGAAACTCTCAAACAGTTAGCGAAAGATTCGGAATGGCAAGTGAGGAATAATGTAGCAGCAAATCCTGACACTCCAGAAGAGGTTCTCGACGATTTAGCTGGTGATTCAGATTCAGTAGTAAGAACGAATCTGGGAAAAAATCCCCATGCCAAATTGGAAACAGTTATCAAGTTAGCCGAAGAGGACAGGATATGGGGCGTGAGGAAAAGTGCCGTAGAATCGGGACGGGTATAAAAGTACCTAAATGTTGCATAAAATATGATGCAGACATACTGAAAAACCTCTGCAAAGCAACGAGATTTGATTATGAAACACATGACTGTACATTTTAACCTTTAGTGCCTTTTGGATAAAGGCTGGCTGGCCAGGCTATATGCCTATAATGTGTTGCTGACAGAGCTTTCCCAGCACATCTGCATCATAAATGCATAAACTGTTTTGCAACTGGTGGGTATACTCATGAAGATATTAACGCTATGAGGATTAATTGCTACATATCTCTTCACTGCAGTTCGAAAGAGAATCTAAAGGAAAACATCAAAAGGGCTCTCGAACTTGAAGCGGCCGAGGCAGAAGTAATATTTTCTGTAATTAATGAGCAAGAGGCCAAAACATTGGGCTTGATGGGTTCTCCTTCTGTACTCATCAATGGTATAGATATCCTTCCTAGTGAGATACCAGGTTTTACCTGAAGGGTGTTTCGGGATGAGGCCGGTAGGCTCTTACCAGTTCCGTCTATTGAAACTTTAAGGAAATATATAAGAAAAATTGGACAAAAGGAGAAAGATAGTTGAACTTACTCTGTGACTAATGTACGGAACATGAAAAACATGGGTCATAGGCCCTTACAAGCATCTCGCATTTTAATATGATTTCTTCCTTTTTATCACTTATATACTGTTGCACAAGTCTTTTCAGATTTTCTTCGATACTCAGAAAATTGTGGGCAGTGGGGGTAATGATATTTGCCTTCTCAACAACACCTCTTCTGTTTAAAACATAGTGGTGACAGAGGAGTCCTCTCGGCGCCTCTGTTGCTGCGAAACCCTCTCCTTCTCTGACCTTAATCTGAATTTCAGGTTTTTTCATGGGAAGTCCTTCGAGAAGCTCTAAACATTCGCTGATGCCATGAACTATTTCAATTGCTTGAGCAAGGTTGTTATGGAATGGATTATAATCCGGGACGTTATACCCTATCTCTTTTGCCGCTCTTTTTGCCTCTTCATGAAGCATGTCAAATTTGAGATTCAGCCGTGCCAGTGCTCCTGACATGAGCCCTCCCCTGCCTTTGATAACTGTCCTCTTTGCATTAGAGTATGGCACTTCTGTCTCACCAAAGACAGAGTAATATTCATCCTCCTTAATGTTAATCCCATTGCTGGAAATGATAGACCCTTCGTTGACTGCATATCCTGAAGGAATACTGATAGAAACGTATTCTGAATTACTAGTAAGATCGGGGCAATGGAGTTCTGAGATAACTTTGAGCACTTCTTGTGCATCTGTTTTTATACTTTCCAATTCCTTTATCATTTTCCCTACCAAATCCCGTGAAGGCAGATTGGTGAAACCACCAACAACCATCACAACAGGATGAAGTGCCCTACCCCCAAACAAGGCGGTTATATTATTTACTACCTCCTTCATTCTCATGAGTCTCTTTATTTCAGATCTAAATCTTGGGAGCATATCAACTATTGAATAAAGCCGGTAGTAATCAGGCATGGCGAGCATATACAAATGAATAAGGTGACTTGCAAGAATCTGACTTAAAGCCATTATCTTTCGAATCTGAATAATATCAGGAGAAGGGCTGAAACCCAATGCCTTTTCCAATGCCCTTATTGAAGTTGTCATATGAGATACAGGGCAGATGCCACAGATCCTTGAAACGATATCAGGTACTTCATCAAATCTTCTATCAAAGAGAAAGCCCTCAAAAAATCTTGGTGGTTCCCATATATTCAACTTCAGGTCTTTCAGTTCGCCATCTTTGATCTCGACCTTTACTGAAGCTTCTCCCTCTACTCTCGCAATATAATCGATATTAATCTTCATAGAGCTCTGATGCCCTTCTGTATTCTGTTGTTACAGAACCGAAAAGAGTAAACCTTCTAAATATGTCTTCAGGAGATAATCCCATGATCTCAAATTGTTTTGCGAGGGCTGAGGCATTGGCCTGTTTCATTGGACCCCAACATGAATAGCAGGCCCTGTCATGTGATGGGCAGAGAGCTCCGCAACCAGCATTTGTTACAGGCCCCATGCATGGCATGTTATAGGCTACAAGAAGGCATATATTGCCTTTAATCTTACATTCAATACATACACTGTACTGGAGGAAATCAGGTCTCTTCCCTATAAGAACGGATGTCAAGGCCTCATAAAGGTCTCTTTCTCCCGGAGGGCAACCTTTTATATCACCGTCCACCTTAACGTATGCACTAATAGCATTAGGTCTTATGGAATGAATCGTTGATAGATCATGATAAACCCTCTTTTCGATATCAAGCTCTGTCTGCGTAGATTTGATAGCGGGAATGCCTCCGTTAACAGCACAAGAACCTATGGCAAAAAGATATTTACTCTTTTCTCGTATCTTCTTTAATTCATCAATCTGCCATGACTCTGTTATTGTGCCCTCAACAAGGGCGATGTCGAAGGGGCCTTCCGGTGTACCCCCACTGGATACCATCTTGCAGAAAACAAAATCAAAGCTATCGAGAACTTCAATAATATATTTCTGAAAATATATGAACTGAAACTCACAGCCGGCACAGCATGAATATTTAAAAAATCCTAATCGTGGTTTCTTTTTCTCCAGAATGACCTCCTAAAAATAATACCAAGTGTCATCCCGAATTTATTTCGGGATCTCATAGAATGTAAGAATGTAGCCGCAACCTTCAGGTTGCGTGGTTTCATATAGTTTGCTTTTCACTTATTATTTCCATTTATACGCAGGCTAAACAGGCTGTCCGACAATTATATCCAAATCCTCTGCAAATGACTTTACACAAAGGTTACGTTTAACATGTTTTCTGTGCATGCCGATTTTCAAGAAAGGATTGCTTTGTCGTTCC
>Ga0315282_10015305_pt1 | contig 11323 bp, 7 predicted proteins | sample YL17G07_20_MG_FD_203693 | JGI IMG/M metagenome (GOLD analysis project Ga0315282, IMG submission 203693) | Sediment microbial communities from Yellowstone Lake, YNP, Wyoming, USA - YL17G07_20 | ecosystem: Environmental > Aquatic > Freshwater > Lake > Sediment | place: USA: Wyoming | collected...
GGTTGCCTAAAGAAGGGTATTGACTTATCATGAGCAGGAGAGGTAGGATATGGCTAGATCGAATTTCCACCAGTTATGGGACGCAGTCGTAGGGGGGCAATTCTGGCAAAGCCTCGGCAGCGGGAAAGTGATGCAAAGGTTCCAAATGAGAAGTTAAATATGGAAGTTGTCATGAAGCCGCTCATTGGAACTGCTGAAGCCAATCTTGAACGGGCCAAGCATGAACTGGGCAGGGTGCTAGGTTTCAGGGGCGATGTAACCAGTGCCAAGGTAGAGGGTGTTAAGATAATAATCGATTTTGTGATTAACCCCAAATGGGACTCACCATTGCAGGATAAGGTCAGCTACCTCAAAGAATGGATACCTGCGAAGACGAAGCTAATTTTCAAGGTGCATGATGTATATCCGGAAGGCAAGGCAAAGGGTAAGGAGTAGAGACTAGGTTGGAATATGCTTGTTCAGCGTGATTGCACCTTCTGGAGGAATTTATAAAAATAGGCAACTGCCCGAAATTTCTGGAACTCTCCAAAATCCCTACTTGTACAATAGCCGGAATCTGCTAAAACGGGATAAGCCGTGTACAGACTTGCACAATTTCCGCGGGTCTTTATGGAAAACCTGCTTTGCTACCACACACAGCCATTCGATAGCTTGTTAGATGACCGCCAACATGCTGGCCATTTGAGGTTGTTCTTTTGATGATCCTGCCAAACAAGGGTATGGCATTTTTGTCAAGAGGAGGAGTCAGATGAAATTCGTTCAAACAAAAAAAGCGATAATATTGCTGTGTCTGGTTTCTCTGATACTCTTGGCTGTACTCTCCGGATGCGCTACGCCAGTTTCGGCCCCTACCCCAACGCCGACGTCTGCCGCCCCAGCAACGCCGACGTCTGCCGCCCCAGCAACACCGCAAGTGCCCCTTCGGGCCACGCTGCCCTTTTCCTTTGAAAAAGATAGCTTGCGAATCACAGTATTGAGGGTGGTCCCTGCTGAGGAGGAACATGGCCTGTATGTCCCACAAGGGTATCGGCAATGGAGGGTCGAAATCAGATTTGAAAACCTGCTCAAAGAGGACTGGCCACCAGAAAGGCTAGGAGATAGATGCACAGGCTTCTCGAGCTTAAAACTGAAAACTGATAGTGGGAACGTCTATAAGCCTCGCTTCAGCGGAGGGCTGTCGATATGTGGCACCCTGAGACCGGAGAGCGCAGTCACCTTTGACGAAGAAAACATCTTCGAGATACGGCAAGATGAGGTACCTGATGAGCTATGGGCATATTTTGAGGTTCAACATGAGAGCCAACTCACCTATATTTTTGCTCTTTCCATGGTATCTACACCCACTCCTACCCGTGTGCCTGTAGCAAGAGTCGTCATTCGCGACTTCAAGCCAACATCTACTGCCGACCTTGACGCTATCTATCTTCAGCAGGTTCAAGTCCTGCTGCGTAATGACGGAGATTTGCCTTCAGTGGTGCAGAAACTCGTAGTGGCATCAGAAACCAATGAGGTTGAAGCCAGTGTTTATGATGCTAGGCTTGACCCCAAATCGGAGAAAAGTATTGCATTTAATTTTCGGGGCGCCAAAATTGTTAGGAGTATCGGCCTTGAGCGCATAGAGTCTACGGTTAGAGTTCTAGGTTATACGGGCGAAAAAAGCCAGGGCATCGAGCAGAAACTAGCAGAGGCAAAGTTCTCTCTATTAGTACCTGTAGCCAGAATAGGTGAGACTATCAGCGAGTATGGGGATACACACGATTTACCGCTTACCCTACTTTGGTGGAGGGAGAGTAGCATTGCTGTGCAGGGGCCCTATTTCCCCAGTGAATACTATACGTTCACGGCTAGGCCGGGGATGAAGTTCGTTATACTCGCCTTTATGTTCGAGAACAAGGGTATCAGAGAGCAAGAAACACCTTATTTGCACGCAGGCGAAATTGGTACTGGCCCTAAAGGATGCTGTTACAAAGTCTGGGAGCCCCCTCTTGGGGTAGATTCAGAGGAATACAACCCACGAAAATCAACCTGGGATGAGGTCAATACCCTGGTGGGCGACTCAGGCGGTTTTGAAACTTTGTTACCCGAGCAGTCGGTGGTGGGCTGCGTTGTTTTTGAAATACCACAGGAGACAACACCCATAGAGGCCAGCATAGTTGGCTTGCCTGTTTTGATAAAATTTTAGTAGCGTCATGGTCTGTTGGTTTGTGCAGGAGCATAAGAACCTAGCTACAACTCTCTGCCTATCTTTCAAGACAGATAATTTTGACCCACACCGCTAATTATGAATACTCCAAGCTGCACAGGTCAGCCCCCTATTCAAGAAAGAGGCCATTTAATTTTGCCTCAACTTCAAGACCCGATTCGCTCGACCTGCCCCTGGCTATGTTCACCTCCAATTCAGACCGCCGTGCTCAACTTCGTCTTTGCTCTCGAATTCCCAACCCCTCAAAGCTGATTCTTAAACAGCCTCTTAGGAATAGTTCCAAAGGGTCCTTTGAGAGGTGCTCAAGGAGTCTAGCCATTTGAGCAAGAGCATGGTATGATACTACCGTGACCAAAAAGCGGGCCTTAGGGCCAGATGCACGCAAGGGCATCGCAAGATGCCCCCGAGTGGGTAAGCGTGCATCGGCTTTTTGGTCACACAAGAAGAAGGTGCCTCGCCCGCAAGGGGGCTTACTATTCCGTCAGTGACAACCAATATTGCCTTTGTCAGAGGAAAGACCCCGAAGGTGTAAGTAAAGTGCTAGGTGGCACATGCTGAGTTCAGCAACTTTGCTTAGGTCGCTTGGGATTGCTTACCAGGTAGAGGAGATACCTCGTAGCAACTCAGTGCCCGACCCTCGAGCCAAGACCGCTTTGAGTTACGGGGTATCCACCCTTCCCAATTTCGCTCTCTACGAGCACCAGGCGGCTGTTGCCGACCTTGTTGTGGCGGGGAAGAATGTGCTTCTTTCATCGGGAACGGCCTCTGGCAAGACCGAAGCCGCTTGCCTCGGCATACTTGCCAAGGGTGGCATCAGCATTAAGGAACCCTGTCAGGTGGTGGTTCTCTACCCCACGAAAGCATTACCCAACGACCAATGGGAAAGGGTACGGAGCTACTTTGCTAATTATCATACTTGTCGATTCGATGCTGACAATCCAAAGCGCAAGTCCGAGGTTTCCCACTCGGAAGTTGTGCTCACAAATCCCCAAATGTTAATCGAGCACCTCAAGTTTTCAACCCCGTTCGCCGTATTCCTCAACAATCTAAAATTCCTCGTTATCGATGAGGTTCATCTATATTCCCCGTTTCAGTGGTCGCTCTTACTCTCCTATTTCAACTTAATCCGGAAAAAGGGGCTGAACACGCAGGTTACTCTGTTGTCAGCCACTTTGGGCAATCCCGACCATCTTTGCGGAGTGGCACAAAGATGGCTGGGAAGGCCTTTCATCCATGTCCAGGGAAAGACGGTGAGTTCGGGCACTCGACGCTACCGGGTAACCCATCAGGTGGAGGATCTGAGTTCTTTTCTCGAAAAGATTATCAACGCATATAGTGAGGATGAGGGTTCGACCCTCATTTTTCTTCCCTATAAGAGTTGGGTAAACTACCTTTATGGCCGGGTGAGTAACAAGAAGGTGGTACGGCATCATGGCTCTCTCGGGGTTGAGGAGCGCCGTGAGGTTGAGCAGAACCTTAGGGACGGTACGGCGAAGGTATGCCTGACCTGCAAAACGTTGCAGCAGGGAATCGACATCGGACACATATCCCGTGTAGTGCATGTGGGTCTCCCGGAGACAGTCGCGGAGTTCTGGCAAAGGGAGGGACGTAAGGGGCGGTTGCCTGATGAGGGGGAAGCTGAATCGATACTCATACCTGCTAACAGTTGGGACGAAGGCATCCTCCGGGACAGTCAGCGTTATAACAAGCTGATTTCTATGCCCATAGAAGCAACGGCATTACCGTCGAGGTCTATGGCTGCCACCCTGTTCGACGGTTTTTACTCTGCACTCTACCACCTGCCTCTTGAGAGCGAAACCCTTGATATAGCGACCAAGCTAGGGTGGCTGAACTCTTCTGTGGATTTTGAGGCCTACATGCTAGGCGATGAAAAAGCCCTGAAGGTAGAGCCCACGCTGGACGGTGAGAAGCTGTTTCAAAGTCTCTCTTTTTATGGTTTTGGCCGGGTGCCTTTGTTATATGAGGGAAGTATCATTGACGAGACCTCTTATGGTGAGGCTGTTAGGGCTGCACTACCAGGGTGTATTCTGCAAGTTGATGGTTCCCCGTATGTAGTAAGTGGCTGGTCCAAGTATCCCGTTGCGCCCGACCCGGAACTAAGAATTTATTTGAAGACACCAGAGGATTCGCCTTATGCCGGTATGGCTGAGGGAGTGAGGAAGGGTATGATCTTCTCTCGAGTCCATTTCGATCCTCAGGCTGTCTCCGTGAAAAGGCTCCGAGGCGCTTTCTCTGAGGTTCAGCTCAGGCCGACCGGGGTTGATATATACAGCGCCACGAAGATGAAACCAAAGAAGATTGGCTGGCGCTCGGTGGTACCAACACCGGAGCTTCCGCTTTACACAAACTGCTTTCTCTATGAAGCGGCGGGGGTGGCTGAGGAAGAGTGTGAATTCGCTCTTCATGCTCTGGTGCACGCCATGCGTGAGGAGTTCTCTATTCCCTTGAACACCTATGTCCACATGGTCGCTATCAATGAGTCAATGGCAAGACTCCTGCTATATGAGTCATCTTGGGGCGACACGCACCTGTTACTCAGCCCGGAGCGCCTACTAGATCGCGCTTTGACTCTTGTTGACATGCCGGCGGAGCAGCTCTTACTGCCACGCTGTAACCAGAGCTTCGAGACGAAGCTCAACATGACCAAGGTAAAAGATGTGCTCACCGGGATGGTTACTTTAATAACAAATAACAACGGATAAGTAACGACCGAAAGTCGGGAGGTAAGTAAGCATGGCAGAGAAGGAGATATTTCAACCGCAACGAGAGGAACAGGCACAGGCTCAAGCATCCCCAGAAATAGAGCGGATGCGACAGCAGATTCGACAGGAAGCCGAAAGACAACAGGAACTCTTGAGAGAGCAGGAGGTAGAAAAGGGCCCTGCCCCCGGGCGACAACTCTCAACCCTTGAAAAACAGATACTTTGGTTGCTGAGCCAAATACGCCCGGTATCCCAACGTGGAGATGTCGCTTGGTCGCCAGATCCAGATGTAGATACATTCCTGCGGGTTTCTACTCTTGTTTGCTTGGGTTCAAACGATTACGAATCCAATTACGTCACTGTGGCAGCCACCTTCAAGAATCTGGAACGGGATCAGTTGATCGTTGAGGAAGGCAAGTGGAGTCGTAAGGCCGGTACTTACTATCGCAAAGTGGTCAAGCCGCCTTCCAATGCTATCGGCTTCGAGGAGGTACAAGCAACCGTCAAATCGTTCCTGGAAGCAACCCAAAGAGAGATCATAACCCCGGAAGTGGCGACGCTGGCATTTCTCTTAGGGAAGGATGTCCCAGGGCATTTTCTTGATGTGGCCACTTTAGCTCGGCTTCAGCGATACGGGCTCGTGTTCAAGATTAATGGAAAGGCCAGACCTCTTGACTGGTTCTTCTCAGGAGAAGCCGCAGAGGCGGCCAGGAAACGGGCGGAAGGTAACTTACGCCTGAAGCAACGAGATAACTTTAGCAAGCTAGCAGATAGCACGGAGTGTGTCAGGCTGCTACTAAGAGCGCTGCTTCCCCGGGTCGTGGCAGCTAGGTTGGTCGGGCGGAGCGCGGCAAGTGAGATATCCGACGCTGAGATAAGATTCCTGAGCACCCTGTTGGTATTCGTGACACGAGGTCAACAGACTGTTGTTCTCTTCGAGGACGATTTGATTAGTCTCTTGAAGGCGCGCTTTCCAGTAGAGCAACTGGAGGACATTGCGCTTGCCAATCTGCCAAGAGGAGATGCAACCGCGGCGCAGGTAGTGCGCGTCTTCCGCGGAGGGCTGGAGCCTGGGGAGGAGGCCAATCTGCCAATCCCACTTGTCACGACCTTGACTGGCGACCTCTACTTGCTGGAAAGAACAGAAAAAGAGTTGCAACGCAGGTTTGTCGATGTGCACCGGCCGGCGGTCGAGGTTATCGCTTTGCTTGAGCAACAAACAAGGCTGCCGTATGCAGTAGATGAGTCCGTCAAGAGACTGATCTTGGCCCTGTCCAAATCGGAGCCAAGCCTCGAGCCAGGTGACCTATTTGAGAACTTTTCTGTCGTCTCAGGATCCGATTTGGACACCTCCGTTGAACAGCTCGGAATGGCAGTGTTGCCGCTATTTAGAAGAGCATTTCCCAGGGTAATGAACCAAGATGATGTGGCAACCCTTTATCTTCTAGAGCAAGCAGAGGCGGCTGGTGTTCAATGGAGTGCTGAGGATCGCCTTGTCCTCATGGAAGTTGCAGGGGAGCAGACCGTTCAAGAACTGTTCCGGATCGGATTTTTCACCAGGCTAGAGCCACTCCAGCTGGCCCCCTGGGTCAAAAACACCTTCGTCAGGACAGCGCTGGCAGACACCTTGCCACGAGAGAGCTGGGCGCAACGAACTAGGCAGCAGATAGCAGACAGCTATTCAACCCTGTCGGATTTTGAGAGGTGCATCTTGCACGTGATGACTGCTAGACCGCTGGCAACCACAATCAATATTCCTTCGTCTGTTAAAGACAGCTTCGCGGGATACCTCGCAAGATTGGGCGTAGACCTTGCCACGTATAGAAAATTGCGCAAGTTGTTCTACATCTTCTTCTCCTCGAGCGGGCTTGTCGCACTATTTGATCACCCCAGTGTTCTCAGAGATAATGATGTGTGGAAAACTCTCACGGCTAAAAGCCATGACGAGCTAACCGAGAATGCCCTTAAGGCTATAGAACACACCGCACCGGGCGATTGGTTCGCTGCCCTCCATGGCCAGCGGCATAATCTTCCTGTGGAAATGCTACTTGATGCTCATGTGGCGACGTGTACTAACGATGGGAAAGTCTGGCTAACCGGGATAGGATACAGCGCACTGTTGGAGTGGTTCAAGCGAAAGAGCGAGGCTTTGGTAGAAAAACTGCGGAATAGGGGTATTCCGGTAGAAGGGCAGAAAAGCACATCGATGGTCTTCAAGACGTGGGTAGCGCGTAAGCGCTACACGCTCATCGTGGCACCAGCGCTTCAGATTGAGGCGGCAACTGAAAACTACTTGATTGTCAGTGGTTTGGATGATGCTTTGCAGCCAGTCACCAGAGAAAGAATTGATATCGTAACCGCCGAGACGGTCATAGTAGTGGGCACATTACTGAACCTCTACGAGAGCCTAAACAAGAAGGACTCCGCTCTTCACAAGCTAGTCCGAGAATGGGCAACGCTTATAGACCTCAGCAAAGGGAAGATAATATCAGCAGTGCCGCAAGCTGGTCAGATCTCAGCTTGGGCTTCGGAAACCTTGGGCAATGAGCTGGAAGAACCTATTGAGCAACATGGCATTTTAGAGGAACTACGGCGAAGCCTAGAAACAAAGGCTAAGCAAGAGGCAGACAGGCAAAAGGAAGAGAGAGCGCAGAAAGAGCGTGAACGCGAAAGGGAGCGGCACTCATTTGACGAACTGGACTTCGCTGTCTTCCTCAAGGAAATCGACCTCGAATTGGAGACAGATGCGTACGTAGTCGAAGACGGGCTTCGGCCTTTTACCATCCTCTTTCACGGTCTCCCGGGCTGCGGCAAATCAGCACATATTACTGCCGAGGTTAGGCGCTTGCGGCGAGAGTTAGAGGCGAGAGGCAAGCCGTGTATCGACAAGGAGATTTCAATTGCGGAGGTGGTTGAGGGACGCATGTCGCTAGTGGAGTTTTGCAGCTTTTACACCGAGCAGGCGCTGTTACAAGGTAAGAACACCCCCTATCTCCTCATTCTAAAAGACCTTGATGCCCTGACGGAGAAAAAGGAGCAGTCTACTGCAAACCTAGCGGAGTCGCAAAAGGTTACAGCGGTCTTAAAAGACTTCTTCAGGCAAATGTTTGAGAGGTCGAACTATCAAATCGGCGTACTTGGTGAGGCGAACAGTCTAAACAGCGTCCCCGAAGCTCTGCTCCAGTTCTTCCCGCATAGGAGGGTTATCCTTGCCCCTGGGTTTGACGAGCGAAAGAGCTTCTTCACGAAGCTGAGACCTGAGGCGATAAGAAAGAGACTCGGCAGCGTGGCAAGCTCGGATTCCAAGTCTGTGGAGACTTTCTTGGACATCTATGGTCTCGACATTTCCGCTGAGGAAATAGTCGGCCTCGCCAAGAACACTCGAGGATTTACCTATAGGGACCTCCGAGTGCTTGCCAGGGGTATCAAGCAAGAAATAAAACAAGCAGCTCAAAAGGGAGAGGTGGCTAAACCCCTGGATGTGGCCAGAAAATACAAAGCATCGCTTCCACAATTCCTTACCATAGAGGTTCCTGAAATTGACGAGCGGCAGGTCGTAGTGCCTGAGGATGTTCGGAAACAAGTTGACCGGGCAATATTGCCTCACAAGGGAGCAGAGATTCTCCAGCCTGCTCGAGGGGTTCTTTTTTACGGCCCGCCTGGCACCGGCAAGACGCTCGAGGCCAAGCGGATAGCAAGTAGTACGGGAGGCTACTTCATCTACCTGACGCCGGCGCAGATATACAGTAAGTACGTGGGAGAGAGCGAAAAGAATCTGAGGGAGGTTTTCACGCTAAGCCGAGAGCTGGGAGCAGCAGGAAGGCGCGTGATCATCTTCATCGATGAGCTTGATGGATTCGCACCCTCAAGGGAGAGCGAAGAGAGTAGGGCTACAAGAAGCGTGCTTTCTGTTCTACTTGCCGAGCTAGACGGAATGGAAAAGTTGGTAAATGTGACGGTAATCGGTGCCACTAACAAGCCAGAGGACATTGATAGGGCCTTGCTGCGTCCCGGAAGGTTTGATGAAAAGGTCAGATTCTACCCCCCGGGCAAGGATGAGGCAGTCCAAATTCTCGGTCTAAAGATACAAGAGTTCGTAAAAGCTTTCCAGGACGAATCTGTAGACAACGAGCGTCTTAAGGAGCGCCTTAATGCAATCATCGATAGGCCAGAAATAGCGGAGAGGGTTTTCTCAACGGGCAGCAATACCGGTGACCTTGAAACCTACTTAACTGGAGCAGACCTTGCCCTTGCTGCCAAGAGAACTGCATATGAACTTGATCAGCACCCTGGGGAAGATGCGTATAAGCTTGTGGAGAAAGCGCTACTTGAAGTAATACAGGACAAGAGCTCTCTTAGAGCTTCGCTATGAGGTGCGGTGCAAAAGACGAGCTTTACCGTTTCTTCCCCCCAGTGTATAATGCCGGTAAAGAGTGTTTTAGCCTGTTCAATTGACTGCACGGCGCATGCATCACATTTCCAGCAAGGAACGTTAGCAATGGGAGATTCAACAATCGAGCGATGGCGAGCTAAGGTCCGGGCGGACATAGCTCGCTGGGAAAAAATACGCAATAAGGAGGCACTTAGTGGATACGAGGGAGCTCATGGAGAGGACGCAGGCGCTCAACATGTTTTGGGACAGGGAGGTAAAGAAGTTACTGAGCCTGAAGCCATCAGCAGTGGTATCGAAGGAGGAAGTGGTAAGCCTGCAAGAGGCTCTAGGGGCCGCAAGGGGCGGAGTAAGCCAGCTTGATATCAACGACCTATGGAGAAGCTGGACTGAGAATTATTCCGAACTTGTCAAACTCTCCACCAAAGCCACAAAAGAATACTCAGCCACAGAGCTGGCGCAAATATATGGGGTGACTACACCTGTTAAACCAGAATGAATAGCAGACAGCACAACCAAGCAACTAGATTGCTTCTGGGAATAAGACCACATCCCGGACTTCATGCCTTCATGGATGAGTACGCCAAAGAGTTGAGGAGCGCCCATAGGCTTCTCCGGCATAATGAGGAAACCATAGAGTTTGCGAGAAAGGTCTATGGAGACGAAGGCGCATTGGAAGCAACTTTCCACATCGCTTGTGACATGGGACTGGTAACCACAGAGGACATTAACTGGGCTAAGGCAAAAAGATAGCTCACCCGGCGGGTTTGGACAGGCAGAGAAGTTCACTTTCAGAATTTGGCCATTTATCATCACACGAAATTGGCTGATTGTTGTTGACTGGAGGTAAGCCACGGCGACGCGAATCGGCGACGGTCTGATTGGGGGACTGTGGGGAGACAAGTTGCTCACCGCTTGCCAGACCATCTGCTTGCCTCCCTTTCCTTGGGCTGGATTGCAATTGGCACTCACTGTGGCACAAAATAGGAGCAGCTAAGTTAACGCATAGGAGGATACGGATGCCACCCGTTCAAGGCAAAGTTTTGAGATGGTCTGTGCTGTGGCTTTGAAAAGGCGAAGTATTGCATGTGTTCCATTCGAGGGGCAAAACCCCTGAGGCTGCGTTCCGAAATCTTCCATCTCACGTCCGACAGGTGCTAAAGTAGGGTGACTATAACTATAGAATCGAACCCTTCCCCGAGCGTCTATATGTGCGCGCTCGTCATAGGTTGACCTTTGAGGTGCCTGGGCCCCACGGAGAGAATGGCTACCAAGTTGAAATTCATGAATACTTTGACAGGATAGGCTTCAGTTACCAACCAATTTCGGAAACAGCCACACACGTAGAACGTGTAGCTCCTGTGCAAGTGGTCGAAAAGCTGGCTGCGACAGCTAGTGGCATATTCAGAGACTTGGAGCTTCAGCCCAAGGCTCTTGTTATCGGCATCAAAGAATCACTAGGTATCGGAGATGTTGGTTACGAGGGCCGAGCCATAGTAAGCCGCAACGGGCTTGTCTACATAGAGCTCGAACTCTGCAGTTTTCCTCTACAAGATGTGGACTACTGGGAAGGCATTCTATGGCACGAGGCTATGCATGCTAAATACATTCTGGGTAGACGCTGGCCGAGCATCTGGCCATTTTATCTACCTGACGCTGGATCTGTTTGGGCACTAGACTGTCTACTGCACTTCAGCATCGATGGCTGGCTAGAAAAGAACAATAAACCATTCGTCTTCTGGACGCCTTCTGAGCAGCCTGACGCTGACTTCAAGTCCAGCCGACTTCATGAATTACGTGAGGGACTGCAAAATAGTGGCTGCACGGTTGAGGAAAGCGTTCTCACGAAAATTGCGGCTGACCTCTGGGGACGGGAGACCAACATCTGGGAGGTTTGGAAGATAATGCAGAGACTTGGCCTGACGATTTCTGAGGCTACCCGTTTAGGGCGGTATCTCAGAGGGCATAAGACGCGCTTCATTAAAAGTTCGTAGTGTCCCTCCAACG
>Ga0315282_10015308_pt1 | contig 11323 bp, 5 predicted proteins | sample YL17G07_20_MG_FD_203693 | JGI IMG/M metagenome (GOLD analysis project Ga0315282, IMG submission 203693) | Sediment microbial communities from Yellowstone Lake, YNP, Wyoming, USA - YL17G07_20 | ecosystem: Environmental > Aquatic > Freshwater > Lake > Sediment | place: USA: Wyoming | collected...
AAGACCAGCGCGGCGAGCGGACCAGAGACCGCGAAATCACCACCGACGGCAAGGAGAACAAGACCACCGTGGGACCCAACGAATACGTCTCCAAGAGCCGCTGGGACGGAAACCGGCTCATCACGGAAGGCACGCTGAAGCTGGAGAACGGCACAAACATCGACATCAAGGAGACGGCCGAACTGAGCGACGATGGCAACGTGATGACGGTCAAGCGGGAGCTGAAGAGTCCGCAGGGCGAAGCCACACAGAAAATGACGTTTAATAAACAGTGACCAGCGGGCCGCCGGCGTTACAACGGTCCTTCTTGGTGAGGCTTTGTGTCCTTTGTGTCTTTGTGGTGAGAAAACAGCTCATTTCACGGCAATCGTCACGGTGTTGCTGGCCACGCCGTTCTGGGTGAGCACCAGCGCGACGGCATTGCCCGCCGTCACGCCGACCGGCACGCGCGCGTTCACCTGATATAAGCCAACGAATCCCGGCGCCAGTCCCGCAAACTCTACCGTGGCCTCTACGCCGCCGATTGTCACCTTCACCGGCGTCGTCACCAGCGCCAGCGGGGGCACGGCCGGCGCCGATTGCCCCGTGGCCACCGCCGGACTGGTGGCCCCCAAGCCCGTGGCGTAAATCACCACCACCTCCCCCGCCTTCACCGCATGGCTGCTGTCCACCAGGTTGTTCAGCCCGTCCAGCACCACCCCCTGCCCCGTCCCGCTCTGGCTCACCGTGAACACCCCCGGCTGCGCGCTCACGATGGTCACCGACCCCGGCGCGCCGGCCGAGTCCTTCCCCGTCACCACCAGCGTGGCTACCCCCGGCGTCAGCTCGAACGGCACCTGCGCGTTCACCTGCCCGCTGTCGGCGTAGAACAGAGGCGCCTCGTACCCTCCCATCGTCGCCTTAAGGTTGCCCAGCGTGCGCGGCAGCGGAATCTGCGAGGCCAGGTTCTTGCCCTCCGCCAAATTGCTCCCGAACAATGAGAAGATCATGCCCGGCGCCAAAGGCTTGTAGCGGTCGAAGCTGGCCGCGTTCACCCACCCGTCGCGGAACACCAGGGGCAGCTTGCTGGCCTCCCCCAGGGTCCCCGAGAATTGGAACACCCCGTCTTCCAGGCCCGCAGCCACCGCCCGGATGGTCACCCCGATCGAGCCCTTGGTGGCCGGCACCCAGGTGGCCGCATAGTTGCCGTTGCGCAGGTTCTGGAACACCAGCGGCGGCTCGTTGCCGGTGAAGCCGGCGGCCACCGTTGCCGAGCTCACCGCCGACCCGCAGTCGTCCACCGCCTGCACCAGCATGGGAATGGGCCAGCCGCTCTGCAGCGAGAAGCGGTTACCCAGCTTGGTCTCGACGATCACCATGCGGCGGGCGGTGCAGGTTGCCGCTGAAGTCCAAGGTCCAAGGTCCAAGGTCCAAGGTCGATGCGCAGCCACGCCGGCTCCGCCCGAAGTCGCTGCAACCGGGGAGACCACCAAGGCCACGGCTACTTCCTGCGTCACGCCGGTGCCGAAGCTCAGAATCACCGAGCCGACATAAACGCCGGCGCTCAGGCCCGTGGGTTGCGCCTGCACGCTCAGCCCCGCTGTCTCCGCCGAACTCAGCAGCACCCCCTGCTCCGGGGTCACCGACAGCCAACTGCCCCCCGCCTGGGTTTGGGCGCGGGCCAAGAACTGTAGCGGCTGCCCCCCGGTGCTGGCGATGGAAATGCCCTGCGTCAGCGCCCCGCTGGCCCCGCTGGCCGCCGTGAAAATCACCCCCAGCGGGTTGATCGTTCCCACCGGCAAGGAGCCCCGCGCCAGCATGTTCACCAGCACAATCCCCGTCTGCGGCGCATTCAGCGCTCCGCTGGCCGTTATGGTCAGCAGGCCCACGCTGACGCCCGCGGGCAGTTTCCCGGGGTCCACCAGCAACGTCACGGTCGGCGCGACCGACACCGCGGCATCGCTGGTCCCGCTGGTGGGACTCACCCGCAGCCAGTCGCTGCCCGCCGGCAGGTTCACCTGGATCTGCCAGTCCATGCGCCCCTGCCCGGCGTTCTGGATCGAGAAGCTCTGCGGCCCGATCACCAGGCTGCCTTCTATTCCGACGAACAGGAAGCCCGTCTGCGTGGGCACCAGGATCGGTTGTGTCCGCGTTACCGTCAAAACCACCGAAATGGTCTTCGTCTCCGAGACCGTTACGTTGCGCAACAGGATCTGGCCCTGGTAGAGGCCTTGCGCCAAGCCGGTGATGTCGGCGGAAACGGTCAGCGTCGAGGGCGCCGTTCCCAGCCCGGAGGAAATGCGCAGCCACTGGCCGCCGGTGCTGGTTTCGGCCGTGGCGCTCCAGCTCAGCGTTCCGGCGCCGGCGTTGGTAATGGAAAGCGTCTGCGCGGCCGGATTGCTGCCGCCCGCCACCGCCTGGAAGTTCAGGTACTGCTGCGACAGGCCCAGCACCGCCCCGGCTGCCGCCGTCACCGTCAGTACGACTTCCACGGTTTGCGGCGAATTGGTCGCGCCCACCGCGCTAATTGTTACGGTCCCCCGGTAGGTGCCGGCGCCCAACCGAGAGGCATCGACCGTCAGGATGACCGCGGACTGAGCTGAGCCTGAGACCGCGCCCGATCTCGTCGTCGCCGTCAGCCAGTTCCCTCCGGCGCTGGTCGAAACGGTGAGCGTCCAGTTGAACGACAATGAATTGGAGCTGCTGATGGTGATCTGCTGCGCGGCGACCAGCGAACTGCCCTGCACCTGCTCGAAGAATAACGTGCCGGGCGAGACGGCCAGCGCTGGCTGCACCACGGTGAGACTGAGCTTGCGGACGCGGTTGTTGTCCGAATCCGCGACGTACAGGTTCCCGGATGCGTCTGCCGCGATGCCACCGGCGCCCGTGCGCATTGAAAGACGAGCCAGGCTCGCAGGTCCCCCGTCCCCGAAGAACCCTGCCACCCCGGAGCCCGCCACATCGAGCAGCATGCTGTCGGAAGCGCGGACTTCGCTGATCGAGGTTGTGGTCAAGGTAAAGATGTTGCCGTCCTTGTCAACGGCAACGACGCGCCGGTTGCCCGACCCAGAGCCCAACGGGCCGCCGTCACGGTTGCGCGACTGCACGGAGGTAATCACGCCAGTGGACAAGTTCAGACGCCTGACGAAGCCGTTGGCAATCAGCAACTGCCCCTGCGGATCGAACGCCAACCCGCGCGGGCTGCTGACTGCCGCGGCTGTGCCCGGGCCGCCGTCGCCGGAATTGCCGCTTGTGCCGTTGCCTGCCACCGTCGTGACGATGCCGGTGGCACTATCGATGCGCCGCACGCGGTTGTTGCCCGCCTCAGCGAGAAAGATATTGCCGGCGCTGTCGGCCACTATGGCTCGGATAGTGGAGAAAAGGGCCTGCGTAGCAGGACCACCGTCGCCCGAGTAGCCGCTCTGGTTGTTCAGGGGGCCTGCGACGCGAGCAATCTTTCCGGTTCCGGCATCCATCTTCCATACCGAGTCCCCCTGACTGAACAGAATGCTCCCTTGCGCACCGACGAATACCCCATTTATTGGCAGACCGGTCCATGCGGAGGTTGCAGGCACACCGTCGGCCATCGGCGCCGAGCCGCCCCCGACCACGGTAGTAACCAAGTTGGTCGTGGGGTCGTAGCGCCGGATGCGGTTGTGCCCGTTGTCAGCGATATACAGGTTGCCCGCCGAATCCAGGCACACGCCCACGGGTTGGGCCAGCACGGCCCGCAGGCCCGGCCCGTCAAACACCTCGCTGGTCCCGGCCAGCGTTGCCTGCTCGCCTCCGGTTGGAGCGACGCGCAAGATCACACCGGCAGCGGGGGCGGCGAAGATCAAATTGCCGGTGCTGTTGCGAACCAATCCGGCGCTGTTGAGGCCGCTGCCGACTTGTGTGAGCAGGCCGGTGGCAGCCGTCAGTTTCAGCACCCCACGGTTTTCGGTGAAATACAGGTTGCCGTCCGGGTCAACGACCATGCTGTTGGCGTTGAGCAGGCTGGCAGCGGTAGCCGGCGTGCCGTCGGCAGGCTGCTGCGTGCCCGTCCCAGCTACCACCGTGAGGATGCCGGTGGTCGCGTCAATCCGCCGGATGCTGCCACCGTTGGCCAGATAGAGGTTGCCCCCCGAATCAAACGTCAGACCCAGCAAGCCGGTGAGGCGGGAAGCGGTAGCCGGCGTGCCATCCGCGAGAACCTGCCCGCCCACACCCAGAGTCGCGCTCAGAGCCGGTCCGCCGTCGCCGGTCGGCACACTGCACTCGCCGGTGCCGGCGAACGTGCTGATGTTGCCGGCTACGTCTACACGCCTAATCCGACAATTCCCCGCATCGGCGATGTAAAGGTTTCCTGCGACGTCAAACACCAGTCCCCTGGGACCGTTCAGCTTGGCCAGGCGCGCCAGCCCGCCGTCGCCCGCGAACCCGGCTTCTCCGGTGCCCACCACCGTGCTGACCTGCCCATCCGGGGTCAGTTTGTGCACGCGATTGCCTGCCCATTCGGTGAAATAGATATTGCCCGCCGCGTCACCGACGATGTTGCTGGGCGAGTCCAATTGCAAGCTGGTGCCGGGAAGCGGCGTCGAGTCCTCGCGCGTGGCCCCGCCACCGACCATCACGTTCATCACGCCCGTGGCCGGATCGATCCGCCGGATGACATTGCTGCCCGTCTCCGCAATCCACAGGGCGCCGTTGCGGTCGAGCCACAGTCCATTCGGAGAGTTGAGCGGGGTGGCGGTGGCCGGCAAGCCGTCATACACGGTGCCGCCGACCACCGTGTCGATGGTGTAAACCTTGGCTGACTGGGCGACGCAGACACTCACCGAAAACAGCAGGCAAAAAAGCAGGCAGGAGCCCTTTCGCATGTATACGCCTCCAAGGGCCCAAATGTGCGGGCGGAACCGCTGGCAGTGTAACACGAAAGTACAGGCCGCATGGTCGCCGCAGCACCGGCAGGGCACACCATTTCACTGCGCGGATCGGTGCTCGCACGCCAGGACCCGCCGGCGGCGGGGGAGTTGTCCTGGCCACAGCAAAAAAGGCGAATCGGAATGGGCTGTTCGCTTGTCTGATGTAAGAGCTTGTTGATTCATCAGGGGGGAAGAATGTTCCGAAGGAAGCAGTGGACTGCAATATTGGTTGCCGCTGTGCTGGTCTTGACCGTTGCGGTTGCCGCGCAGACCGAAGGCGGCAAGCGGGTTGCCAAGCGCGTTTCGAAGATGCTCAACCCCGACTGGACGCCGGAGAAGGGAACCTACGATCAGCCGGTGGCAACGCTAGGAGAGAAGCCCGCGCAGCCGTGGACCGAAACCACCATCAATTCCGGCGTCAACAAGCAGCCGCTCAAGGGCGAGATCGTGACCGTGACCGGCGAGGTGATCGACTTCTCCTGCTACCTGCAGCTCGGCAAGCACGGAGCGAAACACAAGGATTGCGGCATCAAGTGCCTTCGCGCCGGCCAACCCATCGCGCTGCTGACCCAGGACGGCTCGGTGTATGTGCTGATGGAAGAGGAGCACGACCCGCGGCGCGACGGCAAAACCAGCCTGCGCGACGCGGCCATCGAGCATTTCGCCCAGGTCGTCCAGGTCACCGGCACCAGCACCACCGTCGACGGCCAGAAGGCGCTCTACGTCCAGGGCTTCGTTTCACCACAAAGTCGCTAAGAACACGAAGGACACAAAGACCGCCACTTTGTGGTCTTTGTGTCCTTGGTGTCTTTGTGGTGAAATGTAGGGCGCGATGCTGACACGACGCGAGTTCCTCGCCACAAGCAGCGCGGCGTTGCTGGCGCAACCGCGCCGCCGGCCTAACGTGCTCGTCTTCATGACCGACCAGGAGTCGGGTCGCCGCGGCGACCTGGCCGGTCCGGCCGATACGCCGAACCGCCGCCGCATCGATCAGATCGGCACGCGCTTCACTTCCGCCTTCTGCAACACTCCACAGTGTTCGGCGGCGCGATCATCGCTCCTCACCGGTCTGGAGCCGCATCAGACGGGCGTAATCACCAACGTCGACGGCGGCTCGTTGGGCAAGCCGCTTTCGCCTTCCTTGCCCACCGTCGGAAGCGTTTTCCGTTCCGCCGGTTACAGCACCGGATATTTCGGCAAATGGCACCTCGGCAATGCCGGCACCGGCCTGGGCGAGTTCGGATTCGACACCCATCAAGGCGAGCGCGGCGGAGACGATGAGGCGGCGCGCCAGGCCGCTGAATGGATCGGCCGGCAGAAGGCGCCGTGGCTCGCCTGGGTTTCCGTCGTCAACCCGCACGACATCTATTCGGTGGGCAGAGAATGGGAACGGATCCGCCTGCGGCCGGGGGTCAAGCCGCCGGTCACCGATGTTCGCAACCTGGAAGGAAAGCCGAGCGAGCAACGCGAGTACGTCGACAAGGACCAGGGGAAAGCAGCAGCGTCATTCACTCCGCAAGATTGGATTCGCTATCGCAGCTACTACCTCGACCTGCTGGAGAAAGCCGACGCGAACCTGGGCACGGTGCTGGGCGCGATTCCAGACCTCAACTCCACCATCATTGTCTACACCTCCGACCACGGCGATGCATTGGGCGAGCACGGACTGGCCTTCAAGGGTCCGTTCATGTACGAGGAGAACATTCGCATCCCGCTGGTGATCGCGGCGCCGGGCGCATTCGGCCGGGGCGAGCGCGACGACCTAGTCACGCAGGCCGACCTGGCGCCCACCCTGACGGCGCTGGGAGGCCTTCAGTGGCCGCGCGCCGTCACAGGCCGCGATCTGAGCAGGAAAGCGCCGGAGCGCGACGCCGTCTTCCTCGAATACTACGCCAAGCAGAAGTGGATCAACCCGATTCGCACGATTCGGACCAGGAAGTGGAAGCTGAACTGGTACGACCGCGGCAACAAGGAACTCTACGACCTGGCCAACGACCCGCACGAGACAAGGAACCTGGCCGGGAATCCGAGCATCGCCACGGTGCAGAAGGAGTTGGAGAAGCGCCTGGAAGCCTGGCGCCCGCCCATGCTGAAGCCTTAGCCGCAGATTCCGCAGATTGCGCCGATCGATCCGCGGATTACGCGGATTACCGCGGAATGAGGAGGCTGCAGCGGTGGGATATGACTCGCCCCGCGGAGCAGCAGGCCCGGATTCCCTACTGCTTCACCAACTCGACACGACGGTTGCGGGCGCGGCCTTCCGCAGTGCTGTTGTCGGCGACGGGCTTGATATCACCCAAGCCGGCAGCGGTCAGGCGCGCCGGCGCGACGCCGTTCTTGACGAGCCAGGCGACGACGGCGTCCGCGCGCTGTCGCGACAGCGTTTGGTTGCCGGCCTTGGTGCCGGTGGAGTCGGTGTGTCCCTCAATTCTCATCTTCCAATCCGGCTGTTTGTTCAGCAGAGCGAGTACCTGGCCGAGGACCTTTTCGGATTCTGGTTTGAGCGTCGCCTTGCCGGTGTCGAACTCGATGCCGTAGACCGCGACGTGGCCGGACTTGGTGATTTCGGCGGCCCAGGCATCGGCGTCGGCAGTCATCTCCTGCGCCATCTCCTGCGTGAGCACGGCGGTAAACCTGTAGTCGCTGTCGCCGGTCAGCTCGGAGGCCTCAACTCCGATCCACTGTGCGCCCTTGTGCCCGGTCACGTAATGCACGGGGACATCGTAACCAGTGAAGTCGACGGAGTAGCCGGCAGTCCGCAATGCCTGCTCGACATTGCGGCGGGCCTGCAATGCCGACTTGCCCTTGCAAAAATAGGCGACGCTTTCGAGCTTGCCTTCGACGTGCTTGGTGCCGTTGTTTCCGAGTTTCACGACGAGATCGGCGGCATCGTAATCTGAAGTCTTACAAGCTGTGATGACGCACCCGGGAAGCCGTGTCAGCAGGCGCGAGTCCTTGCAGCCTTCCCGGTCCTGATCTTGAGGGAACACCGCCCCGGGAATGGCGGAACACAGCACAACCACAAGCAACAGTACAAACTTTCTCATAACTGGTCACCTCCGGCGCGGGACGCCTTCCGTTACACCCGGCACCATCAGTTTAGCGCGATTTCCGCATGCTGCGCCTCAACCCCGCTGCCGCTTCGGCGGCGCCAGCCGCAGGCGCCCTGCCAAAATCCTACTCCGCCGCCGCTTTCTTTTCCGCGCGCGGGGCGGCGTTCTTCACGTACTTGTCGAACCAGGCGATCATCTCGTAGAGCGTGTGCTCGATGGACTCGCGCGCCGTGTAGCCGTGGGCCTCGTGCGGCAGAGTCACCAAACGCACCGTGCCGCCGTTGCCGCGGATGGCCTGGTACATGCGGTCGGACTGGATGGGGTGGGTGCCGGTATTGTCGTCGGCCTCGCCGTGGATCAGCAGGATCGGGTCCTTGATCTTGTCGGCGTACATGAAGGGGGACATCTTTAAGTAGGTCTCGGGCGCTTCCCAAAGCGCGCGCCGCTCACTCTGAAAGCCGAAGGGCGTGAGCGTGCGGTTGTAGGCGCCGCTGCGGGCGATGCCGGCCCGGAAGAGTTTGGAATGGGCCAGCAGGTTGGCGGTCATGAAGGCTCCATAGCTGTGCCCGCCGACACCCACCCGCTCCGGGTCGGTTACGCCCAGTTCGCTGCCCTTCTGAATGGCGGCCCGCGCGCCGGCCACGACCTGCTCCAGATACGTGTCGTTCATGGTCTTCAGATCGCCGATCACCGGCAGCGTCGCGCCATCCAAAATCGCATAACCCTCGAACAGGAAAAACAAATGCGACATACCGGATATCGAGGTGAAGCGCTGGCGGGAGCCCACAATCTGACCGGCCGTGTCCGGGTCGTTGTATTCCAGCGGATAGGCCCACACGACGGTCGGCAGCCGCGTGCCGGGCTTATAGTCGGGCGGCAGGTACAGGGTGAAGGAAAGCTGCACGCCGTCGTCGCGCTTGTATTTCACCAGCTCTTTCTTGATGCCGCGCAACTGCGGCGTGGGATCGGGGAAGCGGGTTATGGCCTTGGGGTCGCCGCCGCCGCCCCGGATGTAGTAGTTGGGCGGCAGGGCAGGTGATTCGCGCCGGGTGATGAACCGCGATGCCTCGTCGTCCAGCAGCGCGATCACCGACTCGTAGCTGTCCGCGTCGCAACGGAACAGCCGCTCCGGCTTCGCGGTCTTCAGGTTGAAGCGATCGAGGAAGGGGCGGTCGCCTTCCGGAGAGGAGCCCTGGCCTTCCAGGTAAATGAAGTCGCCCTTTTGCAGCAGCACGCGCTGGCCGGTGGGCAAGGTGCGCATCAGGGGGCTGCCGGGGTTCTTATAGCGCTCGTTGGAGTCCAGGCTCCACAGCAGCTTGGGCGCTTCGGCCGGGTTATCCACGTTGATCAGGAAGGAGCGGGCCCAGCGTTTCTCGCGGTCGTAGTCGCGGACGATGGCGATGCCGTTCTTCTCGCCCCATTCGATGGCGCCACCGCGCCCACCGCCGCCACGCCCGCCGCCGAAGCCGCCCATCAGGCGGTGCTCGGTTTTAACCAACTCGACGGGCGTGCCACTGAACGGAGCCTTCAGCATCAGCACGCGGTCGCGGTGCGGCACCTTGTTCTTTGGGTCGCCGCCGTCCAGCGCCTCCACCCACGCCAGCGTGGCCGGCTCCGTGGGACGCCAGCCGTAATTGCGTGGACCGGTGGGAACGCCGTCCTGCGGAACGCTGTCAGCGAGCGGGAGGCTGGCCACTTTGTGTACCATTTTGCCGGCGCGGTCCCAGACTTCGACCTCCTTGGGGAAACTCGAGACAGTGAAGAGGTAGGAAAAGGGCCTGTGGATGCGGGCCGTCAGCAGCAATTTGCCGTCGGGCGAGGGCACCGCCGCCTGATAGATGCCCGGCTTGCCGATGGGAGTCGCGGCGCCGGTCGCTGTTTCCAGCAGCACGAGCTGCGACGTGGTGTAGTACTCGAACAGTTTCTCGTCGTGCGGCGTCTTCAGCAGGTCCTGGAAGGTCCAGGCGCCGGCCTTCACGCCCACGCTTTCCTGCGCGTTCGGACCAGCGGGGACGGTGGGCGCGGCCGGCGGAGCGCCCCGCCCGGCCGGAATCGTCTGCACCAGCACGGTCTTGTTGTCCGGCATCCAGCGCACCGCATCGCCATAGGCGGCGTTCAGGCGGATGCCGGCCAGCTTGCGCACGGCGGCCGTCGCCGTATTACCGACCCACAACTCGATTCCCGTCGGCGTCGTGTTCATGAACGCAAACTGCTTCCCGTCGTAACTGAATTCGGGCGCGCCCAGGCGGCCGCCGGCCGGCGTTGCCAGCTTGACTTCCTTGCCGTCCGGCAGTTTCTTCAGCGTCAGGCCGGTGATGGCCGTCAAGCGGCGATGCGGTCCGTTGGTCTTCGGGTTGATCCGCAGACCGGCCAGGCGAAGCATGGGCTGGGCCAGCTCGGCAATGGACGGATAACGCTGCCATTCCATCAGCACCATGGTGTCGCGCGTCGGGCTGATCTCGACCAGCGGAGTCGGGGGGGCGTTCAGCACCTCCAGCACCGCTTTCGGCGGCTTCTGGTACTTTTCCTCGGCCACAGCCAGGCCGACGAAAACAATCAGCAGGACAACAAGGAGCGTTTTGGTAATGCGCATAGCCGCGCATTCTATCCTTAAACCGGCGGTTTTCAAGCCCCGCGCAAAAAAAGGGTGGAATGCAGTTCGAAACACAAAGACTCAAAGGCACAAAGAAGAGGAGCGGATGCACTCCGGCTTCTTGCTTTCTGCCTTTGTGCCTTTGTGTCGAGATAAGCACACCGGTCGAAAAGATTTTCCTGTAAATTTGTAGTTTCAGCCGATGCGAATGGGAGTTGACAGCGGCGGCACGTTCACCGACTGCGTCTACCTGCAGGATGGCGCACTGCGCGTGAAGAAGGTGTTTTCCACCCCGCGCGACCCGTCGCGGGCCATCGTGGGGGCGGTTGAGGAAGTGGCCACGGCGGGCGAGCCGGTCGAGATCCTGCACGGAACCACGGTGGGCACCAACACGCTGCTGGAGCGGACAGGCGCCAGGGTGGTGTTCGTGACCACGGCGGGGTTTGAAGACACGCTCGAGATTGGCCGGCAGGCGCGGCCGCGGCTGTACGACCTGCTGGCGTCGCCGCCCGAGCCGCTGGTGCCGGCCGAGCGGCGTCTCGGCGTTGTCGAACGGATCACCCCCGACGGTTCCATACTCCTCCGCCTGAGCGCGCGCGAGCTGGTCCGCCTGGTCAAAGCGGCGGCCGCGGCGGGGCCGGAATCGATCGCCATTTCGCTGCTGTTCTCCTTTGCCAACCCGGCGCATGAACGGGCCATCGCCGGCGCGCTCCAGCGCCTGGGCGTGCCCATTTCGGCCTCGCACCGGGTGCTCCCCGAATTCCGCGAATACGAGCGCGCCTCGACGGTGGTGG
>Ga0315282_10015309_pt1 | contig 11323 bp, 11 predicted proteins | sample YL17G07_20_MG_FD_203693 | JGI IMG/M metagenome (GOLD analysis project Ga0315282, IMG submission 203693) | Sediment microbial communities from Yellowstone Lake, YNP, Wyoming, USA - YL17G07_20 | ecosystem: Environmental > Aquatic > Freshwater > Lake > Sediment | place: USA: Wyoming | collected...
ACTGGCTCTTCAGCGTCCCGACGATGTATCGACGACCACCCTCCCGCAGAAAGCCGAGGCTCGCCTCCGACACCATCCCCCGATCCATCACCCAGATCCGATTCGCCTTCCCGTACTCTTTCTCAATCGTCGTCACGATCTCTTCAACCGTTCTCACGTCAGCACGGCTGACGTCGAAGACCTCATAGCCCAGCGGCATCCCATCCCGACTGACGATCAGCGCGATGCAGACCTGCTTGCAGTCCGGCCGATGGTCTCTCGAATACCCTCGCCTGGCCTGGCCGTTCGCCTTGGCTTCCCCCTCGAAGTACGTCGAGGTCATGTCGTACAGCAGCAGGTCGTACTCGACCTCGAACAACCCGCCCAGTCGGGCCTTCAGGTGCTTCTCGAGCTTGCGTTTCAGTGGCAGCAGGCTATCAAGCGCCCCATACAATCGATCGTCGTTCACCTTCCCACACGGCACCCCAAGCAGGTCTCCCAACGCGCTCTGCTCGTACAGCCGCTCCGCTACCTTCGACTCGCTCGACGGGTGACACAGGCGCGTGAGCACCAGCACCACCGCCATCAGGTGCCAGGGCACCTCCTCACGCCCCTGCCCAATGGCTTCCTCCAGAAACGCCACCAGGCCGAGCTTCCCCAGCACTTGCAGCCCAAGCCAGTACCCCCCGAAATCGCGAGGTCGCTCAACTCGGACTCTCGAGGCATCCACCTCAACCCACTCTGGAGTCAGGTCCTCACCGAGCAAATCCTGCTGCAGCAGGCCAGACCGGCGAGCGCTCTGCGATCAGAAGCTTGACATCCTGTCAGGAAGTGCTATACTAGGCACAACCGAATAGTGCAGCGACGTCGAGCGGGACGAGTACGCACCCAGCGAGGCCCAGAGAGTCGGGGCAGGTGAGAGCCGATGCTAGCGCAGGTGCCGAATGGACCCGGGAGTCGCAAACCGAAAGGGCCTCGGCCCCGGTAGGCTTTGCCGGAGACTCCACCGTTAGCGGGAGTCGAGTATCGGAAGGCCGGCGCCGCGCGCCAGAGCCCTTCCCGTACCCGTGAAACGAGTGGGCTAGCTTGCTAGCCAACTGAGGTGGCACCGCGAACCCTCGCCCTCAGATGGGGGCGGGGGTTCTTGTTTGCCCTGGTTTCCAGTGCAGAGTCGGGTGGGAGACACCCCAAACCGCCGCACTGACGGGGCACCAGCCAGCGCACCGGAGGTCGGTCCGCGATGTACCACCCGAGCCTCGAAGAGGTCCGACGCCTCGCCGACCGCGGCAACCTCGTCCCGGTCTACCGGGAGGTGGTCGCCGACCTCGAGACGCCGGTGTCGGCCTACCTCAAGGTCGCCTCCGGCCCCGGCAGCTTCCTCCTCGAGAGCGTCGAGGGCGGCGAGCGACTCGCCCGCTACTCCTTCCTCGGCGCCTCGCCCTACCTCACCCTCCGCATGCGCGCCGGCCGGGCCGAGCTTGCCCGAGACGGCCGGACCGAGAAACGGAGCTTCGATAACCCGCTCGCCGTCGTCCGCGACGAGCTCAGCCGCTTCCGGCCGGTCGAGGTCCCGGGCCTGCCCCGGTTCCACGGCGGCGCCGTCGGCTACCTGAGCTACGAGTGCGTCCGATACTTCGAGCGCCTGCCGACGCCCGAGCGGGAGCCGCTGCTGCTGCCCGAGGCCATCCTGCTGTTCGTCGACACGCTGCTCGTCTTCGATCACCTCCAGCACCGCATCAAGATCGTCAGCCACGCCCACGTCGGCGAGGGCGACGTCGACCGCTCCTACGCCGCCGCCGTCGACCGAATCGACGCCGTCGCCGAGCGGCTGCGGGTGAACGGAGGGCACCCTCACCCCCTCCCTCTCCCCCTGGGAGAGGGAGGGGACGACCCTCACCCCCAGCCCCTCTCCCGCAGAGCGGGCCGCAGGTCCCCGGCAGGGGAAGAGGGGTGCCGAAGGCGGGGTGAGGGCGTCTCCCCTGCCCCCGCCGGCTTCGCCTCTAACCTCACGCCGGACCAGTTCGAGGAGATGGTCGTCCGGGCCAAGCGCTACATCTACGACGGCGACGTAATCCAGGTCGTGCTCTCCCAGCGGCTCTCCCGGCCGACCACGGCCGATCCGTTCAGCATCTACCGGGCGCTGCGGACCGTCAACCCTTCTCCGTACATGTACTACCTCTCTCTCGGCGACTGCGACGTCGTGGGCGCCTCGCCGGAGATGCTGGTCCGGGTCGAGGACGGAATAGTCTCGACGCACCCCATCGCCGGCACCCGGCGGCGAGGAGCGAGCCGGGAGGAGGACCTGGCCCTCGAGGCCGAGCTGCGGGGCGACGAGAAGGAGCGAGCCGAGCACGTCATGCTCCTCGACCTCGGCCGAAACGACGTCGGCCGAGTGAGCATCCCCGGCTCCGTCCGCGCCACCCAGGTGATGGAGGTCGAGCGCTACTCGCACGTGATGCACCTGGTCTCCCACGTCGCCGGGCGCCTCCGCCCGGGCCTCACCCACTACGACGCCCTCCAGGCGTGCTTCCCGGCCGGGACGGTCTCGGGCGCGCCCAAGATCCGAGCGATGGAGATAATCGCCGAGCTCGAGCCCGACCGCCGGGGGCCCTACGCGGGCGCCGTCGGCTACTTCGACTACTCCGGCAACCTGGACACGGCCATCGCCATCCGGACGATGGTCGTCAAGGACGGGGTCGCCCACATCCAGGCCGGCGGGGGCATCGTCGCGGACTCGCAGCCAGAGCTGGAGTACCGCGAGAGCCTGAACAAGGCCCGGGCGACCCTGCAGGCCACCGCGCTGGCGGAGGCGGGTGAGTTCGGGGGGACGGGAGGCAACCACAGATGAACACGGATGGACACAGATGCGCTCGGAGCTGGCCTGTTAGCGCGACGTGGCCGCCCCGAGATGGCCAAGCTCCGAGGCGTGCTCGCGGCACACCCGCGCCCTATCGTAGCCATCTGTGCTCATCTGTGGTTCCGCTCGGCCGGAGGTGAGGGGATGCTGCTCCTGATCGACAACTACGACAGCTTCACCTACAACCTGTACCAGTACCTCTGCGAGCTGGGCGAGGAGGTGGTCGTCCGCCGGAACGATAAGCTCAGCCTCAAGGAGGTCGCGGACCTGCGGCCCGAGCGAATCGTCATCTCGCCGGGCCCGGGCGGGCCAGAGCAGGCCGGCCTCTCGGTCGCCATCATCCGGGAGTTCGGCCCCCACGTGCCCATCCTCGGCGTCTGCCTGGGCCACCAGTGCATCGGCTACGCCTACGGCGGCCGGATCGTCCACGCCAACCGGCTGATGCACGGCAAGACGAGCCTCATCCACCACGAAGGCAAGGGAGTACTCTCTGGCCTGCCCAACCCCTTCGAGGCCGTCCGCTACCACTCGCTGGTGGTCGAGCCCGCGACGCTGCCGGACTGCCTGGAGGTGACGGCCCGGACGGCCCACGGCACGATCATGGGGCTGCGCCACCGCGAGCATGCGGTCGAAGGCGTCCAGTTTCACCCGGAGTCGATTCTCACGCACGTCGGCAAGGACCTGCTGCGCAACTTCCTGGCAAGGAGGAACCTGGGATGATAAGGGAGACGATAGGCCAGCTCGTGGCGGGCCAGTCCCTGACGCAGGAGGAGGCGGCCCGGGCCATGGAGGAGATAATGTCCGGGGAGGCGACGCCGGCCCAGATCGGCGCCTTTGCCACCGCCCTCCGTCTGAAGGGCGAGACCGTCGACGAGATCGCCGGTCTCGCCGCGGTGATGCGGGCGAAGGCGATGCCGGTTCGCGCCAGCCGGCCGGTGGTGGACACCTGCGGCACCGGCGGCGACGCCTCCGGCACCTTCAACATCTCGACCGCCGCGGCGTTCGTCGCCGCGGGCGCGGGGCTCACCGTGGCGAAGCACGGGAACCGGGCGATGAGCAGCCAGTGCGGCTCGGCCGACGTGCTCGAGGCGCTGGGCGTGAGCATCGACCTCGGCCCCGAGCCCGTCGGCCGGTGCCTGGACGAGGTCGGCGTGGGCTTTATGTTCGCGCCGCTCTACCATCCAGCCATGAAGCACGCCGCCGGCCCGCGCCGGGAGATCGGCATCCGCACCGTCTTCAACATCCTCGGCCCGCTGACCAACCCGGCGGGAGCGCAAGCGCAGGTCGTGGGCGTGCCCTCCCCCGACCTGGTCGAGAAGCTCGCCCGAGTGCTCCTGCGGCTGGGCTGCCGACACGCGCTCGTCGTCCACGGCGAGGACGGCATCGACGAGCTCTCCATCGGCGCGCTGACGCTCGTGGCCGAGGTCCGCGATGGTCAGGTGCTCTCCTACACCGTCAGCCCGGAGGATTGTGGCCTGGCCCGGGCCGGACGGGACGAGCTGCGGGGCGGGACGGCCGCGGAGAACGCCGCCCGGGTCCGCGGGATTCTCGGCGGCACCGGCGACGGCGGAGGGCGCCGGGTCGTCCTCCTGAACGCGGCCGCCGCGCTGGTGGCCGGCGACGCCGCCGCCGACCTTCGGGAGGGCGTCGCCCTGGCCGCCGAGGCCGTCGACAGCGGCCGGGCGCTCGATCGGCTCGATCGATTGGTCGAGCTGAGCCGGGGGCTGGGCGCCCGGCGCTAAGCGTATGGCCGCAGCGGTGGCGCGCGGGGGCAAGCCCCGCGCCTACAGGTCTTGATGCACGTTACGCGCTGGGGCGGGGCGATGGGACACAAATGCCGAATGGATGCCCCGCGTCTGCAACGTGCCTGGCGAGGATGGAGCGCGTGGGAACCACGGTCCTGGACGACATCGTAAGCTGGAACCGCGTCGAGCTTGCCCGGCGCCGCGAGCGCGTGCCCCTGCCGGAGCTGGAGGCCCGGGCGGCCCGGGAGCCGGCCCCTCGGGACTTCGCCGGGGCGCTGCGACCTAACCCCCCGGCCCCCTTCCCGGCGGGGGAAGGGGGAGAAAGGTCCGCCCCCCTTCCCCCGCGGGCCGAAGGTCCCCGCCAGGGGAGAAGGGGAGTAGGGGGGTCAGGTCCATCCCCTCGCCTCATCGCCGAGGCGAAGAAGGCATCGCCGAGCAAGGGACTGCTTGCCGCCAACTTCGATCCGGCCCGGCTGGCCCGCGAGTACGCCGCCGGGGGCGCCGCGGCCATCTCGGTGCTGACCGAGCCCCACTTCTTCCAGGGCGACCCGGCCTACCTGGCGATGGCCAAACGGGCCGCTCCGCTGCCGGCGCTCCGCAAGGACTTCCTGTTCGACCCGTACCAGGTCGTCGAGGCCCGGGCGCTGGGCGCCGACGCGGTCCTCCTGATCGTCGCCATCCTGGACGGCGGGCTGCTGGGCGAGATGCTCGCGCTGGCGGGCAGCCTGGGTATGGCGGCGCTGGTGGAGGTCCACGACGCCGCCGAGGTGGACCGGGCGCTCGCCGCCGGCGCCCGGATCGTCGGGGTGAACAACCGGGACCTGCGCACCTTCGAGGTCGACCTGGAGACGACCCGGCGGCTCCGAGCGCTGCTTCCCCCGGAGTGCCTGGTCGTCAGCGAGAGCGGCATCCACTCCCGGGCCGACGTGGCCCGGCTCCGGGAGTGGGGGGTCCACGCGATGCTCGTGGGGGAATCGCTGGTGCGCGCGGGCGACGTGGCGGCGAAGGTGAGGGAGCTGCTCGCTGGCTAGAACACTGATCAAGATCTGCGGCCTGCGGGACGTCGAGACTGCCCGGGCGGCGCTGGAGGCCGGAGCCGACTACGTCGGCTTCGTCTTCGCGCCGAGCCGCCGGCAGGTCTCCGTCGAGGAAGCCAGGGCCATCGTCCGGGCGCTCCCGGCCGGCGCCCCGGCCGTCGGCGTCTTCGTGAACGAGGCCGCGGAGACGGTGAACCAGGTTATCGCCCGCTGCGGCCTGGCGTGCGCTCAGCTCTCGGGCGACGAGCCGCCGGAGGTGGCCGCGGCTATCCGGGCGCCGGTGCTCAAGGCCTTCCGAGTGCGCGGGTCGGAGGTCGAGGCGGAGATGGCCCGCTACACGGGCGTCGCCAGCCTGTTCGTCCTGGACGGCTTCCAGGCCGGCGCCTACGGTGGCACCGGCCAGACCTGCGACTGGTCGCTGGCGGCCGACCTGGCGACTCGGTATCCGGCGCTCCTGGCCGGCGGACTCACCCCCGAGAACGTCGGCGCGGCCGTCGCCGCCGTCCGGCCGCGGGGCGTCGACGTGAGCAGCGGGGTCGAGGTCGGCGGGCGCAAGGACGTCGGCAGGATCGTGGCATTCGTCGAAGCGGTGAGGAGGGCAGACAGTTGCGGGCGATAGATAGAGTTGATGGCCACTTCGGGCCGTACGGCGGGCAGTACGTGCCGGAGACGCTCATGCCGGCGCTGGCCGAGCTTGTCGCGGCCTACGAGGCGGCCGCGCGCGATCCGGAGTTCCAGGCCGAGTTCCTCGGCCTCTGCCGGGAGTACGTCGGCCGGCCGACGCCGCTGTACTTCGCCCGGCGGCTGAGCGAGCGCCTGGGCGGCGCCCGGGTCTACCTCAAGCGCGAGGACCTGGCCCACACCGGCGCCCACAAGATCAACAACGCGCTGGGGCAGGGCCTCCTCGCCCGCCGGATGGGCAAGCCCCGCGTCCTCGCCGAGACCGGCGCCGGCCAGCACGGCGTGGCCACCGCCACCGTCTGCGCGCTCCTCGGCCAGCGCTGCGTGGTCTATATGGGCGAGGAGGACGTGCGCCGACAGTCGCTGAACGTCTTCAGGATGAAGCTCCTCGGCGCGGAGGTCCGCGCCGTCGCCAGCGGCAGCCGGACCCTTAAGGACGCCATCAACGAGGCGATGCGCGACTGGGTGAGCAACGTGGCCGATACGTACTACATGCTCGGCTCGGTCGTCGGGCCACACCCCTACCCCACCATCGTCCGGGACTTCCAGTCGATCATCGGCCGGGAGGCACGGCAGCAGATCCTCCGAGCCGAGGGGCGACTTCCAGACTACGTCGTCGCCTGCGTCGGCGGAGGGAGCAACGCGATGGGTATCTTCCACCCCTTCGCCGACGATCCAGAGGTCCGGCTGGTGGGCGTCGAGGCGGCCGGCCGGGGGCTGGAGACCGGCCAGCACGCCGCCACCCTCTGCACCGGACGGGTGGGCGTGCTCCACGGCTCCCGGTCCTACCTGATGCAGGACGACGACGGGCAGGTGCTCTCGACACACAGCATCTCGGCCGGGCTGGATTACCCCGGGGTCGGCCCCGAGCACAGCCACTACCGGGACACTGGCCGCGCCGAGTACGTGGCCGCGACCGACGAGGAGGCGCTCGGCGGCTTCCGGCTCCTCTGCGAGACGGAGGGCATCATCCCGGCCCTGGAGTCGGCCCACGCGGTCGCCCACGCCGCTCGGCTCGCCGCCAGCCTGCCGAGCGACCGAATCGTCGTCGTCAACCTCTCGGGGCGCGGCGACAAAGACATGCACACGGTGGCGGACGTCCTGGGGGTGACGCTATGAGCCGGATCGAGGCGACCTTCGCGAGGCTCCGGTCGACGGGCCGGCTCGCGCTCATACCCTACGTCACCGTCGGCTACCCCGACGTGGCGACGACGGTGGACCTGGTCCCGGCGCTGGTCGAGGCCGGCGCAGATCTTGTGGAGCTGGGCGTGCCCTTCTCGGACCCGCTGGCGGACGGCGTGACCATCCAGCGCGCGAGCCACGCGGCGCTCGCGGCCGGCGTGACGTCCCGAACGTGTCTGGAGGTCGCCGCGCAGATCAGGGCGCGCACCCAGGCGCCCATCATCCTGATGGGCTACTACAACCCCATCCTCCGCCGCGGCCCCGCCGCCTACTGCCAAGACGCGGCCGAAGCGGGCGTCGACGGGCTGATCGTGCCGGACCTCCCGCCGGAGGAGGCGGACGAGCTTCAGAGCGCGGCCAGAGACATCGGCCTCGACGTGATCTTCCTGCTCGCGCCGACGAGCACGGACGACCGGATTCGCACGGTCTGCCAGAGGGCGAGCGGCTTCGTCTACTGCGCCTCGCTGGCCGGCGTCACCGGCGCCCGGACGTCGCTCGCGGCTGGCCTGGCCGAGCTCACGGGACGCATCCGGCGGCACACCGGCCTCCCGCTGGCCGTCGGCTTCGGCATCTCCCGTCCCGAGCACGTGACCGAGGTCGGGAAGGTGGCCGACGGCGCCATCGTCGGCAGCGCGGTGATCGACCGGCTGGAGTCGCTGCCGGCGGCGGAGCGCGTCGCCGGCACGGCCGCCTTCGTGGCGACGCTCCGAGCCGCGGCGGACGGGTGATCGCCTGGCTCGGCTCCCCGCGCGGTCGCCCTCGCGGGCGCGCCGAGGGCTCTACCGCCTGCGCCGGACCCAACTGCGCGAGCTAGTACTGTTAGCCTGACCCCATCGTCCGCGCAGTCCGGTACTCCGGTACCAGGTGTCCGCCCTCCGCCTCTGCTAACATGCAACTGCCTGGTCGCGGGCCTGGTTCACGATGCCGCCAGGCAGGCGCAAACGCGACCCCGGAGGCGGGAGGGCGACGATGCGCGGCGCGCGATGGGCGCCTGGTGGTCGGCCACTGGCTGGCCTGGCGGTGGCCGTCCTGTTCGGCCTGGCGCTCGCCGGGCTTGCCGATTCGGTGGGGGACGGCCCCGGCGAGCTTGCGACCGCGTCGCTCGCCGCGCCAGACCTCGGTCCTGGCTCCGGCGACAGGGCCTTCCTACCCCTGATCCGCCGCGATCCGGTTGCGACGCCGTGCCCGTCGATCCCCGGCGCGAGCTACGGGGCTATCTCGGTGAGCTCGACCTACGGGGCCACGACCAATGCCGAGAGCCATCCGGACATCAACCTGGCGGTGCGCGGCTGGCAGGTCAACAGCACCGCCCCGAAGGTGCTCGTGGACTACGGCAACGCCGGAAGCGATCCGAACGCGCCACAGTTGGCTGGCCTCTTCGCCAGCAACCGCCGCCCGGTCTTCACGACGCTCTACCAGGTCTACGACTGGAACTGGACGACGAATCAGCGCGGTGGGCTGCTGACGAAGTGGCCGGTCACGCTGGCGGGGCTGGCCTCGACGCCCGGCGAGCAGGTTCGCGTGCCAAGCGCCGGCTACTCGATCGGCCTCTCGATCATGGACGGCTACCAGGTGCTCGTCCTCTACGCCACCCCCGAGCGGATCACCCTCAAGTACACCCGCGAAGACAACGTGGTCGCCGGCTACACCCTGCACGTCGAGAACGTCTGCGTGGATCCGAGCCTGGTGTCGCTCTACCAGTCGCTGAACACCGCCGGCCGGAATCCTCTGCCGGCGCTCAACGCCGGCCAGGCGTTCGGCACGGCCCGAGGCGGCGAGCTCGCGGTCGCCATCCGCGACACGGGCGAGTTCATGGACCCGCGCTCACGGCTGGACTGGTGGCACGGCTGGTGACGGGCGCGCGGGCGCGGCCCGGCTGAGAGCAGAGAGGATGCGATAGGGGGAGAGGTTCAGGGGCGCCGGTGCCGGCGCCCCGTGTCACTCGGCGCCGACGCTCCGGGCCTGGTTGAGCTTCTTCATCAGGCGGGACTTGCGGCGGGCGGCGTTGTTGGGGTGGATGACGCCCTTGGATGCCGCCTTGTCCAGCGCGCTGATGGCCTGGACGACGGCTGCTTCGGCGCTGGCGCCCGAGGCGGCGACGGCGGTTACCGCCCGCCTGACGTAGGTCTTGACGCCAGAGCGGATCGGCCTGTTGTGCTGGCGACGCCGCTCGGAGACGCGGATGGCCTTCCGAGCGGACTTGGTATTGGCCAACGAGGACCTCCTACGAAGCTGGTACGCGCGGCGATGCGGGCTGGTCGCGCGCTGGCGCGGCCGAGCCACACGTTGAAACTATACACTATGCCACCTCGTTTGTCCAGGATGGGAAATCGCGCAACCGCGCGAGCGCGGGCTGGAGGTCGAGGTGCTCCACCCGATCGACCTGCTGGACCGAGCTATGGGATCAGCTCGACCAGGCACGCGGCGTGCGTCTGTAGCAGGAGGGTGAGCGCGACCTTCCCGTCCGTTGCGGTCGACGTAGTCTCCTCCTCGGCCTCCGGCTCGGCGGCGCGCCGCAAGGCCCGCAACTGCTCGGACGAGGGACGCTGCGGCTCGCCCACCCGGACCCACGCCGTGTGCGCGTTGCCGTGGGTGTCGTCGACGACGTGGCGCCTCACCCCGTAGGTCCGGCCGTCGGACAGGCGGCCGAGCTTGAGCAGCAGGGCTCGTCCGCCCGGCGTGTAGGTGTAGTTCGGCTCGTCGTAGCCGACGTAGCGCCAGGTACGGCGCAGCGGCATCTGCCGACTCGCGTCCACCCGAACCGTCGTGCGGTGGCAGTCGGGCCTGGATCGAGCCTCGGGCGCGGGCTGATAGCTCATCTGACAGACCCCCTCTTCGTCTGCGGCCGTTCTGCGGCCGTTCCCGAATCGACGGTCACGCCATCCCAACTGACGATGGTGGGCGGTCGGCGACCGTGAGCTTAGCGCGGCGCCGGGCCGGCGTCAAGCAGGCTGCCGTGGCCCGGGAGGAGCGTGGGAAGAGACGTCGGCGCCAGCTCGCAGCCGAAGACCTCCGCGAAGCGGACTTCCAACCGGGATGCTGCTTCCTCCAGACCGACCCGCCGGCCGAGAAGCCGGGCGATGGACGTGACGCCCCGGTCGTGGAGGCCACAGGGCACGATGTGGCCGAAGTACGACAGGTCCGGGCCGACGTTCAGTGCAAAGCCATGGCTGCTGATCCAGTGGGCCACCTTCACCCCGATGGCCGCTACTTTCTCGTCGCCGACCCACACCCCGGGGTAGCCGGCGAGTCGGCCGCCGGCGATGCCGAAGTCGGCCAGCGTCCGAACGATGACCTCCTCGACGTCGTGGACGTACCGGTGCACGTCGGCACCTCGGCGCTTCAGGTCGAGGATGGGGTAGCCGACGAGCTGGCCCGGCCCATGGTAGGTCACGTCGCCGCCGCGGTCGATCCGGAACAGGCTCGCCCCGAGCGCGGCGAGGCTGGCCTCGCCCACCAGGACGTGCGACTCGTCGGCCCGTCGGCCGAGCGTGTAGACGTGGGGATGCTCGAGGAGCATGAGGATGTCGCCAACCTCCCCGGCGCGCCGGGCCTCGACCAGCCGACGCTGGAGCTCCCAGGCGGCGGCGTACTCGACCCGGCCCAGGCGTAACAACAGACAACAACCCATCAGCCGACTCGCCGGGATGGGGTTGACAAACAGGATGCACAGGATGAACAGGTCTATCCTGTCTATCCTGTTCGTCCGTCCCTCTCATTCACCCGCCCGCTTGCTTGAGGCCCTCGTGGGCGTGGTAGGAGCTGCGGACGAGCGGGCCAGCCTCGACGTGCCGAAAGCCCATCCGATGCCCCTCGGCCCGCAGAGCCTTGAACTCCTCGGG
>Ga0315282_10015310_pt1 | contig 11322 bp, 7 predicted proteins | sample YL17G07_20_MG_FD_203693 | JGI IMG/M metagenome (GOLD analysis project Ga0315282, IMG submission 203693) | Sediment microbial communities from Yellowstone Lake, YNP, Wyoming, USA - YL17G07_20 | ecosystem: Environmental > Aquatic > Freshwater > Lake > Sediment | place: USA: Wyoming | collected...
GCACCTGGCAAGACCACCGCAACTGCCGCAACACCCGCCAGACGTGGTTGGGGTGGTAGCGGACGCCGAACTCCCGCAGGATCACCCGGGCGATGCGTTTCAGCGTCCACAGCTCGTTGGGGTAGCCATAGGCCACGGCCCCTTTCAGCAACAGGTCCAGCAGCCTCTGGCATTCGTCCTTCTGGAGCTTCGGCGGTCGTCCGGGAACCGGCTTGGCCGCCAAGGCAGCCAGACCGCCCTCGGCTACGGTTTGATGCCACCGCCAGACGGAGGCAATCGATGTCCCTACTCGATGGGACACGTCTTCCATGCTCAGCCCGGTGTCCAACAGTTCGATGGCTCGTCGCCGTCGCTGCTCCAGTGTCTTGGCAGATCCATGTGGTCTCATGCACCATAGATCGGCGTTTTCCTTACATTAGTTTTGCGAAACTCAATAGGCAGCCGCTCGTTGCTGCAGGGCCCACTAGGATGGCCACAGCCGGCTCTGGTCGACAGCGGCCAAGGCCATGATGGGCATCCGCGTTCGGCCGGTCCCAACCCATGCTGCTCCCCTTCAGCAGCAGCGTCAGTGTCTTGCACGCCGCCTCGGTCATCCCGCTTCCACAATGGAAGCATTACAGGTGGCTGCATACAAGAGAAGGGCTCGACTACTTGGGGCCCATCTGGCCTTTCTGGATGAAAGCGGCTTTCTCCTTATTCCCTCGCGCCGGAGAACCTGGGGCTCGGAGGGGAAAACGCCCGTCGGCTGCTACAGTTACCGCCATGACCGTATTTCGGCGCTGGCGACCCTTACAGATGGCAACCGAATGCCCGGCGTTCACGAGGTGGCTTCCTGCGACATACGACATACACAAGTGGCTATGCCGTGGCCGCCGGCAGCAAGGAGCGGTCGCGCAGGGCAACGGTCTGATGTTTCAGCGCCACTGAGAGGCGGACGAGGACACCCGCGAAACCCCATAGGGGCACCGACTGTTCGTCAGGAAACATGCTTTGGCCTGAGCCCCCGCCGATGAGCGGGATTGCCACGAGCGCTAGTCCTACTGCCCCCACAAAGCTCACGAGCGGGTCCCTGCGATCCCGAAAGAACTGGGCTGCGGTTACAGCCATCCAGCCGAAGATCGCGAGGGCCGTTGCCAGCCCAATCGCTCCGGCGTCAAGCAGCATATCCATGTACGCATTGTGGGCGTGGCCAATGCCACCAGGTTCCTTTTCCACAATTGCGTCGTGTATGGGTCTACGCTTAATGGCCAATCGCCCGTATCCGATCAGCGGAGAGCGTTCGATGGCAGCAATGACGACAGGCCAGATGTTCGTTGCCCGGCCCGATGTCACTAGGCCCCAGTCCTCGGTAGGCTCTCCCGCAACGTCCACTTCGCCAAAACCCATTTCCAGCCGCTTGGAGACGGACGGCATCGCGAGAACGACGACCACCACCATCACCGGTAAGACCCACAGCAGGTGCCTCCAGCGAAGCACGGCAAGCGCGAAGCCAATGACGAGGGTGGTGATGTAACCTGCACGGCTGTAACACAACACCATCCCCAGGAACGCCGATACGGCGGCCGCAACTGCCGCAAGACGCAGCCCCCGCTGTTTCCAGATGCCGAGGGTGGCAATAATACCCCAGAATGACGCCCCCAGCAGCTGGGCCATGTTGTTGGCGTTCATGCCGGTCTCGGTGCCCAGCATGACACGATCACGAAGGAAGTCGCCTTGGCCAACCAGAGAGGGCAGTGGCGTGTAGCCCAAGACCAGCGGAGCGAACCCCCAGCAACCCAGCAAGATGCAGGCGATCGCCGTCAGCACCCGCCCTCGCGTGCGGCATCCGTCGTAAAGGAGCAGCCCGGGCAGCATGCATCTCAAGGGGTTGATAAGGCATTCGGAGGTCAACGCCAGCGGGCTCGGCTCGCGACCCGCAGGGAAGGAGCCTGTGTTTGCTGCCACGCGCGCAAAGGACCAGACGATAATGAGCACATAGGCGCCTAACATCGTGACGACGCCTCGCGGCGGGTCCCAGACAGGGCCTTCGTGCCGACGGCTCAATGCCCAGCCTAGGACAATGGAAAGTATCATCAGGTTCCACGGGCACAGCCCGTTGAGGCCCCCAAGGGTCATGGGCACATCCGGGTTCTTGTATAGCGGCACCAACAGGAACATGCCGCAAAGCGCCCTGAACCAATCGCGCCAGGCGTAAACCGAGACCCCAGCGATGACGGCAAGCATGACGTAGGCGCGTATTGGCATGTTGCGAACACCGCCTCATTGTCGGTTCGAGCGGTGGCTGGAGCGCATTCCAACCGCAAGAAGCCCCCCGCCGACATCAAGAACTGAAGTCGACCGAGAGAAGGGCCGCCCCCGGGACAACTTCCAGCGGTCGGCGAGCCCTCATTGACCTGCTACTCCTTCACGTATTCCACGACGACCGGGCCACAGAATCGCTCGAGCCAAGGCGCGCTCTCCAGGACACAGCGATCCGTCGCCTCCATCGCTCTCAGAAAGGTGCAGAACCAACCGCGCAGCGGCCCATGCTCGAGCTGCTTCTTGAAGGCCCTCTTGCCTAGGGCGAATAGATGGAAATGATGCACCACCGTGCGCGCGAAGGGCTGGCCGAAGGCACAAATGTCCGAATACTTCAAAGCGCGGTCGTCGCCCGTGTCGTGCCACCTACGTCTCAAGAACCACCGCACGCACTCGAACGCGGGGTTGTGGCCCAGCGCCTCCTCACAGAAAACCGCCTTGGCCCCTGGCCGCAAGACGCGCCTCAACTCCAATGAGCACTCTGGGTAGCCAACGACGATGTGGAGTGCGGACCTGCAAAACGCCACATCGAACACTCCATCCCGGTACGTCAGCTTCCTCGCATCCTGAACCGAGAACCGGACGCTGTCTTGGACACCGCTCAGAGCAGCGCTCTCCCGCGCAATGTCCACCGCAACCTGCGACGCGTCGAAGGCGTAGACTGTCGCGCCGCACAGGGCGAAGTAGATAGCGGTAATACCTGTGCCGCAGCAGTAATCCAACACGGTCTTGCCGGCAAGGTCGTGAGTCCCCACGAGGCGCAAGGCGTGCTGAATCTCCTTTCCGGCTATGTTGCCCCCCTGCTCGACGTCCAGCACGTACGCCAACCGCGCTTCGATGCTCTCCTTTGTCCATTTGTGGGATCGCCACAAGGTCCTGTAGTGCTGGTCGTAGGCGGCGGCCCTCGATTTTACGATATCGTCCATTGTGCCGGATGAGACTGATACCACCGCTTGAACATGCTTTCCTGGTTTAGGTGAAAGCTCGGGCGCCGAGAGGCGACCGGCTGCGTGGCCACGCGTGTAGGATCCACCCCATCTCGTACGGCCGGCTCTCGTAGTCCACGAAGGTGGGTCTGAAGACGAGGTCCAAGCCGGGCACCCGCAGGGCGGGGTGGAGGCTGCTGGACAATGCTTGGAGGCCCCGCGAGGCCTTGAGGGGCTCCCGGCGAGCGACCTTGCGCCAGATGATGCCCGCCTCCTCGTCGATGAGTGAGCCCGGGATCTCGGGCGGATCGACGAGCCATTGCAGCCCCTTCGCGACGGCCTCCGAATGGTCCTCCCCGCAGGCCTCCCGGAGGGCAAGGAGCGCCATCGGCGCCATCGCCACCTGGTGCACGGCGTAGACGGGATAGCCCTCGATCATGCGGCTCGTCCGCACGTCGTAGTGCCACCACCATTGGCCGTCGGGCCCCTGCAACTCGCACATGCGCTTGGCGCAAGCCCGCGCCGCCTCAAGAGCCTCACCACAGCGTGTTGCGCGGTAGTAGTGGGACAAAGCCTGAATCGGATAGACGAGGTCGGCGAAGCAGGACACGTGCGAGCGGAACGAGAGGCCCCGGGCGCCCGCCGGCCAGTGCGCGAACAGGGCTGAATGCTCGTGGAACGAGGCCAGTAACCTCCCGGCGATTGCCTTGGCTTCCGCGGCGTCCGCCACCTCGCCGTTCTGAGCGGTGAGGGCGCTTAGAGCCCACGCGACTTCGACCGTCGGGTACCGTGCTTCGGCTGGCCTCATGGAGCGCAGGCGGTCCAGGGCCGCTTCTGCGCGAGGGTGTTGGAGAACTCGCGCCGCCCACAGGGTAAGGGCTACTTCACCCAGGTCGTCCGTTTCCTGGGCCCTCTCGATCAGGCCTTCGCAGACTTCGTGTGGGCTCTGGCCCCCAAGAATGCCGGTGGCCGTCTCCTCGGTTTCGCCCGCCAAGCCCAGAAGGGCAATGGCCGTGTATCGCGCGCTGACGCCCTCCAAAGCCATTGCGCCGTTCTTTCGGCGCAGGCGGAAGGCGAAGAGGCGTTCCTCAGGCCGATACATCCGCGGCAGAGCCGCCAGGGCCAGGGCACGCAGTTGGTGGACAACGTCATGCACTGCCGGTGGGCTCCGTCTGCTCGCCGCTTCCGTTGGAGGTTTCCGAGGCGGACTGCTGGTAGTAGTACGAAGACCGATATCCGCTTCGCCGCCCGGACCCGATGAACACCACGCCGAGCAGCGTGCCACCGGAAGCCTCCAGGCACTCCAGGGCCTCACGTACGTCCCCGCGGCGGCAGTTTCCTTCCCGGACCACGACAATGCTTCCGTCGGCATGTTGGGCCATGATGCGGGCATCCGCCACCGGGAGCAGGGGCGAACTGTCCATGAGGACAACGTCGTAGTGCTCCCGCCAGCGGTTCAGGCACGCCGCGAATGCCCCATTGGCCATGAGTTCTGTGTCAGTACCATTGCGGCGATTGCCGGCCGCCAGGACGCTGAGGTGCGGAGTGTCCGTCTCGATGATGGCTTGCGTGTCGGGCGATTCCCCCCCCAGGCAACTGAGGAACCCCGGTTCGCAAGAGATTCCGAAGCGGCCCGAGATCGATGGGTTTCGCAGATCGCCGTCAACCAGCAAGACCTTCTTTCCGCACTGCGCCAGGCTCTTGGCCAGCATCACGGCAAGCGTAGACTTGCCGGCGCGCGGCCCGGCGCTCGTGACTTGCACGACCCCGCCGTGGTGGTCCGTAAGCCGCCGCAGCAGGGCTGTCCGAACCATGCGGATACACTCGCCCAGAACCTCGCTGTCTTCAAGGTTCGGGCACTGTTTCTGCGAGACAAGTGGGAGTTGGCCGAGGAACGGCGTCCGCGCGGCGGATGCGACATCATCGGGCTCGTGAACGGCCTGGCTTGTCGAGGCACGGAAGAACGCCAACGCCACAGCGGCGCCCAGTGCGCCGGCTAGCGCCAACGCCGTGAGCAGGATGCGCCGGTCGCCCGAGGGCGCCGAGGGAGGCGAGGCGCGCATCAGCACGTCGATCGCGCCGGGGACGTTCCGCTCCATCTCTTTCTGGTCGAGCCGCGTACGCACCGCGCCATGGAGTTCGCGCTTGTGACGGATGGCCTCGTTCTCCTTGGTCAGCAACTGGGCGCTTTCGAACGTCCGGTCGACGTTGGCGCGTTGCGTTTTGACATCCTCCGCAGAGAGTTGCTCCTGGTACTTCAGGAGCCGCAGACGCTGGCTCACCGATCGGAGTTCTCTTCGGGCGTCCGCCTCAGTGGTGATCTGAGGATTGACAGCCTGCACGGGACCGGCCGTTGCGGCGGCCACTGTGAGTGCAGGTGCCGGCAGCCGCGGGCGCGTCCGCCATTGCTCATCCAGTTGGGCCTGACGCTCGCGGAGCGTCCGTTCGGCGCATTCGAGCCGCTTGTGCAGTTCGATCATCTTGGGATGGGGTTCCTGGACGCGCTGGCCTTCCACCTCGATGAGCGACTTGGCGCTCAGCACATCAAAGTAGAAGCGCCGCCAGATCTCATCCGTCTCATACTTGGGCTGTTGTTCGGCCGGCTGGGCGACGGGCGATGCGGTGGGGTCTTCGTCCCAGGCTTCGGGGTCAGCCGACGCTTCCGCTGCCGCCTCTTGTGTGAGATTTTCCAGGAGGGCCGTGAGGTCCTTCTCCTGCCACTCGAGCGTTGCGATCTCCTGGCGGAGGCCCGCCAGCCGTGCTTCCGCCTGGTCCAGCCGCACCCTCATCTGCGAGACCAGTTCGTCAGGAGCAGCCGTGCCCAACTCCTTGTTGAGCCGCCCTACAACCTTTTCCCGGCCTTCGACCTCGCCGCGCAGGGACTCCACTTCCTCCGTGAGCTTCTTATACACGAGGTCGCTTGTCTCGTCGGCCTTCTCCCGTGTGTAGCGAATGTACTGGTCCAGGACGGCATTGACGAGAATCGCCGTGTCATTGGGGCTGAGGCCAGTCAGCGATACATCGATGATCTCCGTCTGCCCACGCGGCATGACAGAAAGGTCTGCCCGAAGCCTCTCCATGTGCGTGGCGGGCGTCGTGAGGAACGCCAGCGGCGCCGACGCACCCGACTCCTTGTACCAGGCCGTGTTCTGCACGTCCGGCTGGTCCAGTGCCCGCCCCAGCACGGTGGGGTTTCGTATGATGGACACCTGGGTGTTCATGAATGACTGGTACAAAGGGATCATCCCGTTATCTTCCGTGTTGAACACGAAGCGCGGGATGATCGGCCGCACGCGCACCTCCGCCTTAGCGGTGTACTTCGGGACCGTCAGGGTCCAGATCGCCGTAACGGCCGGGGCGGCCACCAGCACGAACGCCAGGACAATCGTCCACTTGAAGCGGAGGACACGTTCCAGATTCCACGGCCTTACGCCATGCGGCGGCTGAATGCCGTCATACGCTCCGAGGGCACCTGCCGTCGGCTGGTCGTAGAAGATCGGAACCGCGTCCTCGCGGCGGACGAGGCCCCGCGCCGGAACGCCGTTTGGCTGCGCTCCGTTAGGCTGTGGTGTCTTTGTCGCCATGTGTTCCCTCTGTGCTTCCTTGCGGTGCAACTTCTTGCCAGTGCCAGGAACGCCTGCCGGCACCTTTACTGCACCGTACGGCGTAAGGCCAAGCCTTCCTGAAGGACCTTCAGGAGGAACAGCGGCAGCACCGCCTGGCGCCGCCACCGCGCGGGGCTACTCAGGAGCCGGAAGAGGAACTCTGTGCCCGTCCGGCGGAAGACGGCCGGCGCCCGCCGGGCCTTGCCGCTGACGACGTCGAAGGTGCCTCCGACGCCCATGCAGAAATGCGCGTCGAGTTCCGGCCTGTGCTGCGCGATCCACAGTTCCTGTCGCGGCGAGCCCATGGCGACGAACAGCAGGTCCGCCCCGCTGGCGTTGATCTGCCGCACGACCTCCCTGGAGTCGGTGAAATAGCCATCCCTCCGCCCGGCGATCCGAAGGCCGGGGTACTGCCGACTCAGAACCTCGCAAGCGCCCCCGTTGGCCTCCGGCGAAGCCCCCAGGAGGAACACCCGCCAGCCTTTCTCGGCCGCCCTGGCGATGAGGCGGAAGAACAGGTCGCACCCCGTGCACCGCCTCAGCCATCTGCCGTGCAGGAGCCGAGCCGCCAGCGCCACGCCCACGCCATCGCAGATACCCATGTCGGCCTGGGCCAGCGCGGCCATCAGTTCGGTGTTCCGGGCCGCTTGATAGATTTTCTCGGGGTTGATGGCGACGCAGAACGACTTTCGCCCCGACACGATGGCTCGCTCCACGTGGGCGACCGCCTGGTCGTACAACTCAAACGGCAGCACGCCCACGCCCAGGATCGACAGCGGCTCCAGGGATGGCTCAGCCTGCGTCGTGGCCACGATTCCCATTGGCTCCAGCCTTTGGACAAGAAAGTCCGTTCCCGACGTCCTTGAGCGTTCCCCGCCGACCTATCAAGCCGGGAAGGGGCCGGGCGACGATTCGCTTGGCGGTGCTTCTTCCGGCTGTGCTCCGCGTGCGGAGAAGGGCGGCAGGGGAACGCCGAGGCTCCGCCGAGGGCTCTCCTCTTCCACGGCCCCAGGCAGGCGCGACACCGTCTCGTCGCCCCCGGCATGGAGGTCGGCGAGGCCGCCGAGCACGTCCGCCGGTTCCGCCGCTTCGTATTCATCAATCAGGCGGCCCAGCAGGCCCGCCCGGTGCCCGGCCGCCTCGAGGGAACCGTTGACCTTCAGGCATGCCTCCATCGTGAAAAGGTGCTGGCGGCGACGTCCCACTGGCACGCTCATCGTGACCACGTCCTGCGGCGGGGGCGGATCCCCGGGCCGACGCCACACGGAGGTCCACGTCGCGCCTTGGCCGTTGCTCAGCGACAACGACAGCCACACGAAGTCCATTTCGTCGGCCATGTTGCACAGGACGGCCCACCATTCCTCGAAGGTTCTGGCTTCGCGCATGCGCAACTGCATCCGCTCGAAGCAGTGGGACTCCTCCTTGGCTTGGCGGGCGAAGGCCAGGTTGTGCCGGAGGGTGGCAAGACTCTCCCGCAGCCGCACCGCGCCCACCAGCCGGAAGACTATCAGCAGCAGGGTGAATGCCCCGAGCAGCAGGACCATGCTACCGTTCTTGTCCCGCGTAAACAGCACCAAGATACCCAGCCCCGCCATCGCCAGCGTCACCAGGTACATCACGATGACCGCGTGGCGCTGCTTCAGCCCCAGCGCCAGCAGCCGATGGTGGATGTGCCTTCGGTCCGGCGCGAAGATCGACCGTCGTTCCAGTATCCGCCGCAGGATGCTGAAGGACGTGTCGAAGATGGGCAGCCCCAGCGCCAGGGCTGGCAGGGCGAGGCCCACCAGCGTCTCCGACTTCGCGGCGCACATCACGCTGGCCGCCGCCGTCATGAAGCCGACGAACATCGTCCCGCTGTCGCCCATGAAGACCTTGGCCGGGTTGGAGTTGAAGAACAGAAACCCCGTCAGGCTCCCAAGCAGCGCCAACATCAGCACGGCCATGACGAGTTGGCCCGTGTAGATGGCGACCACGGCGATCACACCGCACGTCACGGCCGAAATGCCCGCCGCCAGTCCGTCCAAACCGTCGATCAGGTTGACGGCGTTAGTTATCCCGACGATCCACAGGATGGTGATCGGCCAACTGAGAACACCGAACTCCACTTCGCCGAGGCCTGGGAGGTTGATGGAGTCGATGCGGATTCCCACGGCGCAGATGGCCGCGGCGGCGGTAACCTGGCACAGCAGTTTCACAAGAGCGCGCACGCCCCGTATGTCGTCCACCAGCCCCAGCATTAGCATCGATAGACTGGTCGCGAGCAGCATGGTGGTGCTCAGAAGATCCTTGCGGAAGGCCAGGCCGACCGTGTTGTCCAGCAGCATCGTCGACAGCACCAGGGACAAGGCCGCAAACGCAATGATCACGCCGCCGATGCGCGGCACGGGCGAAGCGTGGATCTTGCGGACCCCCGGCAGGTCCAGCAGTCCCACCCGCCGCGCGATCCGGGTCGCAATGGGCGTCCCGAAAATCGCGAGGAGGGCGGACCCAAACCAGACTATGAGATATGTCTTCATGATACGTCATTCCCGACTGGCCAAGCCGCCTGTCGAAGCCAAGTGGGGCGGTTACCCGACAGGCTCCAGCAGGTCGGCGTCGATCTCAAGTGAGGCGCCCTGGCCGAGGAATCCGACCTCCAGGACAAGGCGCGCCACCGCCTTGCGGTGGACAACGACGCCCTCGATGCCCTGGAAGGGGCCGCCCCTGATCCGACAGCGCCGCCCCTGCACGGCAAAGGGGTAGAGATCCAACTCGGCCTTGTTCGACAGGGCCTTCTCGATGGCGGCCAGGTCCTCGACAAGGCCGGACTGATCGAAGACTTCGAGTGTCTGGCAGAGGCGGTTCGTGGTCATGGCCTTGTAGCGGTCAGCATCGCTGCCGCAGAAGAACACGTACGAGGGAAACAAGGGCATCAGCACGTGGCGTCTCTTGCCCCCCGAAATTGTCGTTCGCTCCACGAGCGGCAGGAAGTAGCCGATGCCGTGGTTCAGCAGGTCCCACGCGAAGGCCTTCTCGCACCGCGCCCGCGTGTGGGCAACCCACCATCGGCCCTCCAGATCGGCGATGCTCGACGCGGCGGGTGTCAAGACTGGTGGGTTATCGGATGGTTTCAGCATGTCGGGCTTTCCTGGCTCAGGCCGTCACGGGCGCACTCCGTCCCCGTCGGTGCACCGACGAGGTCCGATAACTCTGAAATCCCGCCGACATCGGCGGTCACGTCGATGGCAACGCGCCCCTTCGCTCCATGGGCGATATCCTCGGCTCTGTCAACGCCGCGCCGGGCTGGAGGGTCGCCTCACGCGTTGACTGTCCCTCCACCAGTCGGCGAAGGCGGCGGCGCTCCGTCCGCTCTCGCTGGGTCGGCGGTTCTTGCCGCCAAAGTGACTGCGGCGGGGCGGGCGACTGCGCCGACGTGCTCGTGCCGCGCACGCCCGGGGACGGCCCGTGTGCTGCCAGTGGCGACATCATTTTGCCTACCCCTCGGCATGCCTGCACGGCGCCATCCGCCTGTGAGACCCGCCGCTAACGGCAGACGGCCGCGATCAGAATCCAGTCAACCGGCGCTGCCCTACCCCTACCCGTAAGGTAAATTGTGCTTGACATCCCCACCTTATTGTGGTTACTGAAGTAAAGTGGCAGGCTCGGAGACGCGACGTCTCCTGGCAGCCCGCCGTGAACCAGCGCCTTCCCGCCAGGTTGGCTCGCTGGTTCACGTTTTTTCTTATTTACCGACGACGACTCTCCGGCCGTTCTTCAATCGCGCCTGGGGTTGAAACTACTGCGGTCCTGCGCGACGCGCGGTCATATATGCATCATTGGCGTGACTGCTTCCCCTCGTGGCCGTCACCGGGCACGCCCGCGAATAGGCGGCGAAACGCCCCGCCGCAGGTGTTGGCCCGGCTGGGCGACAACTGCACCGTGTTCTACGGCCACGGCTGGAATCAGCGCAAGGAAAAAACCCAAGGACAGGCTGTTTAGGCCGAAAAACCAAGAAAAATGGCCGGCGCATGAAGCCAAGACCTTCGCGCCGAGCCAAGCGCGCTCGCCAGGCAAAATGCAACCTGCCGATTCCTGTGCGGAATCGAGTCACCTCATGTCCCCCCGGACCCAAGGCCGGTTCAGGATGACGGTACCGATGGTAATTGACAACAAGTCACCGGAAGCACACCTGTTGCCCACCGGTGATCCACAGCACCAACGAGTGGAAGTATACAGCCAATCTGAGTGTTGTCAAGTCCTGCACATCCAGATTTCGCACCCAGATTTCGCCAGAACCTTGGCGAGGCGATGCTTAACTACGCGCTCCTCGCAATTCATATATTATCGCGTACTGCCCGGTACTACGAGTTCTGGCGGGACTAGCCACAGGAACCTCGACGCACTCCGATCACGGGTCTCGTGTGGGCGAGGGAGGGCTTCTTGAGCGAACGTCCGGCTTAAGACTCTCGCGCAGGGCTGCTCACGGCTCGCGCACGAACAAGTCCCGGCCGCGC